>WPCJ01236859.1_pt1 | contig 11456 bp, 9 predicted proteins | sample 5399831 | NCBI WGS metagenome assembly WPCJ01 (sample SAMN12869470, study PRJNA574797) | sludge metagenome | isolation source: wastewater treatment of pH10 | place: China:Beijing | collected 2019-05-20 | reverse complement strand
CCCCACCTGGCCGACGCCGCCGCCGGCCCTGCCTTCTGCTCAGCCGCAGGCGTCCTTCTGCGCGCCGCCTACGGTCCGCGCGAGGCCGTCTCCGCCCGCAAGCTGATGTCCCGCCAGATCACCGCGGCGGATGCGCCAAAGGTTCACCGTGGCGGCATGGTGGCCCGGGCGGCGGGCTGGCTGCGGGACAATCTGTAAAAGGTTAGTCGCGTTCTCAGGCGGGGATATCTGCGCCTGAAGCTAGACGATTGAGCGCATCTATAGATCCAGATCCCGCGGCTCGGCCATGGGCGAGTTGGCGCGCGTCAATGCACACCTCAGCAGGCGAGCCTTATTTGCGCCGATTATGAATAACCGACGATATGGAAGAAATCCGCAAAAAGGGGAGCCTGTGTGGGTTGGATGGGAAAAATTTAGATAATATCGAATTTTAGTCAGTAAATAACGATGATAGGTCGTATGTGTTCCAACTGTGTCATCATTGTTACATCGGTGACGCTGAATGGACTAATTTGAGCCATAAAGGTTGCTTGCCTCCAATTTTCGCTTAGACCCCTGATTTGTGAGGCGTGACGCAGAGCCGTTACGCTGTGCAGTTTTCATTCAAGGTTGGGGTCCCAAATGCACATGAAACGCAGATACCTTTTCGGAAGCACCATGCTCGCGGGCGTACTGGCGGTGACGGTTCCGGCTTTCGCTCAAACGGCGCAGGATGAAACCGCGACCCAGGTCGGCGAGATCGTCGTTACGGGTTCGCGTATTGCGCGCCCCAATCAGGATGCTCCGACGCAGGTGCAGGTCGTTTCGGCGGAAGCCATTGCGACGACCGGTGAGGTCAATCTCGGCGAAATTTTGCGTACTCTGCCAGCCGCCGGCGTGTCGTCGTTGACGCCGACCAACTCCAACTTCTTCACGCAAGGTAACGGTGTCGCTACGGTTAACTTGCGCAACCTGGGCGAAGATCGCACCCTGGTTTTGGTCAACGGCCGTCGCTTCGTTGCCGGTCTGCCGGGATCGCAGATCGTCGACTTCAACAGTCTGCCGACCGAGTTCGTCGATCGCATTGATGTCGTTACGGGCGGCGCCTCGTCGATCTACGGTTCTGACGCCCTCGCCGGCGTGGTCAATATCGTCACCGATAAGGACTACGAAGGCTTCCAGATGTTCGGTCAGTACGGCATCACGGATCGTGGGGACCGTGAAAACTTTAAGATCGGCACCAAGTTCGGTTCGAACTTCGCCGACGGCCGCGGCAATTTCGTCGGCACCCTGTCCTATCAGGACAACAAGGCCGTCTATGCTCGCGACCGCGCAGAACATGACATGCACCTCGACGGCGCCGCTGTCAGCTACGGCGAGACCGCCTTCTTCTACGGTTCGAGCTTCACGCCGAACGGCGTGGCCGTTCTGCCCGGCATCGACATGAATAACGCGAACTGGGTCTACACCCCGTCCACGGGGGCGGCTCGTCCCTACATCGCTGCGACGGACGGCTTCAACCGTCAGGGGCAACGCCAACTGTACGTGCCCAACAGCGCGCTTCAGTTTTCGGGACAGGCGCTGTACAACTTCGACGATCACACCCGCTTTTTCTTCGAAGGTTCGTACTACCGCGGTACGACCAAGAGCGACATCGAGCCGAGCCCGGTCAGCGGCGGTGATATCTTCCGCAACGTTCAAGATATTGGGCTCAACCCCCAGTGCAATACTTCCGGCTGCCTCTATGGCATTCCGCTGCTCAGCGCGATCGTTCCGGACGCCATCCGTGACGCAGTCCGTGTCCGCACGCCGGGCCTGTCGGACGACCAGCGCGTGGTCGGCTTCCAGCGCCGCATGACTGAGTTCGGCAACCGTCAGAATGAAGCGACCCGTGACCTGTTCCGCGTCGTCGCCGGCATCAACGGTGAACTGCCGGGTTCAATGAACCTGAACTATGAGCTTAGCGCAAACTGGGGCCGTAGCTCGGAGCAGCAACTGACTAACGGCGGCATTCTGAAGGACCGCCTGATCAACACACTGGACGTGGTCGACACGGGCGGCGGCGTCCTGGCTTGTCGCAACATCGCCGAACGCGCTCGCGGTTGCGCTCCTTTCAAAATCTTCGAGGCTGGCGGCGCTTCGCAGGCCGTTGTCGATTATATCGGTGTGCAAAACACGTTCGACTCCTTCGTCGATCAGAAGGTCCTGAACGGCTTCATCGGCGGCGACTTGTTCGAACTTCCGGCTGGTCCGCTCAAGTTCGTGGTCGGTAGCGAATATCGTCGCGAAGAATCGCGCAACACGCCGGACGCCACCCTACAGCAGGGCTTGGCCAGCGGTAACATCGCTCCGGAAACCAAGGGCGAATTCAATGTTATCGAAGGATTTGCTGAGCTCAACATTCCCATTTTGGCGGACATGGCCTTCGCCAAGCAACTGGACCTGAACCTGTCGGGCCGTTTGTCGGATTACTCGACTGTTGGCAACACCAGTGCCTGGGCCGCCTCGATCGAGTACATGCCCACGGATTGGCTGAAGCTGCGTACGCAGTACTCGGTCGCTGTTCGCGCGCCGAACATCAGCGAGCTGTTCTCGGGGCGCTCGCAAACCTTCCCGACAAACCAGGATCCCTGCCGCGGTCTGACGATCAGCGGCGGCCAAGCCGCTTTCACCAACCTGCGCCAAGACATCGCGAACCCCGGCAACGTGCTGGCCAGCGGAGTCAACGCCGCGACGATCGGCAGCAACAACGCCAAGGCCTGCTTGGCTGACCCGACTCTGGCGGCCCGCGTCGCTCGTGACGGCGTCTTCGCTCAAACCCAAGCGGAAGCTCAAGGTACGGGCGGCTTCAACAGCGGCAACACGGCCCTGAAGCAGGAAGAGAGCACCAGCTTCTCGGCAGGCCTGCTGTTCAACGCTGACTGGTACGACTGGCTGTCGCCGTTCTCGATTTCGGTTGACTACTTCAACATCGAAATCGACGACATCATCGCCAACTTGGGCCGCGGCACTAGCCTGAATGAGTGCTACGTTAACAGCGGCGGTGCTTATGATGCCAGCAGCCCGTTCTGTCAGTCGATAGTTCGTTATGAGGCCGGCACGGCTCAGGTCGGCGCCATGCGCGAACTGAACTCGCAGACACAGAACCTCGGTTCGTTCAAGACTAGCGGCATCGATGTGATGGCCAGCTATACGTTCGATCTGAACAACTTCCCCGTGACCCGCAACATTAGCGGCAACTGGGGCACTCTAGTCGCCAGCGTCAACTACCAACATCTTGACGAGTACAAGCAGTCGCCGCTGGCTGGTGCTGATCTGGTCGAATCGGCTGGTATGACCGGTCTGTCGAAGAACAAGGCCCAGGTGGATCTGCTGTACCGCCGCGACGCTCTGACGGTGTCCTGGCAGACGCAGATCATTGGCAAGAGCTGCTTCGATTCACTGGATACTTGTTCTGATTACCTGACTGAAGGCCGGATCGGTCTGAAGACCTTCTCGGACCTTCAGGTTCGTTATGCGGTGACCGACAAGGCTACGGTCTTCGCTGGCGTCGATAACATCTTCGACGAGTATGTCTACATCGCTCAAGGTCTCGGCCAGCCCACCGGCTGGACAACCGAACCGGCTATCTATGATGGTCTGGGTCGTCGCTTCGTGCTCGGCGCTCGCGTCAGCTTCTAAGTCCAAGTCCCAACTTGTTCTGAGCTGAGCGAGGGCGGGAGATGGAAACATCTCCCGCCCTTTGTGCATCTGGCGTGGCGCTCAGTTCGAGCTTGGCCGCAAGTCACGCGAAAATATTTGATTTTTCCCGCGGGTCGCGTTCCTGGAAGCTCGACTCATAGTATGTGTAGTAACCCTTCGTTAACGCAGTCAGGGTTTTCCTTAACGCGCTCATAACCAATGCGATTCGGCGGGGAGTTCGCATCGGGGACGAAGGGCAGGGTCCTTAGGTCGGAATAATACAATGTCTCTCTCGCTGGTCAGGCCGGAAGCTACGGAATTGAAGCCCCGCATCGTCGTCTTCGGCGTAGGCGGAGCGGGCGGAAACGCGGTCAACAACATGATCGACTCCGGCCTTGAGGGCGTGGAGTTCGTCGTCGCCAACACCGACGCCCAGCATCTGAGCTTCGCCAAGACCGACCGCCGCATCCAGCTGGGCGAGACGATCACGCAAGGGTTGGGCGCGGGCGCCCACCCCGAAGTCGGCATGAACGCCGCCGAGGAGAGCGCGGACGAGATCCATGCGCACCTGGAAGGCGCGCACATGGTCTTCATCACCTGCGGCATGGGCGGCGGCACCGGCACCGGCGCGGCCCCGGTCATCGCCAAATGCGCGCGTGATCGCGGCATCCTGACCGTCGGCGTGGTGACCAAGCCCTTCACCTTCGAGGGTCGTCACCGGATGCGCTTGGCCGACGCCGGCGTGGCCGAGCTGCAGCGCTACGTCGACACTCTGATCGTCATTCCGAACCAGAACCTGTTCCGCGTCGCCAACGAACGCACCACCTTCTCCGACGCCTTCGGCATGGCGGACCAGGTGCTGCACTCGGGCGTCCGCTCGATCACCGACCTGATGATCCTGCCGGGTCTGATCAACCTCGACTTCGCCGACGTCCGCGCCGTGATGAGCGAGATGGGCAAGGCCATGATGGGCACGGGCGAGGCCACGGGCGACGACCGCGCCCTGCTGGCGGCCCAGAACGCCATCGCCAATCCGCTGCTGGACGAGACCAGCCTGAAGGGCGCCAAGGCCGTGCTGGTGAACATCACCGGCGGCATGGACATGACCCTGCTGGAAGTCGACGAGGCCGCCAACGCCATCGCCGGCGAAGTCGACGGCGACGCCAACATCATCTTCGGCGCGGCCTTCGACCCGGCCCTGGACGGCAAGATCCGCGTCTCGGTCGTCGCGACCGGCATGGATGAAGCCGTCATCCAGCAGATCGAGCCGCAGGGCCAGAGCTTCGGCCGCACCGGCGGCCTGCCGAACGCGGCGCCGCGTCAGCCGGAAGTCCGCATCGACCCGGTGCGTGAAGTTGCGCCGCAGCCGGCGCCTGCTCCGGTCTATGAAGCTCCGGCCGCTCGCGCGCCTGAGCCGAAGATCGAAGCCAAGCCCGAGCCGGTCATCCGTGACGCGCCGCGCAATCTGGAGCCGATCGTCGATCCGTGGGTCGAGGAATATGAGCAGAGCGCCGGTCGGGCCCAACCCGCCGCCTCTTCCGAGCAGGGCGACCTCTATTTCGATCGCGCGCCGCAGCGTCAACAGCCGGCGCCGCAGCAACCGGCCCAGCGTCCGGCCGCCCGTCATGAAGAGCCCGCCGAGGAGCCCTTCTACGACGAGCGCGACCATCGCCGCAGCGGTTGGAGCCTGTTCGGCCGCAAGCGTCAGCAGCCGCAGCAGCAACAGTCCTATGCGCCGCCGCCGTCGTCGAACCGCACGACCCAGCAACTGCGCCAGACCCAGGCGATGCAGCCCCAGCAGCAAGATCCGCAGGTGGGCCAGTCCGAGGATGACGACCTGGAGATCCCTTCCTTTCTCCGCCGCCTCGCGAACTGATCGGCCTAAGAAGCCCTGAAACAGAAACGCCCCGGAGCCGACCTCCGGGGCGTTTTTGCGTGTGGGGACGGGGGCTGGGACGTGTCGCCGAACCGAAACAATCCGAAACCCGACTTTCATTTCGGGCTTGAGCCCCGAGGCGTAAACGACAGGTGAGGCGAAGACCGTCCCGTTTGGGGCGGGTCGCGCAACAGAGAGTTTCCGAGTGACGGTCCGCAACGACCAGTACGAACAGACCATCGTCGCCCCGGCCATCTGCGCCGGCGTCGGCGTGCACACCGGCCGCCGCGTGCGTCTGGTCGTGCGCCCGGCCGCGCCCGGCCACGGCATCGTCTTCGTGCGCACGGACGTCACCGACCGCGACAACCGCATCCCGGTCTCGGGCGAGGCGGTCGTGGATGCCCGCCTGAACACCATGATCGAGAACGCGGCGGGCGTGCGCCTGTCGACGATCGAGCACCTGATGGCCGCCCTGGCCGCCCTGGGCGTCTCCAACGCCGTGATCGAGGTGGACGGGCCGGAACTGCCGATCCTGGACGGTTCGGCCTTGCCGTTCGTGCAACTGCTGGACCGCGCGGGTTTCCGCCGTCAGGAAGCGCCCCAGACCTATATCGAGATCCTGAAGCCCATCTGGGTGGAGGAGGGCGACAAGTCCGCCGTCCTTAAGCCCTGCGACCGCTATGAGATGCGCTTCGAGATCGAATTCCCCACGCCGGTCATCGGCCATCAGGTGGTGGATTTCGTGGTGGAGGAGGCGACCTTCCGTTCGGACATCATGGCGGCCCGCACCTTTGGCTTCGCCCATGAGGTCGAGGCCCTGCGTCAGGCCGGTCTGGCCCGCGGCGGCTCGCTGGAGAACGCCGTGGTCATCGACGGCGACCAGATCCTGAACCCCGGCGGCCTGCGCATGGAACGCGAGTTCGTGCGCCACAAGGCCCTGGACGCCATCGGCGACCTGTATGTCCTCGGCGCGCCCCTGCTGGGCCGCTACGAAGGCGTCAAGGCGGGCCACGCCCTGAACAATAAGCTGGTCCGCGCTCTGCTGGCCCAGCCGGATGCCTGGCGCGAGACGGTTCGCGTGCCCGACATGGCGATGGCGGGCTGACTACTTCCTTCTCCCCTTGAGGGAGAAGGTGGGCGCCGGAGGCGCTCGGATGAGGGGTGTGATCGCCCGGGCATCCAGATTGGCGCGCCGCCGTCCTCGCTAATTTTAGATGCCGCGCTGACACCCCTCATCTGAGCGCCTCCTCCCACAAGGGGAGAAGGATCAGACGAGCGTAATCGCTGAAACCAACCGTCCGAAGTCCGGCTCGCCCGCCAGATAGGCGCGACGGTTGGAGTAGAAGCGCCCTTCATCCGCGCGCGTGTCGTCGCTGGTCCAGGCCGCCTCGCCGACGCCCGCCTGCTCCAGTCGCCACAGGACGAAGCCGGGCAGGTCGAACTGGCGCTTGTCGTCCGTCGCGCCGGGGGCGAAGAAGCGTTCGCTGCCGGGATCGTGGTGGGCGAAGCGGTCCTGATAGTCGGCGCCGACCTCATAGGAGGCCTGGGCGATGCAGGGGCCGACGACGGCGACGATGCGCGACGGCTCGGCGCCCAGCGCCTGCATGGCCGCGACCGTCGAGTGGATGACGCCGCCAAGAGCGCCCTTCCAGCCTGCGTGGGCGGCGCCGATGACGCCCGCCTCGGCGTCGGCGAACAGCACGGGGGCGCAGTCGGCGGTCAGGACGGTCAGCACCGGCCCCTTCACGCCCGCGACCACGGCGTCGCCCTCGGGGCGTTCTCCGGCCCAGCCGCTTTCGGCCACGCGGGCGACAGCGGAATGAACCTGATAGCAGCCGCACAGGTCGTCGGCGGCGCCGCCCATCCATTCGGCGACGCGGCGGCGGTTCTCGGCGACATGGGCCGGGTCGTCCTTGGAGCCGACGCCCGCGTTCAATCCGGCGTAGAGGCCGCCCGATACGCCGCCCGCGCGGGTGAAGAAGCCGTGGCGCACCCCGACCCTGGTCAGCAGCGGATGGGTGATGGGGTTCAGGCTCATGCGGCGCCCTCCAGTTCGAAACGGGCGGCGTCGATGGCGGCCTGAACGGCCTTGCGGGCCTGGGGGCTGTTCTTCCAGCAGGTCGAGCCGACGCTAGCGGCGGCTCCGGCGCAGACGACGGCCGCGTCGGCCTGGGCCAGACGGGCGAAGCCGCCGACGCCCAGTTCTTCCAGCCGCTGGATCACCTTGGGACCGATGCCCTTGGTCGCCAACAGGATCCGGCGCTCATGCTCGGTGAAGGTCATGGCCGCATCAGTCTCCATCATCGGGCGGGCCGCGTCAGAAGCCCGGCAGGGCCAGTGAACGGGGCGAGAAGATCGCCGTCGCCTTGAATAGCTCGCCCATCTGATCCGGCGCGGTCAGGCGGTCCAACTGGCGCTGGATCACCGGGGCGGCTTCGGGGCGTCCCTGCATCAACCGCTGGGCGCGAGCTTCGATCCCCAGCGCCTTCAGGAAGGCGCCCTGGCTGACGCAGCCGGTGACGTCGGCGCCGCCGCGCACGGCGGCCTCCAACACCAGGGGGAAGTCGGCCCACTGCGTCAGGTCGGCCTCGCCCGGCGTCGACAGGGGATCGACCTTCTGATGCCGCCGCATGGCTTGCAGGGTGTCGCCCGCCTCGGGCTTGCTGCGGCCGTAGTCGATCAGCAGGGCGGCGCCGGATGCGGCGCGGATCAGGCTGGCCAGATCGCGGCCGAAGGCGGCCTGCTGTTCCGAAATCTCGATGATCTGTCCCGGCTCGACGTCAAAGCCCGGCGCCTCGAAGCCGTCGGCGATGGCGGTCAGGCCGAAGGTCAGTTCATCAGCGTCGGTGACGCCGATGCGGCGCTCGGCCCAGCCGCCTTCGGTCTTGATGAACTGGCGCGCGGGCAGGCAGTCCAGCACCTCATTGGCGATCAGGATGACCGGGGAGTCCGTCTCGATCTTGTGCAGGGCGCTGAGCCAGCGCGGATGTACGTCGGCGTCGGCCAGTCGCCGCGCCTGTTCGGCGCGCAAGGGGGCGCTGGGCTCGATCAGAATCAGGTCGACCGCCTGCAGGAAGCCGGGGACCAGCCGCGCCGCGCGCAGCACGTCGGACATCAGCGTGCCGTCGCCGGGTCCGACCTCGACCAGCCGCACCCGCTCGGGCGCGCCCAGACGGGTCCAGGTCTCGACCGCCCACAGGCCGATCAGTTCGCCGAACATCTGGCTGACCATGGGGGCGGTGATGAAGTCGCCCCGCTCGCCCAGCGCCGGTCGGGTGGCGTAATAGCCGCCCTTGGGGTCGTGCAGGCATCGGGTGACGTAGTCCGCCACCGTCATCGGCCCGGTCAGCACGATCTCGCGGACCAGGCGGTCCTTGAGCGTCTCCGCCATGATGGTCTTACGCCTCCGTGACGGCCGGCTTCTTCAGCGCCCGCCAGATCAGCCAGGCGCCGACCAGCATCATCGGGATCGACAGGATCATGCCCATGGTCAGGCCCAGCGGCAGGTTTTCCAGCCCGGCGTCGGGCTGACGCACGTTCTCCAGCGCGGCGCGGCAGACGCCGTAGCCCAGCAGGAACAGGCCGGTGACGAAGCCGGGACGCTTCAGCATCCGCCACTTCCAGATAGCCAGCGACAGGATGACGAACAGCAGCAGGCCCTCCAGGCCCGCTTCATACAGCTGGCTGGGGTGGCGCGGCTCGTTGCCGGCGGGGCAGAAGCCGTACATCTGCTGGATGCGTTCGTTGCAGAAGCGGATGGCCCAGGGAACCGTCGTTTCGCGCCCCCACAGCTCGCCGTTGATGAAGTTGGCGATGCGGCCGAAGAACAGACCCAGCGGCGCGACCGGAGCGATCAGGTCGCCCAGGCTGAGCGGGTTCACCTTCTGGCGATTGGCGTAGAGGGTGATGGCGATGACGACGCCCAGGAAGCCGCCGTGGAAGCTCATCCCGCCGGTCCACAGCTGCAGCAGCTCCAGCCGCTCGCCCCAGCTGTCGCCGGTGAACACCTGAGCGAACATCTCCGGCTTGTAGAAGAGGGCGTAGCCGAAACGACCGCCCAGGATGACGCCCAGCGTGATCCACAGCACCAGGTCGTCCAGCTGCTGGCCATTCACCGGCGACTTGCCCGGCGCCCACAGCCGCTCGGTCTTGGCTAGACGCGAGGCGTACCACCAGCCCAGGACGATGCCGGCGACATAGGCCAGGGCGTACCAGCGAATGGGCAGGGGGCCGAGGTGGATCAGGACAGGGTCGAATTCGGGAAAGGGCACGGGGCCTCCGTCTGCGCCTTCAGAAGTTGTCCATCGTCTAGCAAGCGGGACTGCATTCGTCGCGCGCTTTTCCCGCGAAGCAGTCTATAGGCCGCAGGCAGGTAAGATTTGGTTTACCCAAATCAATGCACCGTTAACCACGTTCGGGCCGATGGTCCGAGAGTTCTCAAGAGGCCGCCATGCAGACGCGCAATCCCCTCCTTGATGAGTTCGCCAAGCTGACCACCGGCGCCATGGGCCTGGCCCAGGCCGCGGGTGAAGAGGCCAAGGCCGCCTGGCGCGCCCAGGCCGACCGCTTCGTCGCTGAAATGGATCTGGTCCGTCGCGACGAGTTCGACGTGCTGAAGGACGAGATCGCCGCCCTGCGCGCCGAGATCGCAGCGCTGAAGGCTGCGGCTCCGGCCCCGAAGAAGGCCGCCAAGGGATCGTCCACAGACGCGGCTTCGACCCCGGATTCAGCCGGTTGAGCCGAATCTGCGAACACGCCTACCGTCCTCGAAAGCGCTCACTTGAGTCGCTGTCGCTGCTGAAGAAGTTGAACGCCTGATGGATGCTGTGAGACCCGAAGAGGTCGACCTGCCCTTTGATCCGCTGGATGTGGTCGAACACGTCCTGACGGCGGAGAACCTGCCGTTCGACCGCACGGACGAGGGCGATCTGGCCTTCGCCCTGGCCGGCGACTGGAAGGACTATGAGCTGTGGTTCGCCTGGCGGCCCGAGGGCGACTGCCTTCAGCTGTGCCTGGCGCTGGACCTGCGGGTGGCCAAGACGCGGCGCGCGGCGGCCTATGAACTGGTCTCCATGATCAACCAGCGCACCTGGCTGGGCCATTTCGAGATCTGGCCGGACGAGGGCGAGATCGTCTTCCGCCACGCCCTGGCCCTGCCGCACACCGAGCGTCCGACCCTGGCCCAGGCCGCGTCCATGATCGACGCGGCGGTCGAGGCGGCGGACCGTTACTACCCCGCCTTCGACTTCATGGTGCGCGGCTCCAAGAAGCCGAAGGAGGCGATCGACGCCTGCCTGTTCGAGACCGTGGGCAACGCCTGATGAGCGGCAACGGACGTCCGGTCGTGCTCCAGGGCGTCGGGCGCCTGGGCTCGGCCATTCTGGAAGGCTGGCTGGCGACGGGCGCCGTCGACCCGGCCGATCTGATCATCCTGACGCCGTCCGAAAAGCCGGTCGCCGAGGCGGCGCGGGCCAGGGGCGCGCGGATCAATCCGCCGCTGGAGGAACTGGCGAACGCCCGCGCCTTCGTCATCGGCGTCAAACCCGCCAAATGGCTGGAGGCCGCGCAGGCCGTCCTGCCGCATCTGGCGGCGGACGCCGTGATCGTCTCGGTCATGGCCGGGGTGCGCGGCGAGACGATCTCTGACGGTTACAGCGGCCGCCCGGTCGTGCGCGTCATGCCGACGACCGGCGTGGCCCAGGCGCGCGGGGTGGCGACGCTGTGGTCGGCCGACGCGGACGCCCTCAAGGTCGGACGCGAACTGTTCGAGCCGATCGCCGAGACGATTCTGCTGGACGACGAGACCCTGATGCACGCGGCGACGGCGGTGTCCGGCTGCGGACCGGCCTATTTCTTCGCCTTCACCCGCGCCCTGGCCGAGGCCGGGGAGGCCGAAGGCCTGTCGCCCGAGGCCGCCGCC
>WPCJ01343129.1_pt1 | contig 11459 bp, 10 predicted proteins | sample 5399831 | NCBI WGS metagenome assembly WPCJ01 (sample SAMN12869470, study PRJNA574797) | sludge metagenome | isolation source: wastewater treatment of pH10 | place: China:Beijing | collected 2019-05-20 | reverse complement strand
GAGGCGCCGCCGGTGCCGGGCACCTTCGTCATCAATACGGGCGAATTGCTGGAACTGGCGACCAACGGTTTCGTGCGCGCCGACGTGCATGACGTGGTGGTGCCGCCGGCCGGCGTCGAACGCTTCTCGGTCGCCTTCTTCCTCGGCGCGCGCTACGACGCCACCATTCCCGTCATTGATCTCCCCGAAGAACTCCAACGCAAGGAGCGCGGCATCAGCGTCGATCCGCTGAACCCGATCTTCCGCGAGGTCGGCATCAACCACCTGAAAAGCCGCCTGCGCTCGCATCCGGATGTGGCCGAGGCGCATCATGCCGCGCTGGTGGAAAAGCTGTTCGGCAAGGCAGGCTGATCGGCACGGCAAGGAAACGGCTTCCACGACAGGGGCTGCGATTAGCAGCTCTTGTCATTGGAGGAGACGATAGGGGGATGGCTGTTCTTTTCCCGGTTCCGGCCGTCCCCGATGATACCAAAATCCAAGGCTCGCGGCGCGACGCCTGTTTCACCGACAACATTGCGGAAGGAGGCATAAATTGGCCCGTCTTTTCCCCATCCTCGATCTTTCCCTCTTCGAATCCGGCCCGGCGGACCGCGCGGCCTTCCTGAGGGATCTGCGCTATGCTGCCCGCGATGTCGGCTTCTTCTATCTCGATGGCCACGGTATAACGCTGGATGAAATCGACCGGCTGTTCGAGCTGTCGCGGCGTTTTTTCGATCTGCCGGAACAGGACAAGCTCGGTATCGAGATGGTGAACTCGTCACAGTTCCGCGGCTATACGCGCGTTGCCGGCGAGCGCACCCGCGGGCAGGCCGACTGGCGCGAGCAGCTGGATTTCGGCATCGAACGCGAGCCGGTGAAGCAGAATGGCGGCCAGCCGGCCTGGACGCGGCTGCACGGGCCGAACCAGTGGCCGCAGGCGCTGCCCGAACTGCGGCCGGCCATTCTCGAATGGCAGTCGAAGGTGGCCGAGGTGGCGATCCGCCTGCTCAAGGCCTTTGCCGTTTCCCTGGAACAGCCGCAAGACGTTTTCGAGCCGATCTATGGCGAGGGTGCCAACCACCGCATGAAGATCGTGCGCTATCCGGGGCGCGAGCAGACCGGGGACGATCAGGGCGTGGGCGCACACAAGGATGGCGGCTTCCTCACGCTGCTGCTGCAGGACAATGTCGGAGGGCTGCAGGTCGAGTATGACGGCAAATGGGTCGAGGTCGAGCCCGTTCCGGGAACGCTGGTGGTCAATATAGGCGAGCTTCTGGAACTGGCCTCCAACGGCTATCTGCGCGCGACGCTGCACCGCGTGGTGACGCCGCCGCGCGGCGCGGAGCGCTATTCGGTGCCGTTCTTCTTCGGCGCCCGGCTCGACGCCACCATTCCCCTTCTCGACCTTCCCGAGGATCTGGCCGCCGAAGCGAAAGGGCCTGCCAGCGATCCCGAAAATCCGCTGTTTCGCGATGTCGGGGTGAATGTGCTGAAAAGCCGGCTGCGCTCGCATCCCGACGTCGCCCGGCGGCATTATTCCGATCTTCTGAAAGCTTCCTGAAGCAAAGGGCAAGTCAACGCTTCTCTCTGCGCGGCCATCGGAAGCGGTGCGCCTTTAACCTCCGATGCCCGGCAGGCCGTTTCAGTTCGAACTGCGACTGATCCGGCTATGATGGGGCATGGTTGGGAGTTGTGCCCGGCAATGCCTCGGAATTTCCGATCCATTGCCCCTAAACATACGATTTTTTCTCTTCCGTTGGCGGACCTAATCTGAAGCAGTCCAGTTACAGGCTGCTGCCCGATGATGTCGCCGGTTGTTTCCACCTTCGCCTCGCGCAAAGCGGGTGCTCTGCCCGAAATCGTCACGGAAAGCCTCGCCGGCGAACATCCGCTTCGGGGGTCCGTTCTCATTCTCGGCAATTTCGATGGCCTGCATGTGGGACATCAGCAACTCGTCCACATGGCGCATGGCCTCGCCGGAAAACATCCGGTTTCGGTCATGTCCTGCGAACCCCATCCGCGCAGCTTCTTTGCGACGCAGGATGAGCCTTTCCGGCTGGCGACACCGTCCGCCAAGCGATTGCTGATGGCGCCATATGGGGTGGATTTCATTTACTCGCCCCGTTTCAACCGGTCGTTCGCCGGCATGTCGCCTGCCGAATTCGTGGATGATATTCTCGTGGAGGCTCTGGGCGTGCGGCACGTGATTGCCGGTCCCGATTTCCGGTTCGGCAACAAGCGATCCGGGGACATGCGCATGCTGTCGGAGTTGGGCGCGTTGCGCGGCTTCGGTGTCAGCATCGCACCGGAGGTCGCACATGCCGGCATCCGGGTCTCTTCCACCCTCATTCGCACGGCGATCCGTTCCGGCGACCTGCGGGGCGCCGCGCGGTTTCTGGGAGGGGGATGGCTGGTCGAAACGAGGCGTCGCGCCGACGGCAGCCTTGAGCTGCATCCCGATCTTTGCAGACCCAGAGCCGGGCGATATGCGGGATTTCCGGAGAGGGCCGGGTACCAGCCGGACAGGATTCGCATTGACATAACGCCGGAGGGCGGCTTCATCCCCCTCAGCCCATACCCTCTCCAAAGCGCGCCCGAGATGTGGCGTCTTGAAACACAGGACTGACCAGCCCCGCCATGACGATGCATTCCAGTGCCGAATTGCGGACCGAGAGAGACATGCTCGGCGCCCGCACCCTTCCTGCCGAGTCGCTGTTTGGAATTCATACGCAACGTGCGGTCGAGAATTTCCCGATATCGGGCATCTGCGTCGGTGATTTTCCGGATCTGGTGCGCGCTCTTGCCATGGTGAAGCTCGCTGCTGCGCGGGCCAATCATGATCTCGGCGTTCTGGAAGCTGACAAACTCGATGCGATCGAAGCTGCCTGTCGGCTGCTGATCGGCGGGCAGCATCACGACGCATTCGTCGTCGACATGATCCAGGGTGGGGCGGGCACGTCCACCAACATGAATGCCAATGAGGTGATTGCCAATCTGGGTCTCGACAGGCTGGGCCGCGCCCGAGGCGACTACGCTGCCCTGCATCCGAACGATCATGTGAACAGGTCGCAGTCCACCAATGACGTCTATCCGACAGCGCTGCGTCTTGCCCTCATACTGGCCGCTGATCCGCTGAAGAGCGAGCTTGACCGCCTCATTTCGGCATTGCATGACAGGGCAACTGCGTTTTCCACTGTGCTCAAGCTTGGCCGCACGCAGCTTCAGGATGCGGTGCCGATGTCGCTGGGCGCGGAATTTTCCGCCTTTGCGACCGGACTTGAGCAGGAAGCGCGGCAGGTGTCGGCCGCGTTTGAAGAACTGCATGTCGTCAATCTGGGCGGCACGGCGATCGGTACCGGCATCAACACGCCGGCCGGATATTCTCCGGCGGCAATCAGCCATCTTGCAGCGATTTCCGGCTTGCCGGTCACGGCTGCGGCAGATTTCATCGATGCATCGTCCGACATGGGGGCGCTCGTTTCCCTTTCGGGCGCGCTGCGCCGTCTTGCGGTCAGGCTGTCGAAGATGTGCAACGATCTGCGCCTGCTGTCGAGCGGGCCGCGCGCGGGCATTGGCGAGATCCAGCTGCCGGCGGTGCAGGCGGGGTCCTCGATCATGCCGGGCAAGGTCAATCCGGTGATCCCGGAGGTGGTGAGCCAGATCGCCTACAGGGTCATCGGCCATGACGTCACGGTCAGCTTCGCGGCCGAGGCCGGTCAGTTGCAGCTTAATGCAATGGAGCCGGTGATCGGCCACAGCCTGCTGGACGCGCTGAAGCTGCTCGCCGCCGGCATGCGTACGCTGACCGATCAGTGCGTGAGCGGGATCGAGGCGCGGCCCAAGCGATGCCGCGCGCTGCTCGACGCCAGCACGGCTATGTGCACGCCCATGGTGCCGGTCATCGGTTATGAACGGGCGGCGGAGCTGGCCGGCGCGACGCTGGCGCAGGGACGTGCCCTGGCGGATCTGGCGGTAGAGGCCGGCTATCTGTCGGCGGAGGAATTCAGCGCGCTCGAAAAGGCAGCCTGTGCCTTGCCGGATGCGGGAAAGGCAAGCCTGTGAGCATCCGCCACCTGCCCGCCAGCGATTACGTGACGCTGCCCTGGAAGAACGGAACCGGATCAACCGATGAAGTGTGCCTGCTTCCCGAAGAGGCGACACGCGAGGCGTTCGAGGTGAGGGTCAGCCGGGCGACCATTGCCGAACCCGGGCCGTTTTCCGCGTTTGCGGGCGTGGAGCGCACGATCACGCTGATCGAGGGCAGTGTGCTGTCGCTCGATTTCGGCACGCACAAGGCGGAGCTGGCGCCCCTGCAGCCCTACACTTTCGATTCCGGTCTCACGCCGCAGGGGAATCCGACATCCGGCCCGGTGCGGGTTCTCAACGTCATGGCTGCTCGGAATGCGTGGAATCTGGGGCCGGCGCGCACACTGACGCGGGGCCAGCATATCGAGACCGCGCAGGACGAGGTGATCGTTTTGTTCGCGGTCAGGGGCGCGTGCGAAATCGCAGGATCGTCGCAAATGGTCCGCCTGCAAGAGGGAGACAGCGCGCTTCTCGACGAGCCTGCCTTCGTCGGTCTTTTAGCGGACGCGGCCGTTCTGGCCGTTCCCCTGAAACGCGGACAGGTTCGTGATTGAGGCCAGAGCATCGGGCCGAAAAGTAGACTCCGGTTTTCGGTGATTTCAATGCTTTATCTATCGTTTAGACCGCCTGCATCCGAATCGACGCAGGCGATCTAAAGGGCATCAATCCAAAGGTCGGGTCTGAAGCGGACCACGAATTTCCATCCGGCCCCGGCGCCCTCAGGCGACCGGGGCTTTTTTCATGAAAACCTCGCGGCAGCATTCGATGAAGCGGCGGGCAGGTGCCGACAGCGTTTCCTGCCTGCGATGGGCGATGACGATGGAACTCGGCGCATTCTGGCCCACCAGCGGCCTGACCACCAGTTTCAGCCCGTCATAGGTCATGTCGGAGGCGGGCTTGGTCACCAGCAGCGCATAGCCGAGCCCATGCCCGACCATGCCCCGCACCATTTCAAACGAGGCAGAGCGATGGGCGATCAGCGGATTGACGCCGGCCGCGCGCATGATCCCGGCGAAGTAGTCGGCGCTCGGTGGCGCGTCGAGCAGCACCATCGGCTCCTCGGCCAGTTCCGTGGGCTCGATTTCCGATTGCGCCGCCAGACGGTGTCCGTCGGGAAGCAGCACATAGGGATGCAGCTCGTCCACCGGGATCTTCACGAGATCGTCGTCCAGATCCATGTCGTAGAGCAGGGCGATCTCGCTCTCGCCGGCCCGTAGGCTTTCGCTGAGGCGGCGCTGGTCGCCCTCGATCAGGCGGATGCCTATCCCCTCCATCTTCTCGATCAGCCGCGGCATGATGAAGGGACCGAATGTGTGAAAGCATCCGACGGAGAGCTTTGCCCCGGCGTTCATGCGGGCGGCCGCGAGGGATCTCGCGCCGTCGATGCGCGTGGAAGCGCCATAGGCGCGGTTGGCGTAGATCAGCGGCGAACCCGAGCGGGCAATATGCAGATCACGCACCTCGCACAGGAAAATGTAGTGTGTGCCGACTTTTTCCGAGGAGATCAGCCGGCAGTCGAAGGCAACGAGCGGATCGGCAATGCGCGGCGCGCCCGAGGGCATGTTGACCCACTCGGTGCATTCGAACTTGTCGCTGACTTCGTCCCGAAAACGGCCGGCGAAGGTGTCCGAGATATAGGACTGGTCGTCCCTGAGGACGTTGACGCACAACACGCCGTTCTCGACGATCTTCGCCGCTGCGGGGCTCAGGTGATGCACGCATACGAGCAAGGTCGGCCAGTCGCTGTCTGCGGATACCGAGGCCATGGCCGAGACGGTAACGCCCGCGCGCCCGACCGGCCCGTCGGTGGTGACGATGTTCACCGTGCAGGCGGCATGGCTCATGCCCTCAAGGAACTTGTTGCGGATGGCCTGTTCAATCTTCGCGTCCAACCCGGCACTCCGTATTTCCAACTGGTTGAATATCCGCCCGGCGGCGGTACTGCTCCAGTATTGTTCCAGTGCGGGGCCAAACACGAAAGAAGGCTTTTCTGGTGTTCTGCCTTTGAAAAAGCGAGGAAGCTCGTTCAGGTGGCAGATTGTGGTGCCGGAATGGGCACCATGCCGGGCAGGGTGCCGCCGTGAATGAGTTCCCGGCAAAACTCCTCGAAGGCTTCCGCAACCCGCGAACGCTTGAGTTCCTTCAGGCTGGCGAGGCCCAGTTTCATCGGCGGGCAATCATCGTCAAGCTCGACATAGGCCAGCGGGCAGCCATTCTCCGCGCTCATGTTGCGGGGGCGCACCGTCATCATCGAAAAGCCTATTCCCGCCCCGACATAGGAGCGCAGGGCAGCCGGCAGGCTGGTTTCGGTGACGATCCTTGGCGCGACGCCGGCGCGTTCGAACAGGGACAGGAAATATTGCCGCGTGAGGGGAAGATCGAGCAGGATGAAAGGCTCGTCCGCCAGTTCCGTCAGCCGCAATCTGGGGCGCGTGGCAAAAGGATGATCCGCCGCCAGCAGCACATAGGTCGGCAGCTCGGCCAATGGCACGAAATCCATGTCGGCGGTCACGCTGAATTCGTAGGTCATCGCCACGTCGATCCGCGCGGTTCTGAGGCCGTCGAGCAGCTCGGCCTCGCTGCCTTCGGTGACGTGCATGCGCACATCCGGATACCTGGCGATGAAGCTCTGCCAGAGCTCCGGTATGATCAGCGGCGTGAAGGTTCGGAAGGAGCCGACATTGATCGGGCCCGTGACCGCGCTCATCGTCGCGTTGACGACTTCGTAGAGCCCGTTCGTCGTGCGCAATGCGTTCTTGGCGGCGACAAGCAGCCTTTGTCCGGCAGGCGTCAGCGAAAGGCCCTGTGCATGATGGCGCACGAAGAGCTGCACGCCGAACTCGACTTCCAGATGCGAGATCGCCGCCGAAATCGACGGCTGGGAGATGTTGACCTGTTCGGCGGCGCGCGTGACGCTGCCGGTTTCCCCGGCGGCGACGAAATAGCTCAACTGACGAAGCGTGAAGCGCATGCTTTTCCCATATGGAGCCGCCGCCCTGGCCAGCACGATTCCGGCGTCAGGTGGCGGTGTGATGATCCAATATTTTGGCTGGCATCCGATAATCCCCTGCATCCATGCAAAAGTCCACCTCCGCGGAGGTGGCCATCATGTTCCAGTCGTGAACCAGCGTATTTTCTGGCGATGGCGAAGAGGAGAGTCCGCAGAACCGCGCATTGCCAAAAACGGTTTCGGCGGGTTTCAAAGTCCGGTTTCCAGCTCGTCAACCAGCCTGCCCAGCATGGCGTCACAGGCAGCGAGCTGATCCAGTGCGATGAATTCGTCGGGCTTGTGGCCTTGATCCATATGACCGGGCCCGCAGATTGCCGCGGGAATGCCGAGACGATTGTGGAACAGGCCCGCTTCCGTGCCGAACGCGACCTTGCAGGTGTCTTCATCATGCCCGGTGATGCGGCGCAGCAGCGTAACGATCGCCGATCCATCCGCCATGTCGAGGCCGGGATAGGCGTTCACCTCGTCGATGAAGATCGCCGCCTGCGGAAAGGAGGGCCTCAGGGGGGCGACGATCCCTTCCGCGCCTTCGCGGATGCCGTCGAGTATTGCCTGCGGATCGTCGCTCGCCAGATTGCGGATTTCGAAATCGATCCGGCAGTGGTCGGGAACGATGTTCAGAGCCTGCCCGCCGCTCATCACGCCGGCATGTATGGTGCTGTAGGGGATGTCGTAAGCCGCATCGCGCGCGCCGGTTCGTGCGAGGCGGTCCTGTTCGCGGCGCAGCACGTCCAGAAAATCCGCCCCGATGTGCAGCGCGTTCAGCGCAGTCGGGGCCAACGCGGAATGGGCGGCATGCCCTGTGCAACAGGCACGCAAGGCCAGCTTGCCCTTGTGGCCGGTGGCAATGCGCAATCCGGTCGGCTCGCCGACAAGGCAAAGGGCAGGGCGCGGGCTTGCTGTTTCCAGATGATCCAGCAGCCCCCGAACCCCGACGCAGCCGATTTCCTCATCGTAGGAAAAAGCAAGATGAAACGGCGTTTGCAGATTTCTGCCGGCTGCATCCAGCGCCGTGGCCAGCGCCGAAGCCACGAAGCCCTTCATGTCGGTCGTACCGCGCCCATAGGCCCGCCCGCCGGCAATGGAAAGGCGGAACGGATCGCGCGTCCATGCCTGTCCCTCGACGGGCACCACATCGGTGTGGCCTGACAGGATGACTCCACCACGGTCGCGGGGACCTATGGTGGCGAACAGGTTGGCGCGGGTGCCGTCCGTACTTGTGACCAGTTGCGAAGCGATACCCGCGCCATCCAGAAGGCTGCGCACATAGTCGATGAGGGCAAGGTTCGACTGGCGGCTGACGGTCGGAAAGGCAATCAGCCTGTCTAGAATGTCCAGAGTGCGCATCGTGCCGTGTCCGGTAAAGGCGGTGCCGCATGCTGAAATGCGGCACCTGCTTCAGTCAGGGAGTTGCACAGCCGACTGTGCGGTGTGCCGGACCTCAGAGGTCGCCCGGCACGCCATAGCTCGGTGCGACGGAGGGGTTGAGAGCGCGCGAGACATAGGCTTCCATTTCCGCCTTCCAGCGCTCCCACAATTCGGAAAGCTCGCCGATCGGGTCATGATCGGCCCAGTCGACGCGCAGGTCCGCGATCGCCCATGCTTCCTTGCGGACGAGGAGCATGCCGACGGAATGCACGGGACCTTCTTCGCCGCCTGCTTCTTCGGCCGCACGCATCGCGGCCAGCAGGCGATCGCCAATTCCCTGTCCGGCACTGTCGGAAAAGGCCGCCACCATGGCATCAGGCACGCCCGGATCGGACAAAAGGTTGCCTGCCGCGATGACGCCCGGTGCGGTCGCCACCCGATGGGTCCCGAGAGTGCGCTCGCCGGAAAACGAGGCGGTGCGGCCCTGCGCGTCCACCAGCGCAAGCTGGCGATAGTCCAGATGCGGGGCATCGCGCTTCAGCGCTTCCAGCGCATCGGTTGCTGAAAGACCGGAGGCCATGAGGTCCAGCCCTTTCGGCCCAAGCCGCGGGTCGGTGATGTTCTGCGTCGCCACCGTCCCCACGCCGGCCCGCGCATGGGCGCAGCGTGCGGCCACGCAGGGTGAGGAGGAGGACACGGCGATGCCAAACATGCCGGTAGCGGGACAGTGGGCGGAGATGGAAAAGGTCATTGCGACATCCCCTTATGCGGCGTCGGGAATGACGGCGGTGACTTCGATCTCGACGACCCATTCCGGCCGCGCCAGAGCGGGCACCACAATGCCGGTGGAGCAGGGATGCACGCCCTTCATCCACTTGCCCATCTCCTGATAGACGGCCTCGCGGTAGCGGATGTCGGTGACATAGACGACGATGCGGCAGATATGCGCCATCTCGCTGCCGGCTTCCTCAAGCAGCATCTTGATGTTTTCCATCGTCTTGGCCGTCTGCTTGCCGGCATCGCCGACATGGAGACACTCGCGCGTGTCCAGATCCTGTGAGACCTGACCGCGCAGGAAGACCATGGTGCCGCGGGCGACGACGCCCTGGCTCAGGTCGTTGTCGAGGTTCTGTTCGGGGTAGGTCTTCTTGGTGTTGAAGGGGCGAAGCCGCTTGTGGATCATTTCGTGGTTTCCGTGTCGCTTGAGGCCCGGATGATCCGGGCAATGGGGCTGGGGCCAGGGGATGGGGGAGGACGGCATCCCTGCGGATGCCGTCCGGAGAAGATCATTCCGCGGCTGCGCGCTTTGCGTGCGTGCCGATGTCGGTCGAGAACCAGCTTGAAATCGCGCTGTCGCCTGCGGAGAGGGTGCGTCCGCCCATCACCCGGTCGGACAGGCCTGCGGCATCCTTGACGAAGGCCAGCGGACCATCCCAGTCGAAGTTCCGGTAGACGGCGGCAAGATGGGCGAAGGGCGGAGACTGCGCGAACAACTGGAAGGTGAGCCGGTGGCCGGCATAATCGGAGTTCAGAAGGTCGCGGGCGAAGGCAAGCAGCTTGCGCCGGTCGTCTGCCACCCATTCCTCATTGATGCTGTAATATTTCTCCAGCCATGGCTTTGTGTCGGGATGCTCGAAGGAGGCAGCATCCGGCGTGACGCAGATCTGGCCGCCGCAGAGCTCGCGGGCGATGTGCATCATTTCGTGCAGTTGCGAGCAGGCCAGCACGCGGCCCGTATAGAGCAGGGACTGGTTGGGCATCATCAGGCCGGCGGGCGAACGTTCGCCGAGCGCGATCGCTGCCGTCAGGTGGGCGTTGATCCCTTCACGGTAGACGGCAAGCTGGGCCAGCTTTTCCTGCACGGCCTGCTGCTTGTCGAGGCCGGTCTGACGCGCATTGAAGAGAGCTGCGCCGATCATCATGTCGGCAACCTTGAGGTTGCGCTGGACGAAGGCGAAGGCCGAATAGCGGTGCAGGGTGGCGCGTATGAAGGTCGCCGCCTTGGTGTGGCGATAGAACAGCACGTTCTCCCACGGGATCAGCACGTTGTCGAAAATGACGATCGTGTCGACCTCGTCGAACTTGTTGGCCAGCGGATAGTCTTTTTCGGGAGCACGGCCGGCGAAGCCGGTGCGGCAGATGAACTTCAGGTTCTCGCTGCCGAGATCGCAGATGAAGCCCACGGCGTAGTCGCTGAGGGCGTTGTTGCCCCAGTTGGCAATCGTCGGCTTCGTGAAGGCCTGATTGGCATAGGCGGCCGCCGTCTCGTATTTCGCGCCGCGAACGATGATGCCCGCATCGGTTTCCTTCACCACATGCAGGAGCATGTCGGGGTCCTGATCCTGAGGCGCCTTCGAGCGGTCGCCCTTCGGGTCGGTGTTTGCCGAAACGTGGAAGGGGTCTTCCCGCAGAACGCGATGGATGTGGGTCTCGATATTCTTCGAGAACTGCGGGTCGACCTCGTTCAGCACGTCCTGACCGTCGAAGAGGGACCACATCTCGCCCACGGTTTCGTCGCCGACGCGGGTGACGACGCCGCCGATCTCGTTGAGCATATGATCAGTGGCGCGGCGCTTGGCCCACCAGTCGTCCTGCGTGCGGGGCAGGGCGCTGCCGAGCGCGTTGCGCTCTCCGTCCTGCTCCACCGTCATGATGTCGCGATGCGCTTCCTCGTGCTGCATGTCGAAGATGCGGGCGCGGATATCCACCAGCGGCTTGAACTGGGGATGGGTGGTGACGTCGTTGACGCGTTCGCCGTTGACCCAGATCCGCCGGCCGTCGCGGATCGAATCCCTGTATTCCTGACCTGTCCTGATCATCAGTTGTCCTTTGCATTGCTGGGAAGTCGTGGCTGGGAAGGCCCAAGGGGGCCTTCGTTCCCTACCGCTTGCGGGGCGGGGTTCCAGACAGTGGTAACAAGCCGGCGCAGACACCGAAAATAAGGGTTTCCGCAGCCCTGCAGCAGTTTTTCCGATGCCGGAGAAGGCGCTCCGGCATCGGAAGGAGCGGGTTATTT
>WPCJ01078540.1_pt1 | contig 11461 bp, 13 predicted proteins | sample 5399831 | NCBI WGS metagenome assembly WPCJ01 (sample SAMN12869470, study PRJNA574797) | sludge metagenome | isolation source: wastewater treatment of pH10 | place: China:Beijing | collected 2019-05-20 | reverse complement strand
GCGGTCGGCACGGCGGCGCTGGGCATCTACCTGTTTGGCGATCCCGCCACGGTGGCGCGGATCGCCTGTATCGGGCTGATCGTGGCGGGGATCGCAGGGCTCAAGCTGGTGAGCTAGCGCTGTGCCGTAGGGCGGATGAGGCGAAGCCGTCATCCGCCGCGGAGTTTCAGCTATAAGCTCGGCCGGCGGATTACGCTGCGCTAATCCGCCCTACGGACAGGCGTCAGATAAAGCTCAGATGCAGCAGCTTCACCGCCCACCACGTGGCCGCCGCGACAATTGCTGCCGCCGGGATGGTGATCACCCAGGCATAGACGATCGAACTCGCCACGTTCCAGCGCACGGCCGACACGCGGCGCGCAGCGCCGACGCCGACGATGGCGCCAGTGATGGTGTGGGTGGTGGACACCGGCACGCCCAAAAACGTCGCCGCGAACAAGGTCGCCGCGCCGCCGGTCTCGGCGCAGAAGCCCTGCATCGGCGTCAGCTTGGTGATGCGCAGGCCCATGGTGCGAACAATGCGCCAGCCGCCCATCAAGGTGCCGAGCGCCATCGCGGCCTGGCACGAGATCACCACCCAGAACGGCACCGAGAATTCGCTGCCGAGATAGCCCTGCGAATAGAGCAACACGGCGATGATGCCCATGGTCTTCTGCGCGTCGTTGCCGCCATGACCGAGCGAATAGAGCGAGGCCGAGGCGAACTGCAGAATGCGGAAGGCGCGGTCCACCGCGAAGGGAGTCGAGCGCACCGAGGCCCATGACACGATGGCGACCAGCACCAGCGCCAGCACGAAGCCGACCAGCGGCGACAACACGATGGCCAGCAGCGTCTTGGTGATGCCGCCCCACACCGCCGCGGAGAGCCCAGCTTTCGCAAGGCCTGCACCGAGCAGGCCGCCGATCAGCGCATGCGAGGATGACGACGGAATGCCGAGCGCCCAGGTGATGAGATTCCAGACGATGGCGCCGACCAGAGCGGCGAAGATCACCTGCGCATCGATCACGCTCGGCTCGACGATGCCGGTGCCGATGGTGTTGGCGACATGCAGGCCGAACACCAGGAAGGCGATGAAATTGAAGAAGGCAGCCCAGAACACCGCATATTGCGGGCGCAGCACGCGCGTGGAGACGATGGTCGCGATGGAGTTCGCGGCATCGTGCAGGCCGTTGAGAAAATCGAACAGCAGCGCGACGGCGATCAGGCCGATCAGCACGGGGAGAGCGAGTGTGGCGTCCACTGGCCCTACCCTCAGACCTGCTCGATGACGATGCTGCTGATCTCGTTGGCGACGTCGTCGAAACGATCCGCCACCTTTTCGAGATGCTTGTAGATCTCGGCGCCGACCACGAAATCCATGGTGTTGGCGTCGCGATGCTTGAGGAACAGCTCCTTCAGGCCGATGTCATGGAGATCGTCGACGCGGCCTTCGAGCTTGCCGACTTCCTCGGTGAGCTGCGTCAGCAAAGCCAGATTGTCGCCGATCTTGTCCATCAGCGGCACGGCGCGGGCAACAAGTTCCGCGCACTGCACGAGCAGCGTGCCGATCTCGCGCATCGGCGGCTCGAACTGACGCACCTCGAACAACATCACCGCCTTCGCGGTCTGCTGCATCTGGTCGATGCTGTCGTCCATCGCGGCGATCAGGTTTTTGATGTCGATGCGATCGAACGGGGTGATGAAGCTGCGGCGGACGGCGGTCAGCACCTCGCGGGTGATGTTGTCGGCGTCGTTCTCGAACTGGTTGACCCGCTGGCAATAGACCGGCGTCTCCTCGCCGCCCTCCAGCATCCCCGCCAAGGCCTTGGCGCCCTCGCTCACGGCTTTCGAATGCTGGGCGAACAGATCGAAGAACCGCTCCTCCCGGGGCAGAAAGGATCGGAACAAGCGCAGCATCGGGGCACCCAAAGTCGGAACACGGAATAACCGGATCGCGCAGCGACCCATTGTCACGAAACTGTCATAAAGCATGTCCGGGAATGAGGGGCAATCGCCGGGACGGTATCCGCGCGTCATCCACCGGTTTGTGGTGGCGGCGGGTTTTGTGAGGCGATGCAAGGGGTTGGAGGCGGCTCGCGACCGTAGGGCGGATGAGGCGAAGCCGTAATCCGCCGTTGTCGGCCCCATGCAATCGGCCGGCGGATTACGCTGCGCTCATCCGCCCTACCCGTTCTCACCCCGACAGCGCTCCGATCACCCGGCAATCGCCGACCCGGCCGTGGCTGCATTCGTCCACCATGCGCATGAGCTCGCGGCGCAGCGCCGTGAGCTGCGCGATCCGGCGGTCGACCTCCGACAGATGCCGGCGGGTGATCTCATCCACCTTCTTGCAGGACTGATCCGGCCCTTCGCTCAAGGCCAGCAATTCGGCGATGTCAGCGATCTCGAAACCGAGGTCGCGCGCATGACGGATGAAATTGAGGCGGGCGACATCCTCAAGGCGGTAGCGCCGCTGCCTCCCCTCCGTCCGCGCCGGCGCGGACAGGAGGCCGATTCCCTCGTAATAGCGGATGGTCGGCACCTTGATGCCGGTCAGACGCGAGGCTTCTCCGATGGCGTAGTCCATTTGGGGCTTGAACCTCCAGTCGCTAGAGGTTGTACACTTCCAACATCTGGAAGGAAAGCGATGACCGACAAGAGCTGCACCACCGATAGCTGCTGCGCACCGCCGCCGATCGATTTCGCCACGCCGGTGACGATCCCGACGACGGCATCGAAACCCGCGACGCAGGATGCCTGCGCGAGCGAGGCTTGCGGCTGCTCTGGCGGCGTGCCGGTCTTCGACGGCGTCGATGCCAGATACAAGCGCGTGCTATGGACCGTCATCGCCATCAACGGGGTGATGTTTCTGGTGGAGATGATCGGCGGGCAACTCGCGGGCTCGCAGGCGCTCAAGGCCGACGCGCTCGACTTTCTCGGCGATACGATCACCTACGGGCTCAGCCTCGCAGTGATCGGCGCGAGCATCCGCACGCGATCGATGGCCGCGCTGTTCAAAGGGCTCTCGCTCAGCGCGATGGCGCTCTGGGTGTTCGGCTCGACGGTCTATCAGACGCTTGTCCTCGGCCTGCCCAGCGCCGAAGTGATGGGCAGCATCGGCTTCATGGCGCTTGTCGCCAACCTTGCGTCGGTGCTTCTGCTGATGCGCTACAAGGACGGCGACGCCAATGTGCGCTCGGTGTGGCTCTGCTCGCGCAATGACGCCATCGGCAATGTCATCGTGATGTTCGCCGCGCTGGGCGTCTGGGGCTCGACAAGCGCATGGCCCGATCTCGCGGTCGCCGCGGTGATGGCTGGCATCTTCCTGACGTCGTCGGTGCAGATTCTGAAGCAGGCATGGAGAGAATATTCAGAAGACACAGCTCCGGTCGATGCTCCGCGGCGATCGTGAAAGCTGGCTGATCTTCTCGGCCTACTCGTCCGCAAGCGTGCTCCTGAGGGCCAGCAGAGCCTCCTTCAGCGGAGGAAGCTCGTTCTTCACTGCATTCCAGATAATGCGGTCGTCGACACGCTGATACTCGTGACGGAGAATGTTGCCGATGCCCGCGATGTCTTTCCAGCGGACCTCCCTGTGCCGGGCCTTCAGCTCACGACCGAGGTGACGACTTGCCTCGGAAATGACTTCGAGCCCGCGCTCCAATGCAGAGCGCAGCACCCAGGAACGCTGGTAGTCACGATAGCTTTTCCCGCGAATGGCCTGCTCGATGCCCTTGATGCTTTCCAGCATGTCGTGAATGCGGAGCAGCGGGCTGCGCGGCATCAGAACACCCGAACGGCCTCGGCTTCGACCTTCTCGCGGATTAACGGATGCAAGCCACTCCGCGTGGTGAGATCGACATCGACCCCTAACCCGTCCTGCAACATCCGCTTGGCGGCGACCAGATCGAAAGCGTCAAACTTGCTGCGGGGATCGTAATCCAGAAACAAATCCAGATCGCTGGTGCGGCTCGCCTCATTGCGAGATGTGGAGCCGAACAAATACAGCGACGTCGCACCGCGCTCCTTCAGAGCGCCGGCAAATCCGCGCAATTTCTTCAAGGCTTCGGTCCGGGTCATGATGACACCCTACCACGTTCCTTTCGGAAGCGGCAGGAGCGAATTGAAGGCCGACCGGGTACCCCTCCCAAATGAACACACCTTGTCGGTCACGTCGGCTCCGGCCGGGATACGACATAGGCGGCGGAGCCGAGCATCAGTACGGCGACGACTGTTGCAAGTATCCAGCCTGGCTGAGCCTGGGTCCAGAACACAGCATATCCGATCGTCATTCCCGTCACTGCCATCCATTTGGCGCGGCGCGGGATCGCGCCCTGCTCGCGCCAGCGCCGCAGGCTTGGCCCGAAGCGCGGGTGATTGAGCATCCATACCTCGAGGCGCGGAGACGATTTTCCGAAGCACCATGCGGCGACGATCAAAAAGGGCACCGTTGGCAGCAGCGGCGTCACGATGCCGATCAATCCGAGCATCAGCATCACGCCACCGAGACAGGCGAAGATTGCTCTCTTCATGCGGATCGTCTCTCGTCCAGGTCCGTTGATGCGCACAATGCAAAACGCCGCCTCGCGGCGGCGTTGAGCTTGTCGATATGAAGCGCCCTGCCCTTACAGCGAGCGCTTGAACAGATGCGCGATTTCGCCGACGACGCCGCGGCGGAAGGTGAGCACGCAGACCACGAAGATCACGCCCTGAATCACCGTCACCCACTGGCCGAAGCCGGCGAGATATTGCTGCATGGCGATGATCACGAAGGCGCCGACCACCGGGCCGTACAGGGTCGCAAGACCGCCCACCAGCGTGATCAGCACGACTTCGCCCGACATGGTCCAGTGCACGTCGGTGAGCGAGGCGTTCTGCGCCACGAACACCTTCAGCGAACCGGCGAAGCCGGCCAGCGTGCCCGACAGGATGAAGGCGAGCAGCTTGTACTGGTCGGTCTTGTAGCCGAGCGAGATGGCGCGCGGCTCGTTCTCGCGGATCGCCTTCAGCACCTCGCCGAACGGCGAGTTGATGGTGCGGAAGATGATCAGGAAGCCGAGCAGGAAGCCGACCAGGATCACATAATACAGGATGGTCGGCTTCGACAGGTCGAACAGGCCGAACAGCATGCCCTGCGGAATGCCCTGGATGCCGTCTTCACCATGGGTGAACGGCGTCTGCAGATAGAGGAAGAAGATGAGCTGCGACAGCGCCAGCGTGATCATGGCGAAGTAGATGCCCTGACGGCGGATCGCGATCAGGCCGGTGACGACGGCCAGAACGAAGGCTGCGACCAAGCCGAAGACGATCGAGATCTCCGGCGACAGCGGGCCCATATTGATCATGAACTCGCCGATCAGCGGAACCTTGAAGCCGATGGTGCCCACCTTGGCCATATGCGCGGTGACATAGCCCGCGGTGCCCATGAACATCGCGTGACCGAAGGACAGCAGGCCGCCATAGCCGATCAACAGGTTGAAGGCGCAGGCGAACAGCGCGAAGCACAGCGCCTGCATCACGAAGAACGGATACAGGCCGGAGAACGGCACCGCGGCCAGGAGGACGGTCATGATCACGAAGGCGATCATCTCGTCCTTCACGCCACGGCTCTGCACGGGGATCGAATTATCGGTGATGGTGGTCATATCAGGTGGTCCGTCCGGTCAGGCCCGAGGGTTTCACGAGGAGCACCAGCACCATCAGTACGAAGACGACGGTGTTGGAGGCCTCAGGGTAGAAATACTTGGTCAGCCCCTCGATGATGCCGAGGGTGAAACCGGTGATGATCGATCCCATGATCGAGCCCATGCCGCCGATGACGACGACTGCGAACACGACGATGATGAGGTCGGCGCCCATCAACGGGCGAACCTGGTTGATCGGCGCCGAAAGGACGCCGGCCAGCGCGGCGAGACCGACGCCGAGACCGTAGGTCAGCGTGATCATCAGGGGCACGTTGATGCCGAAGGCGCGCACCAGCGTCGGGTTTTCGGTCGCGGCGCGCAGATAGGCGCCGAGGCGCGTGCGCTCGATCAGGAACCAGGTGGCGATACAGACGACCAGCGAGAAGATGACGACCCAGCCGCGATAGATCGGCAGGAACATGAAGCCGAGATTGACACCGCCCTTCAGCGCATCCGGGATCGCGTAAGGCAGGCCGGACGAGCCGAAATAGTTCTGGAACACGCCCTGGATGATCAGCGCGAGGCCGAAGGTCAGCAGCAGGCCGTAGAGGTGATCGAGATTGGCGATCCATTGCAGCATGGTCCGCTCCAGGATCATGCCGAAGATGCCGACGATGATCGGCGCCAGGAATAGCGCCGGCCAGTAGCTGATCCCTGCCAGATTGAGCAGGAAGTAAGCCACGAAGGCGCCCATCATATAGAGCGCGCCATGGGCGAAATTGATGATGTTCAACATGCCGAAAATCACGGCGAGACCGAGACTCAGCAAGGCATAGAAGGAGCCGTTGATGAGCCCGACCAGCAATTGGGCGGACAGGGCCTGGAGATTGATCGACATGGCGCTTTCAACTCTAGTGTTGTTAGTAGAAGTCGTGGCCCGGCGGCGGATGCCACCGGACCACAGCTCTCGTTATTTCTTCAAGAGCGCGCAGGTGCTCTTGTCGAGTGGCGTGAAGGCCTGGTCGGCCGGAATGGTGGCGACCAGCTTGTAGTAATCCCACGGCGCTTTCGACTCCGAGGGCTTCTTGACCTCGAACAGATAGGCCGGGTGGATCTTGCGGCCGTTCGGCTGGATCGAGCCCTTGCCGAACAGCGGATCGTCGGTCGGCATTTCCTTCATCTTGGCGACGACCTTGGCGCCGTCATGCGGATTGCCGCCGAGGGCTTCCAGCGCCTTCAGGTAATGCAGCGTGCCGGAATAGACGCCCGCATGCACCATGGTCGGCGGAGCCGCACCCTTCGAACGCGCCGAGAAGCGCTTCGAGAAGGCCCGGGTATCGTCGTTCAGATCCCAGTAGAAGGTCTCGGTGAAGTTGAGGCCCTGGGCGAGATCGAGGCCGATCGCCTTGACGTCGGTGAGGAACAGCAGCAGCGCGGCCATCTTCTGGCTCTTGGTGATGCCGAACTCGGCCGCCTGCTTGATGGTGTTCGAGGTGTCGCCGCCGGCATTGGCGAGGCCGATGACCTTGGCGCCCGACGACTGCGCCTGCAACACGAAGGACGAGAAGTCCGACGTGTTGAGCGGATGCTTGACGCTGCCGACGACCTTGCCGCCCGCGGCCTTCAGCGCGTTGGTGGTGTCACGCTCGAGCGCAGCACCGAACGCGTAATCGGCAGTGAGGAAGAACCAGCTATCGCCGCCGGCCTTGGTCAGCGCGGTGCCGGTGCCGTAAGCGAGGTTATAGGTATCGTAGGTCCAGTGAATGGTGTTCGGCGTGCACTGGGCATTGGTGAGGTCAGAGGTGCCGCCGCCCGAATTGATGTAGACGCCGTTCTTTTCCTTGACGACGTTGTTCACGGCCAGCGCGACGCCCGAATTCGGCACGTCGGTGATCAAGTCCATCTTCTCGCGGTCGAACCACTGACGCGCGAGGTTGGCGCCGATATCCGGCTTGTGCTGATGGTCGCCGGAGATCACGTCGATGGTCCAGCCCTTGGCCTTCAGGCCAGAATCCTCGACGGCCATCTGCGCGGCCAGGGTCGAACCCGGACCGGCGAGATCGGCATAGATACCCGAGAGGTCGGTGAGCACGCCGATCTTGACGTTCTTGTCCTGAGCCGCGGCCGCAGATGCGGTCGCGGCGGCAATGGCGGTGCCGAGCAGCAGTCTTGCAATCATTCCAGACATTCAATTCCTCTTCAGACTGCTCCCGGCACCCGCCGAGAGCATCATTTCTTCAGTAGTGGACAGGTGCTTTTCTCAAGCGGCGTGAACGCCTGATCCGCGGGGATCGTCGCCACCAGCTTGTAGTAATCCCACGGCCCCTTGGATTCTTCGGGCTTCTTGACCTCGAACAGATAGGCGGGATGCAGTTTGCGCCCGTTGGGCTGGATCGTTCCCTTCCCGAAAATGATGTCGTCGGTCGGCATGGACTTCATCTTCTCGACGATCTTGATGCCGTCATGCGAATTGCCGCCCACGGCGTCGAGCGTCTTGAAGTAATGGATCAGCGACGAATAGACGCCGGCATGCACGGTGGTCGGCATGCTCTTGTTCTTCATCCGCTCCTGGAAGCGCTTGGAGAAGCCGCGGGTGCCGTCGTTGAGATCCCAGTAGAAGGTCTCGGTCAGGTTCAGGCCGTTGGCGACCGGCAGGCCGAGCGCGTGAACGTCCGAGATGAACATCAGGAGGCCGGCGAGCTTCTGGCCGCCCTTGACGATGCCGAATTCGGACGCCTGCTTGATCGAATTGATGGTGTCGCCGCCGGCATTGGCGAGGCCGATGACCTTGGCCTTCGAGGTCTGCGCCTGCAGTAGGAAGGACGAGAAGTCCGGCGTGTTGAGCGGCGGACGCACGCTACCCACCACCTTGCCGCCGACGGCGGTGACGGCCGCCGTGGTGTCACGCTCCAGCGCCGTGCCGAAGGCGTAGTCAGCGGTGAGGAAGAACCAGGTGTCGCCACCCGCCTTGGTCAGCGCGGTGCCGGTGCCGTTGGCGAGTTGATAGGTGTCGTAGGCCCAGTGGATCGTGTTCGGCGAGCACTGCGCGTTGGAGAGATCCGACGTACCCGAACCGGAATTCAGGAACACGCCGTTCTTCTCCTTGACCACGTTGCTGACGGCGAGACCGACCGACGAGGTCGGCACGTCGACGATCACGTCGACCTTGTCGCGATCGAACCACTGGCGCGAGATATTGACGCCGATGTCGGGCTTGTTCTGGTGATCGCCGACCAGGACCTCGAGCTTCCAGCCCTTGGCGGTAAGGCCGGAATCCTCGATCGCCATCTGAGCGGCCAGCACCGAGCCCTGCCCGGTGATGTCGGCATAAAGACCGGACTGATCGTTCAATACGCCGATCTTGGCCGTCTTGTCCTGCGCCGATGCCAGAGAACCCGCGGCCAGAACGGCCGCGGCTGCAAGCAGCGATGACGTAACCCTCTTCTTCAGCATTGTGTCTCTCTCCCTGAGATATTCATGATTTCACTCGGACCGTTGGCTCGTTCCGTAGCTTCTTATGAATTAGACGCCGAGATAGGTGTGCAGCTTGTCCATATTGGCGGACAGCTCCGAACTCGCGAATCCGTCAACGACCTGGCCGTGATCGACGATGTAGAAGCGATCGGCCACGGTAGAGGCGAAACGGAAATTCTGCTCGACGAGCAGGATGGTGAAGCCTTCCGACTTCAGCCGCGCGATGGTGTGACCGATCTGCTGGATGATGACAGGCGCCAGACCTTCGGTGGGCTCGTCCAGCATCAGGAAGCGCGCGCCGGTGCGCAGGATGCGGCCGATGGCCAGCATCTGCTGTTCACCACCCGAGAGCTTGGTGCCCTGGCTGTTGAGGCGCTCCTTCAGATTCGGAAACAGTTCGAAGATCTGCTCAACGGAGAGACCACCCGGACGGATGGTCGGCGGCAGCATCAGGTTCTCGCGTACGTCGAGGCTGGAGAAGATGCCGCGCTCTTCCGGACAGAAGGCAATGCCCTGCTTGGCGATCTTGTCCGAGGCGGTCTTGATGATCTCGTTGCCTTCGAACTTCACCGAGCCGGTGCGCTTGCCGATGATGCCCATGATGGACTTCAGCGTGGTGGTCTTGCCGGCACCGTTGCGGCCGAGCAACGTCACCACCTCGCCCTGCTTCACGTCGAAATTGACGCCGTGAAGAATGTGCGATTCGCCGTACCACGCCTGCAGGTCGCGGACTTCGAGAACGGTTTTTGCGCTTGTCGAAGATGATGCCGGAGCGGCCGTCAAAGTATCAGCCATGTCCGGCTCCCAGGTAAGCTTCCTTCACGCGTTCATCCTTGGTGAGGTCGGCATAGTTGCCTTCCGCCAGGATCTTGCCGCGCGTCAAAACGGTGATCTTGTCCGACAGCGTCGAGACGACGCTGAGATTATGTTCGACCATGAGGATGGTGTACTTCGCCGAGATGCGCTTGATCAGCGCGGCGATCTTGTCGATGTCCTCGTGGCCCATGCCGGCCATGGGCTCGTCGAGCAGCATCATTTCCGGATCGAGCGCCAGCGTGGTGGCGATCTCCAGCGCGCGCTTGCGGCCATAGGCCATCTCGACCGCCGGGGTGTTGGCGAATTCTGACAGGCCGACATCTTCGAGCAGCTCGGCGGCGCGCTGATTATATTTGTCGAGCACGCTCTTGGAGCGCCAGAAGTCGAACGACGATCCATGCTGGCGCTGCAGCGCGACGCGGACGTTCTCCAGCGCCGTCAGATGCGGAAACACCGCCGAAATCTGGAACGAGCGCACGAGGCCGAGACGTGCGACGTCTGCCGGCGCCATCGCGCTGATGTCCTTGCCCTTGTAGAGAATCTGGCCCTCGGAGGGCTGCAGAAACTTGGTGAGCAGGTTGAAACACGTCGTCTTGCCGGCGCCGTTCGGCCCGATCAACGCGTGAATGGTACCCTTGCGGACCTGGAGATTGACGTCGCGAACGGCGTAGAATCCCGCAAATTGTTTGGTCAGCCCGTGGGTTTCGAGAATGAACTCATCGGTCAAGCAAATTTCCCCCAATCGACCTTGGCCGCGGTGTCACGCGGGTGGCCGATTTTTTGCGCAGCGATCTCAAGCGACAAAAAGCGGTCGCCCTGCCCGGCTGCCTGTCGCGGCACGGACTATGCCGTCAAGCGATCAATTAACGCAAGTGCAGTACGGGCGTTTTGCCGGGGACGCCCCGCCGCACCAACTTCGCCATTAGTATTAGAGGGTTGCGTCGTCCGTGCACTGCACAAAAAGGATGCGACGCATTCCGGCAAACAGAACTTTTCACAGTCTAGGCATATGCAAAGTGCATGGAACGAAATCGAAATCGCCCGTTAATTGTACGGGTAAACAAGCACGTCTCTTCACGCTTTATTTGCCTGACTAGCTCATGCTTCCCGCATATTCGCAAATGTGGGACGATGGCCGTGAGTTTCGAAAGCTCAGACGCATCTGTCGTGAAATCCATACGGCAGCGCGACCTCCTGAACTGCTGGCTGCGACTTTATGCGCCAGTGCAGAAGCTGCCACGTCTCGTGGCCTATCAGCCCGACCGGCTCGAAGACGAGCGTGCCGATCTCGTCTACTACACCGTCGATCCCGGCTTTTCCCCAGTGCGCTTCATCATCAACAGCGACGGCACGCGGATGGCCAGCGCCTACGGCTCGACAGGTAAAGGCCGCTATCTCGACGACTATCTCGGCCCGATCCTTGGCCCTGTGGTGCTGCCGGCCTATCACGCCTGCATCGCGCACCGACTGCCGACCTATACGATTTCGATGATTGACGACGTCAACGGCCATACCGTCGCCTATGAGCGTATGCTGCTGCCGTTCTGCGACAGCGGCAGCGACGTCACGCA
>WPCJ01031295.1_pt1 | contig 11463 bp, 11 predicted proteins | sample 5399831 | NCBI WGS metagenome assembly WPCJ01 (sample SAMN12869470, study PRJNA574797) | sludge metagenome | isolation source: wastewater treatment of pH10 | place: China:Beijing | collected 2019-05-20 | reverse complement strand
TCCTCGTCAACAACGCCGGCATCACCGGCGGCAACGGCAAGCTCTGGGAACTCGACCCGGCGACCTGGCGCCGCGTCGTCGACGTCAACCTGATCGGGCCGTATCTCACCTGCCGCGCGCTGGTCCCGCACATGATCGAGCGGGCTTACGGCCGCATCGTCAACATCGCCTCGATCGCGGGCAAGGAAGGCAATCCGAACGCCTCTCACTATTCCGCTTCCAAGGCGGGCCTGATCGGCATGACGAAATCGCTGGCGAAGGAACTCGCCCAGGCCGGCATCCTGGTGAACTGCATCACCCCCGCGGCGGCGAAAACCGAGATCTTCGACCAGATGAAGCAGGAGCATATCGACTTCATGCTCTCGAAGATCCCGATGAACCGCTTCCTTGCGGTGGAGGAGGCTGCGGCCATGATCGGCTGGCTGGCCTCGGAGGATTGCGCCTTCTCCACCGGCGCGGTTTTCGACCTCTCCGGCGGCCGCGCGGTCTACTGAGGGGGCGACGATGGCGATGCCGACGATCAAGCATGTCCGGGCCTTCATCGTCCGCGGCGGCGGGGCGGACTATCATGACCAGAAGAGGGGGCACTGGATCGACAGCCAGATCGCGACGCCGATGTCGCGCTATCCGGAGTACCGCCAGACCCGCTCCTCCTTCGGCCTCAACGTCCTCGGCACGCTGGTGATCGAGATCGAGGCCGATGACGGCACGGTCGGCTTCGCCGTGACGACGGCCGGCGAGATCGGCGCCTTCATCGTCGAGAAGCACCTGGCCCGCTTCATCGAAGGCCGCAAGGTCACCGAGATCGAGGCGATCTGGGACCAGATGTATTTCGCCACCCAGTATTACGGCCGCAAGGGCGTGGTGGTGAACACGATCTCCGGGGTCGATCTCGCGCTCTGGGACCTCCTGGCGAAGGTCAGGGGAGAGCCGGCCTGTGCGCTGATCGGCGGGCCCGTGCGCGACGAACTCGTCTTCTACGCGACGGGTCCGCGCCCGGACCTCGCCAAGGGCCTCGGCTTCATCGGCGGTAAGATGCCGCTCAAGCACGGGCCGGCCGAGCGCGACGAAGGGCTCAAGGCCAACATCGACGCCCTGGCGGCGATGCGCGACAAAGTCGGCCCCGATTTCTGGCTGATGCTGGACTGCTGGATGGCGCTCGACCTCGATTATGCGACGCGGCTCGCCCGCGCCGGCGCCGAACACGGGCTCAAATGGATCGAGGAGGCGCTCTCGCCCGACGACTACTGGGGCTATGCCGCGCTGAAGAAGGCGGTCCCGCCCGGCATGCTCGTGACAACCGGCGAGCACGAGGCGACGCGCTGGGGCTTCCGCATGCTGCTTGAGATGGGCTGCTGCGACATCATCCAGCCCGATGTCGGCTGGTGCGGCGGTTTGACGGAGCTTTTGAAGATCAGCGCTCTCGCCGACGCCTATGGCGTGATGACGATCCCGCACGGCTCCAGCGTCTACAGCTATCATTTCGTGGCCACGCGCCAGAACAGCCCCTTCGCCGAATTCCTGATGATGGCGCCGCAGGCGGACCGGATCGTGCCGATGTTCCATCCGCTGCTGCTCGACGAGCCGCTGCCGGAGAACGGCCGGATTAGGACCTCGGCGCTGGACCGGCCGGGCTTCGGCGTTCGGCTCAATCCCGACTGCCAGCTCCACCGTCCCTATCCACGCGGCTGAGGAGCGAGGCGCGCCATGCAGGACCTCAAAGGCAAGATCGTCCTCGTCACCGGCGCTTCCTCGGGCATCGGCGCGGCGATCGCGCGCACCTTCGCCAAGCAGGGTAGCCATGTCGCGGTCCACTATCGTTCGCAGCGCGAGGCGGCGGAGGCCGTGGCGCGCGATGTCAGGGCGCAAGGCTGCGAAGCGGAGATTTTCCAGGCCGACGTTTCGGAGACCGCCGAGACCAACCGGCTCGCCGCCGAGGTGATCGCCCGCTTCGGCCATCTCGACATCCTCGTCAACAACGCCGGCGGCTTCGTCCGGCGCGCGCGATTGAGCGAAGCCGACGACGCGCTGATCGACGCGGTCTTCCACCTCAACGCCCGGTCCATGCTGAGCCTGACGCGCGCGCTCCTGCCCGGCATGCGAGGCCGGCCCGGCGCCGCCATAATCAACATGACGTCGCAGGCCGCGCGCACGGGCGCGAGCCCCGGCGCCGGTCTCTATGCCTCGACCAAGGCCTATGTCTCAACCTTTACGCGGGCGCTGGCGAAGGAACTCGCTCGCGACGGCGTCCGGGTCAATGCGGTGGCGCCCGGCGTGATCGCGACGCCGATCCATGACGCGCATACCTCGCCCGAGCTGCTGAAATCGCTCGAGGCCGGCATCCCGATGGGCCGGCTAGGCCTTGCCGAGGAGTGCAGCGGCGCGGTCCTGTTCCTCGCGAGCGAGCAGCTCGCCAGCTACGTCACGGGCCAGATCATCGAGGTCAACGGCGGCAGCGTGATGCCGTAGCGAACGACACGAACGAGAAGAACTGTCAGGGAGGACGACCATCATGACGACCAAGCATACGATCGACCGCCGCAGCCTCGTTGCCGGTGGCGCCGCGGCCATGTCCGCACTCGCGGCGCCAAACCTCGTCCGCGCCCAGAGCAAGCGCACGATCAGGCTCGCGCATCACCTGCCGATCCAGTCGGAGCAGCATGCCGCTGCCGAGATCTTTGCCAAGAAGGTCGCCGAGGCCTCCAAGGGCGCGATCACCATTCAGGTCCTGCCGGCCGCCCAGATGGGGGGACAGCGCGAGATCATCGAGTCGGTCTCGATCGGCACGCTCGACATGGGCTTCGGCGAGTCCGGGCTCTACGCCAACTACGTGCCCGAATTCGGCGTCGTCGCGCTGCCCTATCTCTATCGCGACTTCGACCATTGGAAGCGGACGGTCGACGGCGAGGTCGGCGCCTCGCTGGCGAGCTCGCTGGATAAGAAGGCGAACGTCAGAATCGTCAACTGGATGGTGACGGGCTACCGCTACACTTATCTGCGCGGCAAGCCGATCACGCAGCCGGCCGACTTCAAGGGTCTCAAGGTGCGCCTGCCGGAGGCCCCGGTCTTCGTGAAGACCTTCTCGACGCTGGGGGCGATCCCGACGCCGATCCCGGCGCCTGAAATGTATGCCGCGCTGCAGACCGGTGTCGTCGACGCGATGGAGGGTACGGCCGAGGTCGCCTATACCTTCAAGATCTACGACGTCACCAAATACCTCTCGATGACCCGTCACATCCTGCTCGACGGCTCCTTCGCGATCAGCAGCTCACTCTTCGGCAAGCTCTCCAAGCCGGAGCAGGAGCTCATTCTCAAGGCGGCGCAGGATGCGGTGGTCGAGCAGCGGGCGCAGCACTTCGAGCGCGAGAAGGCCTCGCTCGCCAAGCTGACCGGCGAAGGCAAGATGCAGCTGAACGAGCCGAACCTGAAGCCGTTCGCAGAGGCGCTGGCCAAGCTGCAGGACGAGTTCGCCGCGGCATCGAAGGGGACCGCCGTCCTCGACGCAATCCGCAAGCTGTGACGGCGCGGCGATGATCCGCAACCTGGTCGGCGGCGTCGTCGGGATCGCCAAGGTCATCGCGGCGGGCTGCTTCGCCGCGATGATCGTGCTGACGCTCGTCCAGGTGGTCAACCGCTATGCGCTCGGCCTGCCGATGTTCTGGACGGAGGAACTGATCGTCCTCCTCCTGGTCTGGTCGATGCTCCTGGGTATGCCGGTGCAGCTGTGGAGCCATGAGGAGATCGTCGTCGACGTCCTGCCGACGCCGGATCCGCGCGCCCAGGCGATCAAGGACGGGGCCAACCTCGTCTGCTCGGTCGGCTTCTGCGCCATCCTCGCCTGGGCGGGCTACGCCTTCATGCTGCGCGGCCTCAACGTCACCTCACCGGCGCTCGGTCTGTCGCGGCTGTGGTTTTTCCTGCCGATCCCGGTCTCGGCGGCCCTCTCCGTCATCGTGTTGCTGACTCGGCCTAAGGGCCAGAGCGTCGGAGGCTTCGACTGATGCTGTGGACGCTCGTCCTTTCTCTTATGCTCTTCATCGCGATCGGGATGCCGATCGCGTTCTCGATGGGGCTTGCGGCCGTCGCCGCACTTCTGGTCGACGGTTCGGTCCCGCTGATCGTGCTGCCACAGAAGATGTATTCCTCGCTCGATTCCTTCCCGCTACTGGCGATCCCGCTCTTCATCCTGGCCGGCTCGGTGATGAATGTCGGCGGGATCACGGGCAGCCTGATCGGCCTGGCGCGGGCGCTGGTGGGCCATCTCCGCGGCGGGCTTGGCCACGTCACCATTGTCACCAACGTGCTGTTCTCGACGATCTCCGGCTCGGCCGCGGCATCCGCGGCCGCGGTCGGCTCGATGCTGATCCCGGAGATGAAGAAGGACGGCTACAGGCCCGAGGACGCAGCCGTCATCAACGCGGCCGGCGCGATCCTCGGTCCGGTGATCCCGCCCAGCGTGGTCATGGTCATCTATGGCGCCATGACGGGCCTCTCGATCGGCACGCTGCTGCTCGCCGGCATCGGCCCCGGCATCCTGATCGCCCTGATCATGATGGCGGCGGTCTATGTCATGGCTGGACGCAGCGTCCTGAAGATCTATCCGCGCGCTTCGCTCGCCCAGATCCTGCGCGCGTCCCGCGACGCGGTTCCCGCGCTCATCATGCCGGCGATCATCGTCGGCGGCATCATGTCGGGGCTGTTCACCGCGACCGAGGCCGGCGTCATCGCCGTGGCCTATGGCGTCGCCTATGCGCTGCTGACCCGGCGAAGCACCTTGCGCCAGCTGATCGACAACGTCACCGAGGCGACGATCGTCTCCTCGAGCATCATGATCATCCTCGGCGGTGCTGCCTTGTTCGGCTGGATCGTGGCGCGCGAGGGCGTGCCGGTGATGATCGCCGACTGGTTGCAGGCGATGACGAGTCAGCCCTGGATCGTGATGGTGCTGATCCTCGCCGTGCTGCTTGTCGTCGGCATCTTCATCGAGCCCATCCCGGCGATGGTGATGCTAGTCCCGGTCCTGCAGCCGATCGCCGAGACTTATGGCTTCAACCCCTACCATTTCGCGATGGTCGTGGTCTTCGGTGTCCTTCTGGGGTCTCTCACGCCGCCCGTCGCGGTGCTCGTGCTTATCACCTGCAAGATCGCCAAGGTCGACGTCAACAAGGCCAATGGCCCGCTCGTGCCGATGTTCCTGCTGATGATCGTCGCGCTGTTCATCATCGCCTTCGTGCCCTGGATTTCGCTGATCGCTCCCAGATGGTTGACCTGACATCGTGCCGGCACGCGGCGATCTAGCTGTGAGCTCTCAATAGGTTGTCCATCCGGTCCCGAGCGAGGAAGCTGAGGTTGCGAAGCTTCAGAGCCCTCGGAGGAAGGACCGGATGAACATCCACAAGAATACCCGGCTGACGCTGCTGGGTCGAGAGCGGATCGTGCGCATGGCGGCGTCAGGCACGGCATCTTCCGAGATCGCGGTTCGTGTCGGGGTCAGCGTGAAGACCGTCCATAAATGGATCGCGCGCTTCGCCGCCGAGGGCATGGCGGGGCTGGCCGACCGTTCGTCGCGTCCGCATCGGCTGCATCGTCCGACGCCCGATGGCCAGGTCGAGCAGATCATTGCACTGCGGCGCCGGCGGCTGAGCGGCAAGGCCATCGCCAAGCAGGTCGGTGTCTCGCCGGCCACCGTGAGCCGGGTCCTGAGGCGGGCGCGACTGAGCCGGATGCGCGACCTCGACCCGGTCGAGCCGGCGCGTCGCTACGAGCGCGCCCATCCCGGCGATCTGATCCATGTCGACATCAAGACGCTCAACCGCTTCAGCGAGCCGGGCCATCGCGTCACCGGGGATCGCGGCGGCAGCCGAAGCATCGGGGCGGGCTGGGAGTTCGCCCATGTCTGCATCGACGACGCCTCCCGGCTCGCCTTCGTCGAGATGAAGCCGGATGAGAAGGCCGTGAGCGCTGTCGCCTTCCTCCGAGCCGCCGTCGCCTATTACGGCCACCTCGGCGTCACCGTCGCGCGCGTCATGACCGACAACGGCTCCTGCTACAAAGCCCACGCCTTCCGCCACGCCTGCCGCGATCTCGGCCTGCGCCACATCCGCACCAAGCCCTACACGCCCAGGACCAACGGCAAGGCCGAGCGCTTCATCCAGACCGCCCTGCGCGAATGGGCCTATGCCAGACCCTATGCTCACTCGGACCGCCGCGCCGAGGAGCTACCGCGCTGGCTCCATCATTACAACTGGCATCGACCACACGGCGGAATCCAGGCCAAAACCCCAATCAGCAAACTCGCTCTCGACCAGAACAACCTGTTGAGGCTCCACATCTAGCGCGAGATCGATCCTGGCCCATCATCGAGTCGAGCTGCCCAGCCAGCGAGCAACGCCGCCGTTTCGGCCGGGCGTTCCGGGATCAGCGCATGACCGGCGCCATGGATCACAACTGTCGTCACCCTGTCGCCAAGCTGCTCTTTGAGGATATGTGCGAAGCGTGGGGCCGCTATTGTGTCGCGATCGGCCTGGACCTCCAGAATTGGTGCCGAGCCGGCTGCAAAATAGGTGCTCACGGCTGTCGCTTGGTCTGCCGCCCTCTGCGCCGCCTTGACATCGGGATACCAGCCGTCCAGCCAAATCCGGCAGTCGCTTTCAGGCGCAAAGAAAGCGGTCTTCAAGGCCGCGATACGGCTATCTTCGTCCAGCGTCGAATCTGCGCAACGGGCCAGGGCGCCTAGCACCGCCGGATCGTAGGGCGACTCCCCGCTCGGGAGCATCCCGGCGGAACCTGCGAGCATCGCCACACCCGCGACCAGTTCGGGGCGGATGGTCGCCAGCATGCGAGCGACGAAATTGCCAAAAGCGTGCCCGGCAACGACGGCTGGCGCAAGATCGAGTTGTTCGATGACGAGTGCGACGTCGCCGGCCAGATCTGCCATGGTCAGGTTTGCGAGGGGTCCTTCGCTGGGGGCGATTCCGCGCGGCTGGGGGAGCACGACCCGGAAGCCGCGTGCGACGAGCAAGCCGGCAAACTCAGCGAAATCCTGGGCCCCCCGGCCGAGAGACGGTAGCAGCACGATTGCGCGGCCGACTCCCTGGTCGGCGACGGCGATCTTCACGTCACCCTGGTTCAAGAGATGATGCGTCATCCCTTCGGCGAAGGACTCTGCGTTCACTTGTCGAGCTCGATATTCACGCGCTTCGCCAGACTGCTCCAGCGCTGCCCCTCATCCGCGATCCGTTTCGCATAGTTGCTGGCCGTGAGCGGTGTCGGCGTGATGCCAAGTTCGATCAGCCGCTTCTGGAACACGACATCGGTAGCCACCTTCGCAATCTCTGCTGTGAGTTTCGCCGAGACCTGCTCCGGCATGCCGCTTGGCCCAAGAATCCCGATGGTGCTGCGTACCAGCAGGTCGGGGTAGCCCAGCTCCGCGCCCGTCGGCACGCCGGGCAGGGCGGGATGGCGGGTTTCGTCCGCCAGGACCAGCACGCGAACTTTGCCCGATGCGACATGGGGGGCGATCGTCGCAGGGCTGACCATGACCAGATCGACATGGCCGCCGATAACGTCGGTTACGGCTGGCGCCATGCCGCGATAGGGGACATGTGAAAGCTGGATCTTTGTGAGATCCTCAAGAAGTGCCGTGCCGACGTGAACGACGCCCCCGGCGCCGGTCGAGGCATACTTGATCCGCCCCGGCGAAGCCTTAGCCTTCTGCAGCAGGGCCGCGAAGTCGGGGGCCCCGACCGTGCTGTTGATCGTGACGGCGAAAGGAGAGCTCGCGAGCCCATAGACCGTCGAGAATTCTTTATCGACGTCGTAAGGCAGCGATTTGACGGCTGGCAGGACTGACAAGGCATCATCGGTACCGAGCAGCAGAGTATAGCCGTCCGGCTGTGCCTTCGCGACAAAGTTCGTTCCGGTCATTCCGCCCGCGCCGGGCCGATTCTCCACCACGACACCAGCGGGAAATGCCTTTTGTAGGCGCTCTGCTACGAGCCGCGCCACTGCATCGTTGATGGCTCCCGCCGCGAAGGGGACGACAATCGTGACAGCGCGGGTAGGGAAAGTTTCGGCGGCGCGTGTCGGCGCCACGAGCGTCGTCACAGCCATACAGGCCAGAATTCGAAGACTTCGCATGGTGCTCTCCCGGATCTGGCGGGTTGTGTCTGTACCCGTTCTCTCCGGCCGGTGGCCGGCCGGCATATTCGAGAAGACGATTGCACCCTGAGCTTCGAGCTGTCCAATATCAAAAGTAGAAGTTTTGATATTCGAAACGGTATGGCGGAGGCCCTGCACCATGGAACTGAGGCGTCTGCGCTGCTTTGCGACCGTGGCCGAACTGCTGCATTTCGGAAGAGCCGCCGAAAGGCTGAAGATCGCGCAGCCCGCACTGAGCTTGCAGATCCAGCTTCTGGAGAAGGAACTGGGAGTCGTCCTGCTGGAGCGCGACCGCCGCCGTGTCGAGCTGACGCCGGTCGGAGCGATCCTGCTCGGCGAGGTGCGTGAGATTCTCGCTCGCGAGGAGCGGGCGAGGCTGATTGTCCAGTGCGCGAGACGGGGCGAGCTTGGCCGAATCGAGATCGGCTATGTGGGGTCGGTCGCCTATTCCGGGGTGCTCGCGCGATCCGTCACGTCGCTTGGCCGGCAGGCCCCAGACATCGAACTCTCGATTCATGAGCTCGAACTCGAGGAACAGCTCGACCAGCTCCGCGAGGGACGGATCGATGTCGCCTTCCTGCGCCTGCCCGCCGGCGACAAGGCAAAGGAGCTGGCGGTGGTACCGATCTGCGAAGAGGAGGTCATGATTGCGCTGCCCATCGGTCATAGACTTTCTGAATGCGGCGGCATCCGGCCCGCGGCGCTCGCGAGCGAGACCTTCCTGGCGACCAATCTGAGAGAGGGCCTGGGATTCTTCGATACACAGTTGCAGATCTGCCGCGACGCCGGTTTCGAGCCGCGCATCGCCGCGCGGGCCCGACATTTTGCGACGATGATGAACCTCGTCGCAGTCGGGCGCGGCGTGGCTCTGGTGCCGAGCCCAGTCAGCCGTCTCGCCCTTCCCGGTGTGGTCTACAGAGCGTTGCAGACGCGGCGCACATCGCCCGTGGCGGTGCTGCACAGACCTGGCGACCGCGCACCGGCCCTGGCGCGATATCTCGCGCTATGCGTCGCGGCCGGTCAGGCGGTAGCCGCAAGACCGCCGGACGATGCTCAGTAGAGTTCGTCGAGCAGGCGCCGGAAGTCGTCGCGCGTCGTCTCTCGCGGATTCCAGCGATTATAGCCGGCGGCGACGCACAGATCTGCCATTTCGTCGAATCTGGCGGGATCGGCGCCGACATCGCGCAGGCTCTCCGGCACGCCGAGATCCGCGCAGAGCCGCGAGATTGCGGCGACGGTCGCCTCCGACAATGCTGCGTCGTCACCGCCGCTGGTGGGCGCGAGAATGGCTGCCAGCCGGGCGTAGCGCGCCATGGCCGCCGGCCTGTTGAATGCGGCGACCCTGCTTAGGCAGATGGCGTTCGAGAGCCCGTGCGAGAGGTGAAAGAACGCGCCCACGAACCGTGCCAGACAATGCACGTTGCCGAGCCCGGTGAGGCCAAAGGCCATTCCCGCCAGCGCCGAGCCGACGAGCATCGCCTCACCGGCGGCCAGGTTCGAGCGATCGGCGACGAAGGCGCGAATGTTGCCGGCGATGAGCTCGATCGCGTGCAGGTTCAGCGCGTCGGTGATCGGATTCGCGCCGCGTGCGATGAAGGATTCGAAGGCATGGACGAAGGCGTCGACGCCGGCATGCATCGCGACATGAGGCGGCATCGTGACGAGCGCGCCAGGATCGAGGATCGCGACCCGGGCCGGGTTCATCGCGGCGTGCCGGATCGACATCTTGAGACGCCGCGTCGTATCGGTGATCACGCAGGAGCCGGAGACTTCCGAGCCGGTGCCCGCCGTCGTCGGCAGCGCGATCAGCGGCAGCGGCGGGATCGCGTATTTCTCGATTCCCTCGTAGTCGTGGATGCGCCCGCCATTGGTGGCGAGGATGCCGACCGCCTTGGCGACGTCGATCGTGCTGCCGCCGCCGACCGCGAGGATCGTGCTCGCGCCATGCATGCTCGCCAGGGCGAAGGCCTTCTCGACCGTGACGTCGCTCGGATCCGGCTCGATCTCGCTGAACGAGACATAGGCGACGCCGCCCGCGTCGAGGAGGGAGCGGACGGTGCGCATGATCGGGCTGTCGATCACTGCCCGGTCGACCGCGACGAAGAGGCGCTCGCTGCCGATCCTCGTCAGCTCGTCGATGATGGCTGCATGGCTCCCGGGCCCAATGTGGATTTTCGTCGGGCAGTAGAAGGTTTGCGTGGCCATGGCGGTTCTCTCGTGGTCAGAGGGCAGGGTTAGCCGCCGGCGAACATCATGCGCAGGCGTGCTGCACCGGCCATTTCGATATGGCGGCGGGCCAGCAGCTCGGCCTCGTCCGCGCGTTGATGCGTGATTGCGTCGAGGATCGCGAGATGCTCGGCATGCGCCGTTGCGGCCCGCCCAGGTTCGGCGAAGGTCGTGCCAGGCAGCAGGGCGAGCGAATCCGACATCTTTGCGAGCGCGGCCTGCAGGTAACGGTTGCGCGCCGCCTCGTGGATCGCTCTGTGGAACTGGCCATTGAGCCGCATCGTCTCGTTCGGCGCGGCGAAGAGCGCGATCGAGCGCTCCAGGAGCTCGCGCATGAAGTCGAGCTCCGCCAGCGAAGCGTATCGGGCGGCGAGTTGCGCGGCCGCTCCTTCGAGCACCCCGCGCAACGCATAGAGCTCGCGCACCTGCTGCTTGTCGTAGGCGGCGACGATCATGCCGCGTCCCGGTAGGATCTCGATCAGGCCTTCGGAGGAGATCCGGCGTAGCGCTTCGCGTATGGGCGTGCGGCTGACGCCCAGCTGCTCGGCAAGCTCAACCTCGCGCAGGCGCTGGCCTGCCCGCAATTCGCCGGTGCGCAACATCGTCATCAGCCGGGAATAGACGTATTCTGCCCGGGAGAGGTCTTCCGAAGCGTCGAAACCCGCACCGTCCGTCGCCATGGCGAGCTCCCTTCTTCGCCGCTGCAGACCCGCCGTCCTCGTCTCACAGACGCGGACCAAGTCCAAGCGCGCCGGCTTTTCGAGGGCCAGTGTGATCATGGCAGCAAGGTGATCAGGCGTTCCTCGGTCAGCTCGCGGATGGCGTAGCGCGGTCCCTCATGGCCGAAGCCGCTATCCTTGACCCCGCCGAACGGCATGGCGTCCGCTCGCGAGCTCGATGTTTCGTTGATGTGCACCGAGCCGAAGCGCAGCTTGCGTGCTGCGCCGAGCGCGCTGCCGACATCGCGTGTGAAAATACCGGCGGCAAGTCCGTAGGGCGTGTCGTTGGCCCAGCGCAGCGCCTCGCCGAGCTCGGAGAACGGCAGCACCGAGACGACCGGCGCGAAGATCTCCTGGT
>WPCJ01229675.1_pt1 | contig 11464 bp, 10 predicted proteins | sample 5399831 | NCBI WGS metagenome assembly WPCJ01 (sample SAMN12869470, study PRJNA574797) | sludge metagenome | isolation source: wastewater treatment of pH10 | place: China:Beijing | collected 2019-05-20 | reverse complement strand
ATGTTCGCCTGCGGGCGGGCCGGATCCTTGCCAGACCTGCCACTGGCTCGGAGATGGCTCACCTTCAGATGGACGGAGGCTGGGTCACGCACGACGGGCGACCCTCTCGGCGGCGTCTGGCGGATCACTCTGTCATCCGGCCCCATCGCCTTGGGCGTCACGGGTCCAAAAGGGTCGTCGACCCCGGAGACAGCAGCCCCCGAACACCGCGTGCGGAACGCTGGGCACTTGCTCGGCATTCCGGAAGTCCTGATGTCTCCCTTGCGGAGTACCGCATCGGCATCAGGCCCAAGGGTGCACAGGGCACCCGGCGTTCCGCACGCCCTCTTTGAAGGAGGGGGCGAAGGGAATGCTCACAACTCGGGCGCATCAGCGCCGCGAGAACGCGATCGCGTGACTGCGGGAATGACGGGGCTGTTTGACAGTTGAATATGGAAGCGAACGCATCGTCCGTAGGGCGGATTAGGCGAAGCCGTCATCCGCCGGCCGATTGCGTGTGGCGAAGAACGGCGGATTACGCTTCGCTAATCCGCCCTACGGCCCGCCATTCGAAAAGAGACCTTACCAGGTCGCGAGGACGGCGCCCTTGAACTTCTCCTCGATGAAGGCCTTCACCTCCGGCGACTGATAGCTCTCCACCAGCGTCTTCACCCAGGGCTTGTCCTTGTCGGCGGTGCGCACGGCGATGATGTTGGCGTAAGGACCCTTCGGGTCTTCGCGCAGGATCGCGTCCTTCACCGGGTCGAGGCCGGCCTGCGAAGCGTAGTTGGTGTTGATGCCGGCGACATCGACGTCAGGCAGCGTACGCGGCAGCTGCGCGGCATCGACTTCGGTGATCTTCAACTTCTTCGGATTGTCGGTGATGTCGAGCAGGGTCGGCTTGAAACCGACGCCGTCCTTCAGCTTGATGATGCCCTTGTCGCGCAGCAGGATCAGCACGCGGCCGCCATTGGTCGGATCGTTCGGGATCGCCAGCGTGGCGCCCGTCTTCACCTCGTCCCAGCTCTTCACCTTCTTCGAATAGATGCCCATCGGGAAGTTGATGGTGTTGCCCACCGAGACGATCTTGTACTTGCGATCGGCCACCTGATTGTCGAGGTAAGGCTGATGCTGGAACGAATTGGCCTGCAGGTCGCCGGCTTCCAGCGCCGCATTCGGCACCACATAGTCGGAGAATTCGACGATCTGGATGTCGAGCCCCTTCTTGGCGGCGACGGCTTTTGCAGCTTCCAGCACCTGCGCATGCGGGCCCGGCGTGACGCCGACCTTGATGGTCTCGGCCGAGGCGGCGGAGGTGAAGGCAGCAAGCGCTGCGACGGACAGGAGAAGACGACGAAGAGACATGATGTTTTCCATTGTAGAGAAACTGATGTGAGCGAGCGCGCGGATGCGCGGTCCGCTCAGGATTTGCGGGTGCGCTTGTCGAGCCGGCGCGAGATGAAATCGCCGAGGCTCTGCACGCCCTGCACGAGGCAGATCAGCACCGCGACGACCGTCGCCATCACCTCCGGCATGAAGCGCTGATAGCCGTAGCGGATACCGAGATCGCCGAGCCCGCCGCCGCCGACGGCGCCGACCATGGCCGAATAGCCAATGAGACTGACGGTCGCGAGGGTGAGCGCCAGCGTCACCGCCGGCATCGCTTCGGGCAACAGCACCTTCCAGACGATCTGCAGCGGCGAGGCCCCGAAGGCACGCGCGGCTTCGACGAGGCCCTGATCGACTTCACGGATCGCGCCTTCGATAACGCGGGCGATGAACGGCGTCGCCGCGATGGTCAGCGGCACCACGGCGGCGCTGGTGCCGATGGACGTGCCGGCAATCAGCCGGGTCAGCGGCACGATGGCGACGACGCGGATGATGAAAGGCGTCGAGCGCGTGGCGTTGACGACAAGCCCGAGCAGGCGATTGACGTTCGGCGCCGGAAACAGCTCACCGGTACGGCTTGTCGCCAGAAAGATGCCGAGCGGCAGGCCGGCCAGCGTGCCAAAAATGCCGGCCAGCGCCACCATCACCAGCGTGTCCAGCGTCGACGACGCGATCATGTTGATGAGTTCAGGCGACATAGCCGAGATGCTCCACGGTGTTGCGGGTAGCCCGAAGATCCGCGATCAGCTTCGCCTGCAACTCGGGCTCGGCGGCGACGGAGGCGATCAGCGTGCCGAACGGATGATCGGCGACATATTCGATCTGGCCATGCATGATGTTGAAGTCCACACCATAGGCGCGCGTGAGCCGCGACAAAACGGGCTCATCGGCATCGGCGCCGGTGAAGGCGATGCGGATGACCGCCTGACGGCCCGGCGCATAATCGGCCAGCAAGCGCGCCTGCAGCCAGTCCGGCACATTGCCGCCGGTGACTTCGCCGACGAAGCGTTTTGTCGTCGCGTGCTGCGGCTTGGAGAAAATCTCGTAGGTGGTGCCCTGCTCGATCAGCTTGCCGCCTTCCATCACGGCGACGCGCTGGGCCAGCTTCTTCACCACGGACATTTCATGGGTGATGAAGAGGATGGTGAGATTGAGCTCGGCATTGATCTGCCTGAGCAGCGCGATGATCTGCGCGGTGGTCTCGGGATCGAGCGCCGAAGTGGCCTCGTCCGACAGCAGCACTTTCGGCTTTGTCGCCAACGCACGCGCGATGCCGACGCGCTGCTTCTGACCGCCGGAGAGTTCGGCCGGATAACGATCGCGCTTGTCGACAAGGCCGACCATCTCCAGCAGCGGCTCGACGATGCCCTTGATGTTCCTGCGCGGCGTGCCCGCGATCTCCAGCGGCAGCGCGATATTGTCGAAGGCGGTGCGGGACGACAGCAGGTTGAAATGCTGGAAGATCATGCCGATGGAGCGGCGCGCCTGACGCAAGCTTCGCTCATCCAGCGAGCCGATGTCGAGGCCGTCGACGGTGACTGTGCCCTTGGTCGGCAGTTCGAGCCCGTTGATGAGGCGAATGAGCGTCGACTTGCCGGCGCCGCTCTTGCCGATCACGCCGACAATGGCGCCTTCGGGCACGACAAGGTCGATATTGTCGCAAGCCTTCACCTCGGCGGAGTCTTTCCTGGGCGGAAAGATCTTGCTGACGCCGTCGAAGGAGATGATGGCACGCCCCTCTTGCTCGAGATCTGGCTGATCTGGAACTGGCACGGGCGCTCCGACCGGATTGGACACGGGAGCGTTCATAGAATGATGTTTCTGCGCAGATGTGAAGCACGGGGCCGGCCTGCGGTTCGCGGGCGCCGTTTGGTCGTAAATGACTGATTTCGGGGCATATTTCAACCGCACTGCACAAAACGGAAAATTGCAGTGCTTTCAACAGGCTGGCGGAGCAAGAAATTACCGGGAGATGGCGCCGGACAGCACCATTCGCCTCCCGGCTGTAACGCGGGGTCAGGACCCCTGTTTCCACTCCCAGACGATGTCCTTCACCTGCACCGGCTTCGGAATCAGACCGAGCTTGAAGAAGCGGTCGGCGGTTTCCTGCTGGGTCGCAATGATCTTCTCATTGATCGGCACCACATTGTATTCGGAGCGCTCCACCGCCTTCGCCGTCGCCGCTTTGTCGACACCGGTCGCCTCCTGCAAGCGCGCCGCGATTTCCGAGCGATTGGCGCTGCCCCACTTGCCCTCCTCGGCAAACGTCTTGTTCAGCAGCGCGACGATGTCGCCATGCTTGCCGGCAAAATCCCTGTTGGCCAGGAAGAAGGAATTGGATTCCTGCACGTCCTTCGAGAAGGCGACGACACGGGCCCCCTTGATCTCGGCGAGCGACAGATACGGATCCCAGATCGACCACGCATCGATATTGCCGCCGGCAAAGGCGGCGACCGCATCGGCAGGTCCGAGATAGACCGGCGCGATATCGGCATAGGTCAGGCCAGCCTTCTCCAGCGCGGCGATAATCGTGTTATGCGCGCTCGATCCCTTGCCGAAACCGACTTTCTTGCCCTTCAGATCCTTGAGCGTCTTGATCGGTGAATTGTCGGGAACGACAATGCCCTGATTGAATCCGATCGACGGCACGGCAGCTACATAAAGCAGGTTGGCCCGTGCCGCCTGCGCGAAAATCGGCGGCGCATCGCCGGTGTAGCCGAAGTCGACATTGCCGGTGTTGATCGCCTCCAGAATCGGCGGGCCGAACTGGAATTCGACCCATCGGACGTCGATGCCCCGCGCCTTGAACACCTTCTCCAGCGTGCCGCGCTGCTTCACCGCGGGGAAGATGCCGGCCTTCTGGAAGCCGATGCGGATTTCCTTCGGCTGCTCTGCCGCCGGCGCCTTGCTGGTGAACTGCGACAACAGCAGCGTGGCGGCGATGGTGGCCAGCACGATACGTCTCGACTTCGGCTTCAACTCTGACATGGACTTTCCGCTCCGTATGCGTCGCGCCCGATGCGCCGACGTGATGGTGAAACGCTAGGCGAGATCGCGAAGATTGTGTTTTCAAAGGTGAGCGGCGCTCGGCAAGATTTGCGATCCGCGCCGCCGCATCGGGAGCAGCTTCATCTCCGCATGCAGAAAATTATTCCGTCGCAAACGGTAGCTTCCGGGCAATCAGAGAACGTTTCGCTCTGCAATCCACCTCCGGAAGAACGCCTGTATCGCCGCGCCTCTAACTACAGTTTCCCATTTCATTGACTGGAACCGGCCGCTCTCCCACCCTTTGCAAACCACGATTTGTTATTTGCAGAACGGCATCATCATGCTCCCGATCCTTCTCTCGCATTTCCTCAACCGCTATCTGCGCCGCCACACGAAAGCGCTGCAGATGGCGGCGCTCGCGACCATGCTGTCGACATCCTTCGCCTGCGCACAGACGCCAGACACCGTGCGCATAGGCTACCAGAAATCATCGACGCTGATCGCGGTATTGAAGACGAATGGCGAGCTCGAGAAGGCGCTGGCCCCGCTCGGCGTGAAGATCGCCTGGCATGAATTCACCAGCGGCCTGCCGCTGCTCGAAGCCATCAACACCGGCAATGTCGATTTCGGCGCCGATGTCGCGGACACCGTGCCGCTGTTCGCGCAAGCCGCGGGCGCCAAGCTCGCTTATGTCGCCGAGGAAGCCGCCTCGCCTGCTGCGCAGGCGATCGTGGTGCCTGCGGAATCGCCGCTGAAAACGCTGGCGGATCTCAAGGGCAAGAAGGTCGCCGTCACCAAGGGCGCCGGGAGCCACTTCCTGCTGCTCGCCGCGCTCAGCAAGGCTGGCCTCTCCTTCAAGGACATCCAGCCCGCCTATCTGCCGCCCGCCGACGGCCGCATAGCTTTTGTCGGTGGCAATGTCGATGCGTGGGTGGCGTGGGATCCGTTCCTCACCAGCGCGCAACGCCAGAACAATGCCCGCGTGCTCGCCGATGGCTCCGGCGGTCTCGCCAGCTACAAGCGCTACTATCTCTCCTCGGCCGCCTATGCAGACAAGCGCAGCGACGTGCTGGACGCGATCCACAGGAAGCTCGTCGAAACCGGCAAATGGGCGAAGGCCGAGCCGAAGGAAGCGGCAAAGCTGCTGTCCGGCCTGTGGGGTATCGACGCCGCCACCGTCGAGGAAGCCAACAGCCATCGCTCCTACAAGGTCGGCGCCGTCACAAAGGCCCGCCTGTCCGAACAGCAGACCATTGCCGATGCCTTCTTCAACGAAAAGCTGATCCCCGTGAAGGTCGATGCTGCCGACGTCAAAATCTGGTCGCCGAAATAATCCCCGCCCACCGAAAGCTCACATCATGAAGTCCCTACTCTCGGCGCTTGCCGCCGCTGCCATCACGCTCGCCCCTTTCACCGGCGCGCTCGCGCAATCGCCCGCCAAGACCGAAATCAAGGTCGGCTTCGTACCCGGCCCTTACATCGACGGCTTCAAGGCCGGCGTGGAGCCCGAGCTGAAGAAGAAGGGCTATACGGTCAAATACTACGAATTCTCCACCGGTCTCGAAGCCAATACCGCCGTGTTCAAGAACGACATCGACGCCAATGTGATGCAGCACACGGTGTTCCTCGACAGCTACAATCAGCGTCAGAAGACCGACCTCACCGGCATCATCACCGTGCCGACGCCGCCGATGGGCCTGTACTCGACCAAACACAAGAAGGCAGAGGACGTGAAGGCCGGCGCCACCGTAGTGGTGCCGAACGATCCGGTGAACCTGCAGCGCGCGCTGTGGATCCTGCGTGATCTCGGCTGGATCGAGATCAAGGATAACAACCCCGTCGATGTCACCGAACTCGACGTGGTGAAAAACCCGAAAGGCATCAAGATCGTGCCGCTGGAAAACGCCCAGGCCCCGCGCGCCCTCGGCGATGCCGACTTCGCCGCCGTGCAGGGCAATTTTGCCATCTATAGCGGGCTGAAGCTGACCGAGGCCTTCGCACTCGAAAAGATGACCAAGCCTTACACCAATGTCGTCGCCGTCCGCCGCAGCAATGCGGAGGCGCCATGGGCCAGAGACATTGTCGCGGCCTATCAGTCCGACACGTTCAAGACCGCGATCCGCAACGACAAGTTCTATGCGGGATTTACGCTACCGGAATACTTTAACTGAATGCCCGTAGGGCGGATCAGCGTAGCGTAATCCGCCGCGGAGTTCGTTGGACACGCGGCGGCGGATTACGGCTTCGCCCAATCCGCCCTACGGCCGACGTTCACTCCGGCCTGATTTGACTCCCTGCGCCGCTCGGCTACGCTTCCCCAAGGGCATCACGACATGCCCGCGGAAGCGAGGATATGAAAGCCGGGATCGTCGTCGCATTGTTGGGTTTGTGCGCGTTAACCACATCGGCGACCGCCCAGACTGCCTCAACATCTGCGCCGTCAAGCTTCGAGGTCGCGGCCCGCTCCCGCGGCACACCGGACATTCCCGGCCTCAACATGGTCTGGCTGCGGCCATGGACGGATCTCCGCCTCGCCCGCGACTGGCGCTACATCGTGGTGCATCAGTCGGAAGGCGCGGTCGGCTCAGCCTGGCGCAATGCCGTCGCGCAAATGCAAAGGCCCGATCGCCGCGGTGTCGCCATCTGGGTCGAAACCGACGGCACGGTCTATTGGTCGACGCCGGAATGGGCGGTGCCGAACCATCTCAATCGCGGCAACCGCAACGACAACAAATATATCGACAATTCATCGACCTATCAGCAGATCGACAACGAAAGCACGATCGGCGTCGAATTCGTCGGCAACTATCCCAATGTGAGGAAGCCTCCGACGGAAGCGCAGATCGCCGCCTGGCGCGTCCTGGTCCGCGTGCTGCAGGCCCGCTACGACATTCCGAGCGAGCGCGTCTTCGCCCATAACTGGATCGACTACAAGGACCGACGCTATTGCGAGGGCTGCGAGCTGGCGCGGATTGCAAGGACGCAGGGTGTCGAGACGGCGCAGCAGGTGGAAAAGGGAAAATAGCCATCCCCCCGTCATTGCGAGCGTAGCGAAGCAATCCAGAAGCCACACGAAGGAAGACTGGATTGCTTCGTCGCCATGCTCCTCGCAATGACGGCTGAGGGGTCTTAAGTCCCCACCCGCAGCGCCGCGCCGCGCTTGCGCAGCAGCGCGATCACCGACAGCGCGGTGATGCGCCCGGTCTTCGGATTCTCCGACGGAATGTTCTCGATCTGCATCGAGAATCGCGCCGAATCCGAATCCACCTCGACGCGATGGACGTTGCGGGTCAGCGCCGGATCGGCCCAGATCTGCAGCGTCGTTGCATCCGGCCCGATGCCGGCCAGCGACAGCGCGACGGCGACATTGAGATTGGCAGGGAAGCCCTTCGCAGCTTCACGCGCAGAGCCCTCAAAGATCTTCAGCGGCTCGGTGATACCCTCGATGTCGATCTTGTTCTCGACGATGTAGGGCGCACCGGCGAGCCCCTTCACCGGCTTGCGCGTCACCATGGTCACCGAATTGATCTTGCCTTCGGCCGCGGCCGTCACGGCATCGAGGCCGATCAAGGCGCCGGTCGGCACCACGATCTGGCCGCCATGGGCCTTGGCAAGCTCAATCAGATCCTCGTTGAACAGCAGGGCCCCTGCGCTCAGGACGATGGCGGTCTTGCCCTTGATCACGAAGGGGCGAACGATGTCGGGCAGCAGATTTGCCGGCGCGCATTCGATCACGATGTCCGCGACGGCTTCGAGCTCCGCGATAGCGAGCACCGGAGGCCTCTTGCCGAGCTTCGACAGAAAGGCGGCATGCTTGTCCGGGTTCTGTACGGCGATCGCCGCCAGGCTCAGGCCTTTGATGCCCTGATCGAGCGCTTCGACGACCTTCTGTCCGATCCCGCCCAGACCAACCACGGCGACGCGCGCCACCGATGCCGTTTGCATGCTCATCCCTGCTATCCCGTTCACGCCGACGTTATTGCCGCTCACGCTCTTTTTGTCGCAGCCGCGGGCGAATGTCCAATGCGGCCACGCTGAGGCCTCATGTCCCCTGTCATTGCCCCGGGCGGAGCGCTATCTCTCCGGCAATCGCTTCACAGGAGTTGCAGTGTCCCATCGTTTCACGCGCCGTCATCTCGTCGGAGGCGCAGGCGCCATCGCCGCGGGTCTCGCCGTCCCAACGGCCGACGCGCAACAGGCGGTAACTTCACAGCCAGATCGCAATCCACGCGCCTTTCCGCCAAATTTCGTCTGGGGCACGGCCACCTCGGCCTATCAGATCGAAGGCGCCATCGATGCCGAAGGCCGCGGCCGCTCGATCTGGGACACCTATACGCGCTTGCCAGGCAAGATTCGCGACAACAGCAACGGCGACCGCGCCAATGAACATTTTGCGCGCTACAAGGAAGACGTCGCCCTGATGAAGGCGCTGGGCACCACGGCCTATCGCTTCTCCATCGCCTGGCCGCGCGTGTTTCCCGACGGCACTGGCACACCGAATCCGAAGGGCCTCGATTTCTACAACCGGCTGATCGACGAATTGCTGGCGAACGGCATCACGCCTTATGCGACGCTGTATCACTGGGACCTGCCACAGGCGCTGCAGGATCGTGTCGGCGGCTGGGCTTCGCGCGAGACATCCAAGGCATTCGGCGACTATGCCGGCCATGTCGCAAAACACATCACCGATCGCGTGACTAACGTCTTCACGATCAATGAATGTGCAACCTTCGTGGATTTCGGTTATGGCGTCGCCCCGATCGAAATGGCGCCGGGCATCAAGTCCACGCAGAAAGAGCTGAACCAAATCCGCCATCACGTCGCGCTCGGCCATGGCCTCGCGGTGCAGGCGGTGCGTGCGCAGGGCCGCGCCGGCACGGAAGTCGGCGTGGCGGAGAATCTTGCCTCCTGCATTCCGGTGATCGAGACGCCCGAGCACATCCGCGCCTCTGAAATCGCCACCCGCGAGATGAATGGCGGCTACCTCACCGTGATCATGGAAGGCCGCTACACTGATGCGTTTCTCGCTTATGCCGGTGGCAATGCACCCGTCTTCACCGAGGAAGACCTGAAGATCATCGGCTCGCCCATCGATTTCCTCGGCCTCAACATCTACATGCCGCAGCACTATGTGGCCGCGCCTGCCGATGCAGCCGGCTTCGCGCTGATACCAGAGCCGGTATCGTTCCCGCGTATGGCATCAGACTGGCTCCGCGTCGGCCCGGAAGCGATGTATTGGGCGCCGCGCAATGTCGCAAAACTCTGGAACGTGAAGAAGATTTTTATCACCGAGAACGGCGCATCTGCATCGGACAAGCCGGCACCGGACGGCCGCATCTTCGATCTCGACCGCATCATGTATCTGCGCGCCTATCTCGGGCAGCTACAGCGCGCGACGTCCGAAGGCGTGCCCGTGCAGGGCTATTTCCACTGGAGCCTGATGGACAACTTTGAATGGATCGATGGCTATGAAAAGCGCTTCGGTCTGTATCACGTCGATTTCAAGACGCAGAAGCGGTCGCCGAAACTAAGCGCGGAGTTCTATCGCAAGCTGATCGCGGGGAATGCGCTGGTGTAATCAGCCGTCATTGCGAGGAGCCCTTGCGACGAAGCAATCCAGTCCTTGGCTTTCTGGATTGCTTCGCTACGCTCGCAACGACGGTTGAGAGTTCAGAGCAGCTTCCCATCCGCACCGAAGAACGGATGCGGCCCGTCAAAGTCGCCGATCGGCACATGATGGGTTACGAGATGGCCGCCTTCGCCATCCGGAAACCAGACATGCAGATGAAATGCCGGCGGCTCGACGCGGAACGACGGCACGCGCAGTTCGGCGAGATCGAGATCTACCGCATGGTTCGGCGCCGGGCAGATCGTCGCCGCGGTGCCTGCGAAAGTCGTCAGCGTGGCGCGATGAACATGGCCGGCGGCAACGATGCGGATGCGCGGATGCTTGCGGACGATCTCGGCGAGATCGGCGGCATTGTGCAAGTCCTGCACATCCATGTGCGCGATGCCGGTCCGGAAAGGCGGATGATGCAGGAACAGCAGCGCCGGGCGATCGTGCGACGAGCCCAGCGTGGCATCGAGCCAGTCGAGCGTTGCGGGCTCCAGCGTGCCATAGGGCTTGCCGGGCACATGGGAGTCGAGCAGCAGCACATCGAGCGGGCCGACGGTGCGCGCCTGATCGAGCGGGCCGGATGCCTGCGCATAGGCAAAGTCGGGGAAAGCCGCGCGCATCATGTCGCGCGCATCGTGATTACCGGGCACGCCGACGAACGGGATCTTCAGCGGCGCGAGCAGACGCCACAGATGCTCGTATTCGCCTGATGTCGGCGTATCGACAAGATCGCCGGAGATGACGACGAGATCGGGCCGTGGATCGAGCGCGTTGAGCTCAGCCACGCAGCGTTCCAGCGCCTTCGCCGTATCGACCTTGTTATAGGCCAGCTCGCCCGGCGCCTTGATGTGCAGATCGGAAATCTGCGCAATGATGGTGGGTTTGGACATCAATCTTCTTTCGGCAACACGCGCACGGCATCCGGCGCGATTTGCAGGCCGATGCGCTCCCCTGCCCGCACATTGATCCTGTTTGGCGCGTCCACCGTCAACGGCCTGTTCGCCGCACCCGTCACGATGACGCGCTGGCGGTCGCCGATGAAGCTGACGCTTTCGACATTGCCGCGCAGGAATGCGTCGCCTTCGGGCACGATACCGATGGTCTCCGGGCGGATCATCGCGACTGCTGCCGGAGCGTCGGCCGCATCGTTGAGCGCGAGCCAACCGCCGGGCAGCGTCAGCCGTCCGCCCGCGATCGGGCCTTCGACGATATTGGCCGCACCAACGAATTCGGCGACGAAACGGTTCTGAGGCTCGAAATAAACCTCGCGCGGCGTACCGATCTGCGCGATGGCGCCCTTGCGCATCACGACAATGCGGTCGCCGAGCTCCATGGCCTCGGCCTGATCGTGGGTCACATAGATCGCGGTGATGCCGAGCTCGCGCAGCAGCCGATTGAGTTCGCTGCGCAGCCTGTCGCGCAGCGACGCGTCGAGCGCGGTGAGCGGCTCGTCGAGCAGCAGCACGCGCGGACGCACGGCGACCGCCCGTG
>WPCJ01199485.1_pt1 | contig 11470 bp, 12 predicted proteins | sample 5399831 | NCBI WGS metagenome assembly WPCJ01 (sample SAMN12869470, study PRJNA574797) | sludge metagenome | isolation source: wastewater treatment of pH10 | place: China:Beijing | collected 2019-05-20 | reverse complement strand
AATATACCCGCTTGATGCTCTTTGCGCTTGCCGCGGCACTCCTTGCGGCACTGTGGCCTGCCCGGCGGCTCGCCCGCATGGAGCCGGCAGCATTGCTCAGGATATTCGCCAATGAACGCTAGAGCCTGGAACTGCGCCCTGGCGCTCATCTTCCTGCTGGCGGGCTTTGGCAATGGTTTTGCCCAGGGCTTTGCCGGGCTTGGCACCGACGCCGAAGGCTTTGCCATTCCCGAAGCGGCCAAGCGGTTCGAATTTCCGCGCGATCATGGCCCCCATCCGGACTATCGGATCGAGTGGTGGTACGTGACCGCCAATCTCACCGGGCCCGATGGCGCGGACTATGGCTTGCAATGGACACTGTTCCGCTCGGCGCTCGCGCCCGGCGAAGCCGAAGACTGGGACAGCCCGCAGCTATGGTTCGGTCATGCCGCCGTCACCAGCGCCTCGACTCATCTCGCCACGGAGCGTTTCGCGCGCGGCGGCACAGGCCAGGCGGGCGTGACCGCCATACCCTTCGCCGCCTGGATCGACGACTGGCAAATGGCTGGCGACAGTTTCGACAGCCTGCGGCTGGCCGCCACCGGAGAGGACTTCGCCTACGACATCACCATGCACGCCCAGGGGCCGCTCGTTTTCCATGGCGACGGTGGCTACTCGGTGAAGTCGGCAAAGGGCCAGGCGAGCTATTACTATTCCCAGCCCCTCTTCGCGGTCGAGGGAACGCTCACCCTGCCGGAGGGCGAGGTGGCGGTGCAAGGCACAGCGTGGCTCGACCGCGAATGGTCGTCGCAGCCGCTGGCGCAGGACCAGGCCGGCTGGGACTGGTTCTCGCTCTCTTTCGACACCGGCGAGAAGCTGATGGGTTTCAGCCTGCGCGACACCGGTGGCGGCAGCTTCACCTCGGCCACCTGGATCGGGGCGGACGGCAGCGCGACGCCTTATGGCGATGGCAACCTTGTCGCCACGCCGCTGGAAACAAGTCGGGTGGACGGCCGCGACGTCCCGACGCGCTGGCGGCTCGCCTTGCCCGACCGTGCCCTCGACATCACCGTCGGCGCGCTCAATACGCAGGCCTGGATGGACCTCAGCATCCCCTATTGGGAAGGTCCGGTGCGGGTGACCGGCACTCACCCGGGCAAGGGCTATCTCGAGATGACCGGCTATGTACGACGCTAACCGTTAGCAGCCTCCAGATGATTAATAAGCCGCATCGCGGCCGTGCGCCTTAGCCACCTCACATGCGCTCGGTTGACCGTAGGGCGGAAGGGATCTTTGACCACCCGCCCCGGCCACCGGAACTCTTGTCAATTGAAAACTGACGTTGCTCTGAGGGTCTTGATGCATCTCGAACCGCTGTTCCAAGCGTTGGCGCTCAACCAACCGACCACGTCCGCATCGCGATCGGGAGTAGGTTTGGAAGCGAGGGCAGCCTCCGCCACCGATGAAAAGCACAGCCTGCTAACCGACGCGATTCCGCTGGCACGCCGCTTTATGCCTGATAACGGTCCTTTAATCAGATTCGAAGGGCCGCCATTGGTCGGAACAAGACGCTCCGCTTGCCCGACGCATAACGCATATTTAGACATTATGAGACGATGGGTAGCCAGGCCCAAAGCGCAACCAGCGTGACAAGAAGGACTGGGGGGGTCAGAACAAGCCCGACCTTCATGTATTGCCCCCATGTGATCCGCTGTCCCTTTCCCGCAAGAACGTGGAGCCAGAGCAGCGTTGCTAACGACCCGATCGGCGTGAACTTCGGTCCGAGGTCGTTGCCGACAACGTTGGCGTAGACCATCAGTTCCTGCGTGAATGCCGGAACGTTGGCTCTCTCGATGGCAAGTGCCCCAACGAGGGTGGCAGGCATGTTGTTCATGACCGAGGCCAGCACCGCGACGACAAAGCCGGTGCCGATTGTGGCAACGAATGTTCCCTGCGCCGCCAGCCAGAGCAGAACGCTCGCCGCGAGATCAGTCAGGCCTGCGTTCCCAAGCCCGTAGACAACGAGATACATGCCGATCGAAAAGAGGACGATTTGCCAGGGCGCGCCACGCAGTACCTTACCAAGGGGTACCACCGCATCTCTTCCGCGGGAAAGCCAGCGGCCCGCAACGGCCAGCAGGATAAACGCGGCCGCCCCTGTCACGAAGGAGATCGGCACGCCCAACGGCCCCGTTACGAAATAGGCGATGAGGAGGAGACCGAGCAGGGGGAAGGCGGTGCGAAAAAGGGCCATGTCACGGATCGCGTGGCGTGGCTCTTCCAATCCACTGTCAGAATAGGTCTGAGGTATGTCCTTGCGGAACCAAGCCCAGAGCACGAGGAGCGTGGCAGCGAGCGAGACGAAGTTCACCGGGACCATGACTGCGGCATAGCGGCCGAAGGAGATGCCGAAGAAATTCGCCGTCACGATGTTCACGAGGTTGGAGACTACGAGTGGAAGCGAGGTCGTGTCTGCCACGAAGCCGCAGGCGACCGTGAAAGCGAGCGCGGCCATGGGGGAAAAGTCGAGACGCAAGAGGATTGCGAGGACGATCGGGGTGAGCAGGAGTGCCGCCCCGTCATTGGCAAAGACAGCCGCGATCGCAGCGCCCAGAATGATGACCAGCGGAAACAGCCTGTGCCCGTTACCTCCGCCCCAACGAGCGACATGGAGCGCGGCCCAGGCGAAGAACCCGGCTTCATCGAGGATCAGCGAAATGATGATAAGCGCGACGAAGGTGAACGTGGCGTCCCAGACGATATGCCAGACGGTGCCGACATCGCCCCAACCGACGACCCCGGTGAGAAGAGCAACAGCAGCGCCGGCCAGCGCCGACCAGCCAATGCCGAGGCCCTTTGGTTGCCAGATGACGAAAACAAGGGTGGCGACGAAGATCGCAAAGGCCAACATGGAGATGTTCCTGTGAAGGTCAGATGGCGTGCTGGTTCACGCGCCTGGACAGTTCGGCTGCGCTTTCGATGCGCTCGGAATAGCGATCCGTCAGGTAGGCGGAACGACCGCGCACAAGCCAGGTGAACTTCACCAGTTCCTCACAGACATCGACCACGCGACTGTAATAAGAGGACGGCTTCATGCGGCCAGCCTCGTCGAATTCCAGGAACGCCTTTGGCACCGATGACTGGTTTGGGATCGTCACCATTCGCATCCAGCGACCAAGGATGCGCATCTGGTTCACGGCGTTGAAGCTTTGGGAGCCTCCGGACACTTCCATCACGGCAAGGGTTTTTCCCTGTGTCGGGCGCTTGGCTCCAAGGCTGAGTGGAATCCAATCGATCTGCGCCTTCATGATGCCGGTCATTGCGCCGTGGCGCTCTGGACTGATCCAGACCATGCCTTCGGACCAGTGAGCGAGATCCCGAAGCTCTTTTACTTTGGCGTGGTCCGGTTCGGCTCCGTCCGGCAACGGCAAGTCCCGTGGGTCGAATGTGCGGACTTCGCAGCCGAACCATCGAAGCAGCCTTCCCGCCTCCTCCGCTAGGAGCCGCGAATAGGATCGCTCCCGGATCGAGCCGTAGAGAATAAGAATACGTGGTGGGTGCGTGGGCTCATTGGGGTCAGCGAGCGCTTCGCCGTCGATTGGTCGAAGCTGTTTCAGATCAACGTTCGGCAGCTCGAGGGAAACCGGATCGGTCACGATTGCGTATCCTGCAACCTGACGACCTCGCCATTTTCCTTGACGTAGGATGATACCGGGTTGGCAAGAAGTGCCAGGACCTTTTCAGAGGGGCGGCAAAGGGCTGCTCCCTTGTCCGTGACGACGATCGGACGGTTGATCAGGATGGGGTGCGCCATCATTGCATCGATCAGCGCGTCGTCGGTCAGGGAGGGATCGCCCAAGCCGAGTTCGGCATAGGGTGTCCCCTTCTCACGCAGGAGTTCGCGCGGCGTGACGCCCATGGCGTCAATCAGCCTTAGCAGTTCCTCGCGCGGGCGGCGTCTTCAGATACTCGATGACATGAGGCTCCTCTTCCGATTGGCGGATCATGGCGAGCGTGTTGCGCGAGGTACCGCAAGCTGGATTGTGGTAGATCGTGACGGTCAACGACGTGTCTCCGGTTCGCATTGGAAAGCAATCTGGTTGAGATCGCCGCAGATTTCCGGTTTACCGGAACAGCAATCCTCGGTGAGGAAGACGAGCAGACCGCGCATGTGCCGAGCGCAATCCCGGCGACGATGCAGAGCATCACCCACACGGTGAGATGTTTCTCGAACAAGCCGATCCTGGCCGGGAGCGGCCTCGTGAACATTCAATACAGGGTCCGTCATGGTGTCCCGATCAGCTCATCCCGTTTTCGGCAGGTTCTGTCCGATTTCGTTCAGTCGCCGCTGCAGCGCGAGCCTGTCGAGGGATGCCATCGGCAGGCTGGTGAAGATGTCGATCCGGCTCTTAAGCATCCGGTATGTCTCGGCGAATGCGAGGTGCTTCTCGGCGTCGGTGCCTTCCGCCGCCGCGGGGTCCGGAACACCCCAGTGGGCGGTCATCGGCTGCCCCGGCCACACCGGACAGGACTCGTTGGCCGCATCGTCGCATACGGTGAACACAAAATTCATCTCGGGAGCGCCTGGCGCTGCAAACTCCTCCCAGCCTTTGGAGCGGGCGAAGGAGGTGTCGAATTCGAGACTCTCGAGGAGCTGGATGGCAAAGGGGTGCACCTCTCCCTTGGGCTGGGAGCCTGCCGAAAAGGCCCTGAATCGGCCCTGCCCGACCCGGTTCAGGATGGCTTCGGCCAGGATGGATCGCGCCGAGTTTCCCGTGCACAGGAACAGGGCGTTGAAAAGGTGATCGCTCATCGCAGGATCCTTGCTAACAATCGCACGTAATGGCTTCGATGACGGGTCGACAAAGGTCAGGGGACCCATTGCAGCAGTCCTCCATCAAGAAAGAGAGCAGGTCGCGGAAACCGGTCATGTCGGCGACATAGCGGATCGTGCGTCCATCGCGCTCAGCGTGGATCAGTCCCGCATGCGTCAGGACCTTGAGATGGGATGACATCGTGTTCTGGACCGCCCCAAGCTGCGTTGCCACCTGGCCTGCCGAGACGCCCTCCCGACCAGCGCGCACCAGCAGACGGAAGACCTCCAGCCGCGTGTCCTGACCGAGAGCCGAAAGGGCCGATAATGCTTCGCGCTTATCCATATATCCACAATACCAGATTCATTGAATTAGTGCTACTAGTCAGAACCGCCGGTGTAAAGAAGGTAACCGCCGTCAATCGCGTCCAATAGCGTAACCGGCGCCGCGCACCGTGCGGATCAGGTCACAACCGCGCCCAGCATTGAGACTCTTTCGGAGTCGGCCGACATGGACATCAATGGTGCGCTCATCGATGTAGATCGTCTCGCCCAGACCTTGTCCAATAACTGCTTGCGGCGAGAACCCGGCCTGGCGAGATCATCAGGAACTCGATCAGTCGGTATGCGGTCGGACCGAGGTGAAGCGGCCGGCCGCTGCGGAAGACAAGGTTCTTTTGCCTGTCGAGCACGAGGTCGCCTACGGAACCACGCTGGAGAGAACTTCCGGCTTGGTCCGCCGCAGCAGAGCGCACACACGGGCGAGGAATTCAGGCGGGGAAAAGGGCTTGACGAGATAGTCGTCCGCTCTGGTCGATAGCCTGCCCGGCCAAATACGAAATTCCTGACGGTACCAAGCCGCTGTCCATAATCACCGGGCACACGCTGGTTGGCCGCTTTCACGATATCCGACAAAAGGTCAATTGCTGCGAGCACTCTATTGAGCTCACATCCACCATGATTGGAGACCTGCAAGCCGGCGACACGACCCCTCGCGAACACCTCCCGCAAACGGCGCAACTGCAGCGCGCAAGTGTCGTCAGCGACGTCAGGCACAAGGACCGCGATCATATTTTCGCCATAGGCGACCACATCGGCCCGCTCGAGATGGCTAAGGCCCTTGCCGGCTCGAGCCTCTGGCTATCGCTGCGACGAATAATGTTCCTTCAGGTAGTTGATAATGGTCTCCCGCAGCTTCTCACCTCCATCCGCCATGCCCTGTTCCTCGATCATCCACTTCCACAGATAATCCCACCTTGGATCCGAAAGGCGCTGCTGCTTGACCAGAGCGATCCTCCCATGGCCGCAGAGATGTCAGGTATTTCATACTGGGAGCCAGATGGTCGAGATTGTAACGCGGCAAACGTCCCGGTTCTGATGGTCCGTTAGAATTTTTTGACGAGCGCCCACTACGGGGCCGGTGAACTCAACGACTTCATAATCCGCGCGTTAGACGCGACAATAGCTATCTGTGGGAACGCCGCCTTCCAATCCGCAAGAAGGCCCAGCTTGCCTGCCGGCTCACACTGGCATGACCGCGTCGGATACAATAGGGTGATCCGACAGCGCAGGCGCGGGCGGCAGGCCGGTAGCTTCGAGGATTTCCTTCTCGTCCAGCGACTCTTCCTTTATCAGCGCGGCGACCAGAGCGTCGAGCGCGCCGCGATGTTCCGTGAGCAGGCGCCTGGCGTCCTCATGGCATTCTTGGATGATGCGCCCCACCTCGATGTCAATCAGCTTCGCCGTCTCGTCGCTATAAGGCTTTTGTCCCATGAAGCCTCCGCCCTGGCCGGTCCACTCATTCTGGCGGGGGGCCAGCTGGATCATGCCGAGCTTGTCGCTCATACCCCAGCGGGTGACCATCTGACGAGCGATGGACGTCGCCTGTTCGATGTCGCTCTCGGCTCCCGTGGTCTTCGTGCCGTAGACGACTTCTTCAGCGGCGCGGCCGCCTAGGATGCCGACGATCTTCGCGCGCAGATAGGCTTCCGGGTAGTTGTAGCGGTCGGTCAGCGGCCGCTGATAGGTGACGCCCAGCGCCTGTCCGCGCGGCACGATGGTGACGCGGTGGACCGGGTCCGCGCCGGGCACGACCAGCCCGAGGATGGCGTGGCCGCCTTCGTGATAGGCGACGCGCTCCTTGTCGGCGTCGCTCAGGATGATCGGGCGTTCCGGCCCGAGGACGATCTTCTCCAGCGCATCGAGGAAGTCCTTGTGATGGACCTTGTCCTGCCCGCGCCGCGCAGCCAGCAGCGCCGCCTCGTTGACGAGGTTCCTGATGTCCGCGCCGGAGACGCCGGGCGTCGTCTGGGCGATCTCGCCGAGGTCGACATCATCGGCCAGCGGCACCTTGCGCGTGTGGACCATGAAGATCGCCTCGCGGCCGGCCTTGTCCGGCAGGTTGACGACGACGCGGCGGTCGAAGCGGCCGGCGCGCAGCAGGGCCTTGTCGAGCACGTCGGGCTGGTTGGTCGCGGCCAGCACGATCACACCCTCGCGGCTGGAGAAGCCGTCCATCTCGGTCAGGATCTGGTTGAGCGTCTGCTCCTGCTCGCTCGCCCCGCCGATCACCGCCTGGCCGCGGGCGCGGCCGATCGAATCGATCTCGTCGATGAAGATGATGGCCGGCGCATGCTTGCGCGCCTCCTGGAACAGGTCGCGTACGCGCGCCGCGCCGACGCCGACGATCATCTCGACGAATTCCGATCCGCTCATCGAGAAGAACGGCACCTCGGCCTCGCCGGCCACGGCGCGCGCCAGCAGCGTCTTGCCGGTGCCGGGCGCGCCGACGAGCAGCACGCCCTTGGGAGCCGTCCCGCCGAGACGGGTGTATTTCTCCGGGTTCTTGAGGAAGTCGACGATCTCGACCAGTTCATTCTCGGCTTCGTCGATGCCGGCGACGTCCGCGAAGGTGACCTTCGTTTCCGTTTCCTTGTCGAAGCGCCGGGCGGTGCTCTTGCCGATGCCGCCGAAGCCGCCTAGTATGCCGCCGCCCTGTTTCGCGGCGCGGCGGAAGAACCAGACATAGAGGCCGATGATCAGCAGCGCCGGGCCGAAAGCCGACAGCAGCGTCAGCAGCGGGTTGGCCTCGGTCTGGATCGGCGTCGCCCTTATATCGACACCGCGCTCGATCAGTTCGGTTTCAAGACCCGGATCGACGAAAAGCGGCAGGATCGTGGTGAAGTTCTCGACATTGCGCTGGTCGGTTGCGGGCCGGCCCTCTGCGACAGGCGGCGTCCAGGGAATAGCGGTCTTGAACTTGCCCTCGATCGATTCGCCCTGCGTGTGGATCGCCGCGACATTGTCTTTCGCCAGTTCGGCTCTGAACGCGGTGTAGGAAATCGGTTCCGGCCCCTGCGGGCCGGGGAAGAAGAGGCTCACCAGATAGTAGTTGAGCGCCAGCAGCAGCAGGAACACCAGCCAGTTGCTGCGCGGCGGCACAGCGGAACTGTCCGTGGCTTTGTCGGAGGCAGCTCGTTTCGAACTCATCTTGCCGTTATTTGCTGGCATAGAAATCTCCACCCCTTGCACAGGTGACACCGCTGCACGCTATGGTACGTCACGCTGCTGGTCCAGTCTTTGGAGACGGGTTTGCGATAGCCCACCAAAGGAGCCATTCTATAGGCAGAAAGCCAACGAACCAGCGGACAAGACGCGAGAAGGCATTCGTACCTGGTTCGCCTCGTGGTAAGATTGCGCCCTGTCTGCTGTAACTTTGTTCCACACGATTTCGTCCTCCTCTGTGAGTTCCGGCACATAGCAGGAGCGCAAAACGGGTCGAAAAGGCGTCGGCAAGCTGCCCCCTTCGGTCACGAGATTTGGCGGGCGCGCCGAGGCTATTAGACTAATCTTAACAGAGGCGACCTTAGCATTTCTCTTCACGGCCTCAGCTTCGTATGACGCGCCTGCGCGGTCGATGTCCGAAAGGCCAGCGGCTGCGCTCGAAGGCGCCATTCGGGCACTGGAAGACCCAGACCTTCATCGCCGGGCTGCGATGCTTCGGCCTGACCGCACCCTTCGTGGTCGACAGGCCGATGAACCGGCGCATCTTCGAAACCTATGTCGAGACCCAGCTCGCTCCGACGCTGTCGAAAGACGACGTCGTCAGCCGCGACGTCGAATACGGCCACAAGCTCAACCTGACCGCCGGCAGGAGCGGCATGATCCTTGATCTGGTGATCGAAGCAGGCAATCCGGCTGACAGCGAGCGGTTGCTGCCAACGCTGGAGCGCCACATCGCCTTCTATGCCCAGGCGCCGCGGCAGGCGGCGGCCGACGGCGGCTTTGCCAGTCGCGACAATCTGGCCACAGCGAAGGCCTGGGGCGTTCGCGACATGGCATTCCACAAAAAGGCCGGCCTCAGGATCGAGGACATGGTCAGAAGCAATTGGGTCTATCGCAAGCTGCGCAACTTCCGCGCCAGGTGCAGCGCGCCTACGGCTTGGCGCGCTGCACCTGGCGCGGCCTTGACCACTTCAAGACTTACGTCTGGTCCTCGGTCGTGGCTTACAACCTCGTCCTCTTCACACACCTCATGTCCACCTGACGCCGACCCACCATCGGAGTTGCGTCGCACCGGCCAGAGCCGGCCTCGTGGCGTGCGCGTGATCGCATCCACAACGCCTTTCCGCCGATACCAGCGTCCTACATCCGGTCCATGCCCACTCGACGGCGCATCCAACGAGGCACAAGCCCTTGTAAATAATGGCGAAAAGAGGCGTTTGTGGACGGGAACTAGCTAGCTGTCTGACGCCTCAAAACAGCTGGTCCTCAACGACATCGATCTCCGCCTCTTGCTCGCCGCTTACCAGTCCGTTTGGAATATCGCCGGCCAGCAGCTTCTCCTTCGAGAGCAGGCCGGCGTCCTCGAGCGCCTCGAAATCCGGCAAATCCCGCAGCGTGTCGAGCCCGAAGGCGAGCAGGAAATCTTTCGTCGTGACATAGGTATAGGGCGCGCCAGGCTGTGGCGCGCGCGGACCGGACGCGATGAAGCCGTGCGAGCGCAGATTGCCGATCAGGTCGCGGGAAACCTCCTTCCCAAAAAACGACGACAATTCTCCACGCGTGATCGGCTGGAAGTAGGCGATGCACATCAGCACCAGCACTTCGGACTGCGTCAGGTTGGCCTTTGTCTCACTGCTGCCGACCGCCGCCCGGATGGCGTCGGCATAGGCCGGCCGGGTCAGGTGCTTCCAGCCGCCGGCGATAGCGACCAGATCATAAGGCCGGCCGCGCAGTTCTTCGCGGATATCATCGATCAAAAGGTCGATGCTGCAGCTTTTGCCGACGATCTTCGCCAGCGTCTCGCGGCCGATAGGCTCGCTGGCGGCAAAAATCGTCGCCTCGACCCGATGCATCCATTCGCGCCAGCGCGCCTCCGGCGGCAGGTGATCCAGCTCCCGATCAAACAGGCGGTCGCCTGGTCGCTGGTCAGCTGATCGTCGTTCGCCTGACAGGCCTCCGCCTCCCCGCCCTCCCCTTCGCCACTTCGTTGCGCCCTCCGCCATCGTGTCTACAGCCCGTAGATGCGGAAGGTTGGTCGGCCGGACAGTTCGCGCACGGCGCCGAACTCGACCAGCCGATCGAACAGGCGACGCAGGCCGCGGTCGCTCATCCCGGCTTTTTTGTCCCCGCGCGACGCAGCGAGCGCGTCTTCGTTCAGCAACCGTTCGACGACGGTATCGGCCGCCTTGGCCCTGAGTTTTGGCGCGACCGCGAGCATCCGCTCCGCCCTGCGCCCTAGTTCGGCGGAAAGGTCGACGGCTCGGAGCGCGGCGCGCGCCTGCGCGGCCAGCAGGCTCTTCGCCTGGGAGCGTCCATCCTCGACGCTTGCCACGATGGCGGTTCCGGATCGGCGCGCACGACCCTGACCCGCCGCATTCACCTCCGCACCAAGCAGCGGCACCGCGCGCAGCCAGCCCAGCCGCTGCGCCAGAAGAGCGTCGGCAAACCAGGCGCCGACGGCACGCCCAAAACCGTAGCGGTCGGCCGCGGTAAAGGCGCCAACCACCATGTCGACCATCCCGCCTGCGGCGAGCCGGCGAAGGTCGCCCGCCAGATCGTCGAGCGCCTCATCATCCGGGGCGTAGCTGAATTCCTCCAGCACCGCGCCAAGGTTTTTTCTCGTCAGCAGATCTTCCGACGGCCGCGTTGCCAGCCGGCGCCAGGCGAGGAGCAAGAGACCTGCGGGACCGACGGACAAAAAATCGCCAGGTCGCGTGAGCAGAACGGCATCGCGCAGGGCGGTTTCATCCTCGACGCGTCCCACCTGCTTTGCTGTGACCGCGGCGGCGACAAGCGCCAGGCGCTGGCGCCAGGCGCCGGCCCATTTTTCTTCCCGGCGGACAACCGCATCGAGCGCGCCGAGGGCGGCACCGGCAGTGAGCGCCACGTCCTCAAGGGCATTTAGCCCTACGCCTTTTCCGGCAAGGCCTTGCGTGTCCGGAACGGCACGGCGCAGCCAGGTCGGTACATCGACCACAGGCGAGGTCGACGACGTCAGGGCCGGTGTCATGCGTAGGGCGGCGGGCGATTTCGGGCGAAGAATCATCCTCGACAGCATGAATCACGGCGGCGGTTTTGGCAATGAAAATGCGCCCAAACCGCCGCGCCTGTCGCATACCTAGAACGACCGATAATGTTGCCTTATCGGTCGTTTTAGAATAGCCTCGCGAAATG
>WPCJ01196301.1_pt1 | contig 11472 bp, 10 predicted proteins | sample 5399831 | NCBI WGS metagenome assembly WPCJ01 (sample SAMN12869470, study PRJNA574797) | sludge metagenome | isolation source: wastewater treatment of pH10 | place: China:Beijing | collected 2019-05-20 | reverse complement strand
TGCCCCCTCCCCATTCCAGCTAGAGCACCACCTGCAAGCGGTCGGGCTGACCGATCGCGATCTTGCGGTATGCGCATTGACCGTGTTGGCGCATGAAGAGCGAGTTCGCGATCAGCCAGATCCTGACGACGCGGGTGGCCTGGCCACCGACCAGACGCTGATAGTCGCGGAACAGGTCGCAGCGCTCGTGTAGTTCCTGTCCCAGCGTGTCCGTCCCGCTGCGCTGCACGACGTGCGTCTCGATGGCGTTCCAGCCCGGGATCGGGCAACGGAAGGCCGTGCCGACCGGCAGGGTCGAGCTCCACATGTAGGTGATGTCCTGGCCGTCGTCGAACTCGACGGCGATCGACAGATAGTCGTGGTTCAGCAACGCGTCCTCGGGCAGGGCCGAAGGCAGGCGGTCGACCACCCAGGTCCATTCCAGCTGCAGCCCGGGGCGTAAAGGCTGGTCGGCGAGCGGGTACTGCAGGATGCCGACGTTCTTGTGTGTTTCGCATGCGATGTCGCCCCTTGGCGCCTCGCTGAAGATTCCGCCATCGCCAAAGGCGAAGAAGTTGTGCCAGCCCTTGGGCATCAGGCGTTCCTGGCGCATGCGCTGCAATTCGGAACGAATCATGCCATGCGCGTCGCCGCGCGCAGACAGGGCGAGCAGGCCTTCATGCGCGTCGCCGCTCCATACGATGGCGACGCCTTCCACCTGGCCTTGAGCCGCGAGGTACTGTTCGAGCGGCACCCACAGTTCGCCCTGCGGGCTTGCAAACTCGCCGACGGAGCGCGCGATCTGCAAGGTTCCGGCCCTGTCCGCGGTCAGTGTTCCGGTGTTCTGCATGCAGTTGTGGATGGCGCTGTTGCCCGTTGTTCCAGCTACGCGGGCGAAGAACACGAAGCCCGGCTCCAGCCAGCGTCCATGATCCTTGCTGAACCACCACAGCCCATCGAGGAAAAAGGACACCTGTTGCCCGGCATCAAGCAGCCCCAAGGCCTGCGTCCAAGGCAGATCGGTTGGCGTGATGGTGAACGGCTCGATGCGTGCTACGGCGGAAAGGCCCTCGGCGAGGCTGGTGAAGCGGGCCGCCATCGCCGCTGCGCTCAAGGCGGGCCCCTCTTGAGGCTCGAGACTGCCAGCATAGGCTTGCACGCAGGGCCCGGCCAGGAGTGGCGCGGCGACCAGCCCCTTCGCCCATTGGCGGCGGCTCGCACTGACGAGGCCGTGGCGGGCATGGTCGTGAGTGCAGGGCTCATGCGCGCGCCCATGTGTCTGGGCGGCTGACGGCGGGGCGGTGTTCGCGTGCAGTGGCATCATGTGTCTCCTGGGCGTGGGCTCGGTCCTAGTCGATATGCATCCGAGGTGGCGCTGATCATAGCGTCGGGCCGGTGGGCCGTGCCCCGCACGGCCTGCGGGCGGGCAATTTGCCTGTGCTGCGCCGGTAGCATTGGGCGCCGATGCCGATCAGGGGGAAAATGACGCACCATGCCGCCCGAAGCCGAATCCACGAATCGACTCGATAGGACACCGCCGCCTGCGCCGGATGCGGTCAGGCCGCTTGTCGGCCCCACCCGGGCGGCCCTCGATCTGCAGCGCAGCCTGCTGCAACGGCTACTGGTCTTCGCCTGCCTTTTGACGCTGCTGTTGCTGGCAGCGCACGGCTGGCAGATCCGGCAACAGGCGCTGGCGGACACGCCCGACACTGCAGCCGTCATCCAGCAATTGCTGAACCAGGATCAGCCCCGCCAGGCCGACGTGTTCAACCGAGAATCCATCCGGGTGGATCTTGCCGTGCTGGAACCCCTCGCACGTCGGCTGGCGTTTTGTGTGCAAGTGGAAGACCTCTGGTCGCGGCAGATTGGTGCTGCCTGCGTGCGCCCCGCGCCCCCTCGCTCAGGCGCCGGGGTCGTTGCCCGCTGGCTGGAGGCCCTGCACACACCAGCTGACACCAGCGTCCGCCCCTTGCTGCGTGCGCCCGGCGTCGCGGTGGGCCATATCCATGTCCGCCCGGACTGGCACACCGAAGCCTCACACTGGCTGTCGTCGATGTATCTGGTGCTGGTCGGCTGGGCCGCATTGGCGATGCTGGCAGCGGTGATCGTGCGCCCCGTCCGCCGCGCCTTGCGCCCCGCCGACCAGATCCTTGCCGCCATCGGCCGGCTCGAGGGCGGCGACACCACGGTGCGCCTGCCCGCCTTCGAGCTGGATGAATTCCGCCGGATCGCAAACGAGTTCAACAGTCTTGCCGCCCAACTGGCCACGACCCGAGCCGCCGAGCGCAGGCTTGCAACACATCTGCTCGATGTCCGCGAGGACGAGCGCCACTACCTGGCCCGCGAACTGCATGACGACATGGGGCAACACCTGACCTCGCTGCGTGCCGACGCCGCCTACCTCAGACAGTCGCTAGCCGCGTCGACCGCTCACGCGCCACTGACGTCCGTGCTGGACAGCCTGTGCGAAACCCTCGCCCGCATGCACGAGAGCATCCAGAACATTGTTCACCGTCTGCGCCCGCCAAGGCTGGAGGCCTTCGGTCTGATCGCCGGACTGGAGCAACTGATTGCCGACTGCAAGCGCATGCACAGTGGCGCGCCCAGCATTCAATTCCATCATCAGGGCCTGCTCGACACGCTCGAGCCAACGCTGATCATCCACCTGTACCGCATCGTTCAGGAAGGGCTGACCAACGCCCTTCGTCACGCCGATGCCAGTCAGATCGAGATCGATCTTCAACGCAATGGCGACCGCTTGCGCCTGTCCATCCGCGATGACGGCAAAGGCGACACCGCCGGTCCGGTACTGGAAGGGCTCGGGCGACTCGGTATCCGCGAACGGGCTTCCGCGCTGGGTGGCACGGTGGAATGGATCAGCGCGCCGGGACAAGGCACGCAGTTGCGGGTCGAACTCCCGGCAGGCATGTGGGGCGCCACATGATCCAGTTGCTGCTGATCGACGACCATGCCGTCGTCCGGCAAGGGTATCGCCGCTTGCTGGAACTGCAAGGCACGATGACGGTAATTGGTGAGGCGGGTACCGGCGAAGACGGCATGCGCCTGTGGCGTGAGCGCCAGCCCGACCTCTGTATCGTCGACCTGGCGCTGCCCGATCTTGGCGGATTGGAAGTGATTGCGCGTATCCGCCAGCGCGACCACACCGCCCGCCTGCTTGGCTTCAGCATGCATCGTGATGCACTGTGGGCACTCCGTGCGCTGGAGGCCGGCGCTCTGGGTTATGTCACCAAAAGCAGTCCGCCAGAGGTATTGCTACAGGCCGTCAACACCGTGGCCGGACGGCGCACCTTTATCAGCCCCGACCTTGCGCAGGAAGTTCGCCAACTGCGCGGAGAGGGCGAACGCGGCCCTTCCGACCAACTGACACCACGCGAAAGCGAGATCCTGCGCCTGCTGCTGGACGGCCGGTCGGTTGCAGACATCGCCACCACCTTGTCACTCAGCCCCAAGACCGTGCATAACACCCACTATCAGATCAAGACCAAGCTCGGCGCTGCTAACGACTTCGAACTGGTCCGCCTCGCCCGCCGCATCGGCTTTGGCAACTGACGGGCAGATCACGCGGATACCGATCCGACCGCGCTCAATCCGCTTCGCCCCAGCGCAGCAGGGCGTCTGCGGCCAATACATCGCCCTCGTCCGCGGCGCGCTGCAGCCAATGTCTTGCGCGTGCCGGGTCGGCATCCACGCCTCGTCCCTGCGCCAATGCCATCCCCCAGTGATAGCGCGCCAGGGTCGCATAGCCACCCACCTCATCGCTCATAGCCCCGCGCTCCATGAGCCGCGCGGCACGGGCTTCGTCGCGCGCGACCCCTGCGCCCGATTCCAGCATCTGTGCCAGCCAGATCATCGAATACACATCGTTCCAGCGCGCAATGCAGTCCTCGAAAATCCTGACTGCAGATACGTGGTCGCCCGTTTTTTCAGCGACGTAGCCATACAGACACTTGATCCGACGTGGGCTGTCCACAAAGTGGCGGTAGCTGAGATCCCCCTCATCCTCGGCCAGTGCGACGGGCCCCTGCAGCAGCAACGACAAGGCAAGCAAGCCACGCAGGGCAACGGTTTTCATGGCCGCAGCTCTAGGAAATCCGGGTCACGGAACAGGCGTCCATCGATGCGTCGCCACGCTGAATGCGTGCCGGTTCGCAGAAACTCGTCCGCCGCACTGTCACCAAGACTTGCAGCCGTCTGGAACAAGGCCAGCGCGCGGGGCCGATCCACCGGCACGCCAACACCAAAATACAAGGCCGTGGCGTATAGCGTCTTGGCACTGATGTGATACTCGGTATTGTCCGCCGAGGCCGCCCGCGCCAGAAAATGCGTCGCACGTTCCGCGCGCCGGGGCACGGCGGCACCGATCTCGTATAGCTGGGAAATACGCACCAGACCACCTGCATGGTTCTGATGCGAACACAGGCTGAGCAGCTTCAGCGTGGTCTCATGATCGCCACATTTCTCCAGTTCGAGCAATGCGGACGAAAAATTGCCAGTGCTCAGCCCGCAATCGGTCGCGGCCTCGAGGCTGGGTTCCGGCACCTCGTCATGACGCGGATCAGGCTGCAGACCACGACAGTAGCGGTTACGCTGCACCTGCTCCAGCGCGACCCGCTCAACCCCCTCGACCCACCGCCGGAATCCGTCGGAGTCTGCTGACGCCCCCATCCCCGCCAGGCGCGTGCCTCCGTCCACCTCATCCCAATCCACCGATACGCTCACTGGCAAGGCGTCGTCCAGCACAATGGTCGCCTCAAAACGCTCATGATCGACCGCCAGCACGGGCACCCCGCTGCCCAGGACCGCAGTCCACACACGCGCCGGTCCGGCGCTCAGCGTACGCTCCACCGTTGCCGCGCCAACCGCCTGCGTCAGCATGGACAACATCGCACCCAGCACCCCTGCCACCTTGATTGCCTTCATCGCCGCCTCCCTGGATCGACGCACCGATTCTAGGAAGCCGCACCGCGTCACGTCCCGGGCAAATCGCCTGCACAATACCTCCCGGCTTTTGGCCCCGCTTCATGGCGTGGATAGATCATGGCCGAGATGATCCGGCTGCCATGCAGGCACCGTCCTGCCTCCGTCCGCAACTCCCGCACGGGACATCACATGGCTTACGACAAGAGCATTGTATTCGCCCGCATCCTGCGCGGAGAACTGCCCTGCGTCCATTGCCCAAACGGCTGCGCCAGATCGATGCGGAACACCTCGTCTATGAAGGCCACTAACCGGGACCGGGCGGGCGCGTCAGCCAGATCCTGACGCCGCTCGAACTCATGGACCGTCTCACTGCGCTGATCCCGCCGCCCCGGCGACACCGACACCGCTACTACGATGTGTTGGCCCCGAGTTCACCGCTTCGACCGGCGGTCACGGCCCTGGCAGCGGCGCCCAAGCCGCCACCGGCCGAGGTAGATGCCGTGGCGCAGGAAAGTCCCCTCAGCCGGGCGGCAAGGATCGTATGGGCGACGCTGCTGGCGCGCACCTACGAAGTGTTCCCGCTGACGTGTCCGAAGTGCTTTGGGAGGCGGCCGGGCAGGATGGGGACGATGGGGTCCAGCTCACTCCGGCGTTCGAATTCGATCGGTGGATCGCGAGGTAGCGGAAGGCTTCTGAAGTTGCGCGAGGAGATCGTGCATGCCCGCGGCCAGCAAGACGCCTGATAGACGACATCTTACGGGCAGCTGGCACGCAATGGCGACGGGTTCTGCGGAGTGCCGCGGAAATTCCGATGGCGATGTCCGATTTACGATGAGCGACAAGCGCCGGGGTACTCACGGGATAGCGGTTGAATTTCCTATCCTTTTGAAGGCTGCGGCGGCCAAGCGACCACCGCAGCTAACCTACTTACTTCTTCGGTCGCACCGCGTCCGCTGTGCCGAGAATGAAGGCCTTGATCTTCTCCACTTCTCCGGGGGTCAGCTTGCCGGTGAAGTCCGGCATGCCGCGTGATACGAACGGTCCTTCGAAGACGAAGCGATCGAGATGTTCGATGGTTGTCGCCGCGGAATACCCCAGGTTGGGAATGGCGCCACCTTTGTCCACACCCGGGACGCCGTGGCAGAAGGCGCAATTCATCACATAGAGCGCAGTTCCTTCGGGTACGTCGTCAGGCTTGTATTTGACGCCAGAAACCAAGTTGTTGACCTGATACTCGACGAAGGGAGGCATTTTCGCATTCCCGCCCAGGGCGAAGGTATATACCGCACCCGGCGTGCGACGCTCGGAGGCACGGGCCGACAGGCCATATACCCCACCCCAGCCGACTGCAATGGATACGTACTGCCTGCCGTCGACTTCGTAGGTTACTGGTGCGGCGATGACACCGGTGCCCATTGGTGCCGACCATAATTCCTTGCCGTCACGTGCATCGAAGGCCATCAGGCGTGCGTCTGCCGTACCCTGAAACACCACGTTGCTGGCGGTAACCAGGGTGCCACCGTTCCAGGGCGAGACGTGCTCTTTACGCCAGACCTCCTTCTGTGCAACCGGATCCCACGCGATCAGACGGCCAAAAGGCTGACTGGTGGGGGGGCGGGTATTGATCAGCATTCCGAGGTTCCAGCCGATGCCGGACATCGCCTGCCCGGGCTTGGCTTTGTTGTATGTCCAGCTCTTATCCTCCTGAAGGACCAGTGGAATGTTTTGCGCCGGGAAGTAGGCCAGGCCTGTCTGCGGGCTGTAGGACATCGAATGCCAGTTGTGTGCGCCGAAGGGCCCGGGCGTCGCGTCGAAGGGCTTGTCTGGATCGCGTGCGGCAGGATTCTCGATGGGGCGGCCATTGGCATCGTATCCAGTCGCCCAGTTCACCGGGACAAAGTTCTGTGCCGAGATGAACTTGCCATTGGTGCGGTCGATGACGAAGAAGAAGCCGTTCTTTGGCGCATGCAGGATGACCTTGCGCGGTTTGCCCTCCAGTTTGATGTCGGCCAGGATCAGGTCCTGTGTAGAGGTGTAGTCCCAGTTGTCTGCAGGCGTTTGCTGATAATGCCAGACGTATTCGCCAGTGTCAGGTTTGAGTGCGACGATGGACGCGGTGTACAGGTTGTCACCACCGGCCGGGCTGCGTTTGCGGTGTGACCATGGCGAAGGGTTGCCGGTGCCGATGTACATCAGATCAAGCTCGGCGTCATACACCATCGAGTTCCAGACCGTGCCACCTCCTCCGGCCTCCCAGTACTTGCCCGCTGGGTCCCAGGTCTTGGCCGCCGCCGCCATGGACGCGTCTTCGAAGGGCTGATCCGGATCTCCCGGCACCGTGAACCAGCGCCAGGCCTGCCTGCCGGTGTCGGTGTCGTAGGCAGTGATATAGCCACGTACGCCATACTCCGCGCCGCCGTTGCCGATGATGACTTTGCCCTTGATCACGCGCGGTGCGCCGGTAATGGTGTAAGGTTTGCTGCTATCGATCAGCGTGTTCTGCTCCCACAGCTTCCTGCCGGTTTTTGCGTCGATTGCGAGCAGCCTGCCGTCCAGCGAACCGACGAAGACCTTGCCGCCATACACCGCCACGCCCCTGTTTACTACGTCACAACACGCGTCCTTACCTTTTTCACGCGGGACTCCCGGGTCGTAGGTCCAGATGTTCCGTCCGCTTCGGACGTCCACTGCATGTACGATGCTCCATGGTGCCGTCACGTACATCACACCATCGACCACGATAGGCGTGGCTTCAACGCCACGCGTCGACTCGAGGTCGTAAGACCAGACAAGGCCCATTTCCTTGACATTGTCCGGGGTGATCTGGGTAAGCGGGCTGAAGCGTGTACCCGCATCATCATAGCCGTGGCTGGGCCATTCTCCGCCCGCCGCGAACGCGGCGGAACTCAGCATCAGGCAGCCCAGACCAAATGCTGTTTGCTGCAGGCGCTTGCGCGCGGGGGCGATGCCACTGCGCGGCTGCACAAATACCGTCGTCAACATAGTGTCTCCTTTCTTCTCTCTTGTAATGGGGGGGGCGCGACACGCCTGATCCCTTGCCAGCGGACGGCTCCGCTCAGAACACCTTGAGTACGCGCAGGTTCAGGCGATCGTCTTCGCGGAAGCCGTTATGTACCGATATGTCACGACCGTAGCTGGCCAATAGTTGCACGTCTGGCGCAATGAACCAGCCGGTGCCGATACTGACCTTGGTCGTACGCAGACGGTCGCCTTGATTGACTCCGGCGATCTCGGTTTCGCCGCCGAAGGTATGGGAGACTCCTGCGCGCAGATCCCAGGCATCGGATATGTGATACCGCAGATAGCCTTGGAACTGCATTGAGGGCTTCTGCTTCATCGTTACCTTGGCAGCACCGAACTTGTCGTTCTTGCCGTACAAGGTGATATCGCCCGCAAGATCGAGCGAAACCCTGTCCGATAGCTTGGTGATGAACCCCGCTTGCAGAGCGAACTTCCAGCGGTTTTCACCCAGGTTCAAGGCATCATCATTGTCGTAGTTGCCGGTCGGTGCGTAGATGAAGGGGGTGATGCCAAAATAGGTACCTGTTTGCGGGCGGTTTACCAGCCACACCGTTGCTGCCAGGATCAGGTCACCCACTCCACTGGTACTGCCCAGCGCCGACAGGTCGTCCTTGCCTTCCAGCCTGCCGAATGGAAGCAGAAACTGTGGATCGACGATATAGCCGCCGATCTCGGTGAAATGTACGCCGCGCAGGATGCCGACCTGCGAATCCAGTCGCATGTCGCCCGGGGTCTTGTGCCCCTTCGCATAGAGTGCATCGCGGGTGGCATATTGGTAATACAGCATCGCCAGGTTGGTACCGGCGGGCAAGGCCGTGTAATCGCCTGCGTCAACGTCAACCGCGTGTGCTTGCGGTATCGTCAGCGCCATGCACAGCGCCGCTGCGCCCCCAAGACCGCACCAGCTGTTCTGGTACGTCCTCGCTGTCCACTTGAGTGGCTTCATTCCATTGTCTCCATTAGTAGTAATATTCGGCGGCCGCTTTCCAATGTCGTGGAGCTGGCCCTGCGGCTTCTTGCAGAAGCCGTGCCAATGAAAATAACTACAACAAAAACAGTTGGTTAATGGATTGTGAGTACGACCCTGAACAATAACGGGGTAGCTGCGCTGTATCGTTTCAAGTCAGGCTGTTCCGGCTGTTGGATCGATACACGCCACCCCCGACACAGGAGGAGACATGAGACCCGTCCGGACGGAATTCGACCGCAAGGTGCTGCACGCACGCCAGTTGCTGCGCGAGGCCCGTGACATTCCCCCCAGCTTGGTGGCAGATGAGGTGCAACGCTCGTGGTCACGCTCCATCCGGCATGGCCTGAGCGAACGCGACCGCGTATTGTTCAATCCCGTTTCGGCGGCACAACTGCGCCGAATCAACGAAGTACATCGCACCTTGCTTGGTCACGCCGAACCCGAGATGGAGCGCTTGTTTTCCGCGCTGGACAATGCCCATTGGGTGCTTGCCTGTCTGGAGGTGGGGGGCAACATCATCAAGACTTTGGGCGGACAGAGTGCCGAGTTGCGCGATATCGCCACGGTCTTGCGTCCGGGGTTGAACCTGAGTGAGCGCGTGGCTGGCACCAATGCGCCCGGCTTGGCCCTGGAGGAGAGGCGGGCCATTGCCGTGCGTGGTAGCGAGCATTTTCTCGAAGAGGCCCAAATGTGTGCCTGTGCCGCAGTGCCGATCTTCGAGCCCTCCGGTGCATTGGCCGGGGTGCTGAACGCGTCACGCCATCACCGCAGCGCATCCATTGGCATTATGGAGCCGCTTGCACTTGCTGCCCGCGCAGTCGAGAACCGCATGGTTGCTGCTCTGTCCGCGCCCTTGCGCCTGCGCTTGCATTACAGCGCCGAGTTGGTCAACTCGCCGATGTGCGGTCTGCTGGCGGTTTCCCGCGATGGCCAGATTCTTGGCGCGAACCCTTTGGCACGCCAACTGCTTGAGTTGGACACACTGATTGAATCGGATCCGTGCATGGAGACGGTATTCCAGCAGAAGGTTGGCCTGTTGCTCGACACGTTGCGTAGGCACGGTAGCACTCCCACGCCGATTCACTGCCACAACGGCGTGCGCATTCATGCTTGTCTGGCTGACGCTGCGCCCACGCGTGCGGTGTCAGTGGCACCTGCCGCATCGTATGATGTTGCCCGGACCAGCATGTCCCCGATGTTGCTTGATCCGGAACTCGTGCAGCGTGTTCGGCAGGTCGAACGTGCTTTCGCGCGCGATATTCCGGTGCTCATCAATGGTGAAACCGGTACAGGCAAGGAGGTACTCGCACGTCATTTGCACGAGGTGGGCCCGCGTGCCTCGGGTCCCTTCGTCGCCATCAATTGCTCGGCGATCCCGGCCAGCCTGATTGAGTCCGAGCTGTTTGGCTACGATGGCGGTGCCTTTACCGGTGCGCGGCGGGGCGGTATGGCTGGGCGTTTCGAGCAGGCCAATGGCGGCACTTTGTTCCTTGACGAAATCGGCGACATGCCGCTCGAGCTGCAGGCCCGCCTGTTGCGTGTCCTGCAGGAACGTACGTTGACCCGGCTGGGCAGTGCTCGCAGCATTGCGCTCAACTGTTCAGTGATCTGCGCGACCCACCGCGATCTCGTACAACGTGTCGCCAGCGGTGAGTTTCGAGAGGATTTGTACTACCGCATCAATGGCTTGCGTATCACTTTGCCTGCGCTGCGTCAGCGCAGCGATCTCGATGACCTTATCGATCATTTCCTTGCACAGGAAATGGCTTCCGCGGTTCCGCCGCTGACCCTCGCCGCGCGCCACTGTCTGTACCGTCATAACTGGCCGGGCAACATCCGTGAACTTCAGCAGGTACTTCGCCTTGGCGTGGCGCTTGCCGAGGGAGACAGCATTGACCTTATTCACCTGCCAACAGAGCTGACCGCTGCCCCGCCTGCGCTTCCGCCTGACCCAGCCGATATGCAGACCCACTGCCCGGATGGCAAGGCAACGCTGCGTCAGGCTGAGGCGGAAGTGGTTCGGTCTGCCTTTCTGCGAAATGATCGTAATGTTTCTGCCACGGCACGCAATCTCGGCATCGCCCGCGCCACGCTGTATCGAAAGCTACGCAATTATGGTCTGCTGACTGGGGAGGGATGATCAAGGCTCTCCGGTCAGGGATGGCAACTGTGTGCCGAGCTGATTGGCGGGCACTGCGGGTGAAAACAACCCGCCCTGGAAGCGGTTGCAGCCAAGGGCGGCCAGAAAGCGGTACTGGGCTTCGGTCTCGACACCTTCGGCCACCACCACGCTCAGCGCCAGGTTGCGGGCCAGCGAGAGGATGGTGCTGCATATCTTGCGCGCCTCCTCGGCTTCGGCCATGTCCTTGACGAAGACGCGGTCGATCTTCAGCGCGCTTGGCATGGTGGTGCCCGAAGAGTGGGGCGGCGCCGGCATGGACTACATGAGCCTGGTGCTGACGCTGGAAGAGATCGCGGCTGGCGACGGCGCCACCTCGACCATCGTCAGCGTGCAGAACTCGCTGCCCTGCGGGATCATC
>WPCJ01085154.1_pt1 | contig 11476 bp, 15 predicted proteins | sample 5399831 | NCBI WGS metagenome assembly WPCJ01 (sample SAMN12869470, study PRJNA574797) | sludge metagenome | isolation source: wastewater treatment of pH10 | place: China:Beijing | collected 2019-05-20 | reverse complement strand
GGGCGCCGTGCCGACGGTGGCGAGCGCCGGCGTCGACGCAGGCGCGGCAGCGGGCGGCTCGGCCTTGGCCACCGTCTTTTCACGGGGTGCATGGCGGCGCGTTTCGGCAGCCTTGGGAGGTTCCTTGGCAGCTTCGGTCTTGTCGGCTTTCTCAGTGCCGGCCTTCTCGACCGGCTTCTTGGCAGGTGCCGGCACGGGCTCGGGCGCGCCCGTCACCTCAGCAGCCGTCTCGGCCGGCTTGGCATCCGCGGGCTTCGCCTGGCTGGTCTCCGGCGGCTTGGCGGATACGGCAGCGGCGGCCTCAGGCGGGCGATCCTCGCGTGCCTTCGGGATGATGTAATAATTGACGATATACGCACCGACCACCGTCGCAAAAACCGACGGCAGGATGTCGATGGTGAATTTCGAGAGATACTTCTTCAGCATGAACCCGGCCTCATTCCCCGGCTGCTACATGCTGGAAATTTGAGGCTGATTCAGGGATCAATCGCGACGGATCGAAGGCAAAGTTCCAATCCGCCGCGAGGAAATGTTTCAGAGAAAAGCGGGGCGCCGCTTCTGTAGGATGGGTTGAGCGAAGCGATACCCATCAAGGCCGGGCGCCGGCGGTGATGGGTATCGCTTCGCTCAACCCATCCTACGGCCCCTTAGTTCTGCTTGATCTCGATCTCGAGGAACACGATTTCCTTGTCGGTCTCGTTGAGCACGTCATGCTCGACGCCGGCCTTGCGGAAATAGGACTTGCCGGCAACGATGTTGGAGATCGAGCGGCTGCCGTCCGGAGCGACGATGGTCATGGCGCTGGTGGTGACCGGCACGATCACATAGTCCATGCCATGGGTGTGATGGCCGGTGGCCGCGCCCGGGGCCAGACGCCATTCGGTGACGCGAACTTCGGGCGTGTCCTGCTGGACGTCGGACTGGGCAGCGAGCATCGGAAGCTTCCTTGATTACGGTGCGAAAACCGTGAGCAGGAATACAGCAAACACCACCATGTGCACCATGCCGAACAGGATGTTGGTTACGCCTGTAGCGAATGTCAGCATGCTGATGGCGAATGTCATGACCAGTAGCGTCGTCTCGCTCGGCGGCAGGCCGAGGATCAACGGCTTACCAAGCAAGGTCGCGACCAAAGCGACCGCCGGAATGGTGAGGCTGATGGTCGCCAAAGCAGAACCCAGCGAGAGATTGATGCTCTTCTGCAACTTGTTGTGGCGGGCCGCGGAGAAGGCCGCGACACCTTCAGGCATCAGGACGAGCAGGGCGACGACGATACCTGTGAAGGCCGGAGGCGCCCCGATGGCAGCGCCGCCCGCATCCACCACCACCGAGAACGACTTTGCCAGCAGCACCACCGTGACCAGCGACACCACCAGCAGGACGGCATTCATCGTAATGGGATGGGTCGGCGGCGCACCGTCGTCGTCCTCGTCGTCATTGATGAAATAGTCACGATGCAGCACGGTCTGCGTGTAGAGGAACAGGCCATACAGGATCATGGTGACGACGCTGACGAAAGCGAGCTGCAGCGCGGAGAACAGCGGGCCTTCCGTGGTCAGCGTGTAATTCGGCAGGATCAGCGTGATGGTGGAAAGAACGATCAGCACGCTGAGATAGATTTTTGCGCCCGAGACCTGGAATTCCTGTTCGTTGTAGCGCAATCCGCCGGCCAGGATGCAGAGGCCGACCATGCCGTTGCAGACGATCATCACCACCGCGAATACGGTATCACGCGCCAGCGTCGGCGCCGACTTGTCGCCGATCATGATGGTGGCGATCACGGCCACCTCGATGATGATGACCGAGAGCGTCAGCAGCAGCGTGCCATAGGGCTCGCCGATCTTGTGGGCGATGACCTCGGCATGATGGACGGCGGCGAACACCGTACCGAACAGGATCGCGAGCAGGACGCCCGAGAAGACGACGCCGGAGGCGGATGGTGTGAAGCCGATGCCGGCTGCGCTCGTGACGGCGACGAAGGCAACGGCAGCGGCGGGAAACATCCACGACGAGCGCGGCACGGGATGTGCGGACATCGATGAGACAACCTGTCAGGTGATGAAATCGGAAGGCGATGGATATGAACGGTTAGCAGGGTCATCCGGTTGCATGGATGCGTCAAGCTGCCCCGACTCGCCAAGCAGGAACGGATGCGTATAGTTACCTATCACCTGTCGGTGATCCCCAGAAGAACAGGAGAGGAAACGCAATGTTCTCGCATGTCATGATCGGCACCAACGACCTGGAAAAGGCCAAGGACTTCTACGACAAGCTGCTCGGCACGCTGGGCATCGCGCCTGCCATCGTCGATCGCCACCGGATTTTCTACCGCACCAAAACGGGGACTTTCTCGGTGTCGAAGCCGATCGACGGCAAGCCGGCAACGCCTGCCAATGGCGGCACCATCGGGTTTCTCGCGAGGTCGCCGGAAGAGGCCGATGCGTGGCACGCCACCGGGATCGCCAATGGCGGCACAACCTGCGAAGAGCCGCCGGGCATCCGCGAAGGCGGCGTGAAGATGTATCTCGCCTATCTCCGTGATCCCGACGGCAACAAGATCTGCGCATTGCACCGCGTGCCAGCGTAACACGACAGACGCACCGCAACGCAATAGAACCGCCCGGCCTCACAGCCGGGCTTTTCTGCACAGCCAGTGAAGGAGGCCTGGAAGGCTATTGGTGACCACCAGAGCGGAGGAATTTCAAACCCGTCTCGATGGCGCCATAGGCTGCGAGATCATCGTGACCGCCTTGCGGAAACCGCACGAGCTGCTTGGGTTCACGGGCAAGATCAAAGAGCCGCTCGCCGAAGCGAACGGGAATGGTCCGATCGAGATCGCCATGCATGATCAGAAGCGGAGCCGCGATCTGGGCGATGCGTAGATCCGAGCGAAACTGATCCCGCAAGAGCCAACGCACCGGCGCGTAACGGAAGTGAAACGCAGCAACATCCGCCATCGACGAATAAGGCGCTTCCAGAACCAGCTTCTGGATCGCGCTCTCTGCGGCCAGAGCGGTGGCAACGCCAGTCCCCAGCGAGAAGCCCCACACCGCGATTCGATGGGCATCGTATCGCGCCTTGGCAAAAACATAGGCCGCCGCAGCATCCTGCAGCAGCCCTGTCTCGCTCGGCGCACCGCTTGAACCCGCATAGCCCCGATAGGAAACGGCGATCAATCCGTTGCCATCTGCAGTCAATTTCTGAAAGCGGCCAATTTGGGCCGCCAGGAAATCGCCATTGCCCGGGAAGTAGATGATCACAGGTCGCGACGGCTTCGCCGGGACATGCCAGACGATGATGGTCTCGCCGTCTGCCGTCCTCAGCTGATGTTCTTCAGCTTGCGAGAACCCTGCCGCCTCCGGCGAGGTTCGTGTCGTCTGCGGGATAGGGAAGATGAAGTCCCGTTGCCTGAAATATAGCAACGACAGGCCAACGCCGTAGCAGATCGCGGCCGATATGACGGTCCATGTCAGAATCTGCATGGACCGCCGCCGATAAGACACCGAACGATCACATCGCCTTGACGATGTTCTCGGTCACCTTCTTCGCGTCACCGAGCAGCATCATGGTGTTGTCGCGATAGAACAGCGGATTATCGATGCCGGCATAGCCGGAGGCCAGCGAGCGCTTGATGAACATTACGGTACCGGCCTTCCAGACCTGCAGAACCGGCATGCCGTAGATCGGCGAGGTATTGTCGTCTTCCGCCGCCGGATTTGTCACGTCGTTGGCGCCGATGACGAAGGCGATGTCGGCCTGGGCGAATTCCGAATTGATGTCCTCGAGTTCGAACACTTCATCGTAAGGCACGTTAGCCTCGGCGAGCAGCACGTTCATGTGGCCGGGCATGCGGCCGGCCACCGGGTGAATCGCGTACTTCACCTCGACGCCTTCCTTCTTCAGCGTGTCTGCCATTTCACGCAGCGCATGCTGCGCCTGAGCCACCGCCATGCCGTAGCCGGGGACGATGATGACCTTCTGCGCGTTCTTCATGATGAAGGCGGCGTCATCGGCCGAACCCAGCTTGGCCGGCTTCTGCTCGCCCGAACCGCCACCGGCCACGGCACTCTCGCCGCCGAAGCCGCCGAGGATCACCGAGATGAAGGAGCGGTTCATCGCGTGGCACATGATGTAGGACAGGATCGCGCCCGACGAGCCGACCAGTGCACCGGTGATGATCAGCGCCGAATTGCCCAGCGTGAAGCCGATGCCGGCGGCGGCCCAACCCGAATAGGAGTTGAGCATCGAGATCACGACCGGCATGTCGGCGCCACCGATCGGAATGATCAGCAGTGCGCCGAGCACCAGCGCAATGATGGTGATGACCCAGAAGTCTATCGCCGAACCCGAATGGACGAGCCCGTAGATGAAGAACAGCAGCGCGAGGCCGAGCACGATATTGATGATGTGGCGTGCCGGCAGGATGATCGGCGCACCGCTCATGCGGCCCGAGAGCTTCGCGAAGGCGATCACCGAGCCCGTGAAGGTCAGCGCGCCGATGGCGACGCCGAGCGACATTTCGACCAAGCTCGCCGACATGATCTTGTTTGTCGCGGGATCGAGAATGCCGAAGGCTTCCGGCGCATAGAAAGCACCCGCAGCGACCAGCACCGCGGCCATGCCGACCAGCGAGTGGAAGGCGGCGACCAGTTCGGGCATCGAGGTCATCGGCACGCGCTTGGCGATGACGGCACCGATGCCGCCGCCGATGGCGATACCGAGGATGACCAGGATCCAGCCGATCGCGTCGGCTGTCGGATGCGCGGCCAGCGTGGTGCCGACCGCGATGGCCATGCCGACCATGCCGAAGAAATTACCCTGGCGGCTCGAGGCCGGGCTCGACAGGCCGCGCAGCGACATGATGAAGAGCACGCCGGCGACCAGATACAGAAGTGCAGACAGATTGGCGTTCATCTCAGTGCCCCGTTGTCAGTGTGATCGCGAGATGCGCCGTTCACTTGGATTTCTTCTTGTACATCGCGAGCATACGCTGGGTGACCAGGAAGCCGCCGAAGATGTTCACGCAGGCGAAGATCAGCGCCACGAAGCCGAAGCCCCGGGCGAGTACGCCGCCGCTGCCGACGAGCTTGACGCCCACCGCGAGCAGCGCGCCGACCACGATCACCGACGAGATGGCGTTGGTGACCGACATCAGCGGCGTGTGCAGCGCGGGGGTCACTGACCACACCACGAAATAGCCGACGAACACCGCGAGCACGAAAATCGATAGCTGAAAGACGAAGGGAGAAACCAGCGAAGCATGTTCCATGGCGATATCCTCAGGCGGTCTTCGGCTGGAAATTCGGGTGGATGACGGCGCCGTCTTTCGTCAGCGCGGTGGCCTTCACCAGCTCGTCGTCCCAGTTCACCGCGAGCGCCTTGGTCTCCTTGCTGACCAGCGTCTCGATGAAGGAGAACAGGTTGCGCGCATATAGACTGGACGCCGAGGCGGCGACGCGGCCGGCCACATTAGTGAAGCCGACGATCTTGATGCCGTTCACGTCAGTAACTTCACCGGCCTTGACGCCTTCGACATTGCCGCCGCGCTCGACGGCGAGATCGACCAGCACCGAACCGGGCTTCATCGACGCCACCATCTCGGCGGTGACCAGGCGCGGCGCAGGGCGGCCCGGGATCAGCGCCGTCGTGATGATGATGTCCTGCTTCTTGATGTGCTCGGCGGTGAGCGCGGCCTGCTTGGCCTGATATTCCTTGGACATTTCCTTGGCGTAACCGCCGGCGGTCTGCGCGTTCTTGAATTCTTCGTCCTCGACGGCGAGGAACTTGGCGCCAAGGCTTTCCACCTGCTCCTTGGTGGCCGGACGCACATCCGTCGCCGTCACCACGGCGCCGAGGCGGCGCGCAGTGGCGATGGCCTGCAGGCCGGCGACACCGACGCCCATGACGAACACTTTCGCTGCCGGGATCGTACCGGCCGCGGTCATCATCATCGGGAAGGCGCGGCCGAAATATTCGGCAGCCTCGATGACGGCGCGGTAGCCGGCGAGATTGGCCTGCGAGGACAGCACGTCCATCACCTGCGCACGGGTGATGCGCGGCATCAGTTCCATCGCGAAGGCGGAGATGCCGGCATCGGCCATCACCTTCAGCGCAGCGTCGTTGCCATAGGGATCCATGATCGCGATCACCAGCGCGCCGCGCTTGTAGTTCGCGAGTTCAGAGGCTTCCGGCCGCTTCACCTTGATGACGATGTCGGCATCCTTCACCGCGTCGGCGGCGATGGTGGCGCCGACGGCGGTGAATTCGGAATCCGGCAGGCCGGATTTGATGCCCGCGCCCGGCTCGATCGCCACTTCGGCGCCGAGCGCCTTGAACTTCTTCACCGTATCCGGCGACACCGCAACGCGCGGCTCAAGCGGATCGATCTCCTTGGCAACGGCAATCTTCATGGGTCCTCCGGCGGAGCCTCGTCCGCGCGTGAGCAATCAGGTCAGGGATGGAAGCCGCGGCGCTGCGGCAAAAGGCAGGATCAGGTCAGGAAGATACCCATCAGCGCCACGATGGCGATAACGGAAATTGTCCCCCACTTCACGAGCACAAGGAAACCTTCATAGGTCTGCTCATGCGCCGGATAGTCGTTGCCATCGGCCGTGGTGTAAGCCACTTCGCTATGATCAGCCATCGAAGTCTCCCCGCTCATTTTGATCTGTTGCCACGGAATTAGCGCAATTGGATTTGAACGGCAACGGCTGTTGGCATGCCACGCATGCCTTTAAATGATGCAACGCACTATGATGGCCAGTTATCGCGGATCCAGCGAGCGAGAGATTGCTCGCTCACTTCGCCGGCGGCGAGAGAGAGGATCATCGCAGCTGCATCTGCTTCTGGGACTATAAAATCGATGTCGTTCACGCCGAGGAAAGTATAGAGCGCAAGCAGCGACGTCCGCTTGTTGCCGTCGACAAATGGATGATTGCGCGCAATGCCGAAAGCGTAGGCGGCAGCGAGTTCGGGCAACTCGGCCTGTTCGTATGCCCAGCGATTCCTGGGCCTGTCCAAAGCCGATTCCAGCATGCCTTCGTCGCGCATGCCTCCGGCGCCTCCATGAATCGCAAGCTGCTCATCATGGATTGCAATTACGATCTGGCTCGTGAGCCAGAACGGCTCACTCATTTGGCAAGCTCAGCCAACGCGTTGTGATACCGCTTCATGCCACGGCGGGCGACTTCCATCGCCTTTTCAAACTTCGGATCGTAAGGCGTCAGACGAACACCGCCTTCCGGCGTCATGGTCGCATAAAGCTGATCGCCCACGCTGAGATTGAGGCGAACCATGACCTCCTTCGGCAAGATTACGCCGGAGGAATTTCCGATCTTCTTGATCTCGACCTTCGCAATCGGCTGCGGACGAGGATCGGCAACGACTTTGCTCTGCTCGTTCATCGCGCTCATCTCCGTTATACAGAATGTATAACATCAAGAACGGCGAATTTCAACCTGCGATATATCCCCGCGGCCGTAGGATGGGTTGAGCGCAGCGAAACCCATCCTGAGATCGGAGCTACCCCATCGCTTCCAGCTCATCGATCATCCCGGCGATGACCGACAGGCCGCCATCCCAGAAGGTCGGGTCCTTGGCGTCCAGGCCGAACGGCGCGAGCAGTTCGGAATAGTGCTTCGTCCCGCCCGCCGCGAGCATGGCGAGATAGCGCTGCGCAAAGCCTTCCTGTGCATGCTCATAAACCGCATAGAGCGAGTTCACGAGGCAGTCGCCGAAGGCATAGGCGTAGACGTAGAACGGTGAATGGATGAAGTGCGGGATATACATCCAGAAGTTCTCGTAGCCCGGCTTGATCTCTATGGCCGGGCCGAGGCTCTCGGTCTGCACGCTCAGCCACAACTGACCGATCCGCTCCGCCGTGAGTTCGCCGTTGCGGCGCTCAAGGTGGACGGCGCGTTCGAATGAGTAGAACGCGACCTGCCGGACCACCGTGTTGATCATGTCCTCGACCTTGCCGGCGAGCAGCGCCTGGCGCTGCTTGGCGCTCTTGGTCTGGGCGAGCAGGCGCTTGAAGGTCAGCATCTCGCCGAATACCGAGGCGGTCTCGGCGAGGGTCAGCGGCGTTGGCGCCATCAGCGCGCCATTCTTCGCGGCGAGCACCTGGTGCACGCCATGGCCGAGTTCATGCGCGAGGGTCATCACGTCGCGCGGCTTGCCCTGATAATTCATCAGCACATAGGGATGCGCCGAGGGCGTGGTCGGATGCGAGAAGGCGCCCGGCGCCTTGCCCGGCCGCACCGGCGCGTCGATCCAGCGATCGGTGAAGAAGCGTTTTGCGATCCCCGCCATCTCCGGCGAGAAGGCGCCATAGGCCGATAGCACCATGTCCTGCGCATCATTCCACGCAATCGTGCCAGTTGGCGCGAACGGCAGTGGCGCATTGCGATCCCAATGCGGCAACTTCTTCTTGCCGAACCATTTTGCCTTGAGCTGGTAGTAACGATGCGACAGCTTCGGATAGGCCGCGCGCACCGAAGCCACCAGCGCATCGACGACCTCGCGCTCGACGCGATTGTTCAGATGGCGGCTATCCGCGACATCCTGGAAGCCGCGCCACCGGTCAGAGATTTCCTTGTCCTTGGCGAGGGTATTGGTAATCAGCGCGAAAGTACGCTCATTCGCCTTGAACGTCGTCGCCAGTGCCTGCCCGGCCGCCTTGCGCTTGGCGGGCTCGCGGTCCTGCAGCAGCGTCAGCGTCGGCTCGATGGCCAGCTCCTTGCCCCCGACCCTGAAGCGCAGGCCTGCGATGGTCTGATCGAACAGGCGATTGAAGGCGCCATAACCGGTCTGCGACTTTTCGTGAAACAGCTGCTCGACACGGTCTTCGAGCTGATAGGGCTTGTCCTTGCGGCTATCCTCGATCCATGGCCGGTAATAAGCGAGCTCCGGCGCCTGCATCGCGCGCTCGATCACCTCATCGTCGATGCGATTGAGTTCGAGCGCAAAGAACAACAGATGCACCGAGGCTGCGGTGATGCGTTCGGAGACATCGCCATAGAATTTCGAGATGGCGGGATCGACCGTATTGCCCGCATGGACGAGCCCGGCATAGGAGCCGAGCCGACCGGCAAGATCATCGATCGCCTCATAGCTGCGGACGGCTTCGGCGAGCCAGGCGCCGCCGTTCGGCTTCGCAGTCTCTTCCGCCAGCTTGCCTTTATACGCTGCCTCGAAGGCCGCGCAGTCCGCATCGATCTTGTCGAGATCGCGCGCAATCTCCGGCGCGCTGATTGACGTGTAAAGATCGGCCAGATTCCATTCCGGCAACTTGCCGGCCTGCGACTTCGCTGCCGCTTTCGGAGCGATCTTGCGAACCGGCTTCTTCACAACTGCAGTCTTCTTGGTGGCGGGCTTGCGGACGGATTTGGCGGGAGCGGATTTCGGCATGAAAACTTTCGGCTAGATGCAGCGGTCACACATAGGCAGCCAGTTGCGGGGCAACATGGACGAGCAGTTCTTCGCCCTCAAGCATCAGCGGCTCGACCTCGTCCTGGATCATATGGCGAATCGTACACCAAACCATGACAATCCGTGCGACAAGCGGCCATCGTGTTTTTCGCAAAGCGCCGCGGGCATGCATCGCCACCAGCGGCAGGCTGCGATGCTCGAACAGCAGCGCCCCCCTGCCGTCTTCGAGCACGTAAAGTCCGTTTACCCGCGACACGCACAATGTGCAGGCCTGATCCGGACCCAGCAGATAGAACTGCGCATCGCCGTTCTCGGTCATGCCGGTGTCCCAGCCCTGCCCACGGCGTCCGATGTCGAGCGTCTCTCCGAGCGTGCGGAGCTCAGCCTCGCTCCAGGCGCCGATCTGCGGCTTCCGAAATGCGATCACATTCATCTGGATGCTCCGAACAACAGCCGGTGCAATTCCGGCTCGTAATAGACCAGCAGATGTTTGGTGAAATCTGCGGGCTCAATCTTCAAGGCAACTGCCCATGCCTCCATGGTCTCGGTCGGCACCCGGCTGAAGCCGTTCTCAACCTGCGAAACGAACGTGTAATATTTCAGGCCGAGCCGCGCCGCGAGATCGACCTGCGAAAGCCCCGCTTGCGTCCGCCGTGCCTTCAGCCAATTACCCGCTTCTTTTCGCAGCGCACGCGTCTCGGGCGCCGTTTTGCCCGGCGCTCCCTTGGCGGAAGTTTCTTGATCTTTTCCAAGTTTCATGTTTACGAAACTACTCAAGATGAATTGCTCGAACTGGCGACTATTCGTAGCAGCTTTGAAGCCGCGCGAAAACGTTGCGGATGCAATGAGACGGTCATGGCATTTACCGATCGCAGCTTTACGGATCGCAATGATGCGCCCGCGACCCCGGGCGGGGTCAAGGAGCTGTTTGCCGCAAGCCTGCTGCTGACGCTGGCCGCTGCGCTCGCCTTGCGCGCATTTGTCTCGCTCGATGCACTGGCGCCGATTGTTGCAACTTTGCTATTCGCACTCGCAGCATCGATCGCCGGTGGTGCGCTGATTCCGCGTAACAGCAAACATCGCACTGCCTGGCTCGATGCCGCCGGCGTCCTGACTTTCATCGGTGTCGGCATTTCGATCGTGATGGATTCGGACCAGATGGTCCGCTTGGTCACGCTGTCGGATCAACCTGACTAACAACTGGATCAACCCGCGGGAATGTCCCCGCATTGAAGAAACGTTCAGGACCGGGCCCCTCTGGCAGCCTTCAAAAGCTGTGATGTCGGACTGGACGTTCATACAGAGAGGCCCGTATGTCGGAACTGTTCACGCCCGAAGCCCTATCCGCATTGCTCCAGGTCATCATGATCGACCTGGTTCTCGCCGGTGACAACGCCATCGTCATCGGTCTCGCCGCCGCCGGCCTGCCCAAAGAGCAGCGCGCCAAGGCGATTCTGGTCGGCATCATCGCCGCCACCCTCCTCCGCATCGGTTTTGCCAGCGTCACCGTCCAGCTCCTCCAGATCATCGGCCTGCTGCTCGCCGGCGGCCTGCTGCTGCTGTGGGTCTGCTGGAAGATGTGGAGCGAATTGCGCGCCGGCCACGAGCACGATCTCGACGAAATCGAGAAGATGAATGCCGAAGACAACCCCACCGGTCCGCGCAAGACGATGGGTCAGGCGATCTGGCAGATCACCCTTGCCGACGTCTCGATGTCGCTCGACAACGTGCTGGCCGTCGCCGGCGCTGCCCGCGAGCACCCGACCATCCTGATCTTCGGCCTGGTGCTGTCGATCGCCCTGATGGGTCTGGCCGCGAGCTTCATCGCCAAACTGCTGCAGAAGCATCGCTGGATCGCCTATGTCGGTCTCGCCATCATCCTCTATGTTGCCGGCGACATGATCTATCGCGGCGGCCTGGAGGTATGGCCTCACGCCACGGCCTATCTGAAGTAAGAGCTCGACTGTAGGGCGGGCACGCATCCCCGTGCCCGCCCGGCGGATATTATCGAAACATTAAATTTTGATCGTCATTTTGGCTCAATTCG
>WPCJ01026405.1_pt1 | contig 11477 bp, 10 predicted proteins | sample 5399831 | NCBI WGS metagenome assembly WPCJ01 (sample SAMN12869470, study PRJNA574797) | sludge metagenome | isolation source: wastewater treatment of pH10 | place: China:Beijing | collected 2019-05-20 | reverse complement strand
GCCGACGACGAGCGCGAGCGCGAGCGCCGCCGCTCCCGCGTTGATGTGGATCGCCGTGCCGCCCGCGAGATCGATGACGTCCGGGGTGCCAAGCCACGTGCCGAGCTGAGCGATCCAGCCGCCGCCCCAGACCCACGCCGCGACGGGGAAGTAGACGAGCGTCGCCCACACCCCAGCAAACAGCACCCACGATCCGAGACCGACGCGGTCGGCGATCGCGCCCGAGATGAGCGCCGTCGTGATCATCGCGAATACCGCGCCGAACCCGACGCCGATGAACTCGCCCGGGTCCGTGTTCACGAGGCCGAAATCGCGAAGCGGGTTCCCGGCGAACCAGCCATCCCCGTCGCCGAAGACGCTCATGCTGTACCCGAACAGGATCCAGAGCACGCCAACGACGCCCATCGCGCTCACGCTGAACAGCATCATGTTGACGACCGACCGCACCCGCACCAGCCCGCCGTAGAACAGCGCGAGCCCCGGCGTCATGATGAGTACGAGCGCGGAGCTCGCGAGCGTCCAGACTTCTGTGGCTTCCATGGTTCTCTCCTCTGCTCGGCCGCCGATGGCCGCGTGTCGCCCCTCGCGCCGGTGCGGTCGGGTATTGCCCAGTCTGCGCTCCGACGGTTTCACCGCCGTTTCTCTCGTGCGACGAGTCCGTCACTTCTCTGTTTCGGAGGTGTTTCGGCGGTGCCGCCGTCGGCGCGGAGACCGCGCGTGTGGCTGGTGCCCCCAATCGGTGCTAAGCTTGTGAGGTTGCCGTTAGATCGGCCGCGGATACAGAGAGCCCAAGCACCCTGCTGAAGGCGCCGCGCAACTGGAGAAAGGGGATCACCTATGTCACTGCCCGCAGATGTCAAGAAGGCGATCATCGAAGAGTACGCGACCACCGCTGGCGACACCGGATCCCCCGAGGTCCAGGTTGCGCTGCTGTCGCGTCGTATCAAGGATCTGACCGAGCACCTCAAGGAGCACAAGCACGATCACCACTCGCGTCGTGGTCTGCTCCTCCTCGTCGGTCAGCGTCGCCGCCTCCTGGCTTACCTCCAGAAGACGGACATCAACCGTTACCGTGCGCTCATCGAGCGCCTCGGCCTGCGCCGCTAAGCTTCGCGCTTCGGCTCGGGACCGCGAGGTCCGGTTGCTCGCCTCAGTCCCTGTGACTGATCGCCTGTGACTCTGGGAAGCCCCTCTCCTGCGGGAGAGGGGCTTCTTTGCGTCTGGAGGGGCGGGGTCGCCGAGGCGCTAGCCTTGAGCTATGCGGACAATGAGGCGATCACAATGACCGGGAAACGGGGCGAGCCGCTGCGAGTCGGCGACCCGGTGCCCGGCGGTTCTGTCTTCCTGCAAGCCCTTGGCGACGAAGCTCGCAAGCTTCACCCTGAGGTGTTGAAGTACGTCGCGGGAGCGGGATCCGTAGGTTCTACTGTCCTGGTCGAAGGCGAGTTCACTGTGGCCGGCAGTCGCTACGGTCGGTTGAACTTGTTGGCGCGGCCGTTCGTCGGGCCAGACCTGTTTGTCACCCGCTACGAGCGGGACGTGCCATTCCGCGTTGAGAATACGATTGCCCAGGAGGGGGCCGCCGGCCTCGGACTGAAGTCCGAACGGGTATTCATGTTTCGATCCGGCCCGCAGCGTGTCGTCGACGTGCTGCTGCCGAGCCCCCGTCCGGGACGGCTCCGAAACCGCGTGGGAGCGTCACGTCGTGTCGAGCTTGAACTCAGCTGTTCGGTAACCGAGTCGGGTTTCCTCCGGCTGTCGTCCGAGCAGGCGTGGCTGCTGCTCGGACCATTGAGGATACGGCTACCAGCCTTTGCATCAGTGCGCGCAGAAGTCATCGACGGGTTCGACGACGAGGCCCAACGAAACACGGTGCGAGCCGAGGTACGAAACCCAGTGCTCGGCACGGTCCTCGAGTACCGCGGCACATTTCACCGCGAGGTCGTGTAGCCCGTCACTGTCCGTCCGCCCGAGTCCGCACGTCCGCACGTCCGTCCGCACGTCCGAGACCGCCTCCAGCTTCCGAGATCGCTTCGGAGCACCGCCCGCGGCGTGCTGTCTCGGAGGGATGGTGCGTTCTCGATCATCCCAGGGCCGCCGTTGGGCCCCGATGCATGAGGAGTCGCGGCTGGGTCGTGCCTCGTCCACAGCCAGGTGGAGCTGGAGGAGCGGGCGAACTTTTACACGTCACCGGGGCACCCACGACACGCCAGGGGGCGGGGCTGGCAGTATCGGCGGATGGACCCAGTGGCGAGAATCATAGATCTGCAGTCCCGACTGCTCCTCCGGGCGCGGCTCCGAGACGACGGCGTGCATGATCGGGTGATCGCGGCAGCACTAAGGACTGGAACCTGGCACCGGCTTGCTCGAGGGGTGTACGTTGACTCGCCGACGTTTACACGTTGGACGCCTGACGAACAGCACCTGGCCAGAGCGGTGGCCGTGAGTGTCAATGCAACGTCTGCGAAACCAGTGTTTTCGCATATGACCGCTGCAATTCTGCTCGGCTTGCCCGGCTACGGGATGCATAACGAACGAGTCCACGTGACGCTTGTGGGGTCGGGGCACGCCCATAGCTCGCGAGACATTGTCCGGCACCAGGCCGCCATTGAGCCATCCGAGATTGTCGAGATTGGCGGCCTACTATGCACGTCCCTTCCGCGGACACTGCGTGATGTTGCACGCCTTGCCAGCGCTGAGCAAAGCATCGTGGTCCTCGACGCTAGCCTTCGCCGTGCCGTCGCGCTGGCACCCCGACGAGACGCAGCTCAGGCTGAGTCGAAGTGGCAGGCGATGCTAGGGGAAGACCTTGCGGCAATGCCGGGGGCGCGTGGCGTCGATCAAGCCCGTAGACGACTTGCTTTCGCCGATATACGTTCCGAGTCTGTTGCCGAAAGCCTGAGCCGACTGCAGCTTCGCCGCCTCGGATATGAGGTGGACCTGCAAGTAGGGGTTCCGTCGCCTTCAGGCTCGCTGTATCGCGTCGATTTTGCGTTACTCGGCAAGCAGACGCTGGGGGAGGTCGACGGCGACGCGAAGTACACAGACGAACGGCTGCGAGGCGCACGGACCTCCGAGGAAGTCGTGCTTGCGGAGAAGCGACGTGAAGACTGGATCCGAGGTGCCACGGGCTTCGGACTGGTGCGGTGGGGCTTTAAGGAGAGTCGATCTGCCCGATTGCTTGGAGCGCGGCTTCGCGCGTTCAGCGTGCCGCCTCCGTGAATCGTGAGCACGTCCGAAAACGCTCCAGACCGCCGAGACGGGCCCTGGTGTTGCGTGGGACGGGGCGGTTTGGGAGGGGCGGAGCGGTCTCAGGCTTGTGGGGCCGGGCTGGGGCCGGGCCGGGCCGGGCCGGCTGGGGGCGGGGAGCACAGACGCAAGTGGCCCCTCCCGCGAGCGCGGGAGGGGCCACCAGACTGAGGGCGTCAGATCATTAGATCTTCGACGAAGCGTCCTTCAGAACGCTGCGGAGGATGCCGCCGATCTCAGCGAACTCAGCCGGACCAATGGTCAGCGGCGGAGCGAGCTGGATGACGGGGTCTCCACGGTCGTCGGCGCGGCAGTACAGGCCTGCGTCCCACAGAGCGGGCGAGAGGTAGTCGCGCAGCAGGCGGTTCGACTCGGCCTCGTTGAAGGTCTCCTTGGTCGACTTGTCCTTGACAAGCTCGATACCGAAGAAGTAGCCCTCACCGCGGACGTCACCGACGATGTCGATGTCGAGGAGCTTCTCGAGCTCGGCGCGGAACAGCGGGCTGTTCTCGCGGACGCGGCCGTTGAGGTCCTCTTCCTCGAAGATGTCGAGGTTCTCGAGTGCAGCGGCTGCAGCAGCGGGGTGACCCGCGAACGTGAAGCCGTGGTAGAAGGTGTTGTCCTCCGAGTTGAAGGGCTCCGACACCTTGTCCGAGACGATCATCGCACCGAGCGGGACGTAGCCCGAGGTGATGCCCTTTGCAGAGGTGATGATGTCGGGCTCGTAGCCGAGCGCCTTCGAAGCGAAGAACTCGCCGACGCGGCCGTACGCACAGATGACCTCATCCGAGACGAGGAGCACGTCGTACTGGTCGCAGATCTCGCGAACGCGCTTGAAGTAGCCGGGGGGAGGCGGGAAGCAGCCACCCGAGTTCTGCACGGGCTCAAGGAACACTGCAGCAACGGTCTCGGGGCCCTCGAAGAGGATCGCCTCTTCGATGCGGTTTGCAGCCCACTGGCCGAATGCCTCGATGTCGTCCGAGGGGGCGCCCATCTCTTCAGCGCGGTAGAAGTTGGTGTTCGGAACGCGGTGACCACCCGGGGTCAGCGGCTCGTAGAACTTCTTCATGTCGGGGATGCCGGTGATCGCCAGCGCGCCCTGCGGGGTGCCGTGGTAGGCGACCGAGCGCGAGATGACCTTGTGCTTCATCGGCTGGCCCTTGATCTTCCAGAAGTGCTTCGCCAGCTTGAACGCCGACTCCACAGCCTCGCCACCACCGGTGGTGAAGAAGACCTTGTTCATCTCGCCGGGAGCGTACGAAGCGAGGCGCTCCGACAGCTCGATTGCGGCGGGGTGAGCGTACGACCAGAGCGGCATGAAGTCGAGCTGCTTCATCTGCTTAGCAGCTGCGTCGACGATGCGCTGACGGCCGTGGCCGGCGTTGACAACGAACAGGCCTGCGAGGCCGTCGATGTACTCCTTGCCAGCGGCGTCGTAAATGTGGTGGCCCTCGGCGCGCGTGATGACGGGGATACCGTCGTTGAGCACCTTGCGGTTAGTGAAGTGCGGCCACATGTGGCGCTTGGCCGAAGCCTGGAGCGCAGCAGTGTCGACCGCAGCAGTCGGATCGAAAGACATGGTTATCTCGTTCCCCAGTCGTATTTTTGTTTGTTGAGTTGGAGGTAGACGAACGTCTCAGTGGCTGAGACTCCATCGATGTCCCTGATCTTGTCGTTCAGGAGCTCGATGAGACCGTCGTCGTCCTCACAGACAACCTCGGCGAGGATGTCGAAGGAGCCAGCGCTCAATACGACGTAGCTCACTTCGGACAGTTCCGCGAGGCGGTCGGCGACGACCCTGGTGTCGCCTGAAACGCGAATGCCGAGCATTGCTTGTCGGTGGAAACCGAGTCGCATCGGGTCGGTCACTGCAACAATCTGCATGACCCCGGCATCCGTGAGCTTCTGAACACGCTGCCTGACGGCGGCCTCGCTGAGACCGACCGCCTTCCCGATCTCGGCGTACGAGCGGCGACCGTCGAGCTGAAGTTGCTCAATGATCGCCTTCGACGTCGAATCGAGGGCAGGACTAGTTCGTTTGCTGCTCACGCTTCTGATTCTGACAGTTCAATCTGGAAATAGCAAAGGAATCCGTTGTTTCGGCACCAGAATTATGCGTATTTGCCCATCTGGACGCGATTGAGCTGCGGCGCGTCGGTGCGGCATCGGTGCGAAGGTGGTGCGGCGGCGGGTCGCGGGGGTGTCCTCTGCAAACTGTATCAACGCGCGGCCTGGTCCCAAATGAATTCCGGGTTTTTCCGGCGGATTCCGTCCCTTATGTAAGTGTTCACCGTGCGAATCGACGGCAAATCATCTGAAATGTAACTGTTTCGTGAAGATGTCGGTGAATTTACGCCTATTCGATTGGCAACCGCGGCCCCCGTATGGGATATTCGTGACTACGACACGCTGGGCTCAACGAAAGAGCCGAACGTAGCTAAATATGAGTCAAAGGAGACTTTTATGGCACGCCGTATCCCCGAAGACCCCATGATCGCCAGCATCGTGAACATGGTGCGCAGCGCGCAGTTCGACCGCCGTCAGATGCTGAAGGGCGCAGCGGTCGGAGCCGCAGGGCTCGGCGCGCTCACCCTCGCGTCGTGCGCCCCCGGAGGCGCCGGCGGAGGAGGCGGTGGCGGCGGAGAGAAGAGCCTCGTCTGGGGCAACTGGACCTACTACCTCGACTTCAACGAGGAGACAGGCTGGTACGACTCGCTCGACCTCTTCACCGAGGAGACCGGCATCGCCGTCGAATACATCGAAGACATCGACGACAACAACACGTTCTACGGCAAGATCAAGGACCAGCTCGAGCTCGGCCAGCACACCGGCTACGATGTCATCACGTTCACGGACTGGATGAATGCCCGCCTCATCCAGGCCAAGCAGGTGCAGGAGTTCGACTACGCCAACCTGCCGAACGTCACCGCGAACCTCGTTGACGCTCAGCTCAACGCGCTCGACGCTGACCAGGGCCGCAAGTTCACGATCCCCTGGCAGCTTCCCGCGTCCTGCCTGATGTGGGACACCGAGGCCGTTCCCGGCGGCATCAAGACGCTCGACGACTTCATGCAGCCCTCCCTCAAGGGAAAGGTCGGCGTGCTCACGGAGATGCGCGACACGATGGGCATCATCCTCGCCGGCCTCGGCTACGACCCCGCGGGAACCTGGGGCGACAAGGAGTGGGGCGAAGCGATCCAGTGGCTCGACGACGGCATCCAGAGCGGCCAGATCAAGAACGTGAAGGGCAACTCGTACACGCAGGATCTGGAGCGCGGCGACACCCTCGCCGCGATGGTCTGGACCGGCGACGTCGTGATGATGAACGCCGAGTCGCCTGACGGTCCGCGCTGGACGATCGAGGTGCCCGAGTCGGGCGGCATGATCGCGGCCGACTCCTTCACCATTCCGAACGGGACCGAGTCGGCGAAGAAGAAGCTCGCCGAGGAGATGATCAACTTCTACTACGATCCCGAGGTGATGGCTGCCGTCGCCGACTACGTGACGTTCGTGCCGCCGGTGAAGGGCACGCAGGAGGCGATGCAGAAGCTGAACCCCGAGAACGCAGAGAACCCGCTCATCTTCCCGTCAGAGGAAGACTGGACGCGCCTGCACAGCTTCCGCTCCCTCTCGCCCGAGGAAGATAAGAAGTACTCCGCCGAGTTCCAGAAAGTGCTGGGGCTGTAACCGATGGCTGCGAGTAACTCATTCGCCGAGTCCGGCGCAGACCTCGAACTCGTCGGGATCCAAAAGCGATTCCCCGGGTTCACCGCGATCGAGCACCTCGATCTCACGATCCCGGCCGGTTCGTTCTTCGCGCTGCTCGGCCCGTCTGGCTGCGGCAAGACGACGACGTTGCGGCTCGTGGCCGGGCTCGAGGAGCCGAGCGAGGGGCAGATCAGGATCGGGGGCACGGACGTCACCGCGCTGAAGCCCCACAAGCGCCCCGTGAACACCGTGTTCCAGTCGTATGCGCTGTTCCCGCACATGTCGATCCTCGAGAACGTCGCGTTTGGCCTGCGCCGTCGGCGGATCAGCGACCCGGTGGGCAAGGCGCACGAGGCGCTCCGGCTCGTCGAGCTGGACCACGTCGCCGACCGCAAACCGGCGCAGCTCTCGGGCGGTCAGCAGCAGCGCGTCGCGCTCGCGCGCGCCGTCGTGAACCGGCCCGCACTGCTGCTGCTCGACGAGCCGCTTGGCGCGCTCGACCTCAAGCTCCGGCGGCAGATGCAGCAGGAGCTCAAGGAGATTCAACAGGAGGTCGGGCTCACCTTCCTGCACGTCACCCACGACCAGGAGGAGGCCATGACAATGGCCGATACCGTCGCCGTGATGAACAAGGGCAGGATCGAGCAGATGGGCGCCCCGGAGGTGCTGTACGAACTCCCGAAGACGGTGTTCGTCGCGAACTTCCTCGGCCAGTCCAACCTGTTCGTTGTGCAGGTGACGGGGGAGAGCGGTGAGGCGATCCATACCTCACTGAACGGCGACCGGATCACGGTGCCGCTCGCGCGGACGGAGCGCACGTCTGGCACGATCACTGTCGGCGTGCGTCCGGAGAAGATCAGGCTCCACAGCGAGGCTCCGGTGGAGGCGGCGGGCGTCAATGCGATCGGTCCCGGCCGGATCACCGACGTCTCGTTCAGTGGCGTAAGCACCCAGTACACGGTCGAGGCGCCGGAGTTCGGGCAGGTGCAAGTGTTCGCGCAGAACGTCGAGGCTGGCCCGGCCGCGCGCCTCGGCGACGAGGTGTGGCTGAGCTGGCTCGTCGAGCACACGTTCGGCCTCGCCGACGACGAGACCAACACCGGCTCGATCACGGCCGAGTTCTCGACGCAGGCGATCGCCGCGCAGGCAGCCAGAGCCGAGTAGGGGGTCACCGCCATGGCGTTTACGGCATTCTCCGGAAACACGAAAGCGGTCGAACAGCACCCGCGCAGGCAGGGATGGGTCGTCCTTCTCCTGCTCGCGCCCGGCATCGCCTACATGCTGCTGTTCTTCGTCGCTCCCTTTATTCAGCTCGCGCTCACCGCGCTCCAGGCCCCCGCGGCCTCGGGCGGGATCGGGCAGTACGTCGCCGCCCTCGAATTCGGCAACTACTGGACCGCACTCAGCGAGTACTGGCCCCACCTCGTGCGCTCCTTTATCTACGCGCTGACGGCGACGATCATCGGGCTGCTCATCAGCTACCCACTGGCCTACCTCATCGGCGTGAAGGTGCGTTCGAAGCCGATGCTGCAGGGGATCCTGCTGATCCTTGTCGTCGCGCCGTTCTTCATCAGCATGCTGCTCCGCACGCTCGCGTGGAAGTCGATCCTCCCGAGCGAGCTCATCGGCACGCACTTCTCGGTGATCTTCGGTCTCGTCTACAACTTCATTCCGTTCATGGTGCTGCCGATGTTCGCGTCGCTCCAGGCGCTCGACCTGCGGCTGCTGGAAGCCGGGAGCGACCTGTACGCGTCGCCGGTGACGACGTTCCGGCGGGTCACCCTGCCGCTCTCGATGCCTGGCATCGTGTCGGGCACCCTGCTGAGCTTCATCCCGATGTCCGGCGACTACGTCGTCGCGTCGCGGGAGTTCTTGGGCGGCACGAGCACGGCGATGATCGGTAACGTCATCGAGTCGAACTTCCTGCAGACCCAGAACTATCCGATGGCGGCGGCGCTGTCGATCATGCTCATGGTGATCATTCTCGTGATGATCGCGACGTATGTGCGCAAGAGCGGGGCGGAGGATCTGCTGTGAAGAAGTTCAGTCTTGGCAAGGCGTTCGTCCCTGTCGTGGGCGCGATCGGCCTCATCTATCTACTGCTGCCGATCGCCCACGTGATCCTGTTCTCGTTCAACGAGAAGCGCGGCCGCAACAACATCATCTGGAACGGCTTCTCGCTCGAGAACTGGCAGAACCCGTGCGGCGCCCCGCAGGTGTGTACCGCGTTCGGGAACTCGATCATGGTGGGTCTCGTGTCGACGGTCATCGCGACGGTGCTCGGGACGATGATCGCGATCGCGCTCGTGCGGTACCGGTTTAAGTTCCGCTCGACGATCAGCCTGCTCCTGTTCACGCCGATGGCGACCCCGGAGGTCGTGCTCGGCGCCGGCCTCGCCGCGCAGTTTCTGCTCGCCGGCGTCGAGAAGGGCCTCGGCACCGTGATCCTCGCGCACGTGATGTTCTGCATCTCGTACGTGGTCGTCGCGGTGAAGGCGCGCGTCGCATCGCTGAACCCGGCGATCGAGGAGGCGGGACGCGACCTGTACGCGTCTCCCGGTCAGGTGTTCTGGCGGATCACGCTGCCGATGCTCATGCCCGGCATTATCGGCGCCGCGCTCTTGAGCTTCGCGCTGTCGTTCGACGACTTCATCATCACGAACTTCAACTCGGGCACGGCGACGACGTTCCCGAAGTTCATCTACGTGTCGGCGCTCAAGGGCGTGCCCGCGCAGGCGAATGTGCTCGCGTCGATCGTCTTCATCGGGGCGCTGCTGCTCGTTATCATTGTGCAGTCCGTCAATATCAGCCGGCAGAAAAAGCTAGCAACCCGGTAACCCAACGTTCAGCTGTTCGTGTGGGATGCGCGTGAAAGCCCACTCGATCGCCGAAGATAATTCGGCGTGTCGGGTGGGCTTTTGCGCGGGGTCCCCGATGGGTGCAAGATGTTCTCCTGGCGGAACAGAATTTCGCCCCAGCAGTTGTCGCACCGGAGCGAAGAAGCCTGTGCGACTCTCGGTGTTTAGGAGAGCACATGACAAAGACGTTCACGCCCGCTGCGAAGCGCGGCGGGTCGCTCAAACGGAACCTGGGATTGTGGGCCATTGTCGGCCTCGGCCTCGGGTACATGACCCCGACCGTTGTCTTCGACACGTTCGGCCTCGTCGCTCGCGACACCGACAACGTTGTCCCTCTGGCGTACCTCGTCGCGCTCATCGTGATGATGTTCACCGCGGTCAGCTACGGCAAGATGGCCGGCGCGATCCCGAGCGCGGGCTCGGCGTACACCTACGTGCGCGAGTCAATCCACCCGAACGTCGGCTTCATGGTGGGCTGGACGTCGCTCATCGACTACCTGCTCCTCCCGATGGTGAACTGTCTCATCATCCGCAGCTACCTCGAGGCCGTCTTCCCCGGAACGCCCGGCTGGATCTGGGTGGTGCTGTACTGCATCCTCGTGACCAGCGTCATCTACCTCACGATGCGCGGCACCTCGAACCTCAACATGATCCTGCTCGTCTTCTCGATCGTCGTCATGGTCGTCTTCGTTGCCATGGTCTGGGCGCAGCTGCGTGAGGGCGACGGCGTCGGCTCGATCGCATCGACCCAGCCGTTCTTCCACGAGGGCGTGCAGATGAGCGCCGTGCTCACCGGCGCCACGATCGTCTGCTTCTCGTTCATCGGCTTTGACGCCGTCACCATGTACGTCGAGGAGGCGAAGAGCCCGAAGATCATGCCCCGCGCGATCCTGCTCACGGTCGTACTCGGCGGCGCAATCTTCCTCATCGCCGGCTACTTCACCCAGCTCCGCTTCCCGGACTGGCAGGAGTTCGCGCCCGGCGGCGACATGCAGTTCGTCGAGGACTCGACGCTGCCGCTCATCGGCCAGTTCGTCGGCGGCCCCGTGCTGCAGGCCGTGCTCACCGCCGCGGGCTTCGCGGCGACCCTCGCCTCGGGCCTCGCCTCGCACGCGTCGGTGTCGCGCATGCTGCTCGTGATGGGCCGCAACAACGTGCTCCCGAAGAAGTTCTTCGGCTACATCAACCCGAAGACCCACACTCCGACGTTCAACATTGTGCTGACGGGCGCGGTGAGCCTGCTCGCGATGGCGTTCACCCTCGAGATCATCTCGGCATTCATCAACTACGGCGCGCTCATCGCGTTCACTGCCGTCAACGTGTCGGTCATCGCCTGGTTCGCGATCAAGCAGAAGCGCTACAAGACGCCGAAGGATTTCTTCTCGTACGTCGTGATGCCTGGCATCGGCATGATCCTCACGGGCGTCCTGTGGGCGAACCTGCACCTCGACGCGCTCATCGGCGGCGTCGCTTGGACCGTACTTGGCCTGATTTACCTCGTGTTCCTCACGAAGGGCTTCCGGCGGAAGGTCTCGGCCTTCGACGAGAGCCAGCCGGTGACGGGCTACAACAAGGTTCCCGAGGGCGCCGAGTAGCCGCGTGAACTTGCGGGGACGAGGCGCACGGGCGCCCGCGTCCCCGCCGGCGCAGGGGCCGCGCGGG
>WPCJ01057000.1_pt1 | contig 11487 bp, 9 predicted proteins | sample 5399831 | NCBI WGS metagenome assembly WPCJ01 (sample SAMN12869470, study PRJNA574797) | sludge metagenome | isolation source: wastewater treatment of pH10 | place: China:Beijing | collected 2019-05-20 | reverse complement strand
GGCGCGCGCGCACCGCCAGGGACCGCGCCGCCGTCCTGCGCCGGTGGTACGAGCTGATCCTCGAGAACCGCGAGGCGCTCGCCCGCATCATGACCGCGGAGCAGGGAAAGCCGCTGGCCGAGGCGCTCGGCGAGGTGGTTTACGGGGCAAGCTTCATCGAGTGGTTCGCCGAGGAGGCCAAGCGCGTCTATGGCGACGTCATCCCCAGCCCCTGGAGCGACCGGCGGATCATCGCCGTCAGGCAGCCGGTGGGCGTGGTGGCGGCGATCACGCCGTGGAACTTCCCCATCGCGATGATTACCCGCAAGGTCGGTCCGGCGCTGGCTGCGGGATGCACCGTGGTTGCCAAGCCCGCGTCGGCAACCCCCTTTTCGGCGCTGGCCATCGCCGCGCTCGCCGAACAGGCGGGCGTTCCCGCAGGTGTGCTGAACGTCGTCACGGGTTCGGCCCGCGCCATCGGCGGCGAACTCACCGCCAATCCGGAAGTGCGCAAGATCAGCTTCACCGGCTCGACCGAGATCGGCAAGGTGCTGATGCGCCAGAGCGCGGACACGGTGAAGAAGGTGTCGATGGAGCTGGGCGGCAACGCCCCCTTCATCGTCTTCGACGACGCCGACATCGAGGCCGCGGTCGATGGGGCGATCGCCTCGAAATACCGCAATACCGGGCAGACCTGCGTCTGCACCAACCGCATCCTCGCGCAGAGCGGCGTGCATGACGCCTTCGTCGCGCGCCTGGTCGAGCGGGTGGGCCAGCTCGTCGTCGCCGACGGCTTTGCCGAGGGAGCGCAGCAGGGCCCGCTGATCGACATGGCGGCCGTCGAGAAGGTGGAGGAGCATATCTGTGACGCCTTGTCCAAAGGAGCCATGGTCGCGGTCGGCGGCAGGCGGCACGCCCTGGGCGGCACCTTCTTCCAGCCTACCGTTCTGACGGGCGTGACCCCGCAGATGACGGTGGCGCGGGAAGAGACGTTCGGGCCGCTGGCCCCGGTCTTCCGCTTCGAGACCGAGGCCGAGGCCATCGCGCTCGCCAACGACACCGAATTCGGGCTTGCCGCCTATTTCTACAGCCGCGACATCGGCCGGATATGGAGGGTGGCCGAAGCGCTCGAATACGGCATGGTCGGCATCAACGAGGGCATCATCTCGACGGAGGTCGCGCCCTTTGGCGGGATCAAGGAATCCGGCGTCGGCCGCGAGGGCTCGCGCTACGGGATCGAGGAATACGTCGAGATCAAATACATGTGCATGGGCGGGCTTGCAGCCTGACCCGGCACCGTCGCGCCACGTGTGGCGCCTGCGCGAATGAGACGGGGTGAAGATGCCGCAGACCAGGAAACTGAAGCCCTTGGCCGACTGGGTCGAGGTCAGCGCGACCGAGGATGACTGGACCGCGATCGGCAAGGCCGAGGCGGTCAAGATGCACGACCATCTCCACCTCGTGCGCGCCTTCGAGGACATGGTGCTGGAAATGGACCGCGAGGGGCTGATCCACGGCCCGGCGCACAGCTCGATCGGACAGGAGGGCGGAGCCATCGGCTCGATCGCTCCGTTGCGCGCCACCGACCATGTCACCGGCTCCCACCGCGGTCACCACCAGTTCATGGCCAAGGCGCTGAACTATATCGACCCCGGCCATGCCGATCCGCTGACGACGGAACTCGGCGACGGCACGATGCAGGTGCTGCAGCGCTCGCTGGCCGAGATCATGGGGCTGGCCCAGGGCTTCTGCAAGGGACGGGGCGGGTCGATGCACCTGCGCTGGGACGAGGCCGGGGCGCTTGGAACCAACGCCATCGTCGGCGGCGGCGTGCCGTTGGCGACTGGAGCGGCATGGTCGAACAAGCGCGCCGGCACCGGCGACGTGGTATTCTCCTATGTCGGCGAGGGCGGCGTCCACATCGGCTCGGTTCCCGAGGCGATGAACCTCGCCGCACTGTGGGATCTGCCGATCTGTTTCTTCATCGAGAACAACGGCTTCGCCGTGTCCACCACGGTGGCCGAGCAGACACGGGAACCCCGTGTCTCGGCCCGCGGGCTGGGATTCGGCATCCCCTCGTTCCGGGTCGACGGCATGGACCCGGTCGCGGTGCGCGCTGCCACCCAGCTTGCGCTCGACATCATGCGCGCCGGCAAGGGGCCGACGATCATCGAGGCGATGGTCTACCGCTTCTACCATCATGGCAACGGCATTCCGGGCAGCGCCTTCGGCTATCGCAGCAAGGAGGACGAGGCCATCTGGCGCAAGCGCGACCCGCTCGCCGTGATGTTCGCCGGGCTCGAGGCGCGCAATTGGCTCGACGAGGACGGCAACGCCCAGATTGCGGCCCGCGCTCAGGAAGCCATGAAAACCGTGGCCGACACGCTGACCCGTCTGGAGGGCAACAAGCGCACGATCGTCGAAAGCCTGTGGCCCGATCCGGCCATGCGCGACGTCGGCCTGCGCGGCGACCTGGCCGAGCTCAAGGGTGTCCGCTGCGAAGAGCAGGAGACCTTCTCCGGCGGGCTGGCCGAGGTGCGCTTCGTCGACGCGGTGGCCGAGGTGATGAACCGCCGCATGGCCGAGGACGAGCGCATCTTCTGCATTGGCGAGGACATCCATCGCCTGAAGGGCGGCACCAACGGCGCCACCAAGGGCCTCTTCGACCGCTATCCCGACCGGATCGTCCCCACCCCGATCGCCGAAGCCGGGTTCAGCGGCCTTGCCGGCGGCGTCGCCATGATGGGGCGCTATCGTCCCGTCGTCGAGCTGATGTATCCGGACTTCGCGCTGGTCGCGGCCGATCAGCTGTTCAACCAGATCGGCAAGGCCCGCCACATGTTCGGCGGCGAGACCGACATGCCGCTGGTGCTGCGCACCAAGATCGCGCTCGGCACCGGCTACGGCTCGCAGCATTCGATGGACCCGGCCGGGCTTTTCGCGCAGTGGCCGGGCTGGCGGATCGTCGCCCCCTCGACCCCGTTCGATTATGTCGGGCTGATGAACAGCGCGCTTCGCTGCGAGGATCCCGTGCTCGTGATCGAGCATGTCGGCCTCTACAACGAAAAGGCGCTCGGGCCGGCGGAGGACTACGACTACTTCATCCCGCTCGGCAAGGCCAAGGTGGTGCGGCCGGGCAGCCAGCTCACCATCCTGACCTATTCGGCGATGGTGGCGCAGTCGCGCCAGGCGGTCGAGGCGCTGGGGCTCGATGCCGAGATCGTCGACCTGCGCTCGCTCGACCGTGCCGGGATCGACTGGGAGACGATCGGCGCCTCCATCGCCAAGACGAACAACGTGGTGGTGGTGGAGCAAAGTCCGCTGACCGTCTCCTACGGCGCGATGCTGACCGACGAGATCCAGCGGCGGTTCTTCGACGACCTCGACCAGCCGGTGAAGCGGGTGCACGGCGGCGAAAGCTCGCCCAGCGTGTCGAAGGTGCTGGAACGCGCGGCCTTCGCGATGAGCCCGGAGATACAGGCGGAGCTTCGCCGGATGATGATCGACTCCGGGCGGGGAGAGCTTGTCCGTGCCTGAGGCGAAATCGCAAGCGCCCGCCGGCCGGATGCCGGGATTGCGGGGAGTGGAACATGTCGGCTTCACGGTGCCCGATCTCGAGGAGGCGACGCGGTTTCTCGTCGATGTTCTCGGCTGCGAGCAGTTCTACGACCTGGGACCGTTCCGGTTCGAGGACGACTGGATGGAGCGCCAGCTTGCCGTGCATCCGCGCGCGGTGATGAAGAAGCTCCGGTTCTTCCGCTGCGGGCACGGGCCGAATTTCGAGGTCTTCGAATACGACGCTCCCGATCAGACCCCCCGACCGCCGCGGAACAGCGACGTCGGAGGCCACCACCTTGCCTTCTATGCCGACGATTTCGACGCCGCGCTGCAATGGCTGCGCGATCACGGCGTGGAGATTCTGGGCGAGCCGGTGGTTCGCCACCAGGGCCCCAGCGCCGGACAGAGCTGGGTCTATTTCCGCGCGCCCTGGGGGATGCAGTTCGAGCTGGTCAGCTTCCCGGACGGCAAGGGATACGAGGCTGAAACGGACCGGCGGCTGTGGAGCCCGGTCCGCCCCGAGGAATAGACGGAACCACCATGCCCATAACACTCACCATGCCCGCGCTTTCCCCGACGATGGAGGAAGGAGTCCTCGCCAGATGGCTCGTCGGCGAAGGCGACCGGATAGCCCTGGGCGATGTGATCGCCGAGATCGAGACCGATAAAGCGACGATGGAGTACGAAGCTCCCGCGGCGGGCGTCATCGCCAAAGTCATCGTTCCGGCGAGCAGCTCCGGGATCGCGGTGAACACCCCGATTGCCCTTCTGGTGGAGGAAGGTGAGGACGCGGCATCGGCAGCCGCCGGCGGGTCGGGGGCCGAGCCTGCCGGGGCACAGGCAAACACGGTGGCACCTTCTGCCCTGCCCGCTAAAATTGGGGCGGTCGATACCCTGACATCCGTGGTTACAAAAAACCGCGTTGCCGCTTCTCCGCTCGCGCGTCGACTCGCGCAGATGCAGGGGATCGATCTCGTTGCGCTTTCCGGTAGCGGCCCACACGGACGCATCGTTTCCCGCGACGTCGAGATCGCGGTCGCGGCCGCCGCAGCGACAGCAACGGTACCCCCCACTCCCATCGCCGCTTCTTCCCCGTCAGAACCTGTGATCGCACCCTCGGGCGACGGGCCATATCGGCCGGGCAGCTACGAGGTAGTAGAACTCGACGCGATGCGCCGCATCATCGCGCGCAGGCTGACGGAATCGAAGCAGACCGTTCCCCATTTCTACCTGCGCGCCGATATCGAGCTCGATGCGGCGCTGGCGCTGCGGGGCGAGATCAACGCGGCGGCACCTGCCCGCGACAGTGCGGAGCCAGCCTGGAAGATCTCGGTCAACGACATGATGATCAAGGCGCTGGCCTGCGCGCTGCGCGACGTGCCCGAGGCGAACGTGACGTGGGCAGATGGCCGGATGCTGCGCCACAAGCCGGTCGACGTCGCGGTTGCCGTCGCGCTCGATGGCGGGCTGATCACGCCCTTGATCCGCGACGCCGAGAGGAAGCCGCTTTCGGTCATCTCGAACGAGATGAAGGATCTCGCCGCGCGGGCGCGCGAGCGCAAGCTCGCGCCCGAGGAGTACCAGGGCGGAACGACGTCGCTGTCCAACCTTGGCATGTTTGGTGTCTCGTCCTTCGACGCGGTGATCAATCCGCCACACGGAACCATCCTCGCGGTGGGCGCAGCCGAGAAACGCCTCGTCGTCCGTGGCACCGACAGCGCGATCGCCACCATGATGACGGTGACGCTCTCGGTCGATCATCGTATCGTCGACGGGGCGCTGGGCGCGCATCTGCTCGCCGCGTTCAAGCAGCTGGTCGAAAACCCGCTAACACTGCTGGCCTGAAGCCAACGCCGTGGTCCACCCAAACTCCTCAAGAAGATCCCGAGATGGACGTGAAGCCCCTTCCTGCCGGGAATTGCGATCCGGGAGTTGCGGATCGACGGCTACAGCGACGTCCATCCGCCCGGCCGCTTGAGCCGGTGAGACACGGTGATGCCTTGCGACAAGGTCTTTTCGACGAAGCAGCCTTGCTTGGCCGCGTCGATGAGGCGAAGCAGATCGCCCTCGTCGGCGTCGCTGTCTATCTCGATGTCGATCGAGATCTCGTCCAGCCGCGCCTCGTAGGGAACCTCGCCGACCTGGCGTCCCATCCAGCGGAAGGTCGCATTGGTGTCGACGTTGCGCACCGGAATCTCCATCGACTTCGAGAACATCCGGATATGGGTCATCAGGCAGCCGATGAGCGCCGTGGCGAAATGAGCCAGCGGCGGCGGCGCGGTATTCTCGCCGCCAAGAAGCGTGCTCTCGTCCGTCGCCAGATGAAAGATCTCAGCGGCTTTCCCCCGACGGACCCAGGTCAGATCGACTTCGGTGCGCAGCTTTCCGCAGGCCTTTCCCTGGACCTGGAGCGTGACGTCGAAGTTCTTAGCATCAATTTTGTTCATAGCAGCCATTCGGGTCGCGTATTGTCGAGCAGTATCATAAAGATGAGACCGCCGATGATGGAGACGTTCTTCCAGATTTGCACATATTCCGGAAAGATGATCGCACCTTGCTCGTCGAAGATGTGGCGGTGCTCGATCCAGGTTGCCCAGATGGTAAACCCCATCCAGACCAGCGCCACCGCCCAGACCATGAAATCGAGGAAGAGGCAGAGGCTGCCCACGAGTTCGACCGTTATGACGAGAGCGGCGGACAGGGCCGGGAATGGGAAATTGTAGCCCTTCATCTTTCCGGCGAAGCCGGCAAAATGGGACAGCTTGAACAGGCCCGCGCCCATCCAGATGCCGCACGTCGCAAGACGCCCGACGAGATAAGCAATTTCGTGGTCTTCCATGTTTCAGGATACCCTTGTTCTTGCCGGCACGAAGACAATCATGGCCATGATCGCAAGCCTAGTCAGTGCCCGGAGATCTGGAGGGACAAAGATATCCAGAGGCGATATTCTAAAGGGCCTCCCCCCGATGGGTCGCGGATCGAGGATGTGGCATACGTGATGCATGCATGAGTCGATAACGATCTAGTAGCGGCCGGCCCGGCGCATGACCTGATCGATCTCGCGCTGGGACAGCGCCAGCGCCTCATCCACCGAAAGCTCTCCCGACAGCGCCGAGTGGATGCGGTTGCCCAGGACGAACTCGATCTGGCGGTATTCGGGTACGGGCGGTCTCTGCCACGTGCAAAGCAGGTTGCGCTGGGCCAGTGTGTCGACGAAGCGCACGATCGGCGAGGTGGACGCTACTTCCGGATCCGCGGCAACGCTGAACCGGGGGGCTACAGGCAGGCCGTTGGTGACATGCTTCTTCATCGCTTCCGGGGAGGCCATCCAGGAAATCGCCTGAAAGGCCAGTTGCGCGCGATCTTCGGGAACGCTCGAGGGGATTGCCAGCAGGAAGCCGCCGATCGGATTGTTGCTCGCGCCGAAGGAGGCCTTGGGTTGGGGGATCAATCGCGTGCGTCGCTTGACCATGGAGCGGATGTCGCTTTCGAAGCGGGACGCGCGCATGGTCCAGCAATAGGTCATGGCGACCTCGCCGTTCAGGAAGCTCGATATCCGGCGCTCCCAATCCATCTGCAATATGTCGGGCGGCGATATTTCGATCAGCCGCTTCAGATAGTCGAGAACGACCCTCGCCTCGTCGCAATCGATCCGCGGCCTGAGTTGCTCGCCGCAGAGCATCGCCCAGTCGTGATGTCGACGTGCGCTGGCGAGGTTGAAGATCGGCGCGCCGCAGCATCCCATCAAGATCATGAATGTCGACGCGATCGGCATTCCGCGCGCACCGTTCCACGCGATTCCGTAGAAGTCGCGGGTCGGGTTGTGGAAGCGCCGGCCGACTTCGATGACCTGATCGAAGGTCCGCGGCGGATCGAGTCTCTGATCCTCGAACAAATCCCGCCTCACGGCCATCACTTCGACCGTGATGTAGATCGGTATCCCGTACTGTCGGCCGTTCCATTGCCCGTTCGACCAGACTGCTGGATTATAGTCCAGCGGCCTGATGTTGTCGTCGGTGATGTAGTCGTCCAGGCCGCGCAAGCGTCCCTCGTTCGCGAACTCGCCCAGCCATGGCATGTTGAGCGCGACGACATCGTATTCGCTGGAGGCCGCCCCGAGGGCGACCTTGAGCTCGGAGTGCAGCTCGGGCAAAAGCTTCAGCGTGAAGCTCTTCCGCGATCCCAGATTGTTGCGATAATCCGACCACATATTGCGCATCGCCGCGAAATAGTTGTCGTCGTTAAGAAGAAATTTCAGCGACCGTCCGGGGTTTCCGAGCTTGAGCTGAATGCTCGCCGGGACGGTGAATTCCCGGGCATAGTCGGTTCCCCCGAAATAGAAATCGTCGGCGTCGGCATTGCCGCGCACGCCGATAGTGCGGGCTAAAAGCAGCTTCATCTCGGCGATGTAATCGGTGAAATCGGACAGAAGCCGGGTGCTCGGTTGCAGATAGAAGGACTTGTTCGTCTTGCTGCGCGCCTTCTTCTCGATCAGGCCGGTGTCGAGAAACGCATGAATGCGCCGCTGCGCAGTGCCGTAGGTTATGCCGGAAACCTGGATCATCGAGCTGATCGTGACAGGCTCTCCCGAGATGTATCCGCGAATGAGATATGTGATCATACGCCAGTCCGGATCCGACTGTCCGACGTCGACCCGTTCGTCGAACCGCACCCGCATCTGTTCGATCAGGCGCAGAATGCGCAAATATTCGAGATCGCTCAGAGCCGCCGCCGCAGGCAAGACGTGTTCAGTCATAGGTGACAGCCTCGCCACCCATGTGCGGCTGTCGGTCGGGAGCCGTGCTGCGAAAGCGATGTCCGACAGCGCGCAAGGCACCGACGCCGGGCGAATGATGCACGATCACCTTTGCCAAGAGCGGCCGTACGCATATCATTATTCCTCCCATTGATATGGAAACCCACGCAAGGCCCCCTGACGTTGCGCTGACGCAATCTGGCGAAAAATTGCGTGGGCCATGATACGTGCTGCCCCGGATCGACGCGGAAGAAGTGACCTCTTCAAAAAAAACCACAGGAAGTCAGAGACTTCCTGTGGAAAGGCCGTCTTGGGAGGAGAAGGCTTTTAGCGGTTCCTGGCTGCCCCGCGGGTCAGGCCTTGGCAAAGATCCACGGCCGGAACTTGGGCTGGGCAGCGAAGTACTTGCCCGGGAACTGCGTCTCGGCGCCCAATGTCGCCGCCGCGTGCCAGGCCCAGCGCGGGTTGTAGAGCGCGCCGCGGCCGATCTTGACGAGATCGACCTTGCCCGAGGCGATCAGCTCGTCGGCGACCTTCTGATCGTCGATCAGGCCCACCGTCATGGTGGTGACGTCCGCCTCGCGCTTCACCTTCTCGGCCATCGGCACCTGATAGGCGACGTCGAAGGGCGGCTTCTGGCGCGGATCGAGACCGCCGCCCGAGACGTCGACATAGTCGATCCCGCGCGCCTTCAATTCGCGGGCCAGCACCACTGCTTCGTCCGGCGTGAAGCCTTCGCCCTCGACGTAGTCGGTGGCGGAGACGCGCGCGCCCATCGGCTTGCCCTGCGGCCAGCGCGCGCGCATCGCCTCGAACACCTCCAGCACGAAGCGCATGCGGTTCTCCAGGTTGCCGCCATACTCGTCGGTGCGCTGATTGGTGATCGGCGACAGGAACTGGTTCATCAGATAGCCGTGGCCGGCGTGCAGCTCGATCACGTCGAACCCGATCGCCTCGCATCTATCGACGGCGGCGACGAAATCGGCCTTGATCTTCTGAAGGTCGGCCTTGGTGGCCTCGCGCGGACTGTGCCAGTTCGGGGCAAAGGGAATGGCCGAGGGGGCAACGGTCTCCCACGCACCCTGTTCGGCGCTCAGCGGCAGGCCGTCCTTCGCCGGCGGCAGGGTCGAGCCCTTGCGCCCGGCATGGCCGAGCTGGACGCCGATGGCCGCGACGCCGAACTTCTTGCAGAAATCGACGACGCGCTTCCAGGCGGCGACGTTGTCGTCGCTGTAGATGCCGGCGCACTGCAGGGAAATCCGGCCCTCGGCCGAGACGTCGGTCATCTCGGTCAGCACCAGGCCTGCCGCGCCCATCGAAAGCGAGCCGTAATGCGCCAGATGCCAGTCGTTCACGTTGCCGTCCTCGGCCTGATACTGACACATGGGAGAGACGACGATGCGGTTGTTCAGTTGCAGGTCGCGCAGCTTGATTGGCGAGAACAGGGATGAACTCATGGTGTCGGTTTCTCCTTGACTTTGCTTGCAGCCGACACGCGGGGAGACCCGACGCCGGCGAGACCATATCCTTGATCATCACTTTTTATTTGGAGCGACGCCCCGGAGATAGGCCGGGATTGTCCGATCTGGATTTTCTCGCTGGGGTAACGATCCTTATGCCCCTGCTAAGATCGACATTGGTTCCCTTTCCGACTGGAAAGACTATTGCTTGATGGTCAACTGAGGGAGGAGACGTTGAACGACACAGGATTGCTGCGTGATCCGCTGGAGGTGGCGCAGGCGTGGGCGGAAGCGGGTCGGAATGTGGCGGTCGCCACAGTGATCGACACGTGGGGCTCGGCTCCCCGCCCGGTCGGCAGTTGTCTCGTTATCGACGCGGACGGCAATTTCGAAGGCTCCGTCTCCGGCGGCTGCGTCGAAGGGACGGTAGTCACCGAAGCCATCGACGTCATTGCCTCCGGCGCTTCGCGAGTGCTCGAATTCGGAGTGTCCGACGAAACCGCATGGCAAGTGGGCCTTTCCTGCGGCGGCAAGATTCGAATCTATGTCGAGCCTTTGAGCTGACGGATGGACCTGAACGCGCTCAGAACCTTGAATGCCGAACGACGCGAACGGCGCGCCGCGACGCTTGTCACCGATCTCGGCGACGGTGACGTCCGGGTCATTCGTGAGGGCGACCCGATCGGCGGCCCGATCGGCGAGGCCGTCGCGAAGGCGTTCCGCTCCGGCCGGTCGCAGATTGTGGAGATGGAAGGGCGCTCCGTCTTCCTCAACGTCAACATGCCGCCGCCGCGCATCGTCATTATTGGCGCGGTCCATATCAGCCAGGCGCTGGCGCCGATGGCGCGGATCGCCGGCTTCGACGTCGCGATCATCGATCCGCGCACGGCCTTCGCGACGCGGGACCGCTTTAGAGACGTGCAACTCTACGCCGAATGGCCGCAGGCCGTGCTTGCACAGCGGCCGCTCGATGCATTCACGGCGTTGGTCGCCGTCACCCACGATCCCAAGATCGACGATTTCCCGCTTGAGGCGGCGCTGGCGGCGCAATGCTTCTATGTCGGCGCGCTCGGCAGCCGCAAGACCCATGCGAAGCGGATGGAGCGCTTCCTTACGCACGGTGTGGCCGCCGGCGACATAGAGCGCGTTCACGCGCCGATCGGCCTCGACATCGCCGCTTCCACGCCGGCGGAGATCGCCGTCGCGGTGCTGGCCCAGATCGTGCAGGCGCTGCGTTCGCGCGGGCTCGCCGGACAGGCCGGGAAGAGCGTGGCATGAGGTTCGGGCCGATCAGCGTGGCCGATGCGGACGGGGCGATCCTCGCCCACACCGTCGGCGCCGGCGTCAGGACATGGCGCAAGGGGACTACCCTGTCGGGCGAGGACGTGGCCGCCATGGCGCGGGACGGCCTCGAAACCATCGTCGCCGTCATGATGGAGCCCGGCGACATCGATGAGAACGAGGCCGCAGCGCTCATCGCATCGGCCCTCCACTCTCCGGGTCTCGACATTCGTCACGCTGCGACGGGCCGCGTCAACATCCATGCGCTCGACGCCGGCGTCTTCCTCGCCAACCGTGCCGGCGTCGATGCCATCAATGCCGTCGATTCCGCCATCACGCTCGCCACGCTGCCCGATTTCACCACCGTCGCCGCCGGGCAGATGCTGGCGACGGTCAAGATCGTACCCTTCGCCGTTGCGGACGCGCTCGCGCGCAGGGCGGCCGGCATCGCCG
>WPCJ01046062.1_pt1 | contig 11491 bp, 12 predicted proteins | sample 5399831 | NCBI WGS metagenome assembly WPCJ01 (sample SAMN12869470, study PRJNA574797) | sludge metagenome | isolation source: wastewater treatment of pH10 | place: China:Beijing | collected 2019-05-20 | reverse complement strand
CGTAGGGCGGATTAGCCGAAGGCGTAATCCGCCGCGGAGTCTCAGCCATGAATTCGGCCGGCGGATTACGCTACGCTAATCCGCCCTACGGTTACGCCGATATCACCCCATTGGCGATCAGCAGCGTCTGTACCGTCGCGGCAAAATTGTTCAGCGCGTGAAGATAGATCGTCAGCCAGGTCGAGCCGCTGCGATGGCGCAGCCAGCCGAACAGCAGGCCCATGCTGAAAACCTGGGTGAACAGAAACGGATCGTAATATTGCGCATGCATCGCGGTCCACACCAGCGATGACGCGACGATGGCGCCGGCCGGCCGCAGGAACGATTCCGACCAGCCGCGATAGAGAAAACCGCGCGCGAGAATTTCCTCGGTGATCGCAGCGCCCGCCGTCAGCGCAATCACCAGCAGCCACAGCGTGCCATCGGCGCGCGAGGAATTCACCACGTCGAGCATGAAGCCCGGCGCGGATTTGTGCCCGGTCAGTTTCGCCAGCACCTCCCATGCGCCGACCAGGACGACCAGCGCCACGGTGCCGATCAGCACATTCTTCCACGAGGTGCCGCGCAGCCCGAGATAATCGGTAAAGGAGTTGCGCGCGATGCGGATCGCCAGCCACAGCGCGAGACAGACTGCAGGCAATCCCATGATCACCGACAGCGCCACGGTGGTGCCGCTGCTGACCGCCTTGACGATCAGGCCGAGATCGATCGGCTCGCCGCTTCTGATCACGTCGACGGCGACCACCGTGAGCTGACCGATGGACATGGCCGCGAAAGCGAGCACGCCCCACAGCGTCGTGCCCCAGAACTTCCAGACCCGCGGCGGCTTGGACGCGGGCGGCAGGTCGGTCGATGCGGGCGCTTCGATCACGCTCACAGCGGCAACGCCCGCTCGAGCAGACCGCGGGCCTGCGCCTCGGTGAATTCGGATGCGCCGTAGAGCATGCTGCGCGGGCCATCGAGCCGCGTGCGCGCGAACAGTTCGGCATGCGGCGGATGAATCATGTTGAGCGCCGCGGTCGCCGCCAGCATCGCCAGCGCCTCCACCGCCTGCCGCGCCGCGCGTTCACTGTCCGGACGCAGCAGGCAGCGGATGACGAAAGACGCGACATCCGACGCGCCGGGAAGACCATGGGTTTCCATCATCAGTTCTTGCAGCACGCCCGTGGCCGCATCGCCCTCGCGCGACAGCGCGCGGAGGACATCGAGGCACATGACATTGCCGGAGCCTTCCCAGATCGCATTGACCGGAGCCTCGCGATAATGCCGCGCGAGAATGCCCTCTTCGACATAGCCATTGCCGCCGAGGCACTCCATCGCCTCATAGAGGAAACCGGGCGCGGATTTGCAGACCCAGTATTTCACCACTGGCGTCAGGAAGCGCATATAGGCCGCCTCGGTCGGATCTTCCGGCGCCTGATCGAAGGCGCGGCACAGCCGCATCACCAGCGCCGTGGTCGCCTCCACATGCAGCGCCATATCGGCGAGCACGCTCTGCATCATCGGCTGATCGGCGAGATGCTTCTGGAACACGCTGCGATGACGGGCGTGATGCAGCGCATGGACGAGGCCCGAACGCATCAGGCCGGCGGAGGCGATGGCGCAATCCTGCCGCGTCAGTTGCACCATCTGGATGATGGTGCGGATGCCCTTGCCTTCCTCGCCGACGCGCAATGCATAGGCTTCGTTGAACTCGACTTCAGACGAGGCATTGGAGCGATTTCCGAGCTTGTCCTTGAGGCGCTGGAAATTCAGCGCATTGAGCGAACCGTCCGGGCGGAAGCGCGGCATGAAGAAACAGCCGAGCCCGCTCTCTTCCTGCGCCAGCACGAGGAATGCGTCGCACATCGGCGCCGACATGAACCACTTGTGGCCGGAGATCTGGAACGCATCGCCGTCGCGCTTCGCAAAGGTGATGTTGCTGCGCACGTCGGTGCCGCCCTGACGTTCGGTCATGCCCATGCCAAGCGTCATGCCCGATTTCTCGAACCACGGCTTGAAGCTCGGGTCGTAAGTGTCGCTGCCGATGATCGGCATCGCCTGCGCCAGCACATCCGGCTGCGACGCCAACGCGCCGACGGCCGCACGCGTCATCGTGATCGGACAGAGATGTCCGGTCTCGACCTGCGCGGCCATGTAGAACTTCGCCGCGCGAATGGTCTCGGATGCACGGCCCTTCGGCTTGCCATCAGAGGTCCAGGTCGAATTATGGATACCGGCGGCGACACTCGCCGTCATCAGTTCATGATAGGCCGGATGAAACTCGACCTCGTCGCGGCGATTGCCGCGCGCATCGAAGCTGCGCAGTTTCGGCGTGTTCTCATTGGCGAGCCGCGCGCGCTCTGCCATCTCCGCGGAACCCCACAGCTTGCCGAAACCGGAATGCGCGATGAAGGCGCTGGAGGCATCGTTGAAAGCCAGCGCATCGACCAGCGGCCGATCGAGCTCGAACAGATTGACGTCCTCGAAATCAGGCGACTGATTGAGCACCGCATGCTTGGCTGACGTGGCAGAGGTCATCGGGATGTTCCGGCAGAAAGAGCGCGTTGCGAATCATTTTACGCTGGATCGTGCCTCAATACGAGGCGCCGCAGGATGGGTAGAGCGCAGGCGCAAAGCGCCGGAGCGAAACCCATCGGCGGAGCTTGCCGCAGGCGACGGACAGCATGGGTTTCGCTCCGCTCAACCCATCCTACGGCAGCTCAGCCCGGCTCGTTCATATCGAGCGGCCGCTTCAATTCGCCGATCAAGTCGTCCGGCTGGCGATAATAGATCTCCGACCAACCGGCACGGGCGCCGCACAGGAAACGTGTATTTCCGACAATCACCACATCGGGCATGACGATCAAATCGGTCACATCGCCATCCTCGACACGATACACGGCACCGGTTCGCTTCATTCCGGCTTCCGGCTGTGCCAGGCTGCACAAATGCCCATTCGCGCCGCTGGCATAGCCTGCGATCCGTCCGTTGCCGGTTCCGAGATTTTCAACCGCGACTTCGTCCTCCCTGTAGCCGCGCGCCAGCAGATATTTGCGCATCAACACAGCAGCGTCTCCATCCGGCAGACGCAGCGGAGCATCGCTGGTGTAACGGCCATTTCCGACAGCCATGGGCGGTGCCTTCGGCGCGAGCGCCTTGATGCGCGCCACATAGGTCTGCTCGATACAGCGTTTCAATTCATACGCCTTGCCGGGAGCTTCGGCGCAAACATTGCGCTGGACGAGCCATTCGGCCTGCGCCCTTTGCTCAGTGGCGCTGCGCTCACTCCGTCGCCACAACCAGTTCAGTCCATTGTCAAGCGCCGCCAATTCCGGACTGCTGCAAACAGTGCGTTCGGCGACGGTCCGCGCGCGGGTACAATCGAAGCCCGGTCGCCCCTGCTTGCTCATCAGCGCGATGAGCGCCGGCAATTGCTGCAGCTCGTGCCCGGTGAAGGTGACAGACCGACGGTTCGAACGCGCAGTTCCCGGCACGAATGTGGCCCGGCCATGCGCGCCGACGCCTGCACCGAATTGCGCGAGATCGAACACCGATCGATCGCCCGATCCGTAACCGAGCGGTGTGGCCACCCCGTCAAGCCTTGCGGTGCCGAGGCCAGGCGTGTCGCAACAGAACGAGCCGATCGCCGCCCCGCGCAAATCCGCCCCGACAATACTTGCAAAGGACACGCTCTTCTCGAGACAGGCGGGCATTTCGTTGCAAAATGTACTGGCCCCGCGCATGTCCGCGCCATCGATGCGGATCGGCCCGATCGCATCTTCGATTACGATCCCCCGTGCCGACGCATTGGAAAAATTCGCATCGTCGAGTTTGGTGGCGCCGCCAATCAAAGCGCGGTCGAGGCGAGCGCCGGTGAGATCGGCATCGCTGAGTTCGCTATCGCAAATCAACGCCCCGGTGAAATCGGCGCCGACGAGTCGCGCGCGTCGCAAACTCACCTTGAAGAACGTCTTTCCGGCGAAGCTTTGGCCTGACAGGTCGCGGTCCGACCAATCCTGCCAGGCGATTTGATCCTTTGCCTCGGCGCGTTTGACGGTGGACGATCTGGCGCCATTCTCCTCGTCGGCAGCGAGATCGGTACATGCTTGGAACGCGCCTTTCGGCGGCATCGGCCATGGCGCTGCCGGTACCTCGTTATCTGCGGCCATCGCCGACGGCGTGCGCCCGCATAGCAGAACGGCGATAAACAGCAGCAAAGCGAGATTTTTGATCATGATGATCCAGCCTAACGGCAGCAGCAACTACAGGTATCAATCTTACACCACACCACACAACTCCAGAACCAAAGTGGCGAATGACGCTACGCTTCATCCGCCACTTCGGAGTACCCACACTCCTCCCTCATTGGTGAGGAGCGGCCGCAAAAGCCGCGTCTCGAACCATGCATGGCCGGCCTCCGGCGCTTTGCCGCCATCCTTCGAGACGCCGCTGCGCGGCTCCTCAGGATGAGGACGGAGATGGGAAGAAGTGAGCCCTAAGCAGCTCAGCGTTGAATCGGAAAATCATACGCCGTCGTACCGACGCCAGGCATCGAGAAGTGCCACCACTCCTTCGTGTAATTGACGAAGCCTTGCTTGCGCATGCTCGTCACGAGAATGTCGCGCCAGCGGCGCTGGGATGCGGTAATGGCGCGTGAGGCGGTATGCGCCTTGGCGTCGGAACAATCGTACCCCGTTCCCATATCGACGCTCGCTTCCGGCGCGCGCTGCGCTTCGGGGGCGATGCAGTTGCCATAGGTCTTGCCGGCATCGAATGGCGCAGATGCAACCGCACGCAGATCGACCAGTGTGAGATCGACGGCGGCGCCGGTGGAGTGGCCGGAGCGTTCAGCGATATAGCCGAGGCGAAACAGGTCGGCCTTGTTGAAGGAGGGATTGTAGCGCTTCTGAGCCGGTGTCTCATTGCCGTCCTGCGCCCAGGCCACCATGTCGCGCGAGGCGCGCGCGGGGCGATAGCAGTCGAGCATCTTGAGCGACAGGTTTTGCGGCTTGAGCTCCTGCTGCACGCGCGCCAGCGCCTGCCCGACGGAACGCTTCACCACACATTCTGCGGCGTCATATCCGGACAGCTTGCGGCCGACGAAATTGTTCACGCCGGCATAGCGGATGTCCTGCTGAATGCCGGGATCGAGATCGCGCAGGAACACGAAATCGTCAGGCAGCGCTTGCGCCGACGCGGGTGCGGAGATTGCGAGAAGCGCTGCCGCGAGAAACCCGCGCATCACCGGACAGGCTCCGAATTCACGGTCAGCTTGCTCAGCGCGGTGTCGCTGTAGCGGCTGCCGGGATAGACGTCGTCGATGGTGAATTTCAGCCACTGCGCCTCGACGGGTTTTGTGAGCATCCATGTCTGCACGCCCGAACGATCTTCCAGCTCGAGCGGAATGCGCTCGCCTGATGAGGTCTGCAACAGCAGGCGGCGGACACGGCCGTTCTTGCGATAGATGTCGTCGTCCTTCTGATAGCCGTTGCGGAACACGAAAGAGCGGACGCGGCGCGGGCTGTCGAATTCGACGGTCACCCATTCGCCAATACCCTGCCCTTGCCGCCCCTCGACCCAGGCCACGCCCTGCGGGCCGCTGAACAGATTGGCCGGGCCATAGGCATTGCTGAACTGGCCGGGCAGCACGGAACTGACGCAATAGGTCTCGGCGCCATTGCGGGCGCAGATCTCATTGGGCGCGCCGGGGCGCGGCGCGACGGCGGCGCGTTCGGCCTCGACCTGTTTCGGCGCGACAGCAGCGACATCGGCACGCGGTGGCGGCGGAGCTGTCGCAACCTTCGGCGCTTCCATCGAAACGCCCGCGAGATAGATGCGGCCGCCGAGCGTCTGGTCGTAATAGGCCGGGGTCTGTTCGTGTGGTGCAGAATTGCCGGCGCGGTCAGTGGCACGCAGCGCCAATGCGGCGACACGCTCGCGCGTCTCCACTGCGAGATCGCCGAGATGCAGGTTCGGCTTCACCAGCTCCTCGGCAAAGATGCGGGTGAAGACGGAATTCGGTTCGGGATCCTTGTCTGTGAGGCGATCCAGTGCGGTCTGCCCGATACCGGCGGAATAGATGGTGAAGATGCCGCGCGCGGGTTTGGCGTCGGCAAGGCCGCGCGACGAGCCGATGGAACGGCCGGCATTGCGCGGAAACGGATTGTCACGGCAGGCATCGATGACGAGCAGCGCGACGCTGACCGATCTGGCCTGGATTTCGGCGATGATGTCCGGCTCGGCCAGCGAGGCGCCGCGCACGCGGGCTTCGGCGCCTTCGTTCACCGCCGGCACGTCGCTCGGGACGAGATAGTTGACGCCGCCGATGGCGACGCCGTGGCCGGCGAAGAAGAATGCCGCCGTGTCGCCCGGCGCAAGTTTCGCGGTGAAATCGGACAGCCGGTCCACCATGCCCTGGCGGCCGAGATTGGTGCCGATGGTGACGTCGAAGCCGAGCGAGGTCAGCGCCCGGCCGATGGTGCGGGCGTCATTGACCGCCTTCTGCAACTGCTGGGCGGCGGGCATGTTGGCATAGACGTCATTGCCGATCACCAGCGCCACCCGCCTGGCATGGGCGGAGGTGGACACCAGCAACAGCGCGAGGCTGAACAGTACGGACCATCGAGACATTTGCGTCATCCCCCTCATCTCTGGCCCGTAGCCCGGATGGAGCGCAGCGTAATCCGGGATTCAGCGCCTCGGCAATTCGCCGGTCCCCGGATTGCGCTGCGCTCCATCCGGGCTACGCCCTGGAATTATTGCAATTCTACCGCCTCCCCCACATCCCGGGGGATAACCCGGAACCGGGCGATCGATGCTTGCCCCCTGCGGCAACGAGCCCTATAGGATTTGGCTTTAATGACCAGCGCCCCCAAATCCAGTTTCGTCTTCGCGCACCGGCATCTGCTGGGGATCGAAGGCCTGACCGCCGCCGAGATCACCGGCCTCCTCGACCTGTCCGAGGAATATGTCGAATTGAACCGGCAAGTCGACAAAAAGCGCACCTCGCTGCGCGGCCGCACCCAGGTCAATCTGTTCTTCGAGAACTCCACCCGCACGCAATCCTCGTTCGAACTCGCCGGCAAACGCCTCGGCGCCGACGTCATGAACATGTCGGTCGCCTCGTCCTCCATCAAGAAGGGCGAGACGCTGATCGACACCGCGATGACGCTGAATGCGATGCATCCGGACATTCTGGTGATGCGCCATCACGCGTCCGGCGCAGTCGAGCTGCTGGCGCGAAAAGTCGATGGCTCCGTGATCAATGCCGGCGACGGCGCCCATGAGCATCCGACCCAGGCGCTGCTCGATGCGCTGACCATCCGCCGCAACAAGGGCCGGCTCGAAGGCCTCGTGATTGCGATCTGCGGCGACGTGCTGCATTCGCGCGTGGCGCGCTCCAACATCATCCTGCTGAACACCATGGGCGCGCGCGTCCGCGTGGTCGGCCCCTCCACGCTGCTGCCGCCGGGCATCGAGCGCATGGGCGTCGAGGTCGCGCGCGACATGCGCGAGGGCCTTAACGGCGCTGACATCGTGATGATGCTGCGCCTGCAGCGCGAGCGCATGAACGGCTCCTTCGTGCCGTCATCGGGCGAGTATTTCCAGTATTTCGGCCTCGACCAGAAGAAACTGTCCTACGCCAAGCCCGATGCCCTGGTGATGCATCCGGGCCCGATGAATCGCGGTGTCGAGATCGACAGTCTGGTGGCCGACGGCGCTCAATCGCTGATCCGCGAACAGGTGGAAATGGGCGTCGCCGTGCGCATGGCGGTGCTGGAAGCGCTGGCGCGCAACCTGCCCAATGCGTGACGGCCATGGATACGCTGCTGTCGCTCCTGATCGGGCTGATGCAGCGGAAACTGAAATTCGTCGCGGTGCTCGGCGCGGTCTTCATCGGCGTGATGCTTTATGTGCAGGGCTTTACGACGCAAAACATCATCTTCACGGTCATCTTCGTGGTGATCACAGGGCTGTTCGCGATCCTCGTCTGGTTCTGGACCGCGATCTTCAGATCTCTCATGTCGAAACGGCGATGATTTCATGCTGACCAACCGCCGCCCTCTCCTGCTCGCCAATGCGCGGCTGATCGATCCGTCGCAGAAACTCGACACGGTCGGCGATGTGCTGATCGTCGACGGCGTGATCCGCGATGCCAAACGCGGCATCGGCACCGCCGGCGTGCCGGAAGGCACCGACGTCATCAATTGCGCCGACAAGGTTGTCGCGCCCGGCCTGATCGACATGCGCGCTTTCGTCGGCGAGCCCGGCGCCAGCCACCGCGAGAGCTTCGCCTCGGCGAGCCACGCGGCAGCGGCAGGCGGCATTACGACGATCATCTGCCAGCCGGATACCTCGCCGGCGATCGACAACTCGGCCACCGTGGATTTCGTGCTGCGCCGCGCGCGCGATACGGCGATCGTCAACATCCATCCGATGGCGGCGCTGACCAAGGGCCTCGAAGGCCGTGAGATGACCGAGTTCGGCCTGCTCCGCGCCGCCGGCGCCGTCGCCTTCACCGATGGCCACAAGAGCGTCACCAATGCGCAGGTGATGCGCCGCGCGCTGACCTACGCGCGCGACTTCGATGCGCTGATCGTGCATTACACCGAAGACCCTGCGCTGGTCGGCGAAGGCGTGATGAATGAAGGCGAGCGCGCCTCGCGGCTCGGCCTGACCGGCATTCCCACCGCCGCTGAAGCCATCATGCTGGAGCGCGACATGCGCCTCGTGGCGCTGACCGGCGGTCGCTATCACGCGGCGTCGGTCACCTGCGCCGAGTCCATCGAGATCCTGAAGCGCGCCCGTGATGCGGGGCTGCGCGTTTCCGCGTCGGCCTCGATCAATCACCTGACGCTGAACGAAAACGATATCGGGCCCTATCGCTCCTATCTCAAACTGTCGCCGCCGCTGCGCACCGAAGAGGATCGCCGCGCGCTGGTGGATGCGGTCGCCGACGGCGTCATCGACGTCGTCATGTCCGATCACAATCCGCAGGATGTCGAGACCAAGCGGCTGCCGTTTGCCGAAGCCGAGCCCGGCGCCATCGGCCTCGAGACCATGCTGTCTGCCGGCCTGCGGCTGCTCCACAACGGCGAACTCAGCCTGACGCAGCTGATCTCCGCGATGTCCACGCGCCCGGCCGAACTGCTCGGCCTGCCCGGCGGCACGCTGCGCGCCGGTTCCGTGGCCGATGTGATTGTCATCGATGTCGACGTGCCGTGGGTGCTCGATCCCGCCGATCTAAAATCGCAATGCAAGAACACGCCGTTCGACGAAGCGCGCTTCACCGGCCGCGTGGTACGGACTATCGTGGGCGGACGCACCGTCTATGAGCACGTCTAAGGGCCGATCATGAACCCGCTCTATATCCTCGCCGCCGCTTTCGGATATCTGCTCGGCTCGATTCCGTTCGGCCTGCTGATCACCAAAATGGCCGGCACGCAGGACATTCGCAGCATCGGCTCCGGCAATATCGGCGCCACCAATGTGCTGCGCACCGGCCGCAAGGGCCTCGCCGCCGCGACACTGGTCTGCGACGCGCTGAAAGGCACCATCCCGGTGGTGGTCATGGGCATTCTCGGCGGCCCCATCCCCGCGATGATCGCTGCCGCTGCAGCCTTCCTCGGCCACCTCTTCCCGGTCTGGCTCGGCTTCAAGGGCGGCAAGGGCGTCGCCACCTATATCGGCGTGATGCTCGGCCTGTACTGGCCGGCGGCGCTGATCTTCTGCCTCGCCTGGCTCGCCGCCGCCTTCTCATCGCGCTACTCGTCCTTCGCGGCGCTGACCGCCAGCGCCATCACGCCGATCTTCCTGTGGTGGGTCACCAAATCCGCGCCGCTCGGCCTGCTCGCCACCGCGCTGACCATCCTGCTCTGGTTCATGCACCGCGAAAACATCAAGCGGCTGCTGAACGGCACCGAAGGCAAGATCGGGCAGAAGTAGGCTGACACTTCAAAAGAAGTTTTCGTAGATGTAGTCGTGGTTGCCGACGGCCACGATTTCGAATTGCTGGGGACCGACCTCGCGCAACAGGATGCGTATCGCGTAATTGGCGCGGATCGTGTGATAGCCTTTGCGGCTTCTCACCTTCTCGAAATTAAGCGGCTTCGCATGCGGCGCCCTCATGAAGAGCTCCAACGCAGCGATGGTGTCCTCGGCATCGGAAGCAGACAGGCGCTTGAGACTGCGACGAAATTTGCCAGTCGGAGTGACCTGCATATCTGTCAGGCCAATTGGCTGCGCAGCGACGCTCCCAGTTTCGCAGGATCTCGAAAGCTCTCGCTTTCAGCTTTATTACCTTCCAGTTCGGACTGCAGTGCGAGAAGCCCGTAATACAAATCAACATGGACGGCATGCTGAGCGACCCGGATACGCTCGATCCGTCGGAGCAACTTGCGGACAAACTTGCCGGCGGCCTTCGATAGCGCGGCCAATTCCTCGACCTTCTGCGCAACGCCCGGCGCGGCGTGGAGCGGTTCGCTTAGGCTCTTCAGCCCCGCTTCGACACCACCGATCGCGCTGCTCAGTTGCTGGCCAACTACGCCTCGTTCATTTGCACTGAGGCCTTCGTGATCCAATTCAAGCTTCGAGAGCTTCGAAACAGCACCGGCGCGCCAGGCGACCGCCTCCGTCTCGAACCGATCCACGCGCTGCTCAAGTTCCTTGAGATCGTCAACGACGGCCAGCAACGAGCTATCCATCACCGGGGATGGCGCGAAAATACCGGAAAAATCCTTGGTCGCAGTCACATTCATTTTGATGATCCTTCTCCATTATACAGGATACGACAGCCTCAGAACACCCTCGCCCCCTGCCGGGCATCCAGATCGAATTCCCAGATCTCGACGCCCGGACCGACGAGATGGCCGTGGCATTTGATGTAATGCGAGATCAGGCTGACGCGTGATTGCGGATGCAGGTGGCGCAGCGCGAACAGGATCTTGCGATAGTCGCGCGGCGCGGCGCTGAATTGCAGGATCGCCTCGTTCAGGCCGCGGATCTTGGCGCAGGGGACATTGCCGGACACCGTCCAGGTGTAGGACTTGCACTCCACGATGATCCGCGGACTGGCGCTACCGAGATCGAAGCGCTTCTTCCGGAACGACCGATGCCCCACCGGCAGCGAGTAGTTCGGCGCCAGCATGACGCCCTCGGAATGGAAGAACAGCAGCGCCGCTTCCTCGAACTCACGCCCGACGGCGACATTGCTCGATGCGCCGGGTCGCTGGAAGTTGTTCACGTCCCACAGCATTGTCATCACTGAACACAAGCCAGACGGGCTTATCTCTACTCTCGCACCTTAAGTGCGAATGTCAATTGAATGCATCCTCAAGTTGATTAAGCTCATCTCTGAGGGAGCTCAGCTTGATCGACACACCGCATGCACCGATCCGCCTGACCGATGAGCAGCGGCGCGACTGGCTGCGGCTGATCCGCAGCGACCATGTGGGGCCGCGGACCTTTCGCGCGCTGATCAACCAGTTCGGCAGCGCACGCGCCGCGCTGG
>WPCJ01010801.1_pt1 | contig 11495 bp, 9 predicted proteins | sample 5399831 | NCBI WGS metagenome assembly WPCJ01 (sample SAMN12869470, study PRJNA574797) | sludge metagenome | isolation source: wastewater treatment of pH10 | place: China:Beijing | collected 2019-05-20 | reverse complement strand
GCCCGCGCGCGACGGCGGCGAGGCGGTCGCTCTCCTTGACGCGCAGCTCCTCCAGCCCCTCCATCACCGTCTCGCCTTCGGCGAAGGCGGCAGCGACGGCCAGCACCGGATATTCGTCGATCATCGACGGTGCGCGTTCGGGCGGCACCGTCACGCCCCTCAGCGCCGAGGCGCGCACGCGCAGGTCGGCGACATCCTCGCCGCCGGCCTTGCGCGGATTCATGACCTCGATGTCCGCGCCCATCTCGACCAGCGTCTCGATCAGCCCGGTGCGGGTCGGGTTCATCAGCGCGTTCTCGATGGTGACGTCCGAACCCGGCACGATCAGCGCCGCGACCAGCGGAAACGCCGCCGACGACGGATCGCCCGGCACGGCGATCACCTGGCCGACGAGCTTCGGCTCGCCCTCGATGCGGATATGGCGCACGCCCTGCGCATCCGTCTCGACCTCGACCTCAGCCCCGAACCCGGCCAGCATCTTCTCGGTGTGGTCGCGCGTCATCACCGGCTCGATCACCGTGGTCACGCCCGGCGTGTTCAACGCGGCGAGCAGCACGGCGGACTTCACCTGCGCCGACGGCATCGGCACCCGGTACTCGACCGGCGCGGCGCGCTTCGGGCCATGCAGCGTCATCGGCATGCGGTCGCCGCCGGCGGCGTCGAGCACCTGCACGCCCATCAGCCGCAGCGGGTCGAGCACGCGGCCCATCGGCCGTTTCGACAGCGAGGCGTCGCCGACGAAGGTCGTCTTCATGTCGTACGTTCCGACAAGGCCCATCGTCAGCCGCGAGCCGGTGCCGGCATTGCCGAAGTCGAGCGGTGCGGCCGGCTCCAGCAGGCAGCCGTTGCCGACGCCGCGGATGACCCATTCGTCGCTGCTCTTTTCGATGCGCGCGCCCATCGCCTTCATGGCCTCGCCGGTGCGCAACACGTCCTCGCCCTCCCGCAGGCCGGTGATGCGCGTCTCGCCGGCGGCCAGGCCGCCGAACATGAAGGCGCGATGCGAAATCGACTTGTCGCCCGGCAGGCGGACGGTGCCGGAAAGCGCCTGCGAAGGGGACGCGACGGCGGGAATGGGCGAGGCGACTGCATGAGCGGGGGCGTTCATCGAACCGTCCTTGGGAGTCGGCCCCGCGGCCGTGCATGGTCGCGGAGCGTCGCGCCGCGAAATCCTCACGGCGCGCGGGTCTCCTAACATGGTCGCCGGGCGCGGTCATCCCCCGTCTGGCCCCCAAGCAGTCCTCAAGGCGGCCCCCGTGCGAACCCGCGCAGCGGCAGCCGCGCACGGCCCGCGTCTCCCGCATTTTCGGCCCATTCGGGAGCATGGCGACATAGGCTTTGACAGCACGCGCGCTTGCCGGTAAGGGGACCGGACTTTTTTCTGGACGAATGGGCCGTTGCGTGGGCGAAGCCGCCCCGCGACGTGACGCGACGGGGCGGCCCGCAGCCAGGCAGACGAAGAGGCAGCACGTGGTTAAACCTGAACTCGGCACCAAGCGAATCTGCCCCGAAACGGGCCGCAAGTTCTATGACCTCAACAAGGATCCGATCGTGTCGCCCTATACGGGGCACTCCTATCCGCGTTCCTATTTCGACAGCACCACCATCGTGTCCCCGATCGCCAAGGAAGAGGTGGAGCAGGAGGACAAGGAACTCGAAATCGAGGAAGACGGCGCCGAGCTGGTGTCGCTCGAGGAGGCCGACGAGGAAGCCAAGGGCGGCGACGATGTCGACCTCGGCGACGACGACGATGTCGACCTCGGCGACGATGACGACGACGACACTTTCCTCGCCGATGACGAGGAAGACGAGGACGACGTTTCCGACATCATCAATGTCGGCGGCGACGACGACGAGGGCTGACAATAAAAAAGCCTCGAACGAGGCTTGATCTTGACTTCAGGCGGGGCTAGAAGCCGCCTCGAAACCGGCGCGCCCCCATGCGCGCCGCACGAGCCGGAAACGGCTCCGGCCCCGGACTTCCATCCGGACGCCGACAGTGGGGCCATAGCTCAGTTGGGAGAGCGCTTGAATGGCATTCAAGAGGTCAGGGGTTCGACTCCCCTTGGCTCCACCAAGCATTCTACGGTCGAACCGCTACGGCTTGAGGCTTCCAAATAGACACGCAATTCCCGTGGGTTAGCAGGCGCCTATTCGCTTTGGGTGCCGGAGACTGGGTCTTTCCAGCGCATTCTTGCAGAGAACTCCCGCCCGTCTCTGCAAGGCGGTTTGCGTGACCACTTAAAGTCGAGGCAGATGGATATCCATCACGGCGATGTTGGGCGACCCGTCAGGTGATCGTGAAAAGCTGAGCTAGACGTACGCTCACATGCCAAGCGCGGTGGCCTGGCTGCTCCACAGGAATGGAACGTCGGCACGGCGGGCGAGAGCTCGTGACGTAAGATCTGCGGACTGACGGCCCGTGAGAATCGCATCGGTGACGGCCGGCGATAGAAAAGCCAGCGGCAGGATTCGGCTGATGTCAGCCCGATGAATGGCGAGCTCCTCCGCCAGTTCCGAGATCGATGAGACCGATGCATCACAAAGCCGACCGAGATAGTAGTGCGCCCTGGCTACCAGATTGACGAGGGATACGTCCGGCTCGTTATCTGCTGGCCCATCAATGATGAGCCTCGCTTCGACGCCTCGCCGCTTGATCGCGATCTTCCGTTCGACCACGAGTAGCTGCGGATCATCGACTGCGCCGATCTTGGAAGGAGAATCGTCAATGGGCGTATCTCCCGCGGAGCCATCCAGCCGATGGACGAGCTCCTGCCTTTCGACGACAAACTGGATGCTCGTCTGCGACAGTACGATCTTCGTGAAGATGGAATGCAGGATCTGCCGTTGCTGGCAGGGATCACTCTCCGCGAGAGATTTGGCTATCTCGTCCGCCGCTGTCAGACCGCGTTCGATCCGGTCACCGGCGAGATGCTCCTGCAACCACCCTGCTAGCAAAGAGCGGTTCCGGAGGAGGTCGATGGCCTGCTTCAGTACCAGCCGCTCCAACTCACCAGCCGGCACCCGCCAACCGCTCGCCTTGTCCGATGTACCCGTCTTCAGCCGATGGGACACATAGTAGCGATACCGCTTGCCGTGATTGTTGGCATGGGTCGGGCTGAGCCGATCTCCGGTGTCGTCGAACACCATCCCCGTCAGCAGATGAAGGTCCCGACTGTTCGATCGGGATCTGCGTTGTGGGGCTTGCGTGCGAAGCGCCGTCTGCACCGCATCGAACACCACGGGCTCGATAATCCCCGCATGCTCGCCATCATAGATCTGGTCGTGATGGCGCAGCTTGCCGATATAGATCGGGTTCGACAGCAGATGATAAAGCTGACCACGACCCATCTGGCGGTGTGGTAGCGCTCTATCCTGCTGCTTCTGTTCCTCGGCGGCTATATTGTTCTGGCGAACGGCTTCGTTGGTCTCTGCTGACAATGCTGTCACGGAGCCAAGTTCCAGATAACGGCGGAACAGATACCGAACCGTCGCCGCGGCTGCTTCATCGACGACCAGCTTGCGCTCGACGACCTTGTAGCCGAGCGGCACGCGGCCGCCCATCCACATGCCCTTCTTCTTCGAGGCCGCGATCTTGTCGCGGATACGCTCGGCTGTGACCTCGCGTTCGAACTGAGCGAAGGACAGAAGGACGTTCAGTGTCAGCCGCCCCATCGACGTCGTGGTGTTGAACTGCTGTGTTACCGAGACGAAGGAGACGGTGTTGGCGTCGAAGATCTCGACGATCCGCGAGAAGTCCATCAGCGACCGCGTCAGCCGGTCGATCTTGTAGACAACAACGACATCGATCTTCCGATCGCGGATGTCCTGGAGCAACCCCTGGAGTGCAGGTCGCTCCATCGTACCGCCGGAGATGCCACCATCGTCATAGTGTTCCGGCACCAGCTTCCAGCCCAATCCCACCTGGGATGCGATATAGGCCGCACAGGCTTCACGCTGGGCATCGAGCGAGTTGAACTCCTGTTCCAGCCCCTCCTCTGTCGACTTGCGGGTGTAGATTGCGCAGCGAAGTCTGGTCTTGCCGCTCATAGCCCGAAGAACCTCGGGCCGGACCAGTGGACGCCCGTGATCTGGCCAGCGATGGCTGTGAGCGAAGGATAGACCTTTGCCTCGAACACATAGCCACCTTCGATCACGTCGACGACATGGGTCTTGCCATTCCATTCCCGTATCAAGCGGGCGCCTGGCGTTACACGACGACGCTGGCGTCTTGCTGGACGGTCGCTCGGTGTCGCCGAAACGCCTGACGTGACCGCTTGAGCGGTATTGGAGACGACAATCCCACAATCAGCGACAGCATCCACCTTGCCTTCTGCGACGGAGGCCTTATCAGCTTCCTTGTCGCGGGCGAGTATCTCGCTCTCGACCCTGACTATGGCGGACCTGAGCAGACGACGCGTCTCGGCGGACAGGCCGCCGAGACGCTTCACCTGAAGATGCCAGGCAACCGCTCTGACCAGCAGGTCCTGGCGAACACCCTTGGGTGGTGGTGTGCCGTAGATCTTTTGCCATCGATCGACGAGTTCCTCCCGCGAGAGGCGATCGAGGGCAGCGACCTCGGCATGAATGTCCGGCTTGCTGCGCATGGCGATCAGCCCGGCTCATCGGTGGCATCGCCTTCGCTGTCGATGACCCTGTAGCGGCGCTGGCCATCCTTGCCGATCTCGCTCACCAGATTGAGCCCGAGCTTCTTCCTCACCACCGCCGACAGGAAGCCGCGCACCGAATGGGCCTGCCAGCCGGTCACCTCCATGATCTGCGCGATGGTGACACCCCGCGCCAGTTGCAGCTTCTTCAGGACAATCTCCGCCTTGGCACCCGTGGCGCCCTTACGGGGAGCTTCCAGCTGCTCAGCTTGCCCCTGCTTCAAGGATTTGGCGGGATGGGTCGGCGGCCCTTTCCGAACTGAAGCCTTGGCCCGCCGGGTTGGCGCGGTCCCGGTAGGAGCTTCGGCTGCCGTCGGCGACAATGGCATGTCCTGCGCAATGGCGGCTTGCGTCTCGTTGTCTACGTCGGATGTGGTCAAATCCCTGTTCATGGTGCTCTCCGTCAGTGTTCGGCGCCGGACGATCCGGCGCCTGTACTGACGCAAGCCCGCGCGCGGGCGGGCGAAGAGGCTTCCATATGACGTCGTCAGTTCCTCCGGCGTCATGACACCACCAATGCTTCCTTTGCGGCTGAAGTCCAGGGGACTGCCAAACATCTGTCGGCGGTGCGCGGAACAGAGTTAATGGTGAAGCTAAGAAAGCTATATACACATGGAAAGACAGTGCTCGTCGGCTCAGCGTCCGCGCAGCACATCGCATGCCTGGTGCCAGCGCGCCGTAACGCGCTCGACTGTCTCGCCCGCGAGGTGCGCGATAGCCTCGAGTGCAACCGGCTCAACCGCATCGCTCGTCTCCGACAGACCCTGGAGCACCGATACCGTCCCCTCCAGCAATCTCAGATCTGGTTCCATGCGGTCGAGCAGATCGCGAAGAACCGGCTCCTCTCGTTGTAAACCGCGTCGACCCGACTGTCTGCCCATGCCGCACCTCCATCAAACTCACGGCACTCACGCTCTGTTGTCCCGGGAAGTCCAGTCGTTTGTGGCGCCGGGATCAACGATCGCGCCAAGCCCACGCATAGTGCGGATAGAACGTGTGGCGCGTTTGGGGCCGGTTACGGACAGTCTGATATTATGAACGTTCAACGAGAAGAGGCCACGCCGTCGATGGACGCCTGGACCTGCTTCTGGCCCAAGCGGACAACAGCCTGGGGTGTCACTGAGCCGTACCTTCCGAAGGATCAGGCTACGGAAGGAAGATTTTACTTCGCTCAGCACCGCTCTTTAGCCCTTCAACCGGAAAGGGGCAGCTTGCGCACCTTCCGATACCACCGCCCCAAGCGTTCAGGTGGCGTTTGCATGGCGAGAGCCGATCAGGCGCCGCGCCTGGCATCGAGAATGAAAATCGCTCTTGGGCGCATCTCGGTCACGATGCGACAACCCACTGCCGCACGATCAACAGTGCAAAAGCCGCCGCCGCTTTCTTCGCTAACAACAATCCGCTATCAAATCGCTGGGTTGGAGCTGAACATGCTCGTAGCGGGAGGAAACTGTTCTGTGAGAAAAGCGTTCGACATCCTTCTGGTTGTGCCGTTGGAGGAAGAACTCCTTGAGGTCCAGAAAGCATTCAGGCCTATCGAGAACCACTCTACTGATACCGCATACCGCTACTCGGTGGATACTGGCGATCAGGAATTTTCAATGCTGGTTGTCCAGCAGGAGGAAATGGGGCGGACGGCAGCGCGTAACGCAGTTGAAAACGTACTTCAAGATTTTGATGTCAATCTAGTTATCTGCCTCGGCATTGCCGGATCGCTCACATCCGATCTAAGCCTGTGCGATGTTTGTTACAGTGAAGGCATATACGACATCTATGATAACAGCAAAGCATCAGATACTGGCGAAGGTGAGTTGGACCTTGCATTCTCGCCAAACTATGTACGCTGCCATCCGGCGTTAATCGCATCGCTAAATTTCACAAGAACGCTGCCTGAGCTTCAGGATCACTATGCCGAGTGGCAGCTTCAGAGAGAAGAAATAGCACTTCAATATTTTAAATCTAACGTTGTTGGACGCAAAGGTGCGCCCGAGAAAATTGCAGCGCCAAAGTCAAAAAACTCAAAAATTGTCTGCGGAGCGGTGAGTAAGAGCGAAAAATACAATGACAAAATACGCAGTATAGATAGAAAGATCGCCGCTATTGAAACAGAGAGTGGGGGCATACTGGGAGCTCTTGCGAAGAAAAGCATACCGTCGCTGACAATTCGCGGGATATCCGACTACGCCGATCAAGCCAAAGAACAGCTTGAAGATTCGACCGGCGGAAAGATTCGGACACTAGCAGCAGGGAATGCTGCAACGTTCCTTCGTCTTCAGTTTAAAAACAATGAGTTCAAGAATCGACTACGCCAACTTCGTGAACAAAAAACACCAGCAGAAAATACGTCATCAGCAATAGAAGAAAATAAAGAAAAGGACTTGTCGTCAATCATTGAAGAGTGCGGACAGCGAATCAATGAAAAACTCCGAGAGTTATCACCTGAGTTCCGCTTGATTGATAAGGGATACCGACTACCGGTTCCACGCATGAGGAACGTTCAATATGTAAGCGGTATGGGGAGCAAATTCTCGTCCGATCCAGAAGAAGTAAGAGAAGCTCTGGAGCGGCATACATCGATATTGCTGGGACTCTCTAAGAATTATCCAGACGCTAGTTTGGCGTGGGTTATCGCCAATGATCTGCTAACGGCAGTTATAGGCGGAAATCAGATGATTCCGGTCGTGGTCGACGCTGACGCGGTTCGTCCCCCGCGAATTGGTTTGGCAGAAGCGGCCCATTGGGACTTCAGCGACGCGGTAGGCCGAAGCGGGGCCCAGATCGTATTCATTATCGATAATCCGCCGTTGTCGTCGAAGACAAAAATTGAGTTTCTCGTTAATCAGATAAAGGATAACGCAAATTATAGATTCATTATAATTACGCGCGATGAAACACAGATCGTTAGCGAGAGCGAGCTAGCTTCGGCTGTTAACGCCGAGTCGTATCAGTTATCAAATATCTCTTTTCTAGAGATAGCGCACTTCGTTCAGAAGAATTTTGACATGACCGCATCGGAGGCGGAGCTCATCGCTCTTCGTCTACGAGATACATTTAATACGTTTGATTTATCTGCCCACCCAACATATTTTGCAGGTATATCAAAAGAGGTTTTGTCAACACTCCTTCAAGCCAACCGTCGTGCCGAGCTAATACAGTTAGCCGTAGACGGCTTCCTCTCATTGGTTGTCGCTGGTGACAAGGCCAATGTTACTCTTAGCAGAACCACTAGATCGCGATTCTTACGTTTCATCGTTTCGGAAATAAGGGTGGAAAAGAGACGCATTACCCGATCCGAAATCGTGGAAATTGCAGCAAATCTTGCTTCGGAATATGGCTACGACATCGAGCCAACTGCATTTGTGACATCCTTTATGGATAGCGGAATACTAAATATAATTGGCGACAAGGTAGGATTTTCTCTCCCTTTCGTGGAGTCATATTTACTTGCATTGGAACTTTCGGAAGATCAATCGAAAGCAGTGCGCTACTTTGATATTAATGATGATTTATTCGATCTCGCTACGTTCGATATTTATTGCGAAATCAAGCCAGCTAGCGAAGTAATAGACCAAGTCCTCCATGGCGTAGTTTCGGCGCGGGACTCGCTCGTTCGCGAGAAAGATGGCAAGCATGTACTACTCACCGATGTCGCCCGCCCTGCCATGATCACAAAGGCTGATCGCCTTAAAGCGATAGAAGAGCGTTTCAATCGGCTGTCTGATGACGTTAGATCGGGCAAGGGAGATGTCAAACGCAAGCAGCGAATGTTGGATATAGCAGATCGAGTGAGAGAGGCTGCGTCAGACCGTTCCGGCTTAGCCGAAGACAGCGCTCAAGCGGATACATCTGAGGATTTGGAGAAGTTTGAGTCTGCTGTCCGGGCTTGGGTGATAGCTACTCAAATGTTGGGCTCGGCAGCGGAGCACTTACGTGCGGACACTAAAGAGAAACTGTCGGCCATTCTTGTTGAGATGGTGGGGGGGCTTTCTCACGTGTGGACGGAGGCGTACACGCGCGTCGACTTCTCGGCTTTACGCGACGAATTCACCTCTCCAGAAGTCCTTAAGTCGATCCACAATGGATCAGCGAAAGAACAGGAGTTGGAGGAGACGCGCAATCAAATTTTGAGCATGGTAGACCTTCTTGAATTTAGCCTTTTAGCTGCACCTCTTCGACGCTTGTTAAGTCATTTGTGTGAGCGCGCGCGACTCAAAGTTTTAGCTATAAGCGTTGAAAAGGCTCAAGTTAAAGGTGACATTGAAGAGTTGGTGCACGGCTCGTGGCTGGCTGATATCGATGGTCGCAGAGGGCATACGGCTTTGATGACGGCAATGAAAAACCTGCCGGCATCGCCATTTCTTCGAATAGTGGTGGCAACTCACCTTATGACGCGCGTATACTGGAACCAATCAAACCAGGATGATCGTCGCAGGTTCTTGGATGCCGCTGAAATTGCTCTAAAGCCGCTAATGAGCCTCAAGAAGGGTGAAATCATCAGGTTTATCGAGGCGCATCCTTCGAATGCTAGCAAAGGCGATCCTACCTAGCGTTTGTCACGCCAACCGCATTTACCGCTCTACTGGGAAGAAGAGCTGGCAGTTCGCTAGCGCGATCACGACGATGAGCGGTGGGGACGCAAGCACCGGTCCTGGTCGAGGCGAAGCTGAATGTGCGATGGTCGCTGGCCTTCGTGCATGACCGGTTTGCCTGTGGCCGGCGCTTCCGGGTGCTGAACATTGTCGGCGACGTCACGCGGAATGCCTGGCTGCAATCCCGGATACGGTCGGCAACAAGCGGGGGTTGGAGTTCATTCTATTGTCGGGCCGCGCGAGCGTGGGCGGCGAGGAACTGGAGGCGCAGAGCTGGGGCCGGCTTCCCGCCGGACAGGCGTCGACGGCGACAACGGGGCCGGAGGGCGCGCTGATCTGGTTCAAGGACGCGCCGCTCCAGCATCCCGACATCCTGCCGATGCCGCAGTGATCCGCGGAGACATCAGATGATCGACACAGGTCCCGCTTCGACCTGTATCGCTGCGATGAACGGTTAAAGCCAGTGGGCGCAACGCACACCGTTCACTCACTGCATAGGCCTTCCGCAGATAAGCCGTCACTATGAACTTGACGGTGTCGGCAAGGCGATCAGTTCCCGCGTGCTGTCATATGCGTGGCGTGCCGTCACGATGTCGGTCCGATACCATTTCCTGACATTCGGCCCCGTGATCGTGGCATGCGGCGGCCCTTCCTCGACCACGCGACCGTCAACGAGGAAAACCACCTTGTCGGCGAAGGTGCTGGCGAGGTTGAGGTCGTGAAGCACGGCGATGCAGCAGCCGCCACGCCGCGCGAAGGCCCAGGCCGCGGTGAGCAGCCGCGCCTGCTGCTTCAGATCGAGCGCCGATGTCGGCTCATCGAGCAGCAGGGCGCATCCGTCGCCGGGAAGCGTCTCCGGTCGGGACCAGATCTGTGCGAGGCAGCGGGCCATATGGGCGCGCTGTCTCTCGCCGCCGGAAAGGGTCGTTACCGAGCGGTCGGCGAGATAGGCGACATCGGTGACGTCCATGGCTTGCCGGACGATGCGCTGGTCGACTTCCGGCGTCGCCCGCCCCCGGTGCGGCATCCGCCCCAGATGGACGAATTCCCTGACGAGGAACTGGAAGGGCGTGCTTTCATGTTGCTCCATGACCGCCAGGCGTTGCGCGAGCATCCGCCGCGACCAGTCCGGCAGCAGGCGCCCGAACCAGCGTACGTCGCCGCAGGGACGTCCGCTCCCGGCCAGGACCGAAAGCAGCGTAGACTTTCCTGCTCCATTGGGGCCGACAAGCACCACCAGTTCCCCGGCCGAAGCGCGAACGGATACGTCCGACAGGATGCGCTTGCCGCCTTTGACGACAGAGATTTCCCTCGCCTCAAGCATGTCTTGAACCCCGGTCATATCGCATGTGCGCCTTCTTGCGCCGAAGCAGCCACAGGAAGACCGGGCCGCCTGCCAGAGCCGTCAGGATGCCGATGGGAAGTTCCGAGGGGCTGACGATGGTGCGCGCCACGGTGTCTGCGCCGACCATGAGCAAGGCGCCAAGAAGCAGGCTGAGCGGCAGAAGCACCCGATGATCCGGGCCGACCAGCAGCCGCGCCGCATGCGGTGCGATCAACCCGACAAAGCCGATGACCCCGCACATCGCCACCACCGTTGCGCTGGCGAGGCAGGTCAGGCAGATGACGGCGAGCTTGACCAGGCGGACGTTGAGGCCGAGGTGATGTGCTGCGCCATCGCCGAGAAGCAGGGCGTTGAGCGGCAACGCGAACCAGTATGCGAATGCCATCGTGCATACGAAGACGGGCGCGAGAACCCAGAGCTGTTGCCAACTGGCCGCGGAAAGGCTCCCCATGATCCAGAAGGTCATGTCCCGCAACTGTGCATCGTCGGCAATGAAGGTCATCAGCCCGATGCCGGCTCCGGCAATCGCGTTGATGGCGATTCCCGACAGCAGCATTTTCGTCGAATCGATGCCGTCCTCATCGCCCGAGATCAGCAGGATCGCGCCGCAGACGATGGCGCTGCCGATGAAGGCGGCGACGGGCAAGGCGAACTGAGGGGGAATGCCTGTCCATATCCCCGCCGAGGCACCGACGACGATCCACGCCACAGCACCGAGCGCACCACCAGAGGCGACCCCCACTATAGACGGTTCGGCAAGCGGGTTCCTGAAGAATGTCTGCATCAGAACGCCTGCGATCGCCAGGGTAGACCCGACCAGTATCGCAACAAGGGTTCGGGGAAGACGAATGCTGAAAAAGACCGCGGCCTCGAAATCGGACAAGCCGGGATAAG
>WPCJ01055919.1_pt1 | contig 11497 bp, 12 predicted proteins | sample 5399831 | NCBI WGS metagenome assembly WPCJ01 (sample SAMN12869470, study PRJNA574797) | sludge metagenome | isolation source: wastewater treatment of pH10 | place: China:Beijing | collected 2019-05-20 | reverse complement strand
CCCGCCTGCTGCCTTCGATCGTCATGGGTCAGCTCCTGTCCAGGCCGAGCATCTTGCGGTTGGCGGCATCGTCCGTGCCGGCTCCGGCGAAATCGTCGAAGGCCTTTTCGGTGACGCGGATGATGTGGTGCTGAATGAATTCGGCCCCTTCGCGCGCGCCGTCTTCCGGGTGCTTGAGCGCGCATTCCCATTCCAGCACCGCCCAGGAATCGAAATCGTAGGCGGTAAGCTTGGAGAAGATGCCGCCGAAATCGACCTGGCCGTCCCCCAGCGAGCGGAAGCGCCCGGCCCGGTCGACCCAGCTCTGGAAGCCGCCATAGACGCCCTGACGGCCGGTCGGATTGAACTCGGCATCCTTCACATGGAAGGCCTTGATGCGCTCATGATAGATGTCGATGTAGTCGAGATAGTCGAGTTGCTGCAGCACGAAGTGCGACGGATCGTAGAGCAGGTTGGCGCGGGCATGGTTGTTCACCCGCTCCAGGAACATCTCGTAGCTGACACCGTCATGCAGGTCTTCGCCCGGATGGATCTCGTAGCAGAGATCGACGCCGTGTTCGTCGGCATAGTCGAGCAACGGTCTCCAGCGCTTCGCCAGCTCATCAAAGGCGGCCTCGACCAGACCTGCCGGTCGCTGCGGCCAGGGATAGACATAGGGCCAGGCGAGTGCGCCGGAGAACGTGGCATGTGCCTTGAGGCCAAGATGTTTCGACGCACGGATCGCCCGTTTGACCTGATCGACCGCCCACTCGGTGCGTGCAGCAGGATTGCCACGGACCTCCGGCGCGGCAAAACCGTCGAAGGCCGCATCATAGGCTGGATGGACGGCTACGAGCTGGCCCTGCAGATGCGTGGAGAGCTCCGTGATCTCCAGCCCGTGGCTGGCAGCCACACCCTTCACTTCATCGGCATATCCCTTTGAGTCCGATGCTTTCTTCAGGTCGAACAAGCGCGCATCCCAGGTCGGGATCTGCACGCCCTTGTAACCAAGGGAAGCCGCCCATTTGCAGATGGCATCGAACGAAGTGAACGGCGCCGCATCCCCAGCGAACTGCGCCAGGAAAATGGCCGGTCCCTTGATGGTTTTCATCGAACTTCTCCCAATTCAGGCAACCGCGTGCGGGCTGCGCTTACACATAGCGGTTGACGATATTCTCCAGGTGTTCCTGTCGCCCCGAGCGCGGCTCCGGTTCGATGCCGTCTGTTACGACCTTGGCAGCGAGGTCCTCGAGAGTGGTGCCGCCTGCGAGGACCTTCTTTGCCTCGGCGCTGGCCCAGCCGCCGTAACGCTGCTCGAGCGGAGCGGACAACGCCTTGTCCTCAATCATACGCGCTGCGGCCTTCAGGCCACGCGCACAACAATCGATGCCACCGATATGGGCGATCAGCAGATCCTGCGGATCGAGCGACTGGCGCCGCAGCTTGGCGTCGAAATTGGTACCACCGGTGGTGAAGCCGCCAGCCTTCAAGACCTGGTAGTAGGCCAGCGCCATCTCCGGCACATTGTTGGGGAACTGGTCCGTGTCCCAGCCCGACTGGTCATCGTTGCGGTTCATATCGATAGAGCCGAAAACGCCCAATGCATCGGCAAGGGCCAGCTCATGCTCGAAGGAATGACCGGCCAGAATGGCGTGGCCCTGCTCGATGTTGAGCTTGACCTCCTTCTCCAGGCCGAAGTCCTTCAGGAAGCCATAGACCGTCGCAACATCGTAATCGTACTGATGCTTGGTCGGCTCCTGCGGCTTCGGCTCAATCAGGATGGTGCCCTTGAAGCCTATCCTGTGCTTGTAGTCGACGACCATGGACAGGAAGCGGCCGGCCTGTTCGCGTTCGCGCTTCATGTCGGTATTGAGCAGCGTCTCGTAGCCTTCTCGACCGCCCCACAGCACATAATTCTCGCCGCCAAGCCGCTTGGTGACGTCGATGCATTTCTTGACCGTGGCGGCGGCGTAATAGAACACGTCCGGATCCGGGTTGGTGGCGGCACCAGCCATATAACGGCGGTGCGAGAACAGATTGGCCGTGCCCCAGAGCAACCGGACGCCCGTCTCCAGCTGCTTCGCCGCGAAGACATCGGCTATTTCATCGAGGCGCGCGGCACTCTCGGCGAAACTCCTGCCTTCTGGCCGCACATCGGCGTCATGGAAGCAATAGTAGGGCACGCCGAGCGCCGAGAACATTTCAAAGGCCACATCGGCTTTCAGTCTGGCCGCATCCATCGTGTCGCCGAACCATGGGCGCTCGAAAGTCTGCCCCCCGAAAGGATCACCGCCCGGCCAGGCGAAAGAATGCCAATACGCGACGGCGAAACGCAGATGGTCTTCCATGCGCTTGCCGAGCACGACTTCGTCCTTGTTGTAGAAGCGATAGGCAAGCGGATTGGTCGAATCCGGGCCTTCGTACTTCACCTTGCCGATATCGCCGAAAAACCCAGTGCTCACTCTTGAAACTCCTTGTAGGTCGAAGGCCCGTTCGTCTCGCGAAGCTGCGGGAGGACAGCCTCGTTGGTCTTGGGGCTCATGGCAGATTGTCCCGGATGTAGATTTCGATCCGGATGGCTTCCTGATTGGCGATGACGGGCGTGTCGTCGATCCTGGCCTTCAACAACCGGATCGCACTGCGCACTTCGTGGCCGGCGTCCTGGTTGATGACCGCGTCGAAGATGCCGTCGCGCAATGCCTGTTTCGAATGGTCGGTAAGTTCATGCGCAACCACCGTGATCTCGCGATACTCGGTTCTCGACATCAGCACGTCGATGACGCCGCGGTTGCCGGCGCCGATACTGTAGAGGCCGACGACATCGTGCTCGCGGTCAAGAAGTTCGGCCAGCAATGTCCGCGTCACTGCGGCATCGTCCCGCCCCTCAAGCACCGGCAGGCACTCAAGCCCGGGAAATGCTTCTGCAATCGCTTGCCCGAAGGCAGCGCGACGCTCGGCATGGTCTTTCACCAGCATCGAGCCGGCGACCAATGCCACTTTGCCGGAGCGGCGGCCGCAGAAACGGCCGATAAGGCTGGCCGCGGTTCGACCTGCGGCAATGTTGTCGATGCCGACATAGTGGTCCCGATAAACATCGGAGACATCGGAAACGAGGGTGACAACCGGAATGCCGGCCTCCCTCAACCGTGCCAAGGCTCCGCGCACGCGTTCGGATTCGGTTGCGACGAGGGCGACACCCGACACCTGGGTGATGTCGATGCCGTCCAGCGCGGTCGCCAGCGCATCGGCATCGAAAGTCTTCACCTTGCGGATGTCGAGATGGGTGCGGTCGAGAATGGAATAGAGCTTTGCCTGGTTGAGCTCCTGCTCCAACCCCAGCATGAAACTGTTCGAGCCCTCGGGAACAATGAAAAGCAGGTTATAGACGCGTTGCTTGGCGAGGTTGGCAGCCGAGATATCGCGCACATAGCCAAGCCTGATGATGGCTGCATTGACGCGCGCAACCGTCTCCGCGCGCACGCCTGAGCGCCTGTTCAGCACGCGGTCGACGGTTGCCAGACTGACACCCGCCTCCCCGGCCACATCATGAACGGTTGGACGCATTCCTCACTCCCGGCGTCGACCTAGCATGGAGTTTTGAGGTACGTAAAGCAGAATCTGATGTACGTATCTCACGATCAATCGACCACCGGTTCGGAGATCTCGCGGGTCTTCTGTGCAAGGCTCTGTTTTCGTTCGTCTTGCTATTGAAACCCGGCCGGTCGGTCCGTATATTGGAGCTGTCCTGGCAACAGGACTATGGTGCTAAACCGACTGTGCAATAGGCGATCCGGACGCGGTTTCGATACCGCCACCTCCACCATAAACCGTCTTCCGCTCGACGGCTTATGATGGGGGTGAAATGGGTTCGACGGGCGTTGAAAGACAGATTGCTGTACCCGGCATTGTACCACCGTTATCGGGCTAAACTTATAGTTGCCAACGACAACTATGCGGAAGCTCGTCTCGCTGCTTAATGCGGCGCGAACGCTTCAAATCAAGCCCTAGCGGTTCGCACCTCTAGGCGGGGTCCGGAGGCACCTGGCAACAGAAGCCTCCACTTCCCTCCCAGACATCCCCGCGTCTCGCCGTGGCCGGCATCCCGGACCACGCGACACATCCTTTCCGAACTCCCACGACCCGGACGACGGCCTGACCAAGCTCGTCGCACCCATCCATGGAGACTGCCATGCAGAACCATACCGACCAATTCTTCGTGCTGACCGGCGGCCCAGGCTCAGGCAAAACCACACTCATCGAGGCACTGGCCGCACGGGGCTACGCCACCGCACCTGAGGCAGGCCGCAACATCATCCAGGACCAGATGACGGTCGGTGGATCGGCGCTGCCCTGGAACGACAGGGCCCTGTTCGCCGAATTGATGCTGGCCTGGGAACTGCGCTCCCATCACACCGCCTCGCGGCTGTCGGGGCCTGTGTTTTTCGACCGCGGTGTGCCGGACACGCTCGCCTATCTCAGGCTGAGTAGTCTGCCGATACCGGCACACATGGAAAAGGCGGCCGAACATTTCCGCTACAACCGCCGTGTTTTCATCGCACCGCCATGGCCCGATATCTTTACGCAGGATACCGAACGCAGGCAGGATCTCGATGAGGCCGAGCGCACCTTCGAAGCCTTGGCCGAAACCTATCCGCGCTACGGCTATGAGCTGATCACATTGCCACGGGCATCGGTCGAAGAGCGCCTTGCCTTCATCTTTGAAGAGATCGATTCGTAGAACGACCCGCAAGGAAAAGGGCTACCCCGACCAGCGCCAGGCAGAGCAGGCTGAAACCTGTGCGCAAGGTGTTCCACCATGTCCAATCGACAGAGTAGGTACGCCAGAGCGTCGCCGCCTCGGCCGCATCGGTCGGCACGGCCGTGATTGCCAGTGCTTCATTCATCGGCACGTTCACGGCGAAGGTCGGCAGGAGAGCACCAAGCAGATAACTTGCTGCGGCAGCCAGCATGGCGAACGCCGCTGCCCGCCGCCCTGCCCCGAGCAAGGCAGCCCCGGCCAGCGTGGCTGCAATCGGCGTGCCAAAAAAAGCTGGCGCGAACACCGCATTGCGAACCATCGCATTGATGCCTTGCATGGCAGCAATGGCATGCGCCGGCGCAACCGCATCCAGGCCGCGCATGACGGAACTCGTATAAGCATAGAAGAACCCGGCAATTGCGCCGGCAAGCAGCAGCGCAATGCCCGACAGCCCCTGCGCCACATTCGTCAGCATCCGATTTTCCCGCATCGTGCCCATGATCACCTCACCTCAACTTGAGTACCGCTCGGTACTTGCGTCGATTAGTACCGCATGGTACTCAGCTCCGCAAGCTACGGAGAAATACGATTTGCCTGCAAAGATGCCTGCCGGTCGGCGCGATGACGTTTTGGACGCCGCGCTGGAACTGCTTGCCGCGGGAGGACTTCAGGCCGTCACCACCACGGCCCTCGCCCGCGTCGCCAGATGTTCGAAAGACACGCTCTACGTTTTGTTTGAAAACCGCGACGCCATCCTGGCGGCCCTCGTCATGCGGCAGGCTTCGCAGCTCAACACCGCCCTGCGGGAAAGCAGCAACGAGGGTTCACCACGCGATCGGCTGACGCTGATCTGCACCCAGCTGCTGAAACTACTCACCTCGCCCGCTTCGCTTGCCATCAACCGGGCAGCGCTTGGCGATGCCAGCGGAGACCTGTCCAGGATACTGATAGCCACTGGCAAGGAGCGCTCGGCGCCGAAAATCATGGCTGCAATCGAAACGCTGAACATCAAAGGCGTCATCAACGCCCGCGACCCCCTGGATGCCTATCAAACGCTCTACGGCCTGCTGATTGGCGATCGACAGATCCTCGCGCTGCACAATGCCTATGATCCCACCGAAGATGCCGAAACCATCGCAGGCCGGGCAGTCGAGCGCCTGATACAGATCTACGCTCCCAATCCGGGGAAAAGCTGACCTCCCGCGCCGAGTGCCGTCAGGCAGCAGCCGGGAGTTCGCGTCTGTCGGCTACCGTCCGGTTGCGGCCTGCATGCTTGGCGGCATAAAGCATCTTGTCGGCGCGGCCGATCGCATCCCAGAGCTGCTCGCCCGACTGGCTTTCGACGATGCCGAAGCTGCAGGTCACCCTGAAGCCCTCGGGCAAGCCAGCGAGATCGCATGCTGCTATCTCACGCCTCAGCTGTTCCGTCAGCACATAAGCATCGTCGACCGTACAGTTTCTGAGCAGGATGACGAACTCCTCGCCACCAATGCGGGCAACCAGATCTCGCCCCCTGACACAGCGCCTGATCGTTTCTGCCACTGTTGCAAGCACACTGTCGCCGGCCGCATGGCCGAAGCGATCGTTGATGGACTTGAAGCGGTCGATGTCACAGGCAACCACGCTGACGGCTTGGTGGATTGCGCCAGAGAACAGTTGCACAGCCCGCGTCTCCAGGCCGCGGCGATTGAGCAGACTGGTCAAAAGATCGCTGTCGCGCTCCGCCTTGAGGCCCAGCACCACATCGGCACATACCACGACCAGCAGACCGAGTCCCATTGCCACGCCGAGCACCGACATGGCGAATTGTGCCCACAACCAGAATGGCGATTCAAAGAAGGCGGAGACATCGTTGATGGGCACCGAGCCGCCGGTAAGCAGCGTCCGCAGCACGAAAGTCAGCGAAAGCCCAGACAGCATCCACAGCAACGCCCTGTCGATGGCGCTGCCACACATCAGATGCCGCAATTGCCAGGCTGAGCTCAATACGATGCCAGCCATGCCGAGATTGAGCAGGCAGGCCCTGAGCTGGAGATTGTCCTCCGCATAGTAGAAATAGCCGAGCAGGCCGACCACCAGCGTCATCCAAGCGGCATGTTCGACGACGAGCATCCGTTTGCCCGAGCGCACGAGAACACCTTCCGCCAGGAACAGCGGGCCAGCCGTGTAGAGGACAGCACAGGCAAGGGTGTTCAGGCCGATATCCGAGGGCCACAGCGCGAACTGCACCACGGTACCGACGCTGACCGAAAGGAATGCCAGCGAAAACAGCACGAGATGCCTGCGGCGGCGGTCAAGCAGCCACACGCTGAAGAAGCTGGCCGCGAACAGGAGCAGCAATGCCGAAGGTATGAATTTCAAGGTATTCGCCCGCGCCCGTGACCCGCGTCAGATGCCGGTCGATGTCTACAAGACGCGGGTAAACAAAGAGGATAGCGGAACAACAAAAGGTTGCCGCGCACCCATTTTCCCCACGAAAGGCTCCGGGGTTCGTTATCTCCTACCCGGCACGGCGCGCCCAGGCACAGACCTGCGCGTGGGCAATGATCTGGCTCTGTGCTGCCACGGTGGCTTCGCGCAGCCGCGCCTCCAGCGTGTCGATATCGACAATCGCCTCGGTGGTGAGGCCGAGTTGAACCAGCCTGGGCAGAAGCGATCGAATAGTCTCCGCTATCCAGGCATGGTGCGGAGCGTCCGGTCCACCCGCCACCGGCGTCTCGCTGAAGAGAGAGGGCTCCGGCAAACCGGCCCCCGTGTAGATGCTGAAGAGCTTGTCGGCGGCATCGTGGTGCGGAGCCACCATGTGAAACAGTGTGAACAGCCAGTCGCCGACCTGTTCCCACAAAGGCACGATGGGCAACGACGCGAACGGATGCCGATGGCTGACTTCATGGAATGCGACGACACCACCTGGTCGGACAAGTTCGACAGCCCGGCGGACAAGCGCCACAGCGTTCGTCTGATGGACGAGAACATAACGGCCAATCACCAGGTCGAAACCGGCATCATCAACAAAATCCTCGATCGCCGCCGCCTTGAAAACAGCTTGCGGATACCCTGCTGCCCGTTGCTGCGCCACCACGATGGCTTCGGCGCTCCGGTCTATGCCGACCACCGAGCCGTCAGGCCCGACCATCTCGCATGCAAGCATCGCGACGTCGCCGGCACCGCAGCCGACATCGAGAACACGCATGCCCGGCGCAATGCCGGCTTCGCGTAAAAGACGCCCAGTTATCGGCTTGAGTATCTCGCCTTGCAGCATGAGGCGGCGGATTTCCGACGCCGAATGGCCGAGAATGTAGGACGTGGGTGTCGTCTCGTTCATGGAGCAATTTCCTTGAGGCACCCCGCCATCAGTCCATTAGCTCTATCGAATATATAGCGACGATAGGGAACCGCCGGGTGGCTGTCCATGCGCCTTGCACAGGCGGAGGGTTATTCCTGCCAACCCCTGAAATCCGCCGATTTCCACGTGGATTCAGACAGCTGCCAGATCGAACCAGGGGCACGGGATCCTGAGCCAGCCAGAATACAAAAAGGCCGGGCAAAAGCCCGGCCCTCTGGCAGTCCTGGGAGAGACTTCTATTCCGCCGGTGCCTCGACGGGCTGGCGGTTGCGGCCGAGCGTGACCTGCGTCAGCGCAAAGGCAATGACTGCGGCCAGCGTGATGCCTGCCACCATCGGCAGCGGCGTTCCGTCGAAGAACAATCCTGCGATTCCCATTGCCACCGCGCCGATGGCGAAATGCAACGTGCCCATCAGCGCCGAAGCCGTGCCGGCAATCGTGCCGTGCTCTTCCATGGCCAGCACCGAGGTGGTCGGGATGACCAGGCCAAGGAAGCCATAGCCGATGAACAGCAGGCTCGCCATGACGTCCAGGCGATCGACGCCGGAAGCCATGATCGCCAGCAGCACCACCATCGCGGTGGCATAGCCGACGACAGCCACCTTCACGACGCGCTTCAATCCAAAGCGATCGGCCAGCAGGCCCGTCATCTGCGACATGCCGATGAAGGCAACCGCATTGATCGAGAAGAACACGCTGTAGAGCGAGGGCGAAAGGCCATAGTGGTCGATCAGGATGAAGGACGAGCTTGCCAGATAGACGAAGAAAGAAGCGATGCCGAAGCCGCCGATCGCCGTCAGCCCGAGAAAGTTGCGATCATTGAGCAGGAACCAGTAGCCTTTCAGTGCCGAGCCAAAGGAAGAGCCGACCCGGTCCTCAACCGGACGTGTCTCCTTCTGGGCCGTGGCCAGAAGCACGATCGCGATCACCGCAGCACCGGTCAGCACCCAGAACACCGCGCGCCAGCCTAGGGTTTCGATGATCAGGCTGCCGGAAAGCGGTGCCAGGATGGGCGACACGGAAAACACCAGCATGAGCAGCGACATCAGCTTGGCCGCCTCGTTACCGGTGTGCATGTCACGCACCACGGCACGCGGAATGGCCATGCCTGCGCTGGCGCCCAGCCCCTGCAGGAAGCGGAACGCGATCAGCCATTCGATGTTTGGCGCCATCGCCGAGCCGACGCCGCCGATGATGAACAGCGCAAGGCCGACATAAAGCGGCGGCTTGCGTCCGAACATGTCCGACAACGGGCCAACCACGATCTGGCCAAAACCCATGGACAGGAAGAAGATCAAAAGGCTCATCTGCACGGCCGAAGTGCCGGCATTGAGATCGGCACCGATCGAAGGCAGCGCCGGCAGATACATGTCGACGGCGAAGGCACCGACGGCGGACATAAGGCCGAGCAGCACCGCGGTGCGGAGAAAATGCGCGTTCATGATATGGCTCTTTCAAATCCGGTTACTGCCGCGCTGCGGCGTCTAACCCAAGGACGTTCCATCCCTTGAGATGCCGACACGAAAAACGCCGCATCTCTAAATCTTATAGTCCAGAAAATTAGACACTCTTGTCTAAATTGTCAATCACGGCTATATAGATTTTTATGAGCCAGACGATTGCTGCTGACAGTTTTCCGCCGCGCGGCCACGAAGCCAAAAGGGTTGCGATCGTGGATGCTGCCATGTCGGTTTTCTGCCGCGAAGGTTTCGCTGGTGCCAATATCGACCTGATCGCTGCGGAAGCAGGCGTTTCGCGCCAGACCGTCTACAATCACCACGGCGATAAGGAAAAGTTGTTCGTCGCAGTGGTGCGCGAGCTGACCGAGCGCTGCAATGCCGGCATCTTCGCAACCCTGGCCACCTTCCCCGACCAGCCCAAGGATCTCGAGGCGGATCTGATCGGCTACGCCGTGCGCATGAACCGCAACTGCATCTGCAGCCGCGACGGCAAATTCCTGCGCAAGCTGATCCAGACCGAGGGCGAACGTTACCCTGAATTGTTCGCCGAATGGCGCGAGAATGGTCCTGGTACGACATTGCCAGCGCTTGCCGCGCGTTTTGCGCGTCTCGCCTTCGCTGGTCATCTCGCCATCGACGACCCGGACGTGACTGCCCGTCATTTCGTCGGCCTGATCAATGCCGAGCTGCAGATCGAATTCATGATGGGCATTCAACCAAGCCAGGAAGAAGTCCTGCAGTCGGCTACGCATGGCGTACGAGCTTTCCTGCGCGCCTATGGTGCTCGCCAACCGGCGTCTCGCCAGCGCGAGGCCGCACTGGCCTGACGACACAGTCGCGAAAGCGTCACCCAAAGACGGCTTTGGTGTTGGCCACTGGGCCGGCGCCGTCTATATGCGGTTTACGAGCCCGCCAAGCTTGATTACAGCTATGCGGACGATTCAACGGAACCGCCCAGGCATATGGCCGACGACCACATTCGCTACGACATCCTGGCCCAGGAAGCTTTGCGCGGCGTCATGCGCAAGGTGCTGGCGGAGGTCGCACGCACCGGCCTTCCGGGCAACCATCACTTCTTCATCACTTTCCTGACGGGCGCGCCGGGCGTGCGCATTTCATCACGCCTGCGCGAGCGCTATCCCGAGCAGATGACCATCGTCATCCAGTTCCAGTACTGGGATCTGAAGGTAACGGAAGCCGGCTTCGAGGTTGGCCTGTCCTTCTCCGACATTCCGGAAAAGCTGGAAATCCCGTTCTCTGCAGTGCGCGGCTTCTACGATCCGTCGGTGAATTTCGAACTCGAATTCGATGTCCGGACCGAGACGGCAGATGAGGTCGAAGAAAAGCCGGCGGTCGAGCCTGTCGCACTTGCTCCCGAAAAGAAATCCGAGTCGAAGAAGAAAGCTGCGGCCGAGCCCGAGAAGCCAGCAGCCGACGAGCCCGCCTCCGGCAAGGGTGCCGAAGTCGTTTCGCTCGACGCTTTCCGCAAGAAGTAATCCGGAACCTCATGGCCGAGATCGTCAATCTCCGCCAGTTCAGGAAGGGCAAGGTGCGCGAGCAGCGCGCCGCTACGGCCGAACAGAATCGTGTCTTGCACGGCCGCAGCAAGAATGAAAAGCAGCGAGATAGATTGCTGGCGGAAAAAGCCGAGCGCCTCATTGAAGGACATCGCCGCGAGTCGACTTCTGACACCTCTGCGCAGGACAAGGACTGAGCGCGCGTGAGTCTGGTCGAGAAACGGTCCGTCACCATACGCGGCCATCGCACGTCCTACTCGCTGGAAAAGCCATTCTCCGAAGAGCTCGCTGCAATCGCTGAAAACCGCGGGCTCACCCTCGCGGCACTGGTGGCCGAGATCGACGAACAGCGCCCGCGCGAAGCCAATCTGTCATCGGCACTGCGGCTTTACGTCCTGGATTGGCTGAAGCGGGGTTCGGGCGAAATCGCTCGGTA
>WPCJ01198432.1_pt1 | contig 11498 bp, 14 predicted proteins | sample 5399831 | NCBI WGS metagenome assembly WPCJ01 (sample SAMN12869470, study PRJNA574797) | sludge metagenome | isolation source: wastewater treatment of pH10 | place: China:Beijing | collected 2019-05-20 | reverse complement strand
GACGCCTCCGCCGTGCCTCGAACCCCCGGGCCGGCTTCGCGTTCGGCGCGACCATCGTCGGCCTCGCGATCATCACCGGCTCTGCCGTCGGTCTCGTCACGGGCGGTGAGGCCCTCGGCGGCGCGCTGGGACTGCTCGCGGCGGCGCTCATCCTGGCACTCGGGATGATCGTGGCCGGGGCGTTCCGTCGGCGCAGTGGGTTCCTGGCCTTCGCGACCGTGGTGACGCTCATCGGCGGGCTCGTCGCCGGCGCTTTCTCCGCCTTCCCGGGCGTCACGCTGGGCTACGTCGCGCTCGGCAACGACGAATCCGCGCACGTCCGGCAGCCTTTCGGCGATACGTTCCTCACGCTGAATCCGTTCGAGGATGGTGCGCGGTCGATCGTCGTGGACAAGGGATCCGGCAACACCTACATCGACGTCCAGTCGGGCGTCGAGCTCGATCTGCGCGCCGTCGTCGGGTCGGCGACCGTTTCGTGGACCCGAGTGGATGAGGAGACCGGCCGGATCACTGCGCACGGCACCTGGACTCCCGTGCGCAGGAACGGGGAGTCGATCGTCCTGCAGAAGGTCGCCGCTGAGGACACCGAGCCCACCCTCGTACAACCCGTCACGATCGACCAGACCAGCGGAGTGATCTCCGTCACCCTCTACGAGCCCGCGAAGGAAGACCAGCGATGAGTACGCCGACGATCGTCGAAGCCCCCTCCCCTCCCCGCACGCGCTGGGCCGCCATCATCTGGGGCCTCCTGTTCGCCGCGATCGCCGCGGTCGCCCTCTGGATGCTGGCCGACGCCGACCGGAGGGACACCGTCGCCGATGGGCTCCTCGCTCTGACGCCGACCACGATCGTCACGATCCTCCTCCTGACTGTGGGCGTGCTGATCCTGGTCGGCGGAGCCGCAGGGCTCATCCGCCGTGCGCAGCGGAAACTCGCGACGGCCTCCCCCGCCGAGTAGCCTGGACCCCATGGCGAATCAGGGAAGGCGGCCCGGGAAGGGCGCAGGTCGAGGTACCCCTGTGCGTCGCAACAAGGCCGCCCCCGCCGAGCGGTTCCCGCCGCAGAAGCCGAAGAAGAAGACGGCCAAGGTCGTCTTCGATGCCCCTCAGCCCGAGCCCGAGGCACCGCGAACCTTCCGTCTGGGAGCGGTGCCGGGCGCGACACCGGGCAAGTGGATCGACGCGTGGAAGCAGCGCATGCCGAGAGTGCCGCTCGAGCTCGTCCCGATCGAGGTCGCCACCCAGCGCGAGGCGCTCGACGCGATCGATGCGGCGCTGGTCCGTCTGCCGCTCACGGACGAGTCCCTGCACATCATCCCTCTGTACGACGAGGTGCCGGTCGTGATCGCCGCGGTCGACTCGCACCTGACGGCGGCCGAAGAGCTCTCCGCCGCGGATCTCGAGGGCGAAGTCGTGATCGGGCTGTCCGATGACGTGCTGGGCCCGCTCGACCTCCCCGGCACACTCCCGGCCGCCTTCGCCGCACTGCCGACCGGAGAGGCGATCGCCACGGCGGCCTCCGGCGTCGGCATCGTGATCGTCCCGATGTCGCTGGCTCGCCTGCACCACCGCAAGGATGCCGACCACCGCGTGCTCGCCGATGGCCCGACCTCCACGGTGGCGCTGGTGTGGCCTCGCGATCGCACCACGCCTGACGTCGAGACCTTCGTCGGCATCGTCCGCGGCCGGACCGCGAACTCCTCCCGGTGACCGCGTCGGCTCGGCCCCGCGCGCTCGTTAGAATCTCCTGATGGCCTCGCTTCTCTACGTGTGCGTGCGACCCGAGATCGGGGCGGCGGACGCCGAGCATGCGTCCTTCCGACGGGCGCTCGGCGTCGACGTCGTCGATCGACTCGACCTGCTGCAGACACCGCTGCACATCGAGCGTCTGCGCGGATACCGCGGCGTCGTGGTCGGGGGCTCGCCGTTCAACGTCTCCGACACGGTGAAGTCCGCGGAGCAGCTGCGGGTCGAAGCCGACCTCCGCACACTGGCCGACGCGGCGATGGCCGCCGAGATCGCCGTGTTCTTCACCTGCTTCAGCATCGGCGTCGTGACCCGCATACTCGGGGGCGAGGTCGTGACGGACACGCCCGAGCCCGCGAGCGCCACCGTGATCGATGTGACCGAAGCCGGCGCCGCCGATCCCGTCTTCGGGCCGAGCGGCCCCGCCCTCACGGTGTTCACGGCGCACAAGGAGAGCGCGGCGAGCACCCCGCCCGGCGCGGTGCTCCTGGCGACCAATGAGGTCTGCCCGGTGCAGGCCTACCGCGTGGGCACGCACCTGTATGCGGCGCAGTTCCATCCGGAGCCCACCCCCCGCGACTTCGCCGATCGGATGACGTTCTACCGCACGACCGGCTACTTCGACCCGGAGGAGTTCGACGCGGTGCAGCAGCAGGTGCTCGCCGCATCGGTGACCGAGGGCGCCGCGCTTCTGCGCCGCTTCGCCGAGACCTTCGCCTGACTCAGCCTTCTGCCGAATCCCGCAACAGGGACACGCGCTCACGCAGGTATGCCTCCAAGGGCATGAACCCGCCGGCCGCGCTCCACCGCACCGAGGGGACGCCGTCGACGAGCGCCAGCGGACCGGAGGAGCCGCCCGCATCCACGGCGTCGACGTCGATCACACTCCATCCCACGTGGACGACATCGCCCTCGTCGAAGCCACCCCGCAGGGCTTCGGCACGACGTTCGGCGCGTGCTCTGGCCGACTCGGCCGTGTAGCCGCGGCGTCCGGGATCAGCCGCGCGGAGCACCTCGGCCGTGGCCAGCGCGTGCGTGTCGGTCAGCAGCAGCACACCCAGATGCCATGCTTCGCCGACCCGCACGATGCGGCGCCCGCGCCACCGCGAGACGCGCTGCTCGCCGAGTCCTTCCTTCGCGATGCCGTCGAGGCTCTGAACCGTACGGGTCAGGAGCGCCGACGCACTCGTCACAGCTCCCCCTGCACGGCGTCGCCCGCACGGGCGGGCCCGACGACGTCGGCGCGATCCCCGCGCAGGGTCATCCCGATCAACGGATAGAGCAGCACCGAGAGCATGCCCGCTCCGACCAATGCCGCCGCGGTGCCGGTGTCGAGCATCTTCTCGTCGACGCCGATCGCGGTGACCGCGACGATGATCGGCAGTCCGGTGGCGGCGAGGAGCCCGAGGGCCGCACGGTCGCGGACGCTCATCCCCACCGGGGCCGAGAGCTGCGCGGCCGCCCCACGGATGGCCAGCAGCGCGATCAGGAAGATGGGCACCAGGGCGAGGGCCGTCGGCGAGGTGAGCAGGGCCTGCAGGTCGAAGGTCACGCCCGTGTAGAGGAAGAAGATCGGCACGAGGAAACCGAATGCGATCGCCTCGATCTTGCTCTCGACCTCCTCGGCGGATTCCTTCGGCGCCCGCGTCATGATGATGCGCCACACCGCTCCCGCGACGAACGCGCCGAGCAGCATGTCGAGGTCGAGCATCACGCTCAGGCCGACCAGCGCCGCGATGAGTAGGATCACGAAGCGCACCCCGAACTGGTCGGACGTGTGCAGCGTCGCACGGACGATGCGGTGCAGGCGCCCGTGCGGCACGCGGTGCGCGAGCAGCACCGCGAGCCCGGCCAGCACCACGAACGTCAGCAGGACGGCCGTGGCGATCGGTGTGGTGCGCGTGCTGAGGAAGATCGAGATCGCGATCAGGGGCAGGAACTCGCCGACCGCGCCGATCGCACTGATCGCACGACCGAACGGCGTGTCCAGCTCGCGGGCGTCGCGCAGGATCGGCATCAGCGTGCCGAGCGCGGTGGAGCTCAGCGCGATGCCGATCACGACCATCCCCTCACCGGGGGCGAAGAAGAAGCCCAGGCCGATGCCCAGCAGAACGCTGAGGAGCCAGCCGAGGGAGGCGCGGGCGAGCGGTTTGCCCGCCACGGTCTTGAAGTCGATCTCGGTGCCGGCGACGAAGAACAGCAGCGCCAGACCGAAGTCGCTGAGCTTCTCCAGCAGGGGGCCCGGTTCGACCCAGCCGAGCACCGCCGGCCCCACGAGGATCCCGAGCACGAGTTCGAACACCACGATCGGCACCCGCACCACCGGGCGGACCCCGCGGGCGAGCAGGGGCGCGGCGACGGCCAGCAGGGGGATCAGCACCAGGCCGAGATCGCTCGCTTCCACGATTCTCAGAGTAGCGAGTCGCCTCCCGCGATTCGCCCCCGGTGTGCATCCACGGCAGAATCGATGCACACCCTCGAGGAGCCTCCATGTCCCAGCCCGATACCGCCCGCCTGCTCATCGCCTGCGACGACCAGCCCGGGATCGTCGCCGCCGTGGCGGGCGTGCTCGCCCAGCACGGTGCGAACATCATCTCGCTCGACCAGCACTCGACGGATTCCGAGGGCGGACGCTTCTTCCAGCGCACCGTGATCCACCTCGATGGACTCGCCGCCGCACGCCCCGCGCTCGAAGCCGACATCGCCGTCGTCGCCGAACGCTTCGGCATGGAGTGGTCGCTGCACGACGTCGCCCGCCGCAAGCGCGTGGCGATCTTCGTCTCGAAGTACGACCACTGCCTGATGGAGCTGCTCTGGCGCACACAGCGCGGCCAGCTCGACATCGACATCACGATGGTCGTCTCCAACCACCCCGACCTGGCCGAGTCGGTCCGCTCCTTCGGCGTGCCCTTCGTGCACATCCCCTCGGGTGACAAGGCCGCCATGGAGGAGCGACAGCTCGAACTGCTGCGCGGGAACGTCGACCTCGTCGTGCTGGCGCGCTACATGCAGATCCTCACCGACGACTTCATCACCCGCCTCGAAGCGCCGGTGATCAACATCCACCACTCGTTCCTGCCCGCCTTCATCGGGGCGAACCCCTACGCCCGCGCTAAGGACCGCGGCGTGAAGCTGATCGGCGCGACCGCGCACTATGCGACCGCCGACCTCGACGAGGGGCCGATCATCGAGCAGGACGTCACACGCGTGACCCACTCCGAGTCAGCGGCCGAGCTGCAGAGCCGCGGGGCCGATGTCGAGCGACTCGTCCTCGCCCGCGCCGTGCAGTGGCACGCCGAGGACCGTGTGATCGTGCACGGCAAGTCCACCGTCATCCTCTAGGCCCTCCTCCGGTCGCACTTTCGCACGCTAAACCGCTGTTTTGACGGCGAAAGTGCGACCGGAGCGACGGTAGAGAGCGATCAGGAGGCGCGCGGCACGCCGGCGGCCAGCTCCGCGAACACCTCGGCGGCGGTGTCGAGGCGCGCGAGCGGGGCAGCCTGCCCCATCCACAGCGACTGGAGCTCCCCGAGATTCTGCTCCCCCGCTGCGGCACGGAAGCGTCCGGTGAGCCAGTTCTGCATCGGGAACGGTGCGATCGTGCCGCTCGCCTCGATCGCCCGCACCGCACGGTTGCGGGCACCCCGGGCCAGGCGACCGCTCATGGCACGGGTGAGTACCGTCTCCTCGGCGGCGGTCGCACGGATCGCGGTGCGATGCGCGGTCGTGGCCACGGACTCCGCCGTCGCGAGGAAGGCCGTCCCGACCTGCACGCCGGTCGCACCCAACGCGAACGCCGCGGCGACTCCCCGTCGATCGGCGATGCCGCCTGCCGCGATCACCGGCACATCCACCGCATCGACCACCTGCGGGACGAGCGCGAACGTGCCGACGAGCGAGTCCTCAGCCGGACGGAGGAACGACACCCGATGCCCGGCCGCCTCGGCACCCGTGGCGACCACCGCATCCACCCCGGCGTCGGCGAGCGCGACGGCCTCGGCGACGGTGGTCGCGGTGCCGACGATGCGGATCCCCCGGCGCTGTGCCTCCTGGACCACCTCGGCCGACGGCACCCCGAACACCGTGCTGAGCACGGCGGGCCGGATCTCCCAGATCACGTCGAGCTGCTCCTTGAGCGACGGGACGTACCGCTCCGGGGGCGCCGGGAGATCGATGCCGACCGCCTCGTAGAAGGGTTGCAGTGCCTGCGCGAACACCGCGTGCTGCGGATTCGGCTCGACCTCGTCGCCGGTGGGGAGCCAGGTGTTCACCGCGAACGGACGATCGGTCGCCGCCCGCAGCGCCGCGCCGGTCGCACGGATGCGGTCGCCGTCGTAGCCGTAGAGTCCGAACGAACCGAGGCCGCCCGCAGCGCTGACCGCAGCCGTGAGGGCGGTCGAGGAGAGCCCGCCGAACGGGCCGAGGATGATCGGTTGCTCGATCCCGAACAGGGCGCGAAGGTCACTCATGCTTTCGACCGTACGCCCCGTCGGCTTTCGAATCGTGCACTGTGCGGCATAAGTGGCCGGGAGCGCACCATTCGCGCGATTCGAAAGCGGCGGCCGCCCCCGGTGCTACCCTCACAACAGGAAGGGAGCGCGCATGGGCGAGTGGTTCGGGCAGATGCTGAGCATCGTCGCGACGGCGCTCGGCCTCGTGTCGATGCCGGATGCCACGGCTCTCGGCCTCGCCGTCGCCCTGCTCGCGGTGACCGCACTCACCCTCGCAATCGTGCTGAGTGTGCGCCCCGAGGCCTCGACCGGTGCCCCGCATCCGTTGCGCGCCATCGACGTCGGCACCCTCCTCACGCAGAGTGATCCTGATGCCGCCGGGCATCCGCGCCCTCGGGCGCCGGGAGTCGCGACCGCCGCGTAGTCCGCTCTTTCGACGGGACCGCGCGGCCTTCGCCGACCCTTCCCGACACCTCGAACGGACACTTCCATGGACCCCTTTGCCTTTCCACCCCTCGCCGCCCTCCTCGACGCCGCCTACGGCGCGCTGACCGGGCTCTCCAACCTGCTTACCCCCATCGCCGGTGCCTCCGCCGCCGCTCTCGCCGTCGTCCTCGTCACACTGCTCGTGCGGGTACTGCTCATCCCCGTCGGCATCTCCCAGGCCAAGGCCGAGCAGACCAGGGCGCGTCTCGCGCCGAAGCTGCGCGAGCTGCAGCGCCGCCACAAGAAGAACCCCGAACGTCTGCAGAAGGAGACGCTGGCGCTGTACCGCGCGGAGAACACGTCGCCGTTCGCGGGGATGCTCCCGGTGCTCGCACAGGCCCCCGTGGTCGGCATCCTCTACACGCTGTTCCTCCGGCCCGAGATCGCGGGACACCCGAACGAGCTGCTCGCGCACGACCTGTTCGGCGCACCGCTGGGTACGAGCCTGGTGTCGGCGCTGTTCGGGGGCACCGCGACACCCGCCACCTTCCTCGTGTTCGGGGTGCTGCTCGCGGTCATGCTCGCGGTCGCCGAGATCACCCGCCGCGTGTTCCGCCCGACGCCGGTCGATGGGGACGACGACTCACCCCTGAACTCCCCCACCCTGCTGCGCGTCGTCTCGGCGATGCACTACGCGACCGCGGTCTTCGCCGTGTTCGTGCCTCTCGCCGCTGCGCTCTACCTGACGGTCACGGTGGTGTGGACGCTCGTGCAGCGCGTGATCCTGCGTCGCCGGTACCCGCTGCCGGTCCCCGCGGTCAGTCGGGCAGCGGTATCGGTGCAGTGAACGGGCCGGAGGGACCGTCGTCGCGGCGTTCCCTCCGCACCCCGAGCGTGGTCCCGACGCTCGCGGCGATCACGAGGGCGACGGCGAGCATCCGCAGCGGCGTGGCGTCCTGGCCGAGGATGAGCCAGCCGGCGAGCGTCGCGAACGCCGGTTCGAGGCTCAGCAGCACACCGAACACGCGCTGCGGCAGACGGCGCAGCGCCGCGAGCTCGAAGCTGTAGGGGATCACGGACGACAGCACCGCGGTGATCGCAGCGAGCAGGAGCAGCTGCGGATCCATCGCCACCGTCGACGCGGCCGGGATGCCGACCGGGATGAGCAGCACGGCAGCGACCACGAGTCCCATCGCCAGGCCGCTGCTGCCCGGGATGAGGGAGCCGACGCGGGCGCTCATCCGGATGTACATGGCCCAGAAGCCCGCTGCGATCAGGATGAACAGCACACCGAGCGGATCGAGCGGCTCGGCACCGATCAGGCCGTCGATGCCCAGCACGATCATTCCGAGGAGGGCCACTCCGACCCAGACGAAGTCCGTGACCTTCCGGGTGAGCACGGCCGCGAGCACGAGTGGTCCGAGGAACTCGATCGCGACGGCGGGGCCCAGGGGGATGCGGTCGATCGCCGCGTAGAAGAAGCCGTTCATCGCGGCCAGCGAGACGCCGAAGAGCACCGCGGCGAACCACTGCGGGCGGGTCCACTTCCCGGGCCGCGGGCGCACGATGACGACCAGGAGGACCGCGGCGATCGCGACGCGCAGTGAGGTCACCCCCCACGGACCGAGCACCGGGAAGAGCTGGGCCGCGACGGCGGCGCCGAAGGGAAGCGAGAGGCAGGAGCCGATGACGAGCGCGACTCCGACGAGGGGACGGGACGCGGCCGGCTTCTGCACCCCACAAGCTTAGGCGGCGGCTCCCCTCGGTGCCGCCGCCTGAGCACGTGTCAGAGGCCCTTGCCGCCGGTGACCGCGATGACCGAGCCGGACGTGTACGAGGATTCCGCCGATGCCAGGTACACGTAGGCACCGGCCAGTTCCGCCGGCTGACCCGCCCGACCCAGCGGAGTGTCGGCACCGAAGGTAGCCAGCCGCTCGGCATCCCATCCGGTCGCGGGGATCAGGGGTGTCCAGACCGGTCCCGGCGCGACGGCGTTGACCCGGATTCCGCGGGGTCCCGCCTCCTCGGCGAGCGCTTTGACGAACGCGATCTGCGCCGCCTTGGTCATGGCGTAGTCGATCAATCCCGGTGAGGGGTTGTAGGCCTGGATGGAAGCCGTCACGATGATGCTCGCTCCGGGCTGGAGGTCGGGGTAGGCCGCCCGCGCCGAGAACAGCATGCCCGCCAGGTTCGTGTCGAACACCCGACGCATGCGGTCCGTCTCCAGACTCCCGAAGTCGTCGATGTCGTGCTGATAGCCCGCGTTGAGCACGAGCACGTCGAGCCCACCCAACTCACTCCGCGTGCGGGCGACGATGTCGGTCGCGAAAGCCTCTTCTCGCAGGTCGCCTGCGAAGCCCACACCCGTGCGCCCCGTCTCGCGGACCAGGGCGAGCGTGTCCTCCGCGTCATCCTGCTCCTCGGGCAGGTGCGCGATCGCGATGTCGGCGCCCTCCCGTGCGAAGGCGATCGCGACGGCCCGACCGATCCCGGAGTCACCGCCCGTGATGAGAGCACGGCGACCTTCCAGGCGCCCGTGGCCGACGTAGGTCCCTTCGCCGTGGTCCGGTTCGGGGCGCGTCCGCTCGGTCAGCCCCGGCTGGTCCTGGTGCTGGTCGGGAAAGCCCTCTTCGCGGTGCGCGTGTCGGGGGTCGGTGGTGTCGTCGGTCATGGCCGATCCTCCTCGTCTCGTCGAACGAGGCCCACACTTCCACCTTCGCCCGCCCGTGGTCAGGGGCTTGACATCCCGGGCTCGGAGCCGCGGTCCCGGCTCAGAGCGGAGGGGTGACCGGAACCTCCCCGGCACCGGGCTCGTCGCCGGCCTCGGCGGGTTCGGGCACGAGGTACAGCCCGCTCGGCGCGTTCGCGGTGAAGGCGAGTGCCTCGATCCACGCCCGGTTGATGGACGGCTGACGGCTGCCGAAGTACTTGAAGACGAGCGAGCTCCCCGGCTGGATCCACACCGTGGTGCGCCCGCCGCCGACGCTCGCATCCTCACGCCAGCTGAACGGGAAGGGCTCCCCGCGGCGCAGCTTCGCGGTGATGACGAGCTGAAGGTGGGTGAGGGCGCGATCCTCGATCTCGGTCTTCACGCCGCCTTCGTAGACGAATTTACCCATGGGTGGTGCTCCTTGGTCGCTGCCGGGCCGAGACGACGGCTCACCTCATTCTCCCGTACTCGGGAGAAGGTTATCGCCTCCGGGGGCGGTCGACCGCGCGCTGACGACTCGCTGCACCGAAGTCAACCCCCTTCGGCGGAGCGACGGCAGGACCCTAGCCTCGGGACACGCGATTCGAGGAGGACTGCCATGAACGACCGACACATCGACGACCGCCCGGATGACGGATACACCCCCACGACCACGCATGCCGAATGGGGCGCGGGGAACCCTCGATTGCGCATCAGCCGAGACGACGAGCGCACCGAGTTCGCGCTCGAGGTCGACGTGGTCCGGATCGGGTCGGCCGAGGGCAACGAACTGCGCCTCCCCGAGACCGACCCCGTGCACGCGACCATCACGCACGACGACCGCGACGAGTACGTACTGACCTTGAACGGGGAGGGCGAGACCAACGCGAGTCTGGGTGTCGACGCGACTCACGCCGACGAGTCCTCCGAGACGCTGCGCACGGGCGCGCACTTCACGGCAGGCCCGTGGACGTTCGTGTTCGCACGCGACGAGTTCGCCGACCATGGACGTCCGTACGGCGGACGCTCGGGCGGGGAGTATTCCGATCAGCCGCTGCAGCCGCCGCGTCCCGACTACGACGAGGGCGAAGAGCGATGACCACCACGCGTGACCTCACGAGGGCGTCGGCATCCGCGCTCGGGGTCAGCCAGCCTGGACGCATCGCGGCCCGTTGCCGCTGACGCCGTGGACACCGCTGACGCCGAGACCGACGACGCGAGCGCGGTCACCGGCACGCAGAACGACCTCACACGATTGAGCGACCTCGCCGCCGAGCTACGGCTGCGGGTCGGAGTGGCGGAGTCGCTCACAGCCGGCCTGCTCGCGCACACGATCGGTGCCGGCGACTCTGCCTCGGACTGGTTCTCCGGCGGCATCGTCGTCTACCGCACCGACGTCAAGGAGCGCGTTCTCGGACTGACGCCGGGGACGGATCCGTGTTCCGCAGCGTGTGCGGAACAGCTCGCCTCGGGCACACGACGCCTCTTCGACGCCGACATCGCCGTATCGACGACGGGCGTCGGAGGTCCCGACCCCCAGGGAGGTCATCCCCCGGGTACGGTCTACCTGGGTTGGGCCACCGCCGACGAGGTCGGGCATCGGAGACTCGCTCTGGTCGGCGAGCCTGAAGACGTCCTGGCCGCGACCGTCGACGCCGCTGTCCGACTGCTCGTCATCCGCTCCGCAGGTCTACGCCCACCGGGACCGCTGCGGGGTCAGGCGACCGAAGGCTAGTTCCGACACTCGTTCCGGCTCAGCGCCCCGGAACGAGTCCGATGCGCAGAGGCGCAGCCGGAGTGGCAGCTTCCGCGAGAGCCGCGTCGATGTCCGAAAGGTCCCGCACTGCACCGACCGCATCCACGAACGGGTACGCCCGCCCCCGTCCGGAGAGAAAGGCCACGGCCTCCGCCAGCTCGGCGCCCGTGTAGTTGTGGACGCCGGCGACCGTCACGAGGCGCCGCACGATGCTCTCGGCGTCGAAAGGCACCGGGTCCGCGGGGAAGACGCTGCCCACGAGCACGACCGTACCGCCGACTGCGACGCCCTCGAGCGCGTCGTGGACGGCATGGCCCGAGGCCTCGATCACGATGTCGGGCTCGCGGTCCACGGCGATCTCGGTCGCCCCGAATCGCGTGGCGAGTTCCCGCCGCTCCGGGTTCGGGTCGAGCACCTCCACGGTCGCGCCC
>WPCJ01195538.1_pt1 | contig 11505 bp, 22 predicted proteins | sample 5399831 | NCBI WGS metagenome assembly WPCJ01 (sample SAMN12869470, study PRJNA574797) | sludge metagenome | isolation source: wastewater treatment of pH10 | place: China:Beijing | collected 2019-05-20 | reverse complement strand
CTAATCCTGATAATCAAAATATTTCAATTGGTAAAGCCGGAAGAAACCGTTGGCTTGGAGTCAAGCCATCAGTAAGAGGGATTGCAATGAATCCGGTAGATCATCCACATGGTGGTAGAACTAATGGTGGAAGGCATCCGGTTACACCGTGGGGTAAATCTACAAAAGGTAAGTTGACAAGGAAGAATAAACGTACCTCTAAGTATATTGTCAGACGTAGAGATAACTAATTAAAGGAATGAATATGGGAAGAAGATCTGTGTGGAAAGGACCATTTATTGATAGCCATTTACTTAAAGCGGTTGAAAAAGTAGTTGCTTCAGGTAAAAGTAACGTAATTAAAACTTGGTCAAGAAGGTCTACTATTTTGCCTAATTTTGTGGGGTTGACATTTGCAGTGTATAACGGTAAAAAGTTTATTCCCGTTCTAGTAACTGAGCAAATAGTAGGTAAGAAGTTAGGAGAGTTTGCCCCCACCAGGACATTTATGGGGCACGGGGCTAATAGAAAGGCAAATAGAGCATAAAAAAGATGACAGTAGTAATTAGAAGAAAACATTTAGATCAAGATAAAACTGCTTATGCAAAAGCGGCTGCACTTAAAACCAGCGCCCAAAAATTGGGACTTGTGGTTGATCTAATTAAAGGAATGGATGTGAATCAAGCATTTGTTCAGCTGCAATTTAGCAAGAAGCGAGTTGCAAGAGAAGTGAAGCAGCTTTTAAATTCTGCTGTAGCGAATGCTGAAAACAATCATAATTTGGATGTTGACAAATTGTTTGTATCGGAAGTTTTGGTTGGCAAGGCATTCACACTTAAGAGATTTCATGCAAGAGCACGAGGAAGGGCAGGGAAGATTGCTAAGCCTTTTAGTAGAATGACAATTTTTGTATCAGAGAGAGGTTAATAAGCATGGGACAGAAGGTTAATCCGGTAGGTTTACGCTTAGGTATTGTTAGAACATGGGATTCTTTATGGTATGCAGATAGAGATTATGCGGATAAATTATTGCAAGATTTGAAAATAAAAGAGCATGTTGAGAATAAACTAGCGCATGCCGGGATAAGCAACGTTAAGATAGAGCGTCCGGCAAATAAAACCAGAGTTATTATCTATGCTTCAAGGTTAGCAGTTATTATTGGTAATAAAGGTGCTGGGATTGAGAAAGTTAAAAAAGAAATTGAGAAGATTACTAAGAACGAAGTATCTGTTAACGTAGTCGAGGAAAGAAAGCCGGAGACAAATGCTGTATTAGTCGCTCAGTCAATAGCTCAACAGCTAGTTAAAAGAGCTGCGTTTAGAAAGGTAGCTAAGAGAGCTGTACAAACTGCAATGAGATTAGGGGCGAAAGGCATTAGGGTTAATGTTTCAGGAAGGTTAGGTGGAGCAGAGATCGCAAGAACGGAGTGGTATAGAGAAGGTAGGGTGCCTTTACATACTCTAAGAGCTGATATCGATTATGGTATAGCGAGAGCCAATACTACTTATGGTGTTATAGGTATTAAGGTTTGGGTATATAAAGGTGATAAAATTGAGAAGCAGAAAGAAGAAAGAAATAGCAATACAGCAGGTTAATTTTTATGTTGGTTCCTAAGAAAACAAAATATAGAAAAGCATTTAAAGGTAGGATTCATGGTGCCTCTAAAGGTGGTACAGAGTTAAATTTCGGTATTTTCGGATTAAAAGCTTTAGAGCCTGAAAGGGTTACCGCAAGGCAAATCGAGGCTGCTAGAAAAGCTATAACTAGGCATTTGAAAAGAGTAGGGAAACTCTGGATTAGAATCTTTCCTGATATTCCTGTTTCAAAAAAGCCGGCAGAAGTTAGAATGGGTAGTGGGAAAGGTGCGCCTGAGTTTTTTGCTGCAAGAGTTAAGCCGGGAAGAGTGATGTTTGAGCTTGATGGAGTGAATGAAGAGCTTGCAAGGGGCGCTTTTGAAAGAGCTTCTGCTAAACTTCCGATTAAAACGAAATTTATTAAGAGACTTGGTGAGGAAAGCTGATATGAAGATGTCTGATATATTAACAAAAACTGATAAAGAGATTGTTATAGAGATTTATAATTTAAAAAGAGAAATGTTGAATTTAAAGTTTCAAAAGGCAGCGGGTGAGCTTTCAAACCCATCAAGATGTAGAGTTGTGCGTAAGTTAATAGCTAAGTTTAAAACTGTAGCTTCGCAGAGAAAGAATAAGGCTAAATAAGTGATCGGAGCAAATTAAGATGCCTAGAAAAGTATTAGAAGGATTAGTTGTAAGTGATAAAACAGATAAAACTATATCAGTTTTAGTCGAGAAAACTTACAGACATCCACTTTATCATAAAATTTTTAAACAAAGTAAGAAGTATTCTGCGCATGATCCGGAAAACCAATGTAAATTGGGAGATCGTGTGGAGATTATTGAAAGTAAACCAATCTCTAAGACTAAGAGATGGCAGCTTGTAAAAAGAATTGAAACTAAATAGAACTTTGGTTAGGAGATAAATAATGATTCAGATGAAAACTAACCTTGAAGTTGCTGACAATTCAGGAGCACGTAAAGTTCAGTGTATTAAGGTTATAGGTGGTACACATCATAATACCGCAAGAGTTGGCGATGTAATAGTAATCTCAGTAAAAGATGCTATGCCAAAAGGCAAAGTTAAAAAAGGTGATGTGCACAGGGCTGTAGTTGTTAGAACTAAGAAAGAGATTAAACGTGTTGATGGAAGCATTATTAAGTTTGATACTAATGCTGCGGTTTTAATCAACAAACAACATGAACCTATAGGAACTCGTGTTTTTGGTCCGATTCCAAGAGAGCTTAGAGCCAAAAATTTTATGAGAATAATTTCTTTAGCACCTGAGGTATTATAATATGGCATTGAAACTAAAAATTAGAAAGGGAGATGAGGTAATAGTTATTACCGGAAAGGATAAGGGTAAAAAAGGTGAGGTAACTAAAGTGATACCTCAAGATAATAAGGTTATTATCAGTGGCATAAATGTTGTAAAAAAACATACTAAACCATCAAAGCTTAGCCCACATGGTGGAATTATTCCAAAAGAAATGCCTATAAGTATTTCTAACGTGGCACACATTGACCCCAAGACTGATATGCCAACTAAAATTGGACTTAAGCTCTTAGCTGATGGTAAAAAAATAAGGTATGCTAAACGCTCAGGTGAAGTAATTGATAATTTGAAATAATCCGGTATAGCGATGTATAAAAGTAGATTACAAGACAGTTATGAAAAGAAGGGCCGTAAAACTCTTCAAGAGAAGTTCGGGTATCATAATCCTATGGAAATCCCTCGTATAGTAAAGGTGGTTGTGAGTATGGGGGTGAAAGATGCCGTGCAAGATTCTAAAGTTATCGATCACGCTGCATCGGAATTAATGTTGATTACCGGACAGAAAGCGATTATAAGGAAAGCGAAAAAGTCGATTGCAACTTACAAACTAAGACAAGGAATGCCAATTGGCTGTAAGGTTACTTTACGTAGGCATATGATGTATGAGTTTGTTGATAGACTTGTGAACATTGCATTACCTAGAGTTAAAGACTTTAGAGGACTACATGCAACTCAATTTGATGGAAGAGGAAATTATTCTTTAGGTTTAAAAGAGCAAATTGTATTTCCTGAGATTAACTATGATAAGATAGATAAAATTAGAGGAATGAATATTGCGATTATAACTACGGCTAAAACTAATGAAGAAGCTAAAGCTTTGCTTGAAACTTTTGATTTTCCATTTACAAAATAAGTTTTTAAGGATATTTATGGCAAAACTAAGTTCAATACAGAAGAATTTAAAAAGAATAAGAATGGCGAAGAGAGACGCCGAAAAGCGTGATACTTTAAAAGCTATTATTATGAATAAATCTATTCCTATTGCCGAAAGATTTGATGCGGCTCTAAAGTTAGCTAAGTTGCAAAGAAACGGAGCTTCGACAAGGATAAGAAATAGATGTGAACTCACCGGAAGATCGAGGGGTTATTATCGTAAATTTAAGTTGTCTCGTATTTGTGTTAGAACATTAGCAAATGAAGGGAAGCTTCCCGGTGTAGTGAAGGCTAGTTGGTAATTTTATATAGGAATAATGTAATATGGCATTAACGGATTTATTAGCAGATGCACTAACCAGAATTAGAAATGGCCAAATGGTTAAGCATTCATATGTGACAGTACCATCTTCAAAGTTAGTTAAAGATGTGCTGGAAGTTTTGAAGGACGAAGGGTATATTTTAGGATATGAAGAATTTGAGCAAAGAAAAGGGATTAATTTAATAAAAATAGATCTCAAATACTATCAGGGTCAGGCGGTAATAAACAAGATTGAGAGAGTTTCTACCTCAGGAAGGAGAGTATATACTCAGATAAAGAAAATGAAGAAATACTTTGGGGGCTTGGGGATTGCTATAGTTTCAACCTCAAAAGGTGTTATGTCTGATGATAAAGCAAGGAAACACCAAGTTGGTGGTGAAATTCTTTGTAATGTGTTTTAGTTAAGGATTGTTTATGTCTAGAGTAGGTAAAGTACCGGTAGTTATACCAAGTAATGTAAATGTTAATTTAGATCATTTGGCTCTTAATGTATCCGGCCCTAAAGGTAATTTGAAAAGAGTTTTTTCAAATGAAGTTAATATCAAGTTTGAGAATAATCATATTTTAGTAACCCCGGTTAATGATACTTCAAGTGCAAGGGCGATGTGGGGCCTAACACAAAGGTTGGTCTCTAATATGGTTAAGGGTGTATCGGAAAGTTTTTCTAAAAGATTGGAGATTAATGGAGTTGGGTTTAAAGCCTCGTTTTCAGATCGTTTATTAATTCTCTCTCTTGGGTTTAGCCATGATATTATTTTTGCAAGACCGGAAGGAATCACGGTTGTATGTGAAAAACCTACAATAGTGGTTATCTCAGGTTGTGATAAAGAGTTAGTAGGGAAAATTGCATCTGAGATTAGGTCGCTTAGAAAACCTGAGCCTTATAAAGGTAAAGGTATTAAGTATGACTATGAGAAGATCAGACGTAAAGAAGGTAAGAAGAAGTAATAGGGCATTTATATGTTAAAAGGAAAAGAAAGTTTAGATAAAAGAAAAAGTAGAGTCAGAATTGCGCTGAAAAAAAGAGCGAAGGGCAAGCTTAGACTCTCTGTTTTTAGGTCAAATAATCATATTTACGCGCAGATTATTGATGATTTAAAAGGCGTAACCTTAGCGGCAGCGTCCACAAAAGATAAGGAGTTTCAAGGCAGAGAAATGCGTGTAACTAAAGAATCTGCTGCAGAGGTTGGCAAACTTATTGCAGCTAGGGCTGTAGTTAAAGATATTTCTGTGGTTGTGTTTGATCGTGGAAGCTATCTTTATCAAGGAAGAATAAAGGCGCTTGCTGATGCGGCAAGAGAAGGTGGATTGAAGTTTTAACTAAAGGGTCATTAAATATGTCAGTAAAAGCAGATACAAGCAACCAAGAGTTAAGTGATAAATTAGTATATGTAGGTAGATGTGCAAAGGTAGTCAAAGGTGGTAGAAGATTCAGCTTTGCGGCGATTGTTGTTTCCGGAGATGGTAAAGGTAAAATCGGACTCGGGCTTGGTAAAGCAACTGAGGTTATGGATGCAAAAGAAAAAGCAGTTAAAATTGCCAGAAAAAGCATGACAAAAATACCCCTTAGAGATGGTAGAACCTTACATCACGATATCTCTGCAAGATTTTGTTCTGGAAGTATAGTAATGAGGTCAGCTCCTGCGGGTACGGGTATTATTGCAGGCGGGCCGGTAAGGGCGTTATTAGAAGTGCTTGGTATTAAAGACGTAGTTGCTAAATCTGTTGGCACATCAAACCCGCATAACATGCTAAAAGCTGCCTTAAAAGCTCTGAGAGATGTGAAATCCCCAAGATTTATTGCTGAAAAAAGAAATAAGAAAATCGGAGAGATTGTTAGTAGAAGAGATAGGCAACAAAAAGATATACAAGAATAATTTTGTACAGGAATCTTACAATGGTTACGGAAAAAAACGCTCAAAAAACAACTATAGAAGCAAAATCTACAACTAAAAAGAAGGTAACTGCTAAGGAAGATGTGGCTAAAGTTGCTCAAAAACCTGATGCAAAGGTTAGCAATTCAAGTAATGTTATCGAAAAAGTAAATGTAGCGGTTGGAGAGAAGGCAGTGAAAACTAAAAATAACTCTAAGAAAACTATTAGAATTAAGCAAATTGCAAGTGGTGCAGGAAGATTGAAAAAACAAATTGCAACTCTTAAAGGATTGGGTCTTAACAAAATTAATAGAGTGAAAGAGTTAGAAGATACCCTTGCAATTAGAGGGATGATTAACAAAGTAAAACATTTAGTTATAGTAATTGGATAAAAATCTAAAGGTAAAGGGAATGTTAAATCAGTTAAAAGATAGCTGCGGTTCTAGAAAAAAAAGTAAAAGACTCGGAAGGGGAATAGGTTCGGGAAAAGGTAAAACTTGCGCACGCGGTGGTAAAGGGCAGACTGCAAGGAGTGGAGTAGCATTGGCAGGATTTGAGGGTGGCCAAATGCCTTTATATAGGAGATTACCTAAAAGAGGTTTCAATAGTTTGCATGAGAAGTTTATTGTTGTAAATTTTAATGATTTAGAAGATTTAGCTGATAAAAAACTTATTGATCCAAATAATGTTACTGTAAAAGACCTTAGAAATGCGGGTTTAGTAAAAGGAAAAGCTTCTTTGAAAGTTAAATTATTAGGCAGTGGAAAATTGAAAAGTAAATTTAATATTGAAATAAACGCAATATCTAAGTCTGCTGAAGAAGCTTTAACTAAAGCTGGTGGTAAAGTAATTTTAACATCGCGAGTTAAGAAATAAATATATTAACTTTTAAATATGAAATATGTCGTTATTATCTGCCAAGCTAGCTGAGAATGTAAATCTAAATACTTTTACCAAAGCTGCAGAGCTTAAGAAAAGAGTCTTTTTTGTATTTATAATCCTAATAATATATAGAATCGGAAGCTATATTCCTCTTCCAGGAATTGATTCCTTAGCTTTAAGTGAATTTACTGACTCACAATCAGGCGGCCTGCTTGGAATGTTTAATATGTTTACAGGCGGTGCAGTGGGTAGACTCTCAATTTTCACCTTAAATATAATGCCTTATATAACTGCATCTATAGTCATGCAATTAATGACTGTTATATCTAATGAAATGGCGGCACTTAAGAAAGAAGGAGAATCAGGAAGAAAGAAAATTAGTCAATATACGAGATATTTGACAGTAATATTAGCTTTAGTACAAGGATATGGGATTGCAGTAGGAATTGAAAAAATGACTTCCTCATATGGTTCAGTAGTAATCTTTCCAGGTTACTTTTTCAGAATAGTTACTATGTTCAGTCTGATGGGAGGAACACTCTTTGTGATGTGGCTTGGAGAACAGATTACAACTAAAGGTATCGGAAACGGTAGTTCGTTAATTATTTTTACCGGTATAATATCAGGTCTTCCAAGCGCGCTTGCTGCTTTCTTTGAAATGGGGAGAACAGGGGCATTATCTGCATTTGTTATTTTATTGGTTACTATTTTAGTTGCTGGCTTAATTTATTTAATTGTTTTTATGGAGAAGGCGCAAAGAAGAATTTTAGTGCAGTATCCAAAAAGGCAAGTCGGTAATAAAATCTACGGTGGGGAATCCAGTCATCTTCCCCTGAAGGTAAACACTTCAGGAGTAATACCACCTATATTTGCAAACTCACTTCTTTTATTCCCAGCTACAATTGCAGGTTTTTCACAATCACCGGGAGTAAGTGGTTGGGGGCAGTTTATAGCTGAGTATTTTTCACATGGAAAACCTATATATATTCTCCTTTATATATTGCTTATAGTATTTTTTAGCTTTTTTTATACCTCGATTGTTTTTAATCCTGAAGAAACCGCTGAGAACTTAAGAAAGAATGGCGGTATTGTTCTAGGTAGAAGGCCCGGTAAAAATACTGCTGAGTATTTTGACTATATATTGACAAGGTTAACGGTAATTGGGGCTGTGTACATATGCGCAGTATGCATAATTCCTGAAATATTAATATCAAAATACTCCATCCCCTTCTACCTCGGCGGAACAAGTTTGTTAATAGTAGTAAATGTTGTTATTGATGTTTTTTCTCAAATACAAACGCACTTGCTTACAAAGCAATATGAGAGCCTAATAAAGAAATCAAAGCTCCGAGGGGTTAGATGAGAATAATATTTTTAGGTGCTCCAGGAGCAGGTAAAGGTACGCAAGCACAAATACTTGCGCAAAAATATAACATTCCCAAACTTTCAACAGGAGATATGCTTAGAGAAGCTGTAAAGTCAGGTTCTGAATTAGGAAGGATAGTAGAGAGTATCATGAACTCAGGAAACTTAGTGCCTGACGAAATAATGATAAAAATAATAGAAGAACGTTTGCAAAAAGATGACTGCGCAAACGGGTTTATTTTGGATGGATTCCCACGCACAATCCCTCAGGCTGAGGCATTGGATATGCTCCTGGCTCAACTAAAGGTAAATAACACGGTTATTCTATTTTTAGCAGCAAATGAAGAAGAGCTAGTTAAGAGAATTAGTGGTAGATTTAATTGTAAGCACTGTGGAAGTAGTTATCACAAGATATATAACCCTACAAAAGTGAATGAGGTTTGTGATGAATGCGGTTCAACGGAGTTTGTTTGGCGTAAAGATGATGATGAAGAAGCTGTAAAGAAGAGATTACAAGTTTATAATGAACAAACTTCTCCGTTAATAGATTATTATGATAAGCAAGAAAGATTAAAAAGAGTTAATGGCATGGATTCAATTGAAATCATAACAGCTTCGATTGAAAGAGTGCTAGATTCTTTATAATTTGGATGATATGAAGATTAAACAAGTGTTGACTTGAATGTAAAATTGTTTATTATTCACGATCACCCATATGGTAGAAAGTAGTAAATTAATGAGGTTATAAGTGGCGCGTATTGCAGGTGTTAATATTCCAGCAAATAAAAAAGTTGAAATAAGCTTAACTTACATATATGGAATAGGAAGAAAAAGATCAGCTAAAATTTGTCAGCAAGCAGATGTCGATTTTAGTAAAAAAGTTAATGATCTTACTGAAGGTGAAATTATAAAGTTAAGAGAAGTTATAGATTCAACTTATGTAGTTGAAGGTGATTTGCGTCGCGAAGTTTCCATGAATATAAAAAACCTCATGGACATAAAATGTTACAGGGGTCTAAGGCATATGAAGAAATTACCTGTGCGAGGTCAACGTACTCATACTAATGCTCGTACAAGAAAAGGCAAGGCTGTTGCGATTGCCGGTAAGAAAAAGGTAACTAAGTAATAATAGGAATTTAGATGGCAAAGACAGCAGCAAAAAAGAAAAGAGTAGTAGTAGTAGGCCTGGTACATATTTCTGCTACTTTTAACAATACGACTATAACAATTTCCGATATGCAAGGAGATGTTTTCGTATCTTCTTCAGCCGGTGCGAATGGATTCAAAGGCTCTAGAAAATCAACGCCATATGCAGCTCAAATTACGGCTGAGAAAGCGGCATTAAGAGCTATGGAACATGGTTTGAAGACTGTCTCCGTAAAAATTAAAGGCCCGGGTACTGGTAGGGAATCGGCAGTTAGGGCTTTAACCAGCGCGGGGTTAACGGTAACTTCTATTAAAGATATTACTCCTGTTCCACATAATGGCTGCAGACCACCAAAAAGAAGAAGAGTATAGTGTTTTATTATTAACAATAAAGAAAGGAATACAATGGCAGAGGGAGCAAAAAACATTATTTCAGGCAATTGGACATCTTTAATTAAACCTACGCAATATTTTTTAGAAAGTATTTCTAATAATACTGCTGTGTTTAAGGTGGGGCCTCTTGAGAGAGGGTTTGGTGTTACTCTCGGCAATGCTTTAAGAAGAATTTTATTATCTTCTTTACAAGGTGCAGCCATTACTGCTGTAAAAATTGATGGGGTAGATCACGAGTTTTCAAGTATACCGGGTGTTAGGGAAGATGCTACCGACATAATTTTAAATATAAAATCCGTTGTAGTAAGATACGCTGGTTCTGAAAGAAAAAGAATGAGATTATCTGCTATAGGTCCCTGTGCAGTTACTGCAGCTATGATAAAAACTGTTGATGACATAGAGGTTGTTAATAAAGACTTAGTAATTTGTCATCTCGATAGAGATGCTAAGCTTGATATGGAGTTCAGTGTTGGAACTGGCAAAGGATATGTTACGGCGAATGAAAACAGAATGATGGAAATGCCAATAGGTGTTATCCCAATAGATTGTATTTTTTCTCCTGTCAAAAAAGTTACTTTTAAAGTAGAAAATAGCCGAGTAGGATCTGAAACTGAATATGATAAACTTTATCTTACCATTGAGACCAATGGCTCTTTGACACCTGATTTAGCTTTATCTCTTGCAGCAAAAATTCTACAAGATCAATTACAAATATTCGTTAATTTTGATGAAGTAGAAGAAGCTGTGGAAATAGAGGAAGAGAAGCTTCCATTTGATCCCCAGTTACTGAAGAAAGTGGATGATCTAGAGCTTTCTGTAAGGTCTCATAACTGTCTTAAAAATGATAATATTAGATATATTGGTGATCTTGTTGTTAAAACTGAAGGTGAGATGCTTAAAACTCCTAATTTTGGGCGCAAGTCTTTAAATGAGATTAAGGAAGTATTATCTTCAATGGGGTTAAAGTTCGGTATGGATATTGTTAGCTGGCCGCCTGAGAATGTTGAAGAATTAGTTAGAAAATACGAAGAATAAAATAAAGTTTTAATTTGCTTAAGAGTCTATTTGGAGAAGCGAAATGAATCATGGAATTAAAGGAAGAAAATTTGGTAGGTTTAGTGGGCATAGAAGAGCATTATTTGCAAACCTATGTAAAGCACTTATTAAGCATGAGCAAATTACAACTACCTTATCTAAAGCTAAAGATTTAAGGCCAATAGTTGAAAAGTTAATAACTCTTGGCAGAAGAGGTGATTTGCATGCGAGAAGGCAAGCTACCGCTTACTTAGGAGATGCTTCAGAAGTCAAAAAGCTATTTGGCGTAGTTGCAAGTCGTTACAAGGAAAGAAATGGTGGCTATACTAGAATTCTTAAAGCCGGATTTAGATATGGTGATGCTGCGCCTGTTGCAGTTATTGAGCTAGTTGGTAGAGACACCAGTGCTAAGGGCATTGCTTAAAAAGGTATTGTTAAGTAAGTATAGACGAGAGTCAATTTTTATAAAACAGAATAATAAGTTAATCCATAGTACCCACACTTATGCATATCCTGCAAAATAGGTATAATTTAAAGTATAGAAGAGTTTTTTGAGGATTTTATCTCGTGGATTGCAAAAATACGTCAGCGTTCAGGTAAACACAGGTTTAGGGAAGCTATGACTGGGTTAACAAATTTTTATCAATATTGTAAGGCAGTAAGGCCTTAAAGTCTGCCTCTACCTGGCAACTACGTATATTTGCTAAAACATAGCGCAAGTATTC
>WPCJ01038297.1_pt1 | contig 11511 bp, 13 predicted proteins | sample 5399831 | NCBI WGS metagenome assembly WPCJ01 (sample SAMN12869470, study PRJNA574797) | sludge metagenome | isolation source: wastewater treatment of pH10 | place: China:Beijing | collected 2019-05-20 | reverse complement strand
GATGAGCCTGTCCGTGTCGGCATCGCGGTATCCCAGTGCATGCACCGCCGCACTGACCTGTTCCCGGTTGCGTAGGAAAGCGCAGATCACCGCCCGGATCAGATCCTCCAGATCCAACGCGGTTGCGCGCAGCGCCCGGGTGGCTGGCTCGCATCAACAGGTGGATACGAGTGCTGACCAGCCGCTATCATCACTGGAAACGCCAAGGCACTCTGGACACCATATTCAAGGTCTTGAATCGAGAGCGCCGACGGCAAGCCGATGCAGCAAGGGGGAGTGCGCGGATGACAGACGAAGTCGAACAGGCAGAGCGACTGGCCACAATCGAGCGCCTTGCCACCGAATATTTCAAGGATCCTGCGAAGGCGCAGCGCTGGCTCACCCAACCGCACATGATGCTGGATCTCATGGCGCCGATTGAGGTGGCGAAGACAAACGACGGCTTAGAACGCGTCATCAGCCTGCTCGGTCGAGCAGCCTCGGGTGTAGCGGTCTGAGCGATGCGTGCGTTTTTCGGCAGCGTCGCGGTCGTCGACAAGGAGGTGCGCGCCAACGGCTGGACGCTGAAGGCACACAGCGTGGACAATGTTGAGAATCTTGGACCTGCACTCGATGTCGAGCCGATGACGGTCACAACTTCCGAGGGGCGAAGGGGATAGGTGCCCATATTCGCGTCCGCCGTTGGCGCAGGCGATTCGTGAAGACCTGTTGCGCTATGCCAATACGTTGCCTGAAGAAGTCCAAGCATAACGATTGATCAGAGTGGCGGTCACTGCCTGATTTGCACGGGACAGTGCCGCGAAACTCGGTTCCACGCGCTCTGTGCACCAGCGACGTCGACCGCGGCCGCCCGGCTACCGGAAGTCAGGTGCGCAGTGATTGCTGCATAATTCGCCTGCCCGATCGCAGAGATGATCCTGGCCGATGGCTCCGGCTTGCGGATGGTCATCGGTTAACTCGCAAAATTCGTAAGCGGCGAAATGCGGGTAAATTTTAGTCGACTGACATGGCCGATCCCATGAGATCGACTCATGCGAATGTCCCGCTCTGAATTCTGATCAGCATCCGGGAAACCAGGGCCTGCCCTTCCATAGTGTCGAGAAAATCAATCGCCTTCTCGCCGCCAAGCGCGGGAAGCGGTTCCTGAAGCCATCCCGATAGCCAAGTTGCCGCGTTGAAATCAGTCGGATCGCCCGCCTCCTGGACCATGGCCTCCACCTGCCCAACCAGGCGCGCAAGTCCAAGGGCGCGCTCGCCTTCGGCCACGGGCAATCTGGCCTCGTCGGCGGTCTTTTGGGCGGTCGAGAAGCTCTTCAGGTTGAGCGCTTTCCTCAGCACCTTCTGGGTGAAGCCAAAGTCAGCGGCCATTCGAACGGTGATTTCGGCGGGCACTCCATCCTTGGCGAGGCGAATGCGGTACATTGGCGAGCTCTCATAGAGATCCGCATATGACGGTACCGGTTCAGATGCAGACGCTCGCAGCTCGCGATAGGGTCGTTCCATATCCATGACCAACCGTTGAATGGATCGGCGTTGCGATCGGGCCCCCGGAATATATTCCATGCGCATGGCAACAACCACTCGCCGCGGGACGAAATCTGCATCGATTCAGGCTACGTGTTCATTCCTCCTCCTCACCTTCAGGATCATTTCCGGCTCATAGCTACCCACGCTGTCAGGCAGGGAAGCCCCAATGTCGACCGTTCCCGTATCCACACCTCGCGAGATTAACACACGGCGGTTTTTGGATATCGCACCCGCTCGGCGAACGACCGGGCTTGGGCCGCATCCGGACTGGCAGCTTCAAGCTAACGCCAGGCAATAGCGGACACGCGCCCGCATCGAGCGGATGCAACATTATGGGCAATTTTGTTGCATGATGAAGTGTTTAAATTCAGTAGGTTAATCCGGCGATCGCTAAGTCAGCTACGCTCCCTAATCTCGGCCGTTGCGCCAGCCCCCTACTGTTCTGGTAGCTACCGTTTTCTCAACAATCGCAGGTCGCTACCTGCATGATCGGCGCTGGGGACTTTGCTGCCTGTCTTACATGAACGGTATAGCGGACCGCCAGATTGTGACTGTTTCCGGAAGACACGCGGATGACGTAACTCCGTTTATGCCGCGTTCCTCAGCTGCACGATACGCTGAAATTCAGCCAGTAACTCGGGATGATGCCGTGCAAGATGATGCACCACGCGCACATTCTCGATCAGGCGACATAGATATCCTGTCGCAAGCACGAGATCGAGGTGATCGGCACCGTAGCTCTGCTCGATCATCCGGAACTCGCGGTCGATGTTCGTCGCCTCGCGCTCCATATGGTCGATCTGTTCATCGCTGAGGCCACGCACAGCCTTCTTCTTGTCGCTCACGAGCTGGCTTTGCGGTGTCGCTGCCACAAGCGATTTCGCATAAGGCCATGAGAACTTGTTCATGGCGATCATGGTTTCGGCGGCTTCGAGCTGCCGCATGGGCCGTAGTTTTTTCAGTTCGCTGAACGTGTTGATCGGCACCATCCGATCTTGCAATAGCTTTGCCACCTCATCGCAAATACCATCGAGCAACCGGCGCTTGTCGCGAATTGTGGTGATATTGACATTCAGCGCGCGGGCAAGCCGCTCCTCCGATACGCCCTTTTCAAGTGCCTTCAGGATCATTCTATGCTCCTGAACGATAGCCATGCGGCTGATGCGCTTGTTGTAGGTGATCGCCTCGTCATCGGTGGCGACAAGGCAAACCACATCCTTGTCGCCGCGCTCTTTCAGGATTTCGACGCGGATATGCCCGTCGAGCAAGCGGTAGCGATCATCCTTACCCTTGACCCTAACAACGACTGGCGGCTCAATGATTCCAATCTCGCGGATGGAGGCTTCGATCTGCGCATATTTGATGGACTTCTTGATCGCAGGCGTCATCGCGCGCAGCATCTCGATATCGGCGAGCGGAATGCGCAGGCTTGTCGTCTCAAAGGCGAGCTTGATCCTGCGGCTTTGTGCGCTTCCGGTCATTGGAGATTGATCCTGACATTCTGAATGCGCTCGGCGAGCCGGTTCGGCATGGATGCCAGACCTTCATCTTCGAGAAGCGCGGTAAAGCTCTCGTCATTCGTGAGCTGGCTCAACGCTTCGACGATGAACACAAGGCGATTTCGGGTCGCCTCGGTCTTGCGGATCATCATGCGCTTGCGTTCGGTGTCCTCCTGAAAGGCCTTCACCAAATCCTCTGGCGTGGCCGCCGAACCTTTTTCGACTAACCGATTGAGCTTCACCGCTTTGCCGGAGCGTTTTCGCACCTCGACCAAGCGGCGCGCAGCAATGAGCGCGCGACCACGCAGGAGCTTGTCCTCATAGGCTTTGTGAAGCGCGGCCTGCACGCCCTGATCGTCAGCCTCACAGATTTCGAGTGCGACGGAGATGGGAAGATATCCAGCTTCCACGGCGGCGACGAGCCGACGCTCGCCCCGCGCCAGTAATTTTCCGACGCTCCAAACGTAGTTCGCGGAAAGGCCGGTCTTCTCGGCAATCTCATTGTCGGAATAGCCGCGCTCGCGCATCCCGACGATATCTTGCAAGAGGTCAACAGCCTGATGCTGACGGCGCGCGCAATTTTCGACGAGGCTCGCGACCATGCAATCTTCCGTGTCGGCCGAGACGATCAAGGCTGGCACCTCGGTCTGTCCCAGTTCGCGAAAGGCTTCGAGCCGCCCTTGTCCGCAAACAAGATCATAGAGTGGGCCATCCGCCCCCTGTCGCGAGGTCACGGTGATTGGACGCTTAAGGCCGATCTCGGCGATATTCTCGACGATGCCTTTGAATATCTTTCTGCTGCGAAGGCGTGGATTGACGATCGTGATCCGGTCAAGCGGGATCATCTCGACGCGCTGTGCGGGGCGCGCCATCGTCATGCAGCCTTCCGAAACGGCGCGCGCTCGGCGAGCGCGAAGAAGCCATCCAACGATTCAAAGCGGAAGGCGTCGAGTGACAGACCGTTGTGATCGGCGAGCCGCAAAACGCCTTCGGCGAGCGTCATGCGCGGCAAAATATAATAGTCGTGTGCGTGCATATTATCCTCGTCCATTCTGACGCAGATGGTGATGTCGGGGCGAAGGCTCTCATCGAGCCGGATTTTCCAGCGGCGGCTGCCACCGCGCGTGAGCTTGCACCGCGCGATCACGATGGAGGCGCTGATCTCTTCGTTGATAAGCAGCGTGTCATTTTCGAGATTCTGGATTGCGGTGCCGCCCGCTGCGCGCACCCCTTCGATCACATCTCTCACGATGGACGGGTGCATCCGCCGCAGCGCCCGGTTGATTTCGAGGTAGCGGTAATCGTGATCAGGAACGTATCCGACCAAGGAATAGGCGCGGAGTAAACTGCCAAAGCGCGACTGATAGGCGCTGCTGGACGGACCGTCCTCGCATTCATCGATGATGAGGCCGGACAGTGAACCATTCTTCGTGAGAGTGTCCGCCAGCAAAGCCAACATCTCATCGTCGGAGAGACGCTGCGACCGCTGATCGATGATGAGACGCGCGGCATCGAAGAGTGCCTGTGGCACAATGGCTGGAAACGCAGAATCGTGCCTGATCCAGGCTGATGGATCGTTGCGGACGTGCTTGGTTTTCAGCTTGAATGATGTGCGACCCCAGACATTGTGACCGGCATATTTTTCGTTGATGAGAATCTGGTGGATCGTTCCGCGAGACCACGGGCGCTCAAGATCCGACATGATTCCTTGTGCGTTAAGCCAGTCGGCAATCTGCCGTTCGGAGCGCTGATCCTCGACGAACTGGCGATAGATTTCGCGGACGGTGACAACTTCCTCGTCCGGTCCTTGCACAAGCACGATACGGTCCGTTGCGATGCTCTTGTGCTCACCTCGATCCAATACGCCTTTGTGTTGGCCATGCTCATCGACGAGCATTCGACGTAACCCAAATCCCGGTGGGCCACCTTGCCGATAGCCGAGAGTGATGAGGCGGCATTGCCCCCTGAACACCTTGACTGAAAGCTCGCGGCTATATTCGCCCGCCATCACCTGTTTGACGGTCGTGACAATGGACGACCCCATTGAGCCGTCATTCTCGACCTGCTCGGCGCAGAAATGAAGGGCGATACCTGCGCTTTTGCAAAGCCATGCGTAATGCGCGGATTCATTGGGATCTTGAAAGCGTCCCCACCGGCTTACGTCATAAACAAGGACTGCTTCAAAATCGGCTCTCCCGCTCTGGATATCCGCTAAAAGCTGCTGGAAGGAATCTCGTCCGTCGATGCTCAGACCGCTTTTTCCTTCGTCGGCATAGGTGCGGACGATCTCGAAACCGCGCCGCTCGGCATAGGCGCGGATTTCAGCAGTCTGATTATCCGTCGAATATTTCTGATGATCGGTAGACATACGGACATATTCGGCTGCCCGTTTTAATGGCCTTCCGTCGTTCGGCCCACCTTTTTCTGTCCGCCACTCAATAACCATCGATGCGCCTTGGTGTTGATCGGTCGCCTTACTGTCGGCTGCTGTCGTTCTCCTAACAGCGAAGGACAGGAAACATGTTGCCAAAGAAGGGAAGTTCATTTCCAATCGGTCGCGCCGCTCTGACGGAGGCAGAGTTCGCGCAAGTGATCGCGTCGGCACTGAAGGTCGAATTCGGGTTATCTCGCAACGGAACAAAGATCATCACACAATGGACGGGGGTCAGTCAGCGCACGGCCAAGAACTGGCTGGGCGGTAAAAATGCACCGAGTGGCGTGCATCTCATGATGCTTGCGAGGGAGTCCAATGCTGTTCTAAAAGCTATGATGCTGATGGCGGAGCGTCCCGAGATGTCACTCGGAGCAAGCTTACTTTCCCTCAAGCGATTGCTATCTGAGACGATGGCGGCACTCGATCAGATGATGTGATAATGCCAAGTCGCGGCCCAGGCACGCCTTCGGCGCTGCTAATTGCTTCTCCGCTGGAATTGAAAGGACGCACACAACAGGATTTGAGCGTGTGGCCTACACCTTGGAGCGGAGCGCCTTGAGTTAGACAGGTAGTGACCTCTTTTCTGCTTCGTGTACTCTAAACCAGACATTCTGCGGACGGCCAAATTCCCGCCACAGCCGTCCCAGCTCGAAAATTTATGCGCGCAGCCCTATTGCCCATTCTGTTGCAGGGCCACCAATGTCCGCTTCGCCGAACGACGCATTGCAAAGCTGCTGGACTGCCAAGTCCCCAGATCAGGAACTTCGCGAGAGTGTGACGGCAATGCTGAATGACAGGCAGGTTTTAGGTCGACCGATCGACGCTCTGGACGACCGATTTTGGAACGCAAAGCTGCTGGCCTCCCTTCGTATCAAACCTCCACCTTGTCGGTGACGTTCTCGGTCGGAATGACGGCGTCATCCTCGGAATTGCCCTCGGGAGAAGGCGTCGGTGTCGGCCTCGCTTTCGGAGCCAGCGCCTCCGTGCGCCGTTGCAATGCCTCAAGACGCTTGTCGGCATCTTCTGCTGCTTCGCCGGCCTTGGTTGCAACCGCGAGATAACGGCCAGCCGCCGCCTCTGATCCAAAATACTCTACTTCCGCGGTGAGACCATCGGTATTGGTGCTGTCGGCAGCCTTGACGGCCAGCATGTCGAAGCCGCCACACACATCGAGCTTGGACCAGCTAAAGGCGCGACTAAGCGCGTCATAGCAATTCTGGCTGTAGATCATTGCTCCCGACAAACCTTCGGCCTGGAAGACTACGCTCAAATGCTGTCGACCTTTGTGCAGGCTTGCCACATCGAGCGGCGCGATCGGTGCGGACGCCGGCGGCGCCATCGTCTCGATCTGATTGCTAAGCGACGGGGAGGCGAAGGATTGTGCGGTCTTGTTCTTGGATGACGAACACATCCCGATCGCCAACAGCAATCCGAGCACAGCGAGGACAGCAATGCAGCCATTAGAAGCAGAGTTGGATTTCGCGTTGACCATGCCCGTCCCCCAGGGAACGATCGTATGGTGGCAACTTCGATGCTTCAATCCACAAGTCGAAGAAGCGATTTAATCCAAAATGGATGCTTTGTTTCCGCATCGGTTGCAAAAGCTTGTTGCTCCCCGGCGATTGCGACTAACCTATTGTTGGGGGAGAAGCATGGGGGCTTCGGCACGGATGAGGATCGACGATACGTTGCGCGGCGCGGCGCGTTCGGCCGCCTATTGGCTGCCCGGTTTCTATCCGCAGGTGGCAGTGACGTTCGAAGAAGATTTGATCGAACTTCGTTCCGAAGCCTACGACACCGCCAGTCTCAAGGCGATCTGGGCAGCAGCACTCGCCAATGAATTGCTGCTTGCTCGCGGCAGTGCGCAACGAGTCGCCGCCTTCTCGGCATTGGCAACATGAATTTCGTGCCGCTCCGCACACGCCACCTGGGCGGAGACCAGGTACTGTGCGTCCAAGACACAGGACGCTTCTTCCGCACCGCACCGCCGTTTCTCACCCGGCTCGTTGGTGAACGATTATCCTTGGACGATCATGCGTTCCTTGCCGGCGAGAGCCATTTTCTGCGCGACAGTGACGCTCTCGGGCAAGCTGCCTATCTTTATGGGCTGGCTGAACGCGCCGCCCATGCCGGACCACTCGACTATCTGATCCTGGTGCCGACGCTACGCTGCAATCTCAGTTGTAGCTATTGCCAGGTATCGCGCGCTGGCATCCGCCAGCCCGGTTTCGACTGGAGCGACGCTACCCTGGACGCAGTGCTCGCGCTGCTCGACAGCCTGCCGGGCGAACGGATCAAGATCGAGTTCCAAGGCGGCGAACCAGCGCTCCGGCCGGACTTGCTGCGCGCGGTGATAGAACGCTGTCAGCGCTTCTATGAACGGCAGTTTGTCATCTGCACCAATCTTCAGACGCTCGACGATGAGATTCTCGCGCTATTTGACAACCCCGAGCTCTATATCAGCACTTCGTTGGACGGAGACCTGCTCACGCATCAGCGCCAACGTACCGATACGAAAGCGGCGACGGATCAGTTTCTCACCAATCTCGAGTTCGTTATCGCCCGCTACGGTGCGGAGAAAATCTCGGCATTACCGACAGTTGATCCGCTAGCCCCGCCGTCGATCGACACGCTGATCGACAGCTATGCGAGCCTCGGGCTCGACAGCATCTTCCTCCGCCCGATCAATTATCAAGGCTTTGCGCGAAAGCGCCATCGGGACTCACGCGAGCAATCGGAGAGCTGGCGGGCCTATCACGAGGCATTCGTCCGCGCGCTGATCGCGCGCAACTGGGCCGATCGCAGCCGAGTGATCGAGGAGACCTATACCAGCATCTGCCTGCGTCGAATCTTCCAGCCTGGCACCGACCGCCATGTTGACCTGCGCAATCCCAACCCCCTGGGTCAGGACTATGTGGTGATCGACTATGATGGACTGGCCTATCCGACCGACGAGGCGCGGATGTTGTCCCGCTCTGGGGTGATCGACCTGGCGATCGGCGATGTCTTTTCCGGCTGGGCTGGCGAACGACGCGATCTGCTCAATGCCCATGCCTCGAACTTCGATGATCCCGCCTGCCAGCGCTGCACCTATCAACCCTATTGCGGGCGTGATCTTGTCGACGACCTAGCCCGCTATGGCCGCATCGATGTGCCGCGGCTCGATACCGATTTCTGCCGGCGGCATCTGCACCTGTTCGACCTGCTATTCCGGCTCATCTATGAGGATGATCCGGCGGTTCGTTATTCGCTGAGCCGCTGGCTGCGGCTTGATGGCACCCCACTGGCACTCGGGGCAGTGCATCTGTGATCGAGCTCACGCTTCCTGCGCTCGCCGAGGCCCAGCATCCTTTCATCGCCCGGCTTCGCGTCCGCCGCGACGCGGCTGACGGCCCGGACGACGCGGTCCTGTGGGATGAGGACGATACCGGCGTGACTTTCGCCGGGGCGCACGGCTTGCTGGCGATCGATGGCTTGTCGGCGGACGTGCTCGACGGCGATGTGGTCTTGGTTCAACCGGACGGCGGTCGCGTCGAGCGGCTGCTACGAGCGGGCTCCCCGCACAACACCCTGCTTATCACCGAGCGCTGCGACCAGCTCTGCGTGATGTGCTCGCAGCCCCCTAAGAAGACCCATGTCGATCGCTTCGCGCTGTTCGAGCGCGCCTGCCTGCTCGCTGAGCCAAACAGCGTCATCGGCATCTCCGGCGGCGAGCCCACCCTCTACAAGGCGGAACTGCTCGACATGATCGAGCGCGTGCTGACCGCGCGCGCCGATCTCGCTTTCCATGTCCTGACCAACGGCCAGCATTTCCACAGCGAAGATATCGCCCGCCTCCGCGCTCCGCTCTTTCGCAGCGTCTTGTGGGGCATTCCGCTCTATGCGCGTGACGCAGCACTGCACGACCATATCGTCGGTAAGCCGGGCGCTTTCGCCCGGTTAGAGGAGAGTCTGGCGCATCTGCTGCTGAGTGGTGCCCGGGTTGAGCTGCGCACCGTGCTCGTCCGCGATAATTTCGAGGCTTTGCCGGAACTCGCCCGCTATGTCGCTGCACGCCTGCGTTTCGTCCATGCTTGGTCGATCATGCAACTTGAACATATCGGCTTCGCCCGCAACCGCTGGCGGGAGCTCTATGTCGATCATGCCCGGGATTTCGGATCCATCGCCGCGGCCCTGGACCATGCGAAGCTTCACGGCGTGCCGGCGCGCCTGTTCAATTTCCCACGCTGCACTGTCCCCGCACCCTATCGCTATCTCGCCGCCGCCTCGATCTCAGATTGGAAGCGCAAATATATGGTAGCCTGCGACGGATGCCGCGAACGCGAGGCCTGCGCGGGCTTTTTCGAATGGCATCCCGACGCCGCGACTGAGGGAGTTCATCCTCTATGAAGCGCACGCGCTTCCTGATCCCCAGCCTGTTCGCGGCCGGCTTTGGTGCGCCCGACCAGGCTTTGGCAGTCACGGTCCAACTGAACACCAGCGGCAGTGGCGACCCCGACCGTGCAACCTTGTTTGATATCTTCAAGCAGGGACACATGGTCACGCTCGCCCAGCACCGCAGCCATTCGAGCCACCGCAGCCATAGCAGCCACCGATCTGGGAGCGGTGGCCACTACAGCCATACAAGCCACACCAGCCATCGCTCGAGCACGGGCGGTTACGGCGGCGGCTATAGCTCGCCAAGCTATACCACGCCTGCACCGGCGCCGGCTCCAGCACCACCGACACGCTATGTGCCGTTGCGCAGCGCCCAGCCCGGTGAGGCGACCCCGCCGCGCGCCGATAACCAGCCGGCGCTGAGTGGTCGGACCGAGCGGTTCAAATCAATCGTCAAACGCGTCCAGATCGCGCTTCTTGCCCAAGGCTATTATCAAGGCGCTATCGATGGTGTGGTCGGCTCGGGCATGCGCGCCGCTATTCGTAAATTCCAAGCGGCGCGCGACTTGTCGGTGACCGGCACGATTACCTCGGAAGTGCTGGACGCACTCCGCGTTTCAAGCGAATGATACGAACCTATCGACGCAGCGATTGAGGCAAAACGGCCGGCAGCTTGACACAGGCCGGCCGCTGCGCCCATTTTTCAGGCCATGGGGAATGCGATCTCCCCATGAGGCGTCAGCCAAAGCATCGCGTCCTGTTTTCGATGAAGGACGCATCATGCCTGCACTCAACAGCATATCCGCTGACAAACTATCCCGCCTGATCGGCACCGTTGCCGCTCCTTCGCTCATCGACATTCGCGAGGACCGCGGAACCGGCTTGGTCCCCGCCTCGCTGCCTCTGCCGGCCGACGACTTCCCGCGCTGGTCCGCCGACTTCGCCGGCCGGCCGGTCGTGGTCATCGACCAGGACGGCGCGGGGGCGGCGCCGGGTCTCGCCGCCTGGTTGCGCAGCGCGTCGATCGAGGCCGAAGTGCTCGAAGGCGGGTTCGCCGCCTGGGCGGATGCCGGCCAACCTCTCCTCTCGACGGTTCGCCTGCCCAAGCGCGATGCCGAGGGACGCACCGTCTGGGTCACGCGTGCCCGGCCCAAGGTCGATCGCATCGCCTGCCCCTGGCTGATCCGCCGCTTCGTCGATCCGCGCGCCCGCTTCCTGTTCGTGCCGCCCAACGATGTGCTGGAGACCGCCCGGCGCTTCGATGCCGCCCCCTTCGACGTGGCGCATGACGAGGTGTTCTGGAGCCATCGCGGCGACCAATGTACCTTCGACCTGATGGTCGAGGCCTTCGGCCTGGGCGGCATGCCCGCGCTCGACTATCTGGCGCGGATCGTGCGCGGAGCCGACACGGCACATCCGGAGATCGTGCCCGAAGCCGCCGGCCTCCTCGCCATTTCGCTGGGGCTCTCCCGCGTCCATGCCGACGATCTGGAGCAGCTGGAGGCCGGCATGGCGATCTACGACGCGCTCTATCGCTGGTGCCGCGACGCGCGATCCGAGACGCACGACTGGACCTCGCACAAGCCGCGACAGGTGCAGGCGTGAGCGCCGCGGTCCTTGCGGGGGCCGCGGCCCCCACCCGCCCCGCTCCCGTATCGCTCGGCGAAGCCTTCT
>WPCJ01211667.1_pt1 | contig 11517 bp, 13 predicted proteins | sample 5399831 | NCBI WGS metagenome assembly WPCJ01 (sample SAMN12869470, study PRJNA574797) | sludge metagenome | isolation source: wastewater treatment of pH10 | place: China:Beijing | collected 2019-05-20 | reverse complement strand
GAGCCGCGGCCTGGAGCGCGGCCGTCGACGGCAGCGGGTGCCGTCCGTCCGAGGGCTCTCCGTGCGTGGAGAGCTCCGTGTCGAGCGCGGCGAACACGGCGCCGGGGATGTGTCCCGTGAGGTAGTCGTCGTGCCCCGCCTCCGGGCGATCCAGCCGCCACCGCACGTCGATCACGCGCACCGGTGCGCCCCGGGTCAATAGGTCGTTCAGCTCGACGGCACTCACGAAGTCGCTCATGCTGCGAGGCTACCGAATCCCCGGGTCAGCCCCGTCCTCGCCTTCGAATCGCGTGAATGGTCGCATCCGGCGCCGGAATCGGACCATTTGCGCGATTCGAAAGAGGATTCCCGCCACTAGGCTCGATCCGGCAACGTCGAGAAAGGGCCCACGATGCCCTCTCGACTTCGCTGGATGCGATTCCGCCCGGAGGAGGCCGCGCTCCTCGCGATCACCGCGGTCTGGGGTGGCACCTTCCTGCTCGTGCACTGGGCGATGGACCATTCCGGACCCTGGTTCTTCGTGGGCATCCGCTTCCTGATCGCGGGTTTGATCAGCGTCGTGATCTTCCGCCGGGTGCTGCGCGGGATCCGGTGGCGCGACGTCGGCGCGGGCGTGGCGATCGGGGTGATGATCTACCTCGGCTACGGCTTGCAGACGCAGGGGCTGCAGACGATCGACAGCAGCACCTCCGCCTTCATCACCGCCATGTACGTGCCCCTGGTCCCGCTCGCGCAGTGGGCCGTGTTCCGCACGCGTCCTCCGGTCATGGCCTTCGTCGGCGCGGGGCTGGCGTTCGTGGGACTGCTGTTCATCGCCGGGCCCGACGCCTTCGCGCTCACCCTCGGCACCGGTGAGATCGTGACCATGATCAGCACGCTGCCGATCGCCGCCGAGATCATCCTGATCAGCCTCTTTGCGGGAAAGGTCGATCTCGGCCGCATCACGGTGATCCAACTGCTGACGGCCGGCGTCCTGGGGCTGCTCACGATGCCCGTGGTGGGTGAGAGCGTGCCGGAGTTCTCGTGGATCTGGGTCGGCTGCGCGGTCGGCCTCGGAGCGGCGAGCTGTCTCATCCAGCTGACGATGAACTGGGCGCAGAAGTCGGTCTCCCCCACGCGCGCGACCATCATCTACGCGGGTGAGCCGGTGTGGGCCGGCGTCATCGGACGCATCGCCGGGGAGCGCCTACCCGCGACTGCACTCATCGGCGGGGCACTCGTTGTGCTCGGGATCCTCGCGAGCGAGCTGAAGCTCGTGCGGCGCATGCGTTCGCCTGTGGACGCTCCGCCCATTGCGTAGCTCTCCTCTCCTGACGGAACACCTCCGAAGTTCACAGATCCGGGAATACTCCGCCGGAGCGCGCGTTGCACCCGGCATGATTGAAACTTCAACCGTCGCTCCGGTCGCCACGGAGCGCACGCGCGTCCGGGTGCCACTGCGCTTCGGCGACGGCTTCTCCACGACCGCCGACGTCGTCACCTTCGATGGACTCGTCGACGGCCGCGAGCACCTGCTGCTCGGACTCGGCGATTGGCGTGCAGCGCTCGAACGCGCGACCGACGGCGGGGAGGCCCCGCTCGTGCGCCCGCACAGCGAGTGCCTGACCGGCGACGTCTTCGGCTCGGAGCGCTGCGACTGCGGCCCGCAGCTGCGCGAAGCCGTGGAGCGGATCGCGGAGGACGGCGGCTTCCTGCTCTACCTGCGACAGGAAGGTCGGGGCATCGGTCTCTACGCCAAGCTCGACGCCTACGCCCTGCAGGACGCGGGGCTGGACACCTACGAGGCGAACGTCGCCCTGGGACACGGCGAGGACGAGCGCGACTACACCGTGGCCGCCCAGATGCTGAACGCGATCGGTGTCGACGGCATCCGCCTGCTCAGCAACAACCCCGACAAGGCCGTGCAGCTCGAAGCGCTCGGCATCCGCGTGACCGAGCGGGTGCGCACCGAGGTGCACCTGTCGGAGTCCAACTCGCGCTACCTGCAGGCCAAGCGGGACCACACGGCGCACACTCTCGACCTGTCGGCGGCGTGACACCCGGCGCGACACCCGAGGAGGACAACATGACGGCGGAGCAGCAGCATCCGCGGCGACTCGACGACACCGAGATGGACACCTGGCTCCCCGTCATCCGGTTCGTCCAGCTCCTCCCGCAGGTGCTCGACCGCACCCTCAAGGAGGAGGTCGGCCTCAACCACGCCCGCTACGCCATCCTCGTCACACTCGCCGGGCAGGGGGACGGCATCGTCACGATGACCGAGCTGGCGCGCATCGCGGGGCTCAGCCGCTCACGCCTGAGCCATGCCCTTGACTCGCTCGAGGAGCGCGGCTGGGTCGAGCGCACGTCCTGCAGCACCGACAAGCGAACCCTCTCGGCCGCTCTCACCCCTGCCGGTCGGGAGATGCTGCGCACGGCGGCTCCGGTGCACGTCGAGCAAGTGCGCGAACTGGTGCTGGATCCGCTCACCCCCGGGGAGCGCGACCAGCTCGGGGCGATCCTCGGCAAGTTGCTGCCGGGAGTCACCGCAGCCCTGTAAACGTCCGGTTCTGCTCTGAGCAGAACCGCTCGAAGCCTCCGGAGACCCCGGTTTATCGTGAGGCATGGCCGACATCGTCCCGTTCCCGAGCACTCCTCGTTCCGACCGTCCACAGCCCCACGGACCCGAGCCCCTGTGGCGACACCTCCTGGGCGACCAGCTGCGCCGACGTCGACACGACCGCGACGAGACACTCACCGCCACCGCGGAGAAGGCCGGCCTCTCGCCGCAATACCTCTCCGAGGTCGAGCGCGGGTTGAAGGAGCCGTCGAGCGAGATGATCGCCGCGATCGCAGGGGCTCTGGACACGAGCCTGATCGAGCTCACGAGCGCCGTCGCCGAGGAACTCCGCACGACCACCACGGCCCCGCGCGGCGCCTTCGCTCTCGCCGCCTGAGCCGCGCGCGTCAGCCATCCGTCCGGCAGCGTGCTCACCTGCCCTGCGGCGTGCTCACCTGCCCGGCAGCGTGCTTCACCTGCATGAGCCGCGGACGGATGCATGACCACGGGCACCGCGCCACTCATGCATCCGTCCGTGAGTCATGCATCCGTCTGTCATCATCCGTCCGCGAGTCATGCATCCGTCCGGGGGGACCGTCAGGTGCGCGCGCCCAGCACGGTGTCGATCAGGCCGTAGTCCCGGGCGGCGGAGGCGGTGAAGACCCGGTCTCGGTCGGTGTCGGCGCGCAGCTCCGGAACCGTGCGACCCGTGTGCTCGGCGAGGATCTCTTCCATGTCGGAGCGCACCCGCACCACCTCGTCCGCCGCGAGGATCAGGTCGGGGATCGCACCCCGGGACTGTCCCGCGGGCTGATGCAGCACGATGCGCGCGTGCGCGAGGGCGGCTCGCTCCCCGGATTCACCCGCGGCGACGAGCAGCGCTGCGGGTCCGATCGCCTGTCCGACACACGTCGTGGCGATGCGCGGGCGGATGTGCCGCATGGTGTCGTAGATCGCCAGCGCCGCTCCGGGGTCGCCGCCCTCGCTGTTGATGTAGAACTGGATGCCGGACTCCGGGCTGTCGGCGTCGAGGTGCAGGAGTTGGGCGATCAGCGCGTTGGCGACGCCCGCATCGATGCCGGTGCCGAGATAGATGACGCGCTCGGCGAGGAGGTGCGAGTACACGTCCATGACCCGCTCCCCCCGGGGATGCTGCGCGATCACGTTCGGGATCGTGTAGCTGCTCATGCGTCCGCCCCCAGTCCGACCCGCGGGCGTCGTCGCGGCATCACCTCGGCGATCGAAGCCACGATCCCGTCGATGAACCCGTACTCCTGCGCCTGGGTCGCGGTGTACCAGCGGTCGTGGAGCGAATCCTCGAAGATGCGCTCGAGGGGCTGCCCCGTGTCCGCGGAGATGAGTCCGAGCACGGTGTCACGCATGTGGCGCAGATCGTCGGCCTGCGTCTCGAGCTCGCCGGCGGACCCGCCGATCCCCGCGGACCCCTGATGCATCAGGATGCGCGCGTGCGGGAGGGCGCGTCGCTTGCCCGGCGTGCCCGCGGAGAGCAGGAACTGCCCCGCACTGCAGGCAAGGCCCAGGGCCAGGGTCGCGACGTCATTCGGGACGAGTCGCATGAGGTCGCGGATCGCGAGCATGGACGGCACGGAGCCGCCGGGCGAGTGGATCCAGAGGGCGATGTCGGCGACGGGGTCCTCGGACGACAGTGCGAGCAGCTGCGTCATCAGCAGGGTGCCGTTGTCGTCGTCGAGCGCGCCGTCGAGCACGAGCACCCGCTCGTGGAACAGCGCACGCCGGGCCTCGGGGCCGAAGTGCGGGATGGGGTTGTCTTCGCTCATGCCCCCAGCTTCCGCTCTCGCGTGCCGCGTCCGGCGGGATTCTGCCGTGGGCGGCTCTGCCCTGAGCAGATGTCGAAAACGCGCCGTAACATCGCCGACTCACGGCACCCCTACCCTCGAGCTCATGGCGAAGCAGAAGGCACCGGCCTGGCAGTGGTCGGAAGACGGACTCAACTTCCGCACCCGCAAGTGGGTGCGCCCGGAAGACCTCAATGCGAACGGTTCCCTGTTCGGCGGGAGCCTGCTGAAGTGGATCGATGAGGAGGCGGCGATCTACGCGATCGTCCAGCTCGGCAACTACCGCGCCGTCACCAAGCACATCTCGGAGATCAACTTCGAAGCCTCCGCGGTGCAGGGCGACCTGATCGAGATCGGCCTGCAGGCCACACACTTCGGCACGACCTCACTGACGATGCGCGCCGTGGCCCGCAACATGATCACGCGCAAGCGCATCCTGACGATCGAGAAGATCGTGTTCGTGAGTCTGGACGACGACGGGGTGCCCACCCCGCACGGGTACCACGAGATCACCTACGATCGCGATCGGATGCCGACCGAGCGCATCGCGACCGGGACGATCCGACTGCCCTCACTCTGACGCGGATCCCCCCGCGGCTACGCGCGAACGGCCTCTGCCGGCGCGCCGTTGCGGGAGGAATCGGCGACAGCGAATGCCTGCGCGAGATCCGCGATCAGGTCATCGACGTCCTCCAACCCGATCGACAGCCGCAGCACATCGGCGGCCGGGCGGGCGTCGGGCGGCACGGGCCGGTGGGTGAGCGCCGCCGGGTGCTGGATCAGCGAGTCCACGCCGCCGAGCGAGACGGCATGGGTGAACAACCTCGTCGCCGTCGTCACGGCGGAGGCGGCAGCGAATCCGCCCCGCATCCGGATCGCGATCATCGCCCCCGTGCCGCGCATCTGCCGTTCCAGGATGCCGCGCGGATCGCCGTCGAGCCCGGGATAGAAGACCTCGGCGACCTCCGGCCGGTCGATCAGCCACTGCACGACCCGCTGCGCACTCCCCTGCTGGTGCCGCACCCGCAGGGGCAGGGTCGTGAGGCCGCGGTGCAGCAGATACGCCCCGAGCGGATGCAGGAGCCCCCCGGTCACCGCCCGCACGCGGCGCAGCGCCTCCGCGGTCTCTTCGCTGCAGGCGACGACACCGGCGATCACATCGCCGTGGCCGCCGAGGTACTTGGTGGCGCTGTGCAGCGACATCGCGGCGCCCAGATCGATCGGGTTCTGCAGCACCGGGGTCGCGAACGTGTTGTCGACCACGACCGGCACCGACCCGGCCTGGCGCACCACATCGGCGATGTCGGCGATGTCGAGGGTCGGGTTCGCCGGGGTCTCGACGACGACGATGCCGGTGTCCGGACGCACGGCGGCGACGACCTCGTCGGGATGGCAGTACGTGGTCTCGACGCCGAGCAGTCCGGAGCCGAGCAGGTGATCGGTGCCGCCGTAGAGCGGACGCACCGCGACCACGTGGCGTGCGCCCGTCGCGCCGGTGTGCGCGAGGATCACGGCTGTCATCGCCGCCATCCCCGAGGCGAACGCGACCGAGGCCTCTGCATGCTCGAGTTCGGCCAGAGCGTCTTCGAACCGGGCGACCGTGGGGTTCCAGAGCCGGGCGTAGACCATGCTGCCGTCCGCCGGCGGGCGGCCACCTGTGGCCATGGCCTCGTACGAGTCGCCCCCGCGCTCGATGTCGGGGAGCGGATTGGTCGTCGACAGGTCGATCGGCAACGCGTGCACCCCGAGACCCTCGAGGTCGGAACGGCCGCTGTGGACGGCGACGGTGTCGGGATGCAACGGTGCAGTCATCCCTCCACGTTGCCGGAATCGCGGCACTTTTGCAGGAAGTCGACAGGATCCACCATGAATCGAGGCCGTTTCGCTATTCTGTGCAGGATCCGTCCGACGAAGGAGCCGAAGGTTGGCGAAAGCACAACTCGATGAGACCGACCTCGAACTGCTCGCGGTCCTCACCCGCGACGCCGAGATCACGAACAAAGCCTTGGCGCACCGCCTGCGTCTCGCCGAGTCGACGTGCGCGCATCGCGTGCGGTCCCTGCGCGAGCGCGGGGTGATCCGCGACACCCGCATCCGTGTGGATGGCGCGGCCTTGGGCTTCCCGCTGCAGGCGATCATCAAGGTGCGGCTCGCGAATCACACGGGCGACAAGGTGACGGCGCTGTTCGATGCGCTCGCCGGCGTCCCGCGTGTGCTGCAGGTGTTCCACGTCGCCGGCGTCGACGACTTCCTCGTGCATGTGGCTGTGGAGGACGCGACGGCGCTCCGCGACATCGTCCTCGAGCACATCACCGTCCATCCCGTCGTGCGCGGCACCGAGACCCAGCTCGTGTTCGAACTGCGCGACGGCCCCGGCCCCCTCCCCCGCTGACCCCCTCCCCGTCCCCGTCCCCCGTCCCGTCCCGTCCCCCGCCGGTTGCGGGATCAAAAGTGCGCCGGAGACGGGGCTGTCAGGCGCGTTTCTGCACTCGCACGCGACAAGATGGAACGCGCGACAAGATGGAACGCGCCACAAGATGGAACACGCGAGCAAGGGAGCACCATGAGCCGCAGCGCGACCGCCGCCACGCAGAGCATCCGCGAGATGCGGGACTTCCTCTTCGCCCATGCGACGGACTACGCGGCCGCGCGAGCAGGGTTCGCCTGGCCCGAGGTCGACGAGTTCAACTTCGCCCTCGAATGGTTCGACGTGGTCGCCGCCGAGAAGCCGGATCGCCCCGCGGTGCAGATCGTCGAGGCCGACCTGAGCCTGCGCACCTGGACCTACGGCGAGCTCTCGACGCGATCCGACCAGGTCGCCGCCTGGCTCACCGGCCTCGGCCTCCGCCGGGACGACCACGTGATCGTGATGCTGAACAACACGATCGAGCTGTGGGAGGTGATGCTGGCGATCACGAAGATCGGCGCGGTGTCGATCCCCACGTCCACGCTCCTGTCGGCATCGGACCTCGAGTACCGCGTCGACCACGGCCGCGCCCGCGCCGTCATCACCCTCGGAACCCTCGGCGACCGGCTCCTGACCCTCGACCCCGGCATCATGCGCATCGGTGTGGGCGACGGCATCCCCGGGGGGTGGGAGCGCTTCGACGACTCGGCCGACGCCCCCGCCACCTTCGAGCCGGTCGGACCCACCCCCGCGTCCGACACCGCTCTGCTCTACTTCACCTCGGGCACCACGAACCGCCCGAAGCTCGTGCAGCACACCCACGTCTCGTACCCGGTCGGACACCTGTCGACCATGTGGTGGCTCGGGGTGCGCCCCGACGACGTGCACCTCAACATCTCGTCGCCCGGTTGGGCGAAGCACGCCTGGTCGAGCTTCTACGCGCCGTTCCTCGCCGAGGCGACCGTGTTCGTCTACAACTACGCGCGCTTCGACGCGAACACCCTCATGCAGGTCATGGAGACTCACCACGTCTCGACGTTCTGTGCACCGCCCACCGTCTGGCGGATGCTGATCCAGGCCGATCTCTCGCGTCTCACCCACCCTCCGCGCGAGCTGGTCGGTGCGGGCGAACCGTTGAATCCCGAGGTCATCGACCGGGTGCGCGATGCGTGGGGCGGCACGATCCGCGACGGGTTCGGGCAGACCGAGATGACGGCGTGCATCGGGAATTCTCCGGGTCAGACCGTGAAGGTCGGATCCATGGGGCGTCCCCTCCCCGGCTACCCCGTCGTCCTGCTCGACCCGGTCACCGGGGCCGTCGTCGAGCACGAAGGGGAGATCGCACTCGATCTGACGAACCCGCCGCTCGGGTTGATGGCGGGCTACTTCGACGACCCGGAGAAGACGGCGCAGTCACGCGCCGGCGGCTACCACCACACCGGTGACATCGCGGTGCGCGATGCCGACGGATACCTCACCTACGTCGGGCGCTCCGACGACGTGTTCAAGGCCTCGGACTACAAGATCTCGCCGTTCGAGCTCGAGTCGGTGCTGCTCGAACACGACCTCGTGGTCGAGGCGGCGGTGATCCCGAGCCCGGATCCGACACGGTTGGCCGTGCCGAAAGCGTATGTCTGCCTTACCCCCGGAGCCACAGTCGCCGACACGGACGCCGCCCGAGCGATCTTCACCTACGCCCACGAGCGCCTGTCGTCGCACCTGTGGGTGCGGATCATCGAGTTCGTGCCCGAGCTGCCGAAGACCATCTCCGGCAAGATCCGTCGTGTCGAGCTGCGTGGGCGCGAGGCCGCGCGCGTGGAAGCCGGCGACGAAGCCGGACAGCACCGCGACCGCGACTATCGCTGACCGCTCAGGGGACCACCGCGATCGACGCGGTCGTCGGTGACGTCACCACGCGCGCCGTTTTGGACCCGACCGCGGGCCTCGACACCGGCACGGCTGCGGGCAATGCCTCATCCGTCTCACGCGCCGGCCGTCCGGCACCCGCCGCGGTCATGATGGCCCGCACGACACCGCCGATCACCAGCATCCCGACCAGCGCCGCTCCCGAAAGGATCAACGGCGTCCATTCCTGGGCGAACGACGCCGTGACGCTCAGCAGCGCACCGACGATCCACACCCCCACGGCTCCCCCGGCGAGCCCTCCGGACCCGCGGATCACCGCGACCGCCGCCACGATCGCACAGGCGGCGGCGATCGCCGCGCCCACATAACCGATCGGCACCATCACCGCAGCCAGATCGCTGGCCACTCTCATTGTCGTCATGACGACCCCCCGTCAGCGGAAATCCCGCTACCTCGACACTAGAAGTGTGTCTCGGAAAGGCCATCCGTCTCAAGTCCGATCCACATCATCCTGCAGACGGATATCTCGCTGGCGCGAAGGCGGCGTGGCGGACCCTCAGCGCCGACTCGGCCACCGCAGCCGGCGGGCACGCACCACGCGCACGGGCTGGGTGACGACGGCGTCCACGACCATCGAGCCGTCGGTCGGTCCGACGATCGCGATCGCCGAGGTCTCGGTCGCCTCGGCAGGCGCGACCGGGAGATGCGCGAGCGCCCGGTGCGCGCGGATGTAGGCGGGCACCAGCAGCACGATCGCCCCCACCCAGGCGAGCGGATTGCTCAGGGCGACGCCGTCGAACCCGATCCAGGCTCCGAGGACGATGGCTGCCCCGACGCGCATCACCAACTCGATCACGCCGGTCACGGTGGGCACGAGTGTGTGGCCGAGGCCCTGGAGCGCGCCGCGCAGCACGAACAGCATGCCGAGCGCCCAATAGCCGCAGCCGTTGATGATCAGCATCCGATGCGCCATGTCGACGACGTCGTCGGATCCCTCTCCGATGAACAGGCGCACCATCGGCGCGCCGAAGGCGATCAGCAGCACGCCGAGCACCACGCCGGCGCCGACCGCCATCCACGTCGCTTCGACGACACCACGACGGATGCGATCGGGCCGACGTCCGCCGTGGTTCTGCGCCACGTACATCGAGACCGCGAGGCCGAGCGAGGAGAGCAGCGCGACCGCGAGACTGTCGACCCGGGATCCCGTCGTGTACGCGGCGACGGCATCAGCTCCGAGGGTGTTCAACGCCACCTGCACGGTGAGCGTGCCGATCGCGATGATCGAGGCCTGGAAGCCCATCGGCAGGCCGAGGCGCAGGTGCTCGGCGATGTCGTCCCGCCCGATGCGCCAGTCGGCACGGCGGAGGTGCAGCATGGGCAGGCGGCGGCGCACGAACTCGAGACACAGCGCCACCGAGACGGCCTGCGCCACGACGGTCGCGAGGGCGGCTCCGCCCACACCCCATCCGAGCGGGCCGACCATCAGGACGACGAGTCCGACGTTCAACGCACAGGCGATGGTGAGGAAGACCAGGGGCGTCTTGGAGTCGCCGATGGCGCGGATGATCGCCGAGAGGTAGTTGAAGAACATGGTCGCGCCGGCGCCCAGGAAGCTGATCTGCGTGAAGGTCGTGGCTTCGGGCATGAGCTCGGCCGGTGTTTGCAACAGCGCCAGGATGGGACCGGCGAGCAGCGGCGCCGCGACCGTGAGGATCACACTGGTGATGGCGCTGAGGAACACACCCGTCGCGACGGAGCGGCGTACGGCGGCATCGTCACGCGCGCCGAACGCCTGCGCGATCGGGATCGCGAATCCACTCGTCAGGCCCCAGGCGAACCCGAGGAGCAGGAACAGCAGGCTGCCGGTTGCGCCCACTGCGGCGAGCGAGGTGACGCCGAGGTGCCTGCCGACGACGATCGCGTCGGCGAACTGGTAGAGCTGCTGGACCACATTGCCGAGCAGGAGGGGGATGGAGAAGGCAAGGATGACGCGCCACGGACGGCCCGTGGTGAGGGAGGTGGCCATGAAGGAGCGGCTCGCAGAGCTGGGGGATGGATCGGGGTGCACACCAGCATATCGAATCGATTCGAAGGCGGGGTCAGGCGGACTTCGCCGGGAGCAGCCGCTTGCGCAAGGCCAGGAAGAGCTGGAGATGCCGGAAGGCTCAGAGCAGACCGGTGTCGCGGGCGATGGCGATGGCGCGGGCACGACTGTCGGCGCCGAGCTTCTCGAACACGTGCACGAGGTGCGTCTTCACGGTGGCCTCCGTCACGAACAGGGTCTTCGCGATCTCGCGGTTCGAGGCGCCCGTGTCGAGCAGCCGGAGCACCGCCAGCTCACGTTCGGTCAGCCGCACCCGCGGTGCGCGCATGACCTGCACGACCCTTTCGCTGAGTTCCGGGGTGAGCACGAGCCCTCCGGCGGCCGCCTGACGGATCGCGCGAACGATGTCTTCGGGTGCCACATCCTTCAGCAGGTACCCGGATGCGCCGGCTTCGATCGCCCCGAGGATCTCGGCGTCACGGTCGAACGTGGTCAGGATGAGGACGGCGGGCGCCGGATCCAGCCCGCGGAGCGCGGCCGTCGTCTGCACACCGTCCATGCCATCACCGAGCCGCAGATCGCAGAGCACGACGTCCGGATGCAGGTGTCGCGCGAGAGCCACGGCCTCCTCGCCGGAGGCGGACTCCCCGACCACCTCGACGTCGTCACGATGGTCGAACAGCGAGCGCACTCCGGCCCGGACGATGGGATGGTCGTCGACGAGCAGCACGCGTACGGCGGTCATGGCGTGCCCTCCGTCCGCTGCGCCGGCACTGTTCCACCGAGCGGCACATGGGCCGACAGCGCGGTGCCGTCGCCCGGGGCGCTCTCCACGTCGAGC
>WPCJ01076953.1_pt1 | contig 11521 bp, 10 predicted proteins | sample 5399831 | NCBI WGS metagenome assembly WPCJ01 (sample SAMN12869470, study PRJNA574797) | sludge metagenome | isolation source: wastewater treatment of pH10 | place: China:Beijing | collected 2019-05-20 | reverse complement strand
AAATATACTTTTATGATTTATGGTATTTAGTTTTTTCTATTGTTATAAAATATATATTTAATTTGACTACTTATTATACATATATTATTATGTCACAATTTTTTATAAAACATAATACTTACAGAAATATAATATTATTTATATTTTATTCATTTGTATCAATGATATTTTTTTATTTTATTTATAGTACTTATTTTTCCATAGATAGTCTTCCTGTAATACCTACAGAAATAAATAACACTTCTGATCTTAGTTCGGGTAATGTATGTGATGTAGGTAATAGTATGGGAGGTACTGAAATTATTACTGAGAACAATCCAGATGTTGGTATTGATAATAATCCAGATGTTAATAATAATCCAGATGTTGATATTAGCCAAGGTGAAGTGTCAAGCAATACAGTGGAAGAGTCAGATCCTTTTCGCGATTATAAATGGGATGGTTGGGAGTATGAATATGAAGCTCCTATGTCACATATGCATAGCCCTATTTATAATCCTGAATTATATGCTAAAGCAGCTCCTTTTAGTAGTACTGGTATTACTGACACAGGTAATGTTGATGTTACAGTAGTAGAAATATCTGATTCATCAAATACAGATAATTCACCTATTGTATCGGAGCCATCTATTTTAGAAGAACAATCAATTCTAGCAGACCAAACACCTCCTTCTATTATTAATACACATTTTGATGCAAGTCTTTTAGTAGAGGATCTTAATAATTTGGAAAGACAGTCAGATAGTAATTCAAGTGATGTGTCTGATGCAACAATATCAGCTGACACAACAATACCAGCTGATAGCAATGTAGATGGTATGTCTACAGTAAAATCTACTATTGGAAATGAATCACAATATGATTCATGCTATACTTCAGATGATGAAGATGTAAAGTATCTTGAAAATGCTGTAAGCAAATCTGGAGAATCTTCAAATTTAGAATCTAATTCTGATGCTAATTCAGATCCTTCTGCAACTGGACATTTTAATAGTTTTGACGATTTAGTAAATAATAATCTTCTAGGTGATGGCGAAGATAATGAGAACTTTCCAGATTATGATATTGACTCCGATGATGTTAATTCTGATGATGACTCTGATTATGATTCCGAATCTGAAAATAAAGATAATTCAGATTATGAGTAAAAAAATTCAATTAAATAAAATGTACAATATTTTAGAAAAAATATATTAGGTATTTTTAATGCAATAAAGATTTAAGTTTTATTAGAGAGGAGAGGTATAAGTGTATAAGGTTACATTTCTATTCTTTAGAATAGAAATCAAAATTATACATACAAAAAGTGAAATAATAAATAATAGAATGAATGAATAGAATAATAAAATATATAAATAATAGAATAATATGAATATATATTAAATACTGAATGAATAAGTAATATCTGAACATATATGGAGTTCAAATATCCACCTTTGTGTGTGTGGGTGGTATTTGAACTCCAACCTAAATAAATAATAAAACATCAGAAATAGTATGGAGTACAATTATCCATCTTGTGAGGGTGTGTATTGAGTTGATTATAATGGACATTTATCTTATATTTTGTATTAGTAGTGTGGATTGACTAGTTGTAGAAATAGATAAGTGGATCTTTAGGAGTTGCTTATCTTGTAGTGGGTTAATAACTATGTAGTGCTAGGCTATTTAAAAACAATGTATAATTGTTTCAACAAAAATAATGTATAAAAATACAAATTAGTACAATAGGAATAATTAGATAGTATGTAAGATTACAATGTGATGTATAACAATCTAAACTTATTATAAGAAAAAATAATATAGGAATAATAAATAGAAGCGTCCACTATAGAAATAGTAAAAAGATAAATAAAAAAAAAGGATCCATAGCTCAGCGGTAGAGCATTCGCTTGATAAGCGAATGGTCAGTGGTTCAAATCCACTTGGATTCATATCTCAGCGATAGAACATTCGCTTGACAAGCGAATGGTCAGTGGTTCTACCCCACCTGAATTAATAGCGTTGTTTGGTGAAATATATACACGAGATTTTGGAACAATCTTAGCATGTTAGAATGCTATGCAGGTAACAAACCCTGCAACAACGCAGCAGAGAACAAACCCTGCAACTTAATATATTAAATAGTAAATGAAGCAATTAAGTATAAAAAATGTATTAATGGTAATATTATTATTTCTCTTATTATTTTTCTTACTATATATAGCACTTCCAGAAGAATTGTTAATGACAATAAGTAAGTTCAACTCAACAACTGTGGAAGGTCCAAATCTAAACATGGAAGATATTTCAATGATAAGCATTGAAAAATCAATGAATACAGAGTTAGAGGCAAATATAGAAACAGAATTAAATGCGGAATTAAACACAGAATTAGAAACAGAAATAAATATAAAAAATATAGAATCTGTAGCGGAATCTGAAATGGAATCTGAAGAGAATGACGGAGTCTTTACATGGGAACGAAATCCTCATATGTACAATCCATGGGAACATATTTTCAATAGGGAGGAATCAAACATTTCAGAAAAATACGAAGAAGTTAATATTATGGAAGATAGTGGTACTTCATCTGAGAGTTCTATCGAGGTATCAGATAAAATGAATAAAGTAATAAATGGTATGAACACTGACCCACATTTATTAATACGTACTACCAGAATATATATTGATGAAGCGGTAAGTAAAGGTTCAATACTTAATAACGAAGATGTAACTTCAGATGTGGCTGCATCTTCGTCGTCATCATTTGAGAACGAGGTATCAGATAAAGTAAATGAAATAAGTGGGGAAGTAAACGAAACAAGTGAAGTAAATGATAATGAAATATCAGAAGAGTTGTCTGGTTTTATAAAATTCATAGGAACTAGACCAGATATGACAGATGTACAAAGAAGGTATCTAACCTCAGTGGTTAGTAATACTAAGGGAATATCTCCAGAATTATTAGATGGTTATGAAGAATATCGAAAAGAATTCGAGGAGACATTCCCAGAGGGAGTAGATTCAAAGGGCGTAACATTTGATCGTGCCATTAGTGCACATTCAGAATTTGGAGAAAAGGCAAGAAATTTGTATAATAAAGGAATAAAAAAATAAATATTTGATATTTCTGTTCTCAATATTGCTATTTCTTTTAATAAAAAGAAACAATCTATAAAACAGTCTATAAAACAACCTATGAAACAGCGTCCGGTCATAGGAAAAAAATAGGACGCATGTGAAGGTGGTAAAGATTCCCGCAAGGTCACAAGGAATGATGGGAATGGATGAAGAATATGGGAATGATGTGCAGTCCATTTGAGCAGTTCCAAGTACAATATTTATATAAAACAGAGTATTTTTATATAACAGATACATTATTAATAAGTGCATTTATAGTAATGTTAATGCAATTAATATATGTATTAGTAGGAATGAAAGAAAATCACTACCATGTGAGTATAGCAGGGGTGATATTAAAAGCAATTTATAGCTTTATTTACGATATAGTATATGAATATTTAAATGAAGAAGGAAAAAAATATTTTCCTTTCTTTTTTTATTTATTTATGTTTATAGTAATAAGTAATGTAATAGGTATATTACCATATAGCTTTACAATAACAAGTCATTTATCAATCACATTTAGTTTAGCATTTATGATTTGGTATGGTATGTTTATAGGTGTAGGTGTAGATAAATATGGAATAAAAATATTCTCAATGTTTTTTCCTAAAGATATACCATTTGCATTAGTACCATTATTAGTATTTATTGAAACAATTTCATTTATCTTTAGATCTATTAGTTTAGCGTTACGATTATTTGCTAATATCGTAGCAGGTCATATATTATTAGATACAATTGCAGTAGTAGTACATAAGTTAATTTATCCAGCTTATTATATTTCAGGTAAAACAGTACTAATAGGTATGTTACCAATAGTAATAACAGTAGTATTAATTTTATTCGAAGGTGTAGTAGCAATATTACAAGGATATATCTTCGTAGTACTAGGCTGTATTTATTTAAAAGATATGATAGCATTACATTAATATGAAAAATATAAGATATTTTTTAATTTATATCTCACTACTAGTAGTGTTACAGATGTTATATTTTTCGATATACAATATACCGATATATAAGATCTATTGTGAATTAAATAATTATTATTTAAATAGTCAAAATTTATATGATCAAATAAATTATAAATACTATATTTATTTAGAGTTATTTTCTAATTCATATGAGTCTAGTATCTTTAACAATGATAGTAAAACATTAATAGGTGGTGCAACAAAATATTTGGATGATAATATAAATTCTTTAGATATTTTAAAAAAGAGTGAGGATGTAATATATAATATTGATAAAAATTATTCTTTTAGAGGATTGACAAGTGCAGAAAATAAAATTTCTTTACTGAGTGTTGATTCATTAAAAGGTGAAACAAATTTATATATAGTAGTTTTCAAAGCAGCAACTACAAATGTTAATCTGGTGGAATTTATTACATTACAGAATAGTATGTATATTGCTCCAAGTGAAACATACTTGGTATTTTTTAGAATATATAATCCAACAGATTATATAATTAAAGGAATTAGTATATATTTCATCTCTCCAAATACAGTAAGCGTATATGTCTTAAAAATACAATGTTTCTGTTTTGATGAATTGTTATTATACGGATTTGAATCAGTAGATTTACCTATTTTATTTTATATTTCTTCTGAAATAATTTCATTAAATTTAAAAATAATTGCGTATGTACAGATACATATAACATATTTATTTATTTTGAACAATTTTTAATTATTCATTTATTTTTAAGATAACACTTAAAAATAACTGGCAGACTTAATTTGACTACTTATTAAAAGGATTAATTATATTAGCAATGTTTAATAAGTTAAATAATATATTATTAGCTGATGCGAGTGTTAGAAGGGTATATCAATTTTTAATGTATTACCCAACACCACAAAATATAAATTATTTTTGGAATTATGGTTTTATGGCCGGAATGTTTTTAGGTATACAATTAGTAAGTGGTATTTTCTTATCTATGTTTTATACACCACATATAGATTATGCATTTGATAGTGTACAACATATAATGAGAGATATTAACTATGGTTGGTTTATTAGATATGCACATTCAAATGGTGCTTCATTTTTTTTTATAGTAATCTATATACATATTTTAAGAGGTATTTATTATAGTTCATATTTAAAACCAAGACTATTTGTTTGGTTTTCAGGTGTAATAATATACATATTAATGATGGGTACTGCTTTTTTAGGATATGTATTACCATGGGGTCAAATGAGTTATTGGGCTGCAACAGTTATTACTAATTTCTTAACAGTAATACCAGTAATTGGTAAAGATGTAGTTTATTGGGTATGGGGTGGTTATGCAATTAATAATTCCACATTAAACAGATTTTTTAGTTTACATTATTTATTACCTTTTGTAATAGCTGTATTTGCATTGTATCATATATATACATTACATAAAACAGGTAGTTCAAATCCATTAGGTATTAGAACAAGTAAATTAGATAAAATTAATTTTTATCCATTTTTCCTAGTTAAAGATTTATTTGGTTTATTTATTATGTTTATAGTATACTTAGTATTTGTAATTAAGTATCCAGAAGTATTAGGTCATACTGATAATAATATTAAAGCTAATCCACTAGTAACTCCAAGTCACATTGTACCAGAGTGGTATTTCTTACCAATGTATGGTATATTAAGATCCATTGAAAGTAAAACATATGGTATTATTCTAATGTTCCTATCTATGTTAGTGTTATTTGTATTACCTATTTTAGATAAAGGCAGTGAGAAAAATAACCACTTTAGATTGTTTAATAGAATAATGTTCTGGATGTTTACATTTAATTTTGTATTTTTAGGTTATTTAGGTCATCAATTACCAGTGTATCCATATATACAATTAGGTGTAATCTGTTCACATTTCCATTTATTTTATTTTTTAATTTTACCAGTAATTAATGGTGCTAGATTTCAAAATTATTTTACTTTATTAAAAGTGAAATATTAATATAATATAGATAATTATTTTATGTATTATTATCTGTTATTACTTATCGTTTGATAAATTGTTTGTTTTTTATTCAATAAAAACTGTTCATTCATAAAATGTTAAATTCTATACTACTTGTATGTTGTTGATTGTTTATATAATCAACAACAACATATGGTAATAAATAACTAAGATTAAGTGCTTACAGAACAATCAAAACAAATAAAAAATTTTATGTTAAATTTTGGTCCTCAGCACCCAGCTGCGCATGGTGTACTAAGATTGATTTTAGAGCTAGATGGTGAAATCATTAAAAATGCGGATCCACATATTGGATTATTGCATAGAGGTACAGAAAAATTAATAGAATATAAAACTTATATGCAGGCATTACCATATTTCGATAGACTAGACTATGTTTCTATGATGTGTCAAGAACATACTTTTTGTTTAGCAGTAGAAAAGTTATTAAAATGTAATGTACCACTAAGAGCTCAGTATATACGTGTAATTTTCTCAGAAATTACACGTATTTTGAATCATTTACTAGCCATTACTACACATGCTTTGGATGTAGGTGCGTTAACACCATTTTTATGGGCTTTCGAGGAACGTGAAAAATTAATGGAGTTCTATGAACGTGTTTCAGGTGCTAGAATGCACGCTAATTATTTTAGAATTGGTGGCGTGGTATATGATATACCAATGGGTTTATTAAAAGATATATCTACTTTTATACAACAATTTGCATCTAGAATTGATGAAATTGAGGAAATGCTTACAACTAATCGTATATGGAAACAAAGATTGATAGAAGTTGGTAAAGTAAATAGTAGACAAGCATTAGATTATAGTTTAAGTGGTCCAATGTTAAGATCAACTGGTATTGCTTGGGATTTACGTAAATCTGAACCTTATGAAATTTATAGAAAATTTTCTTTTACTATTCCAACTGGTGTATGTGGTGATAGTTATGACAGATATTTAATTAGAATAGAAGAGATGCGTCAAAGTATAAGTATTATAAGCCAGGCTATTAATCAAATACCTTTAGGTTTAGTTAGAGTAGATGACCATAAAATTACACCACCATACCGTAGTCAAATGAAAACATCTATGGAATCTTTAATTCATCATTTTAAATTATATAGTGAAGGTATTAGTGTTCCTCAAGGTCATAGTTACGGTTGTGTAGAAGCTCCTAAAGGAGAAACAGGTGCTTATTTAGTTTCTGATGGTGGTAACAAGCCATATAGATGTAAAATACATTCACCAGGTTTTTTACACTTACAGGCGTTAAATAGTATTATAGTAGGTCATATGATAGCAGATCTAGTTACTGTAATTGGTACACTAGATATTGTTTTTGGTGAAGTAGATAGATAGTTAATTAAAAATATTGATAAATTAACTTAATATTACTTATTTACGTAAAAAAGAAAGAAAATTTTTACGTATTTTTCATTTCATATATTTCATATAAGCAAGAAGAACCATCGAATCTTTTTCTTTTTTGTAAAACATAAATGATTAACTTTTTAATTGGATATTATTATTATTTTTTTTGCTTAGTTGCATTCTTTGGAATTGCTTACTATTCAATTACATATATACAACATAAAAAATATTATTTAAGTAAATTCTTTATAATATTAATTAGTGCTGTAGTTGCTTATCTATTATTTTATTTATTCTTTATTTCTGGTACAACTCAGTCACTTGATGTTACAGCATTATCTATAGCAAGTGAGGACAATAATATAGTATATAGTATACATGATACTAAAACTATTCAGATTGTAACAATGCTATTAATTTTTTCAGTAATAATGTATTACGTTTTGAGAAATTTGATTTATACAATCTCAGAATTATTGATTGATTATATGGATCCAGAACATGATATGATTATGAAACTATTTAAAGTTTTTTTTTATTCTTTAATGTTTATATTATTTCCTTATTTAGCTAGTGATGTTATATTTTTATCTATTTTATATTAACATGTAATGTTGATATAAAATAAGCTAATCTGATTACTTTATCTTTTTGCTTATCCAGTATGTTTTATTATTTAAATGAGTATAGTGATCTAGTTTTCTATATCTTACTAATGTTTGCAATATGTTCATTAGTACTAGGTTTAAGTTACCTAATAACTATTAAAAACCCATATAATGAGAAGAATTCAGGATATGAGTGTGGTTTTGATCCATTTTCTGATGCAAGGGAGCCATTTTATGTAAAATTCTATTTAATATCTATATTATTTATTATTTTCGACGTTGAAGTGGTGTTTTTTTTTCCATGGGCAATTAGTTTAAAACAATTATATTTTTTTGGATATTATATAATGTATATTTTTATCTTAATTTTATTAATTGGTTTTGTTTATGAGTGGAAAAAAGGATCATTAGATTGGGATTAGTTATTATTTTTTACTGTTTAAACAGTTCTTACAACTTTTTAGGATTAATAATCCTAAAAAATTGAATCGTTCTATATTTTTAGTTGATTACATATATTAAAATATATAAGCAGCAAAATGTTTATGCATTTAGTAGTTCCAGTATTATTGTTTATTATCGGTATTTTTGGATTATTTTTAAGTAGAAAGAACATAATTTTAATTATTATGTCCTTAGAATTATTATTATTAGCAGTTAATTATAATTTTTTATTTTTTTCTGTATACTTGGACGATATTATGGGTCAGGTATTCTCCTTATTTATATTAACTATAGGTGCATGTGAATCATCTATAGGATTAGCATTATTAATTTGTTATTACAGAACATATAAATATGTGTAGTTAGTACTTATTTATAATAATATAACATGTATCTATTACCTATCTTTTTCACATTTTTTTCTTTTTTTTTTACTTTTTGTTTTGGTAAACAAATAGGTAACTATAAAAACCACTTAATAAATCTATTATTAGTATTTATATCTACATTGGTATGTTATTTGATATTTTTCGAAGTGTCATTTTTATCATTACCATGCTATATAAAGATGACAGATTGGATTGTATTTGATATTTTTAATGTATATTGGTATTGCTTATTTGATTCTTTATCTGTGTCTATGTTGATAGTAATAATGTCCATTTCCTTATGTGCACATATTTATTCTGTTTCATATATGGATCAGGATCCACATCAAGTAAGATTTATGTCATATTTGTCATTATTTACTTTTTTTATGCTTATTTTAGTAACAGCTAGTAATTTAATACAGTTATTTATCGGTTGGGAAGGAGTTGGTATTTGTTCATACTTATTGATTAATTTCTGGTATACAAGAGTGGGGGCAAATAAATCTAGTATAATGGCTGTATTCACAAATAAAATAAGTGATGTTTGTTTATTAATAGCTTTTGGTTTAGTGTTTAAAATATTTAAAACTTTAGATTTTAATGTAATGTTTTCTATTTTATCCATTAATTACAGTAGTGACTATCTATTACAATTAATGTACTACTCTGGATTCCTTATTATTCTGGGTGCAGTAGGTAAATCTGCTCAAATAGGTTTACATTTTTGGTTACCTGAAGCTATGGAAGGACCAACACCAGTTTCTTCATTAATTCATGCTGCTACAATGGTTACTGCTGGTGTATTTTTAATTGTTAGATGCTCTTTTTTAATGGAAAATGTACCTTCATTATTAGTATGGATTTCTTTTTTTGGTAGTTTAACTATTTTTTTTGGTAGTACTGTTGGTCTATTTCAATATGATATTAAAAAAATTATTGCTTATTCCACTTGTAGTCAGTTAGGTTATATGTTTTTAGCTTGTGGTTTATCTAGTTACTATAACGGTATGTTTCATTTAATAAACCATGCCTTTTTTAAAGCATTATTATTCTTAACTGCTGGTTACATAATACATGCATTGTCTAATGAACAAGATTTCAGAAAAATGGGTGGTCTATTAAAAAAATTACCTCTACCTGCAATGTTAATCTTAATTGGTTCTTTATCTTTAATGGGATTTCCTTATACTTCTGGTTTTTATTCAAAAGAAAAAATAATTGAATTATTTCATAATAAGTTAATTTATAACTTTGAATTTTTAAAATATGTTAAATTTTTTTATTTTTTTCAGTTTTTAGCAATGTTTAGTGTAATTTTAACTATTTGTTATAGTGTTAAGATGTATGTATATGTATTTTTTAATAATTTTAATGGTTATAAGTCATATATATATAATCTTCATTATGGCTCTTATTATTTAATATTACCATTAGTTATATTATCTTATTTAAGTATATTTAGCGGTTATTTATTAAATGATTTAATGGTTGGTATTGGTACTGACTTTTGGAGAGATTCTTTATTTATTGCTTGTCAAGGTTATCAGGATGTGAGTAATTCATCAGGTTTTTATCTATTTAATTTTGAATTTATTAAATACGTTCGTAAAATACCATTAATTTTAACTGTTTATTATACTTTTGTATTTTTTATCTTATTTGTTTGGTTTAAACAATTATTTTTATATTTCAGATTGTCTTATAATTGGGTGAATAATTTATTCTTTTTTTTAAATCGTAAATATTTATTCTTTAATAAGAACATTGTTTATCCATTAATTGATTTAATGAATTATTCTGCGTTAAATTATACATTTAAATTATTTGATAAAGGATTAATTGAGTTATTTGGACCATTTGGTATTACAAGAGCAGTAAGTCAGGTTGTTTCTTTTAATAGCAAATTACAAACTGGTTTAATCTATCATTATTCTGGTTTAATTATATTAAGTTTACTATCTTATTTATTTTTTATTTTTTAGCCGGATTATTCTAATATCTATACATAGTATTAGAATAATTATGTATTATTTGTCCGTTGAAAGATTCATTTAGATGTTATGTATAAGTTTTTGTCAAAATGCGATATTATTGTATAATTATGAAATCAATATTTAAGCATTATAACAACAATAAAGTTTCTGTTGAAACTTTGAATAATATATATAGTCAGTTATTACCTATTAAGCAAAGTAAGTATAAAATGTCTAATCAGATCAGAATAATGAATACGATATCTATTGCATTTATCATTAAATCCAATACATTTTCTTACTTTCAATTAACAGGGTCAGTTAAACGTAAAAAAAAAGCTTTAAGTTTTGTTGGTAGTGTTTGTGTTGCTAGTGATTTATCAGGTATAGATATTTTTGTATACTTAGAAAATCATTCTCCTTACAATAGATTAAAGTAATTGTTTATTTCTCTCATCACAAGTTATTTTTAGATATATTTTTATTTGTGTGTTGTTCCAACTATTTTTTAAAATTTGATTTGTTATTTATGGTATTGTATATTGTGTACACATATAGTATTATATATGTTATTATATAGTACGCTATCAAGTATATATGTACGTATATATTTAGTGGACACAATAACATTAGTATTACTGCTATTAGTAGTGCTGTGTAGATACTATTATTTAGTACTAGATA
>WPCJ01258074.1_pt1 | contig 11537 bp, 10 predicted proteins | sample 5399831 | NCBI WGS metagenome assembly WPCJ01 (sample SAMN12869470, study PRJNA574797) | sludge metagenome | isolation source: wastewater treatment of pH10 | place: China:Beijing | collected 2019-05-20 | reverse complement strand
CCGAAGGCGGCCTTGAGCAGCGGCGCGCACCAGTCCGGACAGTCGGCGCGGGCGTCCTCGGGCATCTCCTCAGCAAGACGCTGGCGCACGGCCTGCAATTCGTCGTCGGAAAGCGGCGGCGGGGCGAACCTGTCGTCGGACAGCAGGGCGTTGACGCCATCGGCCGTCTCGCCCCATTCGAGCAGGACCGCGCCGAAGGCGAGTGCTCTCGGGCTGTCGGCGTCGAACAGCCATGCGGCCGAGCGGCGGCGGCGCAGGGCATCGTAGACGATGTTGCCGATGGCAGCGCGGTCGCCGCCGCCGGCGAAACGGTGGGCGGCGCCCCAGTCGCGCAGCGCCTCGGCGGCTGGCCGCTGCCGTCCATCGATATCGGCCAGCACTTCCATGGCTGCGGCCAGCCTTCCGCCCATGCGCATGTATTCTATCCGGTTTCAGGTTCAGAAAGGCTCTAAGCCGCCGGCTGCGGCTGCACAACCCCGGCTGCTCAAAGAACATGGCCGCAAAAGAAAAGAGCCGCAGGGAGGGTTCCCCGCGGCCCGGATCGAAAGGCCGGTTGCGGCTTGCGGCTGCGTGAAAGCCTACTCGGCCACGGCGCGGCGGCCGCTCATGGTCTCGATGATGACGCGGTAGAACAGATGCGGCGTCGGGCCTTCCGGCGCCGGCTTCAGCCCGCCCGGCTCCCACCAGTTGGCATGGGTGCTGAGCAGCGACCAGGCATGGTCGCGGGCATGTTTCCAGCCGATCCGGTCCGGCAGTTCCTCGAACGTGCCGTTGACGACGACGCTGCGCCATTCGCCATGCTGGCCGAACTCGTCGGCCTGCACGCACACCAGCGGATTGGCCCGCATCCAGTCGATCTTCTGGCCGGTGAGCGAGAAGCTATAGAGATGGTTGCCCTCCAGCGCGAAGGTGATCGGCACGACATAGGGCTGGCCGTTCCGGCTGCAGCCCAGTCTGCCGACGCGTTGCGCCGACAGCAGCGCCATGCACTCGACCCGGCTCATTTCGGTGATGATCATGCCGCCTTCTCCCTCGTTGCCAATCCTGAAGACCCGATGCCTTTCAGCGCACCACCAGCACCGGAACCTTGGCGCTGGCCACCACTTCGGCTGTCTGGCTGCCCAGCATAACCCGGTTGATGCCGGTGCGGCCATGGGAAGACATCACGATCAGGCTGCAGCCGCATTCCTGCGCCGCCTCGACCAGCGCGCCGGCCACCAGCCGCCACGGCACGTGCACGGTCTCGATGGGGATACCGAGCGCCTCGGCCTTGCGGCGGACCGGCTCCAGTATGCGCTGGGCGATGCGGGCCTGCGCTTCGTCGAAGGCGGCCACCTCCGTTTCGCTGGGCGACCACAGGTCGGAGGCGAAGGCGAACTGGCCGCCGAGCGGTTCGGTCACCGTTACGGCGGTGACCTTGCTGCCGTGCTTCTTGGCCAGTTCCAGCCCGTGATCGACACCCGCCTGCGCGGCTTCGGACCCGTCGCTGGACACAAGAATATGCTCGTACATCGCCATTCACCCCCAGGGGCTGCATCGCCTCGCACAGCCAGCGAACCATTGCCCGCGCCCGCATACAAGCCGCATCTTGTCGCGGGCTCAGCCGGTGGCGGGAATCCGTTCGTAGCGGGTGAGGCTGGCATAGCGCTTGCGTGGTCCCGACACCCGCCAGAACTCGATCCAGCAATCGCGGCTGCGGAAGACGAAACGGCCTTCATAGAGGTCGTCGCCGCAGTGATGGCGCACGCTCTGGCTGGCCGACAGGCCAAGCCGCACGAATTCCGAGCCGTTCGGGAACAGGACGTTGACACCGTCGGCGTCCATTGACAGGCGGTAGAGACGCCTCGCCTCCGTCGTGCCATGATCGCTGCGCAACTCGCCGGTTTCGGTGATGGCGTCGGCCTCGATCCGTGCCTGCCCGGCAAAGCGCAGATGGGCGTGGCCGAGATGGTCGACCAGCCGGCGGCGCACCGTCCACAGGCCGATGAAATCGGCCGGGCCCGATGCCAGGGGCGCGGAGATCGAGGTGCGGTCGGAAGCTGACATGGCATGCACAGGCGTCATCCATTCACCATGGCCGGTCGTTTTGCCGCCCGCAAGCGCCGATTGCCGGGTCCGGCGGGATCGAATATCCGCGATCGTTCGGAGAAATCGAACATTACGACATAAATAATGCGTTGGATTGCATATAACGGAAATGGCATTCCCCATTCGACCTGAATTGGAGAATGTCGTGTCTGCAAGTGAAAGCTTCCTGTCGGCGCCGGTTGCCAGCAAGGCGACCGTCAAGCGTGCCGGTGGCGTCTGGCCCGGGCTGGTGCTGGTCGGCGTCATCACCGGCGCGGGCTATTCGCTGCGCGAAATGCCGGGCCTCGTCATCTTCAGCCCGATGATCCTGGCGGTGATCATCGGCATGCTGTTCGCCAACACGGTGGGGGTCGCGGCCAACACCAAGGAAGGCATCCGCTTCAGCCAGAAGACGCTGCTGCGCCTGGCCATCGTCCTGCTCGGCTTCCAGTTGACGGTCGACCAGGCGGCCTCCATCGGCCTCGGCGGCTTCGGCATCATCGCCGTGACGCTGGTGACGACGTTCCTGTTCACCCTGGGCGTCGCCCGCCTGCTCGGCGTCGAGCGGCGGCTTGCGCAACTGATCGCCGCCGGCACCTCGATCTGCGGCGCCTCGGCCATCGTGGCGGCCAATGCCGTCACTAATGCGCGCGACGAGGACGTCGCCTATGCGGTGGCCTCGATCACCCTGTTCGGCACCGTCGCCATGCTGGCCTATCCGCTGCTCGGCGCGCTTGCCGGCCTCGATCAGAGCGCCTTCGGCCTGTGGGCCGGCGCCTCCATCCACGAGGTCGCGCAGGTCATCGGCGCCGCCTTCCAGTACGGGGCGCAGGCAGGCGAGGCAGGCACCGTCTCGAAGCTCACCCGCGTCGCCCTCCTTGCGCCGATGGTGTTCGCCATGGGCTTTGCCGCCCGCCGCTCCGGCGGCGGCGAAAGTGGCGCCCGCCCGCCGATGCCGTGGTTCGTGCTGGGCTTTGTCGCCGTCGTGCTGTGGAACAGCTTCGTCGGCCTGCCCGACACGGTGCGCCCGCTGGTCGTCTTCGTCACCACCCTGATGCTGACCATGGGGCTTGCCGCCATGGGGCTGAATGCCAATGTGTCGGAGATCAGGTCGCGCGGCCTGGCGCCGCTTCTGCTTGCGCTTTCCGCGTTTGTGTTTATCGCTGGCTTCAGTCTGCTGTTGGTGAAGCTGTTGGGTTGAACGCGGGAAATGACGCTTGAGCAGTTGCGCATCTTCGTCGCCGTCGCCGAGCGCGAGCATGTGACGCGGGCTGCCGCAGACCTCAATCTTACCCAATCGGCGACGAGCGCGGCAGTGTCCGCGCTCGAGGCGCGTTATGCGACCAAGCTGTTCGACCGGGTCGGGCGGCGCATCGCGCTGACCGACGCCGGCCGCACCTTTCTGGCCGAGGCCAAGGCCGTGCTGGCCCGCGCCGCCGGCGCCGAACTGGTGCTGGCCGATCTCGCCGGCCTGAAGGTCGGCTCGCTCAGGCTGGCCGCCAGCCAGACCGTGGGCAACTACTGGCTGCCCGGCTTCGTCCACCGGTTCCGCTCCGCCTATCCCGGTCTTGCTGTGGAACTGACCATGGGCAACACCGAGACGGTGGCGGCGATGGTGCGCAAGGGCGAGGCCAATCTGGGCTTCGTCGAGGGCGATGTCGAGGACCAGGCCCTGAACGTCGCCGCGGTCGCCGACGACGACATGGTGCTGATCGTGGCGCCGGGCCATGCATGGGCCGGCAGCCTCGACGGAGCGGCCCTCGACCTGAGGTCCTCGCCCTGGGTGATGCGCGAGCATGGCTCCGGCACCCGCTCCATCCTGGAGGCCATGCTGAAGGCGCACGGCCACCGCCTGGCGGATGTCGAGATCAGCCTGGAGTTCCCCTCCAACGAGGCGGTGCGGGTGGCCGTGGAGGCGGGCGCGGGGGCGACGGTGATGTCGCGGCTCGTGGTCGCCAACGCCCTGAAGGCCGGCCGTCTGGCGGCGGTGAACTATCCGGTGCCGCGCCGCAAGTTCTTCATGCTGCGCCACACCCAGCATCACGAGACGGCGGCCGAACGCGAATTCGTCCGGCTGGTGAGCGAAGGCTGAGTTTCCGCTTCAGTGCGTGCGGCGGCGGTAGATCCACAGCCGCGCCGGCGGGATGTTGCGCAGGATGAAGTCGAAATGCTCGACGGTATAGTCGCCGCGTCCCGGCGGGATGGGCGACATCGGGCCGTAGGTGATCTGCACCACCGGCCTGCCTTCCGGCATGCGTGACAAAAGCCCGTCGAGATATTCGACGCGGCGCGGGACCGGGAAATTGAGCAGCGGCACGCCCGAGATGATCGAATCGAAGGTCAGGTCGGCTGCCTTGCCGAGCGTGGTGTCGAGATTGAAGGCATCGCCCTCGATGACGTTCACGCCGGGGAAATTGGTTCGCAGGTGGCGGGCGAAATCGGCCGAATATTCGACCGCATAGAGGTTCTGCGGCTTCACGCCGTGTTTGAGAATGGCCTTGGTGATGACGCCGGTGCCGGGGCCGAGTTCCAGCACCGGCAGGCCGGAGCCGAGGTCGATGACGGAGGCCATGCGCCGCGCGGTGACCGAACTGGTGGGAACGATGGCGCCGACCGCTTTCGGCTTGTCGATCCAGCCCTTGAAGAATTTGAGCTCGTCGTCGAACTTTGCCGCCAGCGTCTTGCGCAGTCCGGTTCCTCTAGCCATGCAAATCTCCTGCGGCCCCCGTCGTCGTACTTAGCATCTGGCTGGCCCGGTTCAAGGAAAAATCTGGCCTAAGATGCTGATGCCGCGACGGAAGCGGACAGGGCCCCGTCTCGCTGTGCGGCGGCCCCTTACTTCTCGGCAAAGGAATCGAAGAAGTCCTTCATGCGGGTGAAGAAGCCGCTCGATTGCGGCGAGTTCTCCTGGCTGGAGATCTGTTCGAACTCCTCCAGCAATTCGCGCTGGCGCCGGGTCAGGTTCTGCGGCGTCTCGACCGCCGTCTGGATGTAGAGATCGCCGATCTGCGGCTGGCGCAGCACCGGCATGCCCTTGCCCTTGAGGCGGAACTGGCGGCCGTTCTGGGTGCCTTCCGGCACCTTCACGCGGGTCTGGCTGCCGTCCAGCGTCGTCACCTCGAAGGAGCCGCCGAGCGCCGCCGTGGTCATCGAGATCGGCACCTTGCAATAGAGGTCGGCGCCGTCGCGCTGGAAGAATTCGTGCGGCTTCACCGACAGGAAGATGTAGAGGTCGCCGGCAGGCCCGCCGCGCAGGCCCGCCTCGCCCTCGCCGGCCAGCCGGATGCGGGTGCCGTCCTCGATGCCGGCCGGGATGTTGACCGACAGTGAGCGCTCCTCGGTGGTGCGGCCCTGGCCATGGCACTTGCCGCACGGGTCCTTGATGGTCTGGCCGCGGCCCTGGCATTGCGGGCAGGTGCGCTCGATGGAGAAGAAGCCCTGGCTGGCGCGCACCTTGCCGTGGCCGCCGCACATGGTGCAGGTGACCGGCTGGGTGCCGGGCTTGGCGCCGGAGCCGGCGCATTCGTCGCAGGAGACCGAGGCCGGCACATGGATCTGTGCCGTCTTGCCGGTGAAGGCTTCCTCCAGCGAAATCTCCATGTTGTAGCGCAGGTCGGCGCCGCGTTCGCGCCCGCCGGAGGAGCGGCGGCGCCCGCCGCCCATCATCTCGCCGAAGATGTCCTCGAAGATGTCGGCGAAGCCGCCGGCGGCAAAGCCGTGGGCGGCGCCGTTCATGCCGCCGTTCTCGAAGGCCGCATGGCCGAAGCGGTCGTAGGCGGCCCGCTTCTGCGGGTCCTTGAGGCACTCATAGGCCTCGTTGATTTCCTTGAACTTGTGCTCGCAGGCGTGGTCGCCCGGATTGCGGTCGGGATGGAATTGCATGGCGAGCTTGCGGAAGGCGCTCTTGAGTTCCTTGTCGTCCGCGCTTTTGCTCACACCGAGCGTTTCGTAGAAATCAGCCTTCATTTAAAGCCCGTCTTGGTTCTGCTGCCCGATGGCTCCAAATCGGCCGAAACGGCCATTCCTTGTCGATCGAAGCGTCTGGAACGATTTTCCGGTTACCGGCCTGTGTGCCGCATTGTCATGCGCCTGAAACGCACGGTTCCCGGAGCGTTCCGCTTTTCTTTCGTGGCCTTCGATTTAGGTGCTGCGCGGTCCCGATGCCAGAGCCGGCAAAGGTCCGGGCGCATTTTTCCGGCCGAAGTTGCAGAAAAGCCCGGCCTGGACCGGGCTTTTCACTGTTCGCGTCGAAGATCAGGCCGACTTCTTCTTGTCGTCGTCCTCGTTGATCTCCTCGAAGTCGGCGTCGACCACGTCGCCGTCCTTGGCGGCATCCGCCTTGGCGTCGGCTTCGGCCGCTTCCTTCTGCGAGGCCTCGTACATGGCCTGGCCGAGCTTCATCGAAACCTCGGCCAGCGTCTGGGTCTTGGCCTCGATGTCGGCCGGGTCGTCGCCCTCGGCGGCGGTCTTCAGCGCCGCAATGGCGTCGGAAATGGCCGTGCGGTCGGCTTCCGAAACCTTGTCGCCATAGTCCTTCAGCGACTTCTCGCTGGAATGGATCAGCGATTCGGCCTGGTTGCGGGCCTCGACCAGCGCCTTGCGCTTCTTGTCGGCCTCGGCATTGGCCTCGGCGTCCTTGACCATCTTCTCGATGTCGGCGTCGGACAGGCCGCCCGAAGCCTGGATGCGGATCTGGTGCTCCTTGCCGGTGCCCTTGTCCTTGGCCGAGACGTTGACGATGCCGTTGGCGTCGATGTCGAAGGTGACCTCGATCTGCGGCACGCCGCGCGGTGCGGGCGGGATGCCGACCAGATCGAACTGGCCGAGCAGCTTGTTGTCGGCCGCCATCTCGCGCTCGCCCTGGAAGACCCGGATCGTCACCGCGTTCTGGTTGTCCTCGGCGGTGGAGAAGGTCTGGCTCTTCTTGGTCGGGATGGTGGTGTTGCGCTCGATGAGGCGAGTGAACACGCCGCCCAGCGTCTCGATGCCCAGCGACAGCGGGGTCACGTCGAGCAAGAGCACGTCCTTGACGTCGCCCTGCAGCACGCCGGCCTGGATCGCCGCGCCCATCGCCACCACCTCGTCGGGGTTGACGCCCTTGTGCGGCTCCTTGCCGAAGAACTGCTTCACCACTTCCTGGATCTTGGGCATGCGGGTCATGCCGCCGACCAGGACCACCTCGTCGATCTCGCCCGCCTTGATGCCGGCATCCTTGAGCGCCGCCTTGCACGGCTCGATGGTGCGCTGGACGAGGTCGTCGACCAGGCTCTCGAACTTGGCGCGGGTCAGCTTCAGCGTCAGGTGCTTCGGGCCGCTGGCGTCGGCGGTGATGAAGGGCAGGTTGATCTCGGTCTGCGTGGTGGACGACAGCTCGATCTTGGCCTTCTCGGCAGCTTCCTTCAGGCGCTGCAGGGCGAGCTTGTCGTTGCGCAGGTCGATGCCCTGGTCCTTCTTGAACTCGTCGGCCAGATACTCGACCAGACGCATGTCGAAGTCCTCGCCGCCGAGGAAGGTGTCGCCATTGGTCGACTTAACCTCGAACACGCCGTCGCCGATCTCCAGCACGGAGATGTCGAAGGTGCCGCCGCCAAGGTCGTAGACGGCGATGGTCTTGCCGTCCTTCTTGTCGAGGCCGTAGGCAAGTGCTGCCGCAGTCGGCTCGTTGATGATGCGCAGCACTTCCAGACCGGCGATCTTGCCGGCGTCCTTGGTGGCCTGGCGCTGGGCGTCGTTGAAATAGGCGGGAACGGTGATGACGGCCTTCTCGACCTTCTCGCCGAGATAGGCTTCCGCCGTCTCCTTCATCTTCTGCAGGATCATGGCCGAGATCTGCGAGGGCGACTGCTTCTTAGCCCCGGCCTCGACCCAGGCGTCGCCATTGTCGCCCTTGACGATCTTGTAGGGCACGAGGCCCTTGTCCTTTTCGGTGACCGGATCGTCATAGCGGCGGCCGATGAGGCGCTTGACCGCAAAGACGGTGTTTTCGGGATTGGTGACCGCCTGGCGCTTGGCCGGCTGGCCGACGAGGCGTTCGCCGTCGGAGGTGAAGGCGACGATCGAGGGGGTGGTGCGCGCGCCTTCCGCGTTTTCGATTACTTTGGCGTCCTTGCCGTCCATCACGGCGACGCAGGAATTCGTGGTTCCGAGGTCGATGCCGATTACTTTAGCCATTGGTTCATTCTCTCCTTCAAGCAGGCTTTCAAGGACCCTGTCAGGCGTTCCGGCGAAAGCCCCTGTTCACAAGAATTTCCGTACGCGCCCGCTTGCATGGAACGGCCGGTACGGATCTGCGGCGTATATAAGAACAGGCTTCGCGGCGTGCAAGCGTTCTGCGCGCTGCTGACATGCTTGCAAGGCCCGGCGCGGCGAATCGGCGCAAAAAAGGCGTGAAATCGCGCTTTTTGGCTGTTTCTGGCCCCCGATCGCGGCTCCCGGGTGGGAAAAATTTGACCTTGGGCGGCGGCCCGCATAGAGCAGGCCGGCCGGCATCGAAGCCGGCTTCACCCACAGGACCAACGACATGGCCGGAAACGACGCCCTCGACCTCAACCCGGAACTTCTCGCCGCCGCCGGCGAGAACAAAGCCTGGCCGTTCGAGGAAGCGAAAAAAATCGTCGCCCGCTATGCAAAGACCGGGTTCCCGGAAACGATCCTGTTCGAGACCGGCTACGGCCCCTCGGGCCTGCCGCATATCGGCACCTTCGGCGAGGTGGCGCGCACCACCATGGTGCGCCATGCCTTCCGCATCCTCACGCAGGACAAGGTCAGGACGCGGCTTCTGGTGTTCTCCGACGACATGGACGGCATGCGCAAGATCCCGGACAACGTGCCCGACCGCGCCGCGCTGGAGCCTTACCTGCATATGCCGCTCACCGTCGTGCCGAACCCGTTCGGCGGCGACTACGCGAGCTTCGGCCATCACAACAACGCCATGCTGCGCCGCTTCCTCGACACCTTCGGCTTCGACTACGAGTTCGCCAGCGCGACCGACTACTACAAGGCGGGGCGCTTCGACGAGGTGCTGCTGCGCGCGGCCGAGCGCTATGACGACATCATGAAGGTGATGCTGCCGACGCTGGGCGAGGAGCGCCAGGCCACCTACAGCCCCTTCCTGCCGATCTCGCCCAAGAGCGGCCGCGTGCTCTACGTGCCGATGAAGCATGTCGACGCCGAGGCCGGCACCGTCACCTTCGACGACGAGGACGGCACCGAGACCACGCTGCCGGTCACCGGCGGCGCGGTGAAGCTGCAATGGAAGCCGGATTTCGGCATGCGCTGGGCGGCGCTCGACGTCGATTTCGAGATGTTCGGCAAGGACCACCAGACCAACGCCGCGATCTACGACCGCATCTGCGAGATCCTCGGCGGGCGCGCGCCGGAACATTTCGTCTACGAACTGTTCCTCGACGAGAACGGCCAGAAGATCTCCAAGGCGAAGGGCACTGGCCTGACCAGCGACGAGTGGCTGACCTACGCGCCGACCGAGAGCCTGGCGCTCTACATGTTCCAGAAGCCGCGCGTGGCCAAGAAGCTCTATTTCGACGTCATCCCGCGCGCCGTGGACGAATATTACCAGTTCCTGTCGGCCTATCCGAAGCAGGACTGGAAGAATCGTCTCGGCAATCCGGTCTGGCACATCCACAACGGCAACCCGCCCGCCATCGACCTGCCGGTGCCGTTCGCGCTGCTGCTCAATCTGGTCAGCGTCTCCAACGCCCAGAACAAGGATGTGCTGTGGGGCTTCATCTCGCGCTACGCGCCGGGTGTGACGCCTGCGACGCATCCCGAGCTGGACAGGTTGACCGGCTACGCGATCCGCTATTTCGACGATTTCGTGAAGCCGTCGAAGGTCTACCGCGCGCCGGACGAGGTGGAGCGCGAGGCGCTGGCGAAGCTGTCGCAGGCGCTGGCCGCCCTGCCGCAGGACGCCGACGGCGAGGCGATCCAGAACGCGGCGCTCAATGTGGCGCGCGCCATCGAGCGCTATCAGGACCACGCCAAGAAGAGCCCGGAGGGCGGACCGGGTGTCTCGGTCGCCTTCTTCCAGATGATCTATCAGGTGCTGATCGGTCAGGAGCGCGGTCCGCGCTTCGGCTCCTTCGCCGCGCTCTACGGCATCGCCGAGACCCGGGAGCTTATCGGGAAGGCGCTGGAAGGCCGTCTGGCGGCGTAGCCGGTAAAAGTTCGGAAGGGGCGGGCAGCTCGATGATGCTGTCCGGCGCCGCCGGGGCTCCCGATCCCTGCGCCGGTGCCGGCGGCAGGCCCGAAAGGTCCGGCGGGTGGCCATAGATGCCTTTCCTGCCTTTTCGTGCCTTCTCCGCCGCCTGCGCATAGGGGCCGTCCTGCGGGGCGCGTGCCCAGCCGTTTTCCACCAGCCATTCGCCGATGTCCTGCCTGGCCAGCCGGCAGCGGGCGGTGAAATCGCCCTCGCTGTCATTTTCGGGTATGTCGCAGACCACGGCGCGGCCGCGCAGGAAGGCGCGGAAGGCGGTCGTGGCGCGGGTGCCGCACGGCCATTGCCGGCCGCTGTCCGTGCAGGTTTCGTCCGGCGCCACCGGGTCGATGCCGGCGACGGTCACGGTCCGGCCCTGCGCCTTGATGCGCCCGGCGCCGGTGGCGAGCGGGCGAAACAGCGTCGCGCCCTTCCATTCGGCATCGGGCTTCGGCTTGGGCGGAACGGCGAGGGAAAGCTCGCTCAGCGGCTCGCGCGGCGGCAGCCGTTCCAGTTCGGAGGGCTCCAGCGGCGGCGGGGCGATGACGTCCGGCTCGATCGGCCGCGAGGGGAGGAAAGATTGCGGCACGGCTTCGGAGGGCTCGGGTGCGGTGTCCTCCGGTTCCGCCTCCGGGAAGACATCGTTGATTTCCGTGTCGAAGACGATGCCGCTTTCGGATTGCGGTTCCGCATCGGCCCCCGGATTCAGCGCCCTTCCGCCGGCCACGACCAGAACGGTCATGATCAGCAGGCAAAGCGCCGCGAAGCCGGCATGCAGGGGTTTCATCGCTATTGGCTCGCCCACACGATCCGCGCCATCCACTCCACCTCATGGACGGGGAATTCGCGATCCGGATGTTCGGGATTGAGCGAGACCAGCGAGATCGTCCTGGCGCTCTGGCGGCTGAGCACCTTGGCCATGACCTCGCCGGACGTGGTCTTGACCACCACGCGGTCGCCCTTGCGCACGCTGGCGCCCGGCTCGACGATAAGCACGTCGCCGTCGCGATAGAGCGGCAGCATGGAATCGCCCTGGACCTTCAGCGCATAGGCGGGGCCGCCGCCCGGCGCCGGCAGTTCGATCAGGTCCCAGCCATGGCCGACGGGGAAGCCGGCATCGTCGAAGAAGCCGCCGGCGCCTGCCTGCGCGAAGCCCACCAGCGGCACGGTCGGCCGCTGCACGGGCAGGGCGTCGGCGAGCGCCTTCCTGCCATCGATGAGGGATATGAATTCATCCAGCGAGGAGCCCGTCGCCTCG
>WPCJ01246837.1_pt1 | contig 11550 bp, 8 predicted proteins | sample 5399831 | NCBI WGS metagenome assembly WPCJ01 (sample SAMN12869470, study PRJNA574797) | sludge metagenome | isolation source: wastewater treatment of pH10 | place: China:Beijing | collected 2019-05-20 | reverse complement strand
CGGCATCCTGCTGCATGGCATCTATCTCGCCGGTGTCTGGTGGGCGGTGCGCCACGGCCTGCCGGCCGGCATTTCCGGGCTGATCGCCGGCTTGCAGCCGATCCTGACGGCGCTTTTCGCCCCCGTCCTCGTGGGGGAGCGCATCTCGGGGTGGCGCTGGCTCGGCATCGCCTGCGGCTTCGCCGGCATCGCGCTCGTGCTCGAACCCCAGCTCGCAAGGGTCGAGCCCGCCGCGCTCTGGGGGGTGTTGCTGCCGGTGGTCGTGAACGTGATCGGCATGTTCGCCGTCACCTTCGGCTCCTTCTACCAGAAGGCGCGTGTCGTCTCGGGCGACCTCAGGACGATGACGGCGATCCAGTACACCGCGGCTTTCCTGATCACGATTCCCTTCGCCTGGGCGCTGGAGCCGATGCGCATCGAATGGAACCTGACCATGGCGCTGGTCATGCTCTGGTCGGTGGTCGTGCTCTCGCTCGGCAGCATCGGGCTCTACCTGTTCATGCTCCGGCGCGGCGAGGTCTCCCGCATCGCGACCTTCCTCTACCTCGTGCCGGCGCTGGTCGCGGTCGAGGCCTGGCTGCTCTTCGGCGAGACCCTCTCGATGCTGCAGATCGCCGGCATGGCGGTGACCATTCTCGGCGTCGTCCTCGCCAGCCGGAAATAGGCTGCGGCTTTCGCCGCTGCACCGGCCGGACAGGTGCCCTCGCCGAAAGGCTGATTTTGGTTTCCCCGGACTTGCCCTTATGCTGCGCCGCAACAAAAGGGAGGTCGATCACCATGAGCGCCAACGCCGCGTTGCAATCCGAAAGCCGCGTGAGCGCGGTCGATCTCGTCGCCGCCGCCCTGCCGGGCTTCGAAACGCTTCTGGAGGCCGCGACCGCAGCCGTGCGCCGCAAGGTCGAGGCCGATGGCCGGATCTCCTCGGCTAGGCTCGAGGCGGAACAGCACGCCGCCCACGGCCTCTCCTGGCTCGCCACCTATGTCGCGGCGCTGCGTGAGCTGAAGGCCTATGGCGAGCGCCTGCTGGAGGAGGGGCGCTACGGCGCGGTCGAGGACTGCGCCATCCGCATCGGCGCGGGCGAATACGCCGCCCAGATTTTCGGCGGCATCCCGATGAGCCAGGGCGAGATCGTCCGTTTGCCGGCGCTGGGCCTGTCCCAGGACGCCGTGGCCGCTGCCTGTTCGGAGGCGGCCGAGATGCTGATCGCCGAGGGCAACACGCCGGAGAACCGGGCCCGCTTCGTCGCCCTGTTCAGCCAGAGCGACGGCACGGCCAGCGTCGGCGACCCCGGTCTCGACGAGACGCTGGAGGCGATCCGCTCCGAGATGCGCCGCTTTTGCGCGGCGGAGGTCACGCCGCATGCCCATGAATGGCACCTGGCCAACGAATACATCCCGATGCCCGTGGTCGAGAAGATGGCGGAGCTCGGCGTCTTCGGCCTGACCATCCCCGAGGAGTTCGGCGGCTTGGGCCTGTCCAAGGTCTCGATGTGCGTGGTCTCCGAGGAGCTGTCGCGCGGCTAGATCGGCGTCGGCTCGCTCGGCACCCGTTCCGAGATTGCCGCCGAGCTCATCCTCTGCGGCGGCACCGACGCCCAGAAGGCGCATTGGCTGCCGAAGATCGCCTCGGGCGAGATCCTGCCCACCGCCGTCTTCACCGAGCCCAACACCGGCTCCGACCTCGCCAGCCTGCGCACCCGGGCGGTGAAGGATGGCGAGGGAGACGAGGCGGTCTGGAAGGTCTACGGCAACAAGACCTGGATCACCCATCCGGTCCGTGCCGACATCATGACGCTGCTGGTGAGGACCGATCCCGACGCGCCGGGCTACCGCGGCCTTTCCATGCTGATCGCCGAGAAGCCGCGCGGCAGCGATGCCGATCCCTTCCCGGTCGAGGGCCTGACCGGCGGCGAGATCGAGGTGCTCGGCTATCGCGGCATGAAGGAATACGAGCTCGCCTTCGACGGCTTCGCGGTGAAGGGGGAGAACCTGCTCGGCGGCGTCGAGGGGCAGGGCTTCAAGCAGCTCATGCAGACCTTCGAGGCCGCGCGCATCCAGACGGCAGCCCGGGCCATCGGCGTCGCGCAAGCGGCCTTCGATCTGGGATTGCGATATGCGCAGGAGCGCATCCAGTTCGGCAAGAAGCTGATCGCCTTCCCGCGCGTCGCCGACAAGCTCGCGATGATGGCGGCCGAGATCCTGATCGCCCGCCAGCTCACCTATTTCGCTGCCCGCGAGAAGGATGCCGGGCGCCGCTGCGACCTCGAGGCCGGCATGGCCAAGCTTCTCGGCGCCCGCGTCGCCTGGGCTGCGGCCGACAATGCCCTGCAGATCCATGGCGGCAACGGCTTCGCGCTGGAATATCCGGTGAGCCGCGTGCTCTGCGACGCCCGCATCCTCAACATCTTCGAGGGGGCTGCCGAGATCCAGGCGCAGGTGATCGCAAGGCGGTTGGTGGAGGAATAGCGCGGCCTCAGAGAGGCCGCTGGGACGCATCCGGCAGCATCCGCCGCAAGGTATCGTCCTTGCGGACCAGATGGTGCCAGAGCGCCGCCAGCGCATGCAGGCAGGCGAGGCCGATCAGCGCATAGGCAGCCCATTCATGCCATTCCCGGATCGGGCGCGTGACGGCACGCGCTTCCGGCGCCTGGAAGGGCGGCAGGGCGAACAGGCCGAAGTCGATGCCTTGTCCGCGCCGGATCGCATAGACCAGCCCGATCACCGGCACGAGCAGCATCAGGACATAGAGAAAGACGTGGCCGGCTCGCGCCGCCAGGGCCAGCGCGGCCGAGCTTTCCAGCGGAGCCGGTGCGCGATGGCTCAGCCGCCATCCGAAGCGGATGAGCAGCAGGAGCAGGATCGCGATGCCGATCACCTTGTGGGTTTCGACCACCGCGTGCTCCCAGCTTTTCGGAAAGACATCGACGGTCAGCCCCAGGGCGAAGGCCGCCAGGATCAGCACGGCCATGCCCCAGTGCAGCCTGCGGGACACCATGTCGTAGAAGGAGGTGGCAGCAGGCCGGACGGAGGGATTGGCCATGACGGAGCTCCATAGATTATAGTAATTCTAATCTATGGGCTGTGCCTTTCCCGCGAAAGTTAAATCTCGTCCATGATCGATATCCCGCGTGCACGGCCAGGATGCCGCGCGGAATCGTGATAATTTCGACATGATCGACCGATTTGGATGCGATATGGCCGATCCCGGCCGATGATCAGCAGGAGTTTCGATGTCCAGCCTCTTCGCCCCCGCGCTTGCCGGAGCTGCTCTCTTCGCCGCCGCCATGCTGCCTGTCGCGCCTGCGCTGGCCCAGGACGCCGCAGGCGGCCGCCAGCCGCCGCGCATCAGCGTCGTCGGCGAGGGCGAGGCTTCCGTCGTGCCGGACATGGCGGTGGTGACGCTGAGCGTGCTGCGTGAGGCCGCTACGGCGCGCGAGGCGCTCAACGCCAACAGCACGGCGATGAAGGAGGTGCTCGACGCCCTCAAGGCCGCCGGCATTGCGGAGCGCGATATCCAGACCTCGCGGCTCGACATCCAGCCGCGCTACGCGCAGCCCGCGCGCGACAAGCCGCAGGAGCCGAAGATCGTCGGCTATGCCGTCAGCAACGAGGTCACCGTCCGCATCCGCAAGCTGGCTGAGGCCGGCGCGATCATCGACAAGGTCGTCGGCCTCGGCGTCAACCAGGGCGGCGGTATCACCTTCGTCAAGGAAGACCTCAAGGCGACGCTGACCGAAGCGCGCAAGCGTGCCGTCGCGGATGCGATGGACAAGGCCCGCACCTTGGCCGAGGCGGCAGGCGTGAAGCTCGGTCCGATCCTCTCCATCGAGGAGAATGCCGCGCCGCCGCGGCCGATCGCCTATGCGGCCCCGATGCGCAAGGCCGCCGCTGACATGGCCGTGCCGCTGGCGAGTGGCGAGAACAGCTACCAGACGCAGGTCAGCGTGGTCTTCGAGATCGCGCGCTGACGGCCAGAGCATCGGCCCGAAAAGTGGCACGCGGTTTTCGGGAAAAGCCGATGTAAAAACAAAGAGCTACAGCATCGGACCGAATACAATGTTCGGTCCGATGCTGTAGAGCATTTTCGAGCGAAGTGGAAACCGGTTCGCGTGAAGAAAATGCGATAAAACAAAGAGCTAGAGCATTTTCGTGATTCGCAGAAACGCGGAAATGCTCTAGCAGGCGCCCGGTCAGGGCGCCGCGGGCGATCCGCTCGCGGCCGCCGCCTGGCCGGTCCAGGGGATGCCGAGCAGCATCCGCTCCAGGATCGCCATCCGCATCGGCACCGAAAGCTGGACCTGCCGGAAATAGCCGGCATTGGGCAGGCTGTCGCAGGAGGTGTCGAGCTCCGAGAAGCGCGGCAGCGGATTGAGGATCAGCGTGTCGGAGCGCGCCTCCAGGATCTTCTGCGCCGTGATGGTGAAGGGCTCGGTTTCCTTCTCCTTGTCGACCGCCTCGTTGCCGAGCGAGGCATGGGCGAATTTGCTCATGTCCTGCATCTGGATGCTGAGGATGTCGTGGCCGAGCGTCTGGCGCACGTCGTGCACGATGCCGATCTCGGTGCCGAGCCCGGCGAGACCCGTCATCGCCTCGCGCATCGCCGGGTTGATCGGCACGTCGGGCAGGCAGCACAGGGTGAAGCGCTTCGGCGGCGTCAGGCGCAGCATCTTGACGAAGGAGATCGCGAAGCGCGCGCGCGTGTCGCTGGAGAGCGCGATCGTGAGCTTCTCGATCTCGCCGCGCATCTGGCGTATGGCGAAGAGGTCGATCAGCGCCTGGCTCGGATGCTCGTCCGCGCCATTGCCGGCATTGATCACCGGCAGGTAGCTCAACCGCGAGACGCGGTAGGGCATGTCCTCCAGATGCGAGCGCACGACCAAGAGGTCGCTGTAGAGCTCGACGGTGTGGACGTGGTCCTCGATCGATTCGCCGGTGCTGGTTCCCAGGCGGCTGCGGTCGGTGTCGTAGGCGTCGATCGACTGGTGGCCGAGCCGGGCCGCCGCCGACTGGAAGCCGAGCCGCGTGCGCGTGCTGCGCTGGTCGAACAGGGTGGCGATGACCTTGGGCCGTCGGCGATAGACCGGCGGCTGCTCCGGCAGGATGCCGGCCTTCTCCTGCTCTTCCTCCCGCAGATGCCGCTCGGCACGCTCGAAGATGTCGTCGAGGTCGAAGCGCGAGACTGCGTCGGCACTCAGCAGGTCCTTCCCGCTCGGATAGTTCGGGCGCTGCATTGAAGGCCTCCGGCTCGCGCGGATGCGTGCGGGGGGCGCGACTACGCGACTTCGCTGAAGCGGTCGCCCTTGCGGGGGCCGCCTCCGGGTCGTGCCGACTTCGTACGCCCCGTCGCCACCCGGTTGCCGATCATGGGCAGCAATTTCTCCGCTGTCATCGGGCGCGCGAAAACAAAGCCCTGGATCCCGTGGGTCGCATACTTCTGGATGATCGCAAGCTGCTCCTGCGTCTCCACGCCTTCGACGATCAGGCGCAGCTTGAGGTCGTGCGCAAGCTGGGTGATGGCATTCATCAGATACTCGGCCTTGCGCGACGAGCCGAGCTCCTGCGTGAAGGCCTGGTCGATCTTGATCGTGTCGATCGGCAGATGGGCGAGGTAGCTGAGCGAGGAATAGCCGGTGCCGAAATCGTCGAGCGCGATTCGCACGCCGAGCGCGCGCAGAGCGACGAGCCGCGCGGTGACATGCTCGGCATCCGCGATCAGCGAGCTCTCCGTGATCTCGATCGTCAGCCGGTGCGGCTCGAGCCCATGGAGGCGCAGCAGCGCCGCGACGAGCCCGACCAGATCATGCCCGCGGTCGAACTGCCGGGCCGAAACGTTGACGCTGACGCCGACGCTGCGCGGCCAGGTCAGCGCGGTGCGGATCGCCTGGTCGAGCACCCAGGCGCCGAGCACGGTGATGAGGCCGGTGCGCTCCGCCAGCGGGATGAAGATCTCGGGGCTGACCATGCCCCGGCGCGGATGGTTCCAGCGCAGCAGCGTCTCGGCCATCGTCGCCGTGCCCGAGCGGGGATTGTAGATCGGCTGGAATTCGAGCGAGAACTCGCCGCGTCGGATGCCTTCGCGCAGCTCTGCCTCGATCGCCCGGCCGTCCTCATGCTCGTCCTGGATCGCCTCGGTGTAGACCGCGAAGCGATTCCGTCCTTCGAGCTTGGCGCGATAGAGCGCGATGTCGACGCATTTCAGTGCCTCGTCGATCGAGGACGCGCAGCCGGCCGGCGCGATGCCGATGCTGGCGGTCGCCGTGACGTGCCGCCCGGCCAGGACGCGCTGGCTGCCGAGCAGCATCACCAGGCGACGGGCGAAGGTCGCGGCTTCGGGCGCGTCGCGCGAGGTCGCGACCATGAATTCGTCGCCGCCGGTGCGTGCGGCGATGTCGCCCCGCCGGAGCTCCGCGCTCAGCATGTCGCCGAAGGACTGCAGCAGCGCATCGCCGACATCGTGGCCGAAGCTGTCGTTGATGCCCTTGAAGCGGTCGATATCGATCGAGATCAGCGTCACCGGCTGCCCGGCCGAGGCGATGGCTCGGATCTCCCGCATGAAGCCGCGGCGATTGTAGAGGCTGGTGATCGTGTCGTTGACGGCAAGGGTCTCCAGCTCGCGCATCGTGCGCAGCCGGGCGACGAACATCCGGTGGATGACCTGGGCGCTGGAGAAGGTCAGCACCGTCGTCAGCGCGACGGTGAGCCCGATCACGACATAGGCGGCATCGCCGGTCGAGGCGAGCGCGAGCAGGAAGGGGACCGCCGCGATCAGGATCTGGACGCGGGTGATGAGCGGGCGCGAGCTGTTGCGGCCGGAGACGCCGGCGAGATAGCCGATCGTCTGGGCGATCGCGAGCACGGCCACGGGTTGGTAGGTGTATTTCAGCACCGCATAGGAGCCGAAGCTGGAGACCAGCGCTGCCGTCGACCAGGCGCCGAACATCGCGAGCCTTTCGAGGCGGTCGATCTCGGCGTCGCTGGCCTTGGGAAGGTCGACCCGCATGAAGCGGCGATGCGCGATCTGGCGGAACGCGCCGATGGCGAGCATCGCGGCCGTCATCAGCCCGAACACACGGTCGCCGCCGGTCAGAACGGCGGCGGCGGCCATGACGGCTGCCACCATGATGGCGCCCGTCGTGATCGTGCCCGGCGTCCCGTAGAGCGCGGCGACCAATTCCGACTTCATCGCGCGCTCGTTTTCGCGAGCTTCCGCCATCATGTCCGCCCTAAGCCTGTTTTGCGATGACGCAAGGCAAGGGCATCTTCGGGAGAGAGATCTTAATGAACGGTGTGCCGCACGGCCGATTTCTTAGAGGTCTTCGGAATTTCGCGGCCGATTACGACAGCAATCGATACTTGGCGAAACCTTCGCCGCCATCGCCGGCCGGCTGCGCCTTGAGCGTCGCCGGCAGCTTCCCGGCCGCGGCGGGGGAGGTGACGAAGGTCACGTTGACATGCGGCGGCAGCGGCGCCAGCGCCCAGTTTCCATCGGCCTTGGGTTCGATCGTCTTCTTCTCGACGAGATAGCGGACGATGACGTCGCGGTTGAGGTCCGGCGCCTCCAGCACCACCGTGGTCTTCGTTCCCGGAAAATTGCCGCCGCCCGAGGCGCGGTAATTGTTGGTGACGACGAGGAACTGCGCCTTCTCGTCGATCGGCTTGCCGTTGAAGGCGAGATCGACGATGCGGTGCGCCTCGGGCGCCACGAGCTTGCCGTCGCCGTCATAGCGAGAGGCCTGCGTGACATCGATCCGGTAGGTCACGCCGTCGATGACGTCGAAGTTGAAGGAGGGGAAGCCCTGATTGATCAGCGGTTGTTCCTCCGTCTTCGCCGGGTCGATCCGGTTGAAGATGCCGGCCGAGCGCTCCAGCCACTCCCTGACCTCGGCGCCCGTGACTTTCACGATCTGCACCGTGTTCGGATAGAGATAGATGTCCGCCACGTTCTTCAGCGCCAGCGGCCCGGCGGGGATGTCGGTGAAGAAGCCGGGCCCCGAGCGCCCGCCGACCTTGAACGGCGCCGCGGCGGAGAGGATCGGCAGGTCCTTCCACTGCGTCTGCGCCATCAGCGGCTTGGCATAGGCGATCTGCGCCTCGGAGACGATCTGGATCGAGGGATCGTCGGCGACCAGCGCGAAGAAGGAGTTGATCGGCGAGGCCGTCGAGCCCACCGGCTCGCGCATGTAGATCAGCGTCGCCTCGTGGTCGGCCTTCACCGCGGCGAGAATGGCGGGCTCAGCGCTGGCCTTCGGCACGATCTTGCGCTCGAGCGTGCGCTCGTAGATCGGCTTCGGCTCGACCTTGAAATCGGCGATGCGCCAGCGCTCGCCCTTCTTTTCCAGATCGAGGTCGATGATGCCGAGATGCGAGCCCCAGAAGCCGGGCTGGCAGGCGGGCTTGCCGTTGAGCGCACCCTTGACGTTGTCGACGCCGGGAATGCCGTCGAAAGCCTTCCCGCCGGGGAAGACGAGATGCTGGTGGCCGGTGAGGATGACGTCGATGCCCTCGATCTTGGACAAATGCAGCGCCGCGTTCTCCTCCATGCCGCGCCGCTCGCCGCCGGCGATGCCGGAATGGCAGAGCGCGATGACGAGGTCGGGCGCGGCGTCGAGCAGGTCCGGCATGTGCTTCTGGGCGGCCTCGACGATGTCGAAGGCGACAAGCTTGCCGTCGAGATTGCCCTTGTCCCACTGCATGATCTGCGGCGGCACGAAGCCGATCACGCCGATCTGCAGGACATGGCGATGGCCGGCCTCGTCCTCGAAGCTCTGCTCGAACAGCCGCCAGGCATCGACCAGCGAGCCGCCGCCGGCGCGCTCGACATTGGCGCAGACGATCGGGAACTCGGCCTTGGCGAGGCCATGGTCGAGGAATTCGAGCCCGTAGTTGAACTCGTGGTTGCCGAGCGTGCCGCAGAGATAGGGCAGGGCGTTCATCGCCGCGACGATCGGATGCGTTTCGCCCGCCTTGAGCCCCTTCTTGTAGGCGACATAGTCGCCGAGCGAGGAGCCTTGCAGGAAGTCGCCATTGTCGAAGAGCAGGCTGTTCTTCACATCGGCCTGCGCCGCCTTGATCAGGTTCGCCGTCTTGGCGAGGCCGACCGTGTCGTCCGGCCCGTCGCGGAAATAGTCGTAAGGCACGACATTGACGTGCAGATCCGTCGTTTCCAGCACCCTGAGCTTGAGGCGCGCGGGGCTCGGTGCCTGCGCCTGCGCCTTCAGCGCCGAAGGCATGGCGGCGGCAGCGGCCAGGGCGGCTCCGCCCTTCAGCGTTTCGCGACGATTGAAACGACGATCCCGTGACATGCCCGACTCCTCCGTGCGCAGCGACTAACGAAGCTAGCATTGCGGCAGGCGCGTGACACCTGGGGGAAGACGCCGGCCCTGCGCCGGCTGCGAGGGCCCCCGACGCAGGAGCATCTTGTGAATTCACGCCCGAGGCGCCAGCTTGCGCCGCGAATCCGCCCGGACCGAATGAACCGCCCGGAGCGATCGGGAGCCACCATGAATCGACATTTCATCAATGGCCGCTATGTCGCTGGCCAGACAGGCGAAACCCTCGCCAAGCTCGACCCCGCCACCGGCGAGGAATTCGCCCGCATCGCCTGCGGCAACGCCGCCGACATCGACGCGGCCGTGACGGCAGCGCGGGCCGCCTTCGACGGTGCCTGGGGCAGGCTGACGGCGGCCGAGCGCGGACGCCTGATTTCGAAGCTCGCCTTCAAGGTGCAGGATCATTTCGACGAGCTGGCGAAGCTGGAAGCCCGCGACACCGGCAAGCCGATGAGCCAGGCCCGCGCCGATATCGACGCCACCATCCGCTATTTCGAATTCTATGGCGGCGCGGCCGACAAGGTGCACGGCCACGTCATCCCCTTCCTCAACGGCTACAGCGTCAGCGTCATCCACGAGCCGCATGGCGTCACCGGCCATATCCTGCCCTGGAACTATCCGGCGCAGATGATCGGCCGCTCGCTCACCGCCTCGCTCGCCATGGGCAATGCGGTGGTGCTGAAGCCGGCCGAGGACGCCTGCGCCACCGCCTTCCGTCTCGCCGAGCTGGCGAGCGAGGTCGGCTTCCCCGATGGCGCGATCAACATCGTCGCCGGCCGCGGCCATGAGGCGGGCGCGGCGCTCTCCGCCCATCCCGGCATCAACTTCATGTCCTTCACCGGCTCGCCCGAGGTCGGCAAGATGGTGCAGCACGCCTGCGCCGAGCATCTCATCCCCTGCACGCTGGAGCTCGGCGGCAAGTCGCCCCAGATCGTCTTCGAGGATGCCGATCTCGACGCGCTCGTGCCGATCGCCTGCAAGGCCATCGTCCAGAACACCGGGCAGACTTGCTCGGCCGGCAGCCGCCTGCTCGTCCAGAAGTCGATCTATGACGACGTCATCTCGGCCGTCGCCAAGGAATTCTCCAAGCTGCGGGCCGGTACCCCGGAGATGGATCTCGATTGCGGCCCGGTGATCAACGCGAAGCAACGCGGCCGCGTCCAGAGCTTCATCGACCAAACGCGCGAGGCCGGCATCCCGGTGATCGCGCAGGGCCAGATCGCGCAGGGCGTGCCGAATGGCGGATTCTATGTCACGCCGACGCTGTTCGGCCCGGTGCCGCGCGGTAACCGGCTGGAGCAGGAGGAGGTCTTCGGGCCGGTCTTGGCCGCCTTCCCCTTCGAGGACGAGGAGGACGCGATCAAGGCCGCCAACGGCACCGATTACGGCCTCGTCGCCGCGGTCTGGACGAAGGATGGCGGGCGCCAGCAGCGCGTCTCCAAGCGCGTCCGTGCCGGCCAGGTCTTCATCAACGGCTATGGCGCCGGCGGCGGCATCGAACTGCCCTTCGGCGGCACCGGCAAGAGCGGCCATGGCCGCGAGAAGGGTTTTATCGCGCTGGAAGAGTTCGCGGTGACCAAGACCATCGTGCACAAGCACGGGTGATCGCTCTGTCCGTCATGCTCGGGCTTGACCCGAGCATGACGGAAACCAGCGCGTTCTGGTCATGAGATTCTCGGGTCCGCGCAGGGCGCGGCCCGAGAATGACGGCCCTGCAGTGGCCCGTCACATCCTGACGATATGCCGGATCGTCCGGCCTTCGTTCAGCGCGTCGAACCCTTCGTTGATCTCGTCGAGGCTGCCGGAGCTGGTCCAGAGCTTGTCCACGGCCAGCCGCCCGCGTTGGTAAAGCTCGATGAAGCGCGGGATGTCGCGCGAGGGCACGCAGGAGCCGACATAGGAGCCCTTCAGCGTGCGCTCCTCCGCAACCAGCCTCACCGGCGAGAGCGCGAGCGTATGGGCGGGGTTGGCGAGGCCGGCGGTCGTGGTCGTGCCGCCGCGCCGGGTGATCTGGTAGGCGAGGTCGAGCGCCTTGACCGAGCCTGCCATCTCCAGCCCATGATCGACGCCGCCCTTCGTCGCCTGCCTGATGGCTTCGACCGCATCCGGCGCATCGGCCCTGAAGGCATCGGTCGCACCGAGCGCCAGCGCCAGATCGAGCTTGTCCTGCGCCAGGTCGACGGCGACCACCCGCGAAGCGCCGCAGGCGATCGCCCCGAGC
>WPCJ01027482.1_pt1 | contig 11563 bp, 10 predicted proteins | sample 5399831 | NCBI WGS metagenome assembly WPCJ01 (sample SAMN12869470, study PRJNA574797) | sludge metagenome | isolation source: wastewater treatment of pH10 | place: China:Beijing | collected 2019-05-20 | reverse complement strand
AATACATTGTTGATAATGTTGACATGATGGGTATTGTAAATCTTTATTCCAGCCACATCATTGATAGAGGAATGTCCAGAGCCCTTGATCTTAAATCCTTGAATATGGACAAAGGGTGATTTTACGGAGATTGGCTCATGTTTTTTCTCTCCATCCAATGTCGGCATGCCCTCACCGATCAGGCTGATAGCTTTGTCGATGATAATATTTCCCTCCTTATAGGTTCCAGATTGAACCAGTACGGTATCGCCTTTTTTTGCCAGGGCAATCCCTTGTTTTATGGATGTCACCGAATGATTTTTGCCTACTTTAATGGTAGTGGCATGAGACATGCCACCTACCATAAATAAACAAATCAACGCACTAAATATCTTCCAAACTGATCTTCCCATGATGCAGGTTTTATTTCCAAAGGTCTTCCCAACTAAGGGCGGTACCTCCTAATTCAGCTTTTGCCTTTTCCAGATCCTCTGTCTTTTCAAAGGCTGCAATATTTCCGCGCATAGGGCTTTTCAGCTCTTCGCTTTTCAAATAGAACATCTTGTCTGCTGGCAACAATTTATTACTGCTATAATCCGGTAAAAAATAGGCTGCAACCTCTTCCTTTTTCACGTTGCTTTCCTTCACAAAGGAAATCATGCATTGTACATCGTCGAAATTGTAAACTCGGCCTTTTTTAGTCTGCAACTGTGTGCCAAATCGAGCATCGCTAATGGTCATTTTGCAATAAGCACATTGGTCAGAGCCATATTTTATGGGCTTTGGTTCACTATTGCCTTGACATGCTTGCAATCCAAACATGATCAGAAGGACACTGCTCAAGCAGATAAGAAATATCTTAGTTCTGTTCATTTTTAAGTTTTTTAGAAGTTTTCGTTTTGCGCGATTCTTGAATGACACAAAAAGCCAAAATAATTCCGCAAAGGATAAAAATCCAACCACCAATATCGGGAACGGAATAAGCTCCGAAATTCAACAGCTTTTTATAGCCGATCAATGGAGGAGTATAGGACATACCTGGTACTTTGATTGGTGCATTCGGATCTAGGTTATGTCCATAGTTGTACTCCCAAACATAGAAGTCTACCATGGCTACGATCCCAAATAGCAAGAATGCTCCAAATAAATAGTATACCCACTTTCTCTTGTTGGCAAGACCGACAACGGTAAATGCCATGGCAAAGAATCCAATGATATAAGGTAGGACTGTGAATTCCTTGAAATCCTCCTTATGTAGGGTTTTCATGCCGATATAGTGATTCAACCCATTGATGATATCCACCTGTCCAGACAATTTATGGCTGAATATCTGCAGTTCCAACCCTTCCGGGTATTGAGCTGCATCCAGCTCAATACGCCAAATCGGAAGGAAGATGACTGCTACTAAAGCCAGGCCGCATAGTACCAATAAGACACGGTGCAAGACTGACAAGTTGTTTGTAGATTTCATCTCTATGTAGCTTTAGTTAGTACTCTCTTTAGGCATGTTTGTGCCTACGCTGTAGGTCAACGGAACATTATTTCCTTTCTTCGAAATACGGATATAACCTTGCATTTCTTGGTGCAATGCACTACAGAAGTCCGTACAATAGAATGGGAACACACCAACACGGTCTGGTACCCATTTTAAGGTCTGGGTTTCTCCTGGCATAACCAAAAGCTCGCCATTTTTGGCTCCTTTTACGGCAAATCCATGGGGCATATCCCAGTCTTGCTCAATATTGGTTACGTGGAAATAGACCTCATCGCCTAATTGAACACCCTCAATATTGTCAGGTGCAAAGTGGGAACGGATAGAAGTTAGGTAAACATGGATCTGGTTACCCTTACGTTCTACGCGAGCTTCACTCTCTCCTTTTGTAGCATATGGATTCGTATTTTCTTCGATTTTGAAGATCTTAACGCTCTTGTCTACGACTTTGTCTGCCTTGATCGCTTGCGCATAGTGCGGCTCACCGATTGTAGGGAAGTCCAAGATCAACTGCATCTTGTCTCCTGAAATATCAAAGATCTGCGCACTTTGTGACAATTCAGGTCCTGTAGGAAGGAAACGGTCTTTTGTAATCTTGTTATAAGCAACCACATATTTTCCATACGGATTTTTGGTATCACCACCAGGGATCATCAAGTGACCTGTTGAATAATAAGTGGGAACACGGTCAATAACTTTCAAAGTCTTCACATTCCATTTCACCAATTCTGAGGAAACGAAGAATGAAGTGATCGCATTTCCTTTTTCATCAAACTCAGTGTGCAATGGACCTAAACCTGGTTTTTCAACCTCGCCATGTAATGCTGCTTCATATTTAATGATTGGAATACCACCAAATTCACCTTCGAATTGTTTTCCAGCAATCGCTTTTTGGATTTTATCGAATGAGAATACTGGAATTAAAGCGGCAAGTTTACCTGAACCTACAATATATTCACCCGTAGGGTCAACGTCTACACCGTGAGGTGATTTAGGACAAGGGATATAGTAACACAATCCTTCTAACTCTTCTGCCTTCAAGACGATAGTTTCCGTTTTGAATTCAGTAGAAGAAGTATGTGATTTTTCATCATACTTGTTGTGGGCATATTTCAGACCAGTAACCTTTTTACCTTTACCAGCTTTTAAATATTCCTCTGCTTTTTTCCAGTTTACTGCTAAAACAAAGTCTTTGTCATTTTTAGACGCATTTACCTCTAACAAGGTGTTTGCTTGTTCAGTGTTATAGGTAGAGAAGAAGAACCAACCATGAGATACACCTTTACCAGCACGACTTAAATCGTAGTTGACACCCGGTGTTTCAATCTGGAAGGATAATTCCATGTTTCCACTCTCTTTATCTACACTGACAAAGCTCAATGAACCACGGAAATTCTGCTTGAAGGTATTGATTGGCACATCGCCACCTTCACCATCTAATGGAACAGAAAAACGTGTCCCTGCTACCACATACTCTGTATTTTCTGTGATATAAGGTGAAGAGTGGTTACCACCACTGTTCGGCAATTCAAGGATCTCTGCTGTACGGAAGGTAGTCAAGTCGATACGCGCAATACGTGGTGTATTGTTGGCATTGGCAAATACCCAACGACCGTCATAGTTACCGTCGGTTTTTGATAATTGAACGTGGTGCAAATCATCCCAAGGCACATTACCATGGGAAGTTTCCAGCATAGGTTTCGTTTCTTCACTGAATCCCCATCCTTTTTCAGGATCCACAGAGAATACCGGGATGACCCTTAACAGACGTCCTGAAGGCAGTCCGTATACAGACATCTGTCCGCTGAAACCACCGGATACGAAGTTGTAAAACTCATCGTATTTCCCTGGAGCGACATAGGTCTTTTCTGCGGCATTACCACTGACAGCTTCACCCGCCCCTTTGGGCTTACAAGCTTGGAATGAAGTGAGCAGCGTGGCCACAGCAATCCCTGATAGAAAATATTTTTTAAATTCCATTATAGTATGATTTAGATATAATAACTTGCTTTCGAATTATTTCACACCATCATTTTGACGCATAAATTCCAAGATTTTGCGGGCATCATCGTCTGTTAAGTTTTGGTTAGGCATACGCACTAAACACAATTCCAATTGCGCTTGCAACTCAGGGTCTTTATCCAACATCGCATCTGGGTTGGTAATAAAGTTCATGATCCATTCTGGTTTTCTACGTTCTGAAACGCCTTTCCATCCTGGTCCAACCAATTTCTCATCGGTCATCTTGTGGCATGATGCACATTTTAGATCTACAATGGTCTTGCCTGCTTCAGCCATCGCTACATCTAGCTTGGCTCCTAGGTCAACTGTTGTAAATTTTCCTTCTCCGCGGTTAGGGTCATAGGAGCTTGCGTCAGTACCAGCATCGCTAGATGCGGCGGCTGTTTCCTCTGGGAAGGAACGTTCTGATTTTTGCTCACTATTGTTTGATGAACAGGCGTATATGAACATGGCCATCAAAACGAGTACGGTTAATTTTTTCATAGTTTCTTAGATTTTTGAATTCAATCAATGATTGTGTATTATGTTTATTACAAAGGTACCGGCAAGCTCGAGGCTAATTTTATGAGGCTAATCATAAATTATTGATTAACAGTATTGATCTATGGGAATTAGCATCCCATCCCCTTGACACTTAGAGAATTAAGTCTAATTTTGATTCTAATCACTATTTTGAGTGACCACCATCAACTATGAAAAACGTCTTTCTAGATAGATTTGCCTTAAATAGAAAGACAAAAAAAACAAGGATATGATCCCATCCGAGTTACTTATTGAAAAAGGCGCAACCGTTAAAAAAGTGGAAAGCGCTGAAGTGATATTCCATGAGAATAGTCCTTCGAATTTCTATTATCAAGTGATCAGTGGCCGTGTCAGGGTATGCAACTTCCTTCCCGATGGGAAAGAAGTACTGCAAAAGGTCGTTTGTGCTGGCGAGGGATTTGGGGAGGTTGCCATACTTGATAACGGTTTCCATGTAGCTTCTGCCATCGCAGATAAACCATGTACCATGCTAAAGCTATCTTCGAGCGCATTTATGGAAATCTTAAAAGATTACCATAGCTTCATGCTCTTGGTGACCCAGCGAATCGCAAGGGAACTTCGGTTCAAGCTCTTCATGACCAAAATGATCTGCAGCTATTCGCCTGAGGAAATCCTCTTCCATCTGCTCAACAAATTAAACGATGAAAACAAATTGATCTGTGGGGAATGCCATCGCTTAATGTTGACCCGACAGCAACTGGCGAATATGACCGGATTAAGAGTGGAGACGATAATCCGCGCGATGAAGAACCTAGAAAAGGAAGATAAATTGACCATTGTCAAAGGAAAGGTCTTCATTCCGAGTTATTGCACCGGAAAGGTTGAAGGCTAATTAGCTTAGAAAAAAGGAATGACAGCTACTCTCAAATATAATTCTGCTAAGGATTGGACTCTGTTAACCATGTTCAGTTTTCTGATCGTGGGTATTTACGGTCTATTGATGCGCCTTAAATTCCTTTTCCCTCTACCCTTTCTGGAACAAAAAAACCTGATGCATGCGCATTCACACTTTGCCTTTTCAGGTTGGGTCTCACAGGCGATCATGATTTTCTTGATCCTGATCGTTACTGGAAACAACATAGAAAAGAGCCTTCCCAAAACTTATAGAAATATCCTGTTCGCCAATTTTTTGGCTTCCTTAGGCATGCTGATTTCATTTACCATAATGGGTTATGCTTTTCTATCCATCAGCTTCTCTACCTGTGTGGTATTGGTATCCTATTGGTTTGCAGTGGTCATCTGGAAAGACTTGAATAAATCCGCTATACCAAAAGCCATATCGATCCTGATCAAAGCCGCTGTTATATATAATGTGCTCTCTTCGATAGGAACATTTGCCTTAGTTTACCTGAAAATTACCCATCAACTAGATCCATTGAAACAATTGGCATCGGTCTATTTCTACCTGCATTTCCAATACAATGGCTGGTTCTTCTTTGGTTGTTTTGGCTTATTGAACCATTGGATTTTCAAAAACTATGGACAGGGCATCATTTCCCCAAGGTTCTCTTGGGTATATATTTCAACGGTTGTTCCGGCTTATTTTCTCTCGGTACTATGGTGGAAAGGATTCCCAAATTGGCTCTATGGATTATTGTTACTCACCGTATTGGTACAGATCTTTCTATGGGCTAAATTCCTTGTCAAATTCTTTGCTGCTAAAAAGAAAACAGAGGCGTTACGGCTAAGTAAAATAGTTTTTATCCTGTGGACCTGTGTGGCATTGGCTGTCTGTATCAAATTGATCCTTCAAGCGATATCGATTATCCCAGCTCTTAGCCAATTAGTCTATGGTTTCAGGCCTATTGTCATTGCCTATCTGCACTTGGTTTTATTGGTCATCATCTCCTTATTTTTATTGGGTTATGCCTTCAATAGCCAGGCTTTAAAAATGAACAAAGGCATCGAAAAAGCTGTCTATGGCTTATTGCTTGGGATATTCCTGAATGAATTTGTTTTAATGATCCAAGGAATAGGGGGGCTTATGCGGCATAGTTTTCCAATGACTCACGAAATCCTCGGGATTGCTGCTATAATTATTGTCATCAGCATCTGCCTGATTATCCATAAACAGATCTTCTGTTCCTCAAAAGTAGAATCACAGGAGAAAATTGAATAAAGAATAGCAGCTCGATTAAGGATAATATTTTGGCTATTCCGATTAAGTCGCTTTTCTCAATAAGAGTTTGACCTCATTCGAGACACAATTTGAAATTTCCGAATATGGCTCGAATAAGAGCAAAGCCAAACCCGAAGAACCTTATCAAATTTAAATGAGTTTGAGGGTAACATTGACAGCTACAAATGGTCATTTTACTTAATGGAAATGGATAAAATTAATTTAAATTTCCCTTCGTAAAGCAGGTTAGATATGGAAAACAAGAATTATCCTGTGCTTTTGGTTGCTGATAAGCTTCACTTGGAAGAAGTCTCGGAATACAAGACCGAGAAAGAACAATTTGAACAATTAGCCAACCATTTAGATGAATTGGTTTCCACAAATTTCAATAAACTGATCAGTATCCTTTATCGAATCGATGTCTCCGAAGAAAGAGCAAGACGAGCACTAGCCGAAGAAGCAGGAATCAGATCCCCCGGACATACCTTAGCCAGACTATTAATCGAACGTGAAGCTGAAAAAATCAAGTATAGGGAAATGTACAAGAAGAGTTAAACCTAAACTCTATTCAACTTATACGGAAAAACCTTTCCCGAAGCCCATTGCGCCACATATAAATTATCATCATCATCCACACATACATCATGAGGATGCACAAATATCTTGTCTTGTTGCTGCATGGTCTTTAAGGCTCCGTTTTGATAGATCGGCTCTGTTCCGCCTATATTGCTGACCACCTTATTGTTTTTGTCCAGGATAGTCACAAAACCTGAACCTGCGACATCCATATTAGGGGATCGCAAAACTGCGGCATAGATATGGTTTCCTTTGATAACCGGTCTGCACACACATTCCCCCGGCAATTGAATAATCTCCTGCAATTTTCCAGCGGTATCAAATCGTTTGAAACAGTTTCTAGTTCGATCGGTGATCAAAAGGCTTTTTTTACCCTTTCTTTTATCAAAGGCAATCCCATGGGCATTATCCAGGAATTGGTCCCCTTCACCTCTACCACCAAAATGATTGATCAACTTTCCTTTGCTGTCATAGTGAAGGATATGCTGAGCACCATAACCATCGGCAATAAAGATATCGCCGTTATCATCAATTGCGGTTTCTGTTGGCACAAACTCTTCCTTTTTATTGTAAAGCCCAATGCCTAATGGCGCATCGATAGTCAATAGTACTTTTCCAGAAAGGCTGGTTTTATAGACTTGATGTTTATCGGTATCGGTGATATAAAGGTAATCGGTTCCATTTTCATTATGTAAGGTCAGTCCATGTCCTCCGGGGAAGTCATTTCCCCAGGATTCCAAAACCTTCCCATCCTTGTTGAATACAATGATGTTATTATTCACTTCATTGGTCAATAGGATGATCCGTCCATTCTTATCCTGAACCATTTCATGGCAATCATTGACGGTTAACTTCGGGCCATGTTTAGTTGCCCAAGCAGTATCCAGACTGTATTTCATACGGTTATGTCCGTAGACAATATTTTTCGGTTTGGAAAACAAGTCTTTCATGATCAACAAGCTCCCTGTTAGGACTGAGGATTTTTGGATAAATGCTTTTCTGTTCATTATGTAGATTTAAAGGTTTTCAACAATGTTATTTCAATATGATTTCATCCACAAATAACCAAGGGGGATTACCATCTCCGGGAAAGCCTTGTGGGATTTTAGGATAGTGTTTTGTTTTCAACCGGATGAAGCTGATTTTCTGATTTGGGATAGCACAGGCAATCATTCGTTTATAGCGCACCTTATCTACCTTATCCAGATCAAGTTTGACCTTGTTCAGGAGTTTCAGGTTCAGGGAATCCGTTCCCCCCCAAATTTCAATGTATTCTGGCGGGTAGATATGTTCATTATAGGATTGTTTAATGCTGAGAGCAAGGGTATCCAAGGCAATAGCTTGATCAAAGGACATTGTGGTCGATAGATCATTTCCTTGAAAACCCAGCCATTTACCATCCGCGTTATTATTTCCACCGCTTTCCAGATCAAAGAAGCTTTGCTCCTTTCTAGCCTTATATTGTTGATTGGGTTTAGTTTCCAAAACGATTGTGTTTGGACTAAAGGATGTGGCATAGAAACTTTGATTGATTTCATTGCTTGGTAACCAACCATCTTTTACGGCTTTAACCCGCAACATCGCGTCTTTCTTCAATAGGACTGGCTCTTTGTAAATTTTGGCTGTTGAAGAATCAGGATGAGTTCCGTCCAGCGTATATCGCAATTGCACGCCTACAATGGGGTGGCTTAAAGAAAGGCTGATTTCTTTTTGGAAAAAGCTTCGGTTAGGATTTATCCTTGGTGGCGTAAGGGCCAACTTTTGCGAATCATCGGTTTTAAATCCAGCATCTATTTTGATTGTTGGAAAATCTTTCCGGATAGCCTCCAGTTCTGCAGGTTTCAATGCAGTATTCCAAACGAATATCTTTCTCATATTTGGCAGTTTGACCAGAGATTTTATTCCATCAATAGACACTCCAGTACCGATTAGACTAACACTTTTCAGATTTTCATGGTCCTTCAACAAAGCTAGATCCTCATTTGTGATCTTGCTATTATTGAGGTTTAGCGTCCGGAGGTTTTTAAATTTATTGAGCGTTTGGATGTCCGCCTTTTTTATCGGCATGGAACTCAGGTTTACGGAGACTACCTGGTCCGCTATAGGCGAAAGTTCAGAAAGGGATTTATCGGTAAAGAAATCCTTTCCATAAAAGTTTACATCCAATGCCGGAGAGCCGGCATCCAAAGGATTGATGATCCTGTAGGGTGTGTTCAATTTCTTCACTTCAGCCTCATCGGCAGCGGCGAATTCATAGGTCTCTGTTCCCGCAAAGCCATAGACAGATTTGACCGCTTGAAAAAGGGTGTCTTGTACGGCAAAGGCAGAAAGCGGAACATCAAATTTACCACCGCTTTGGATCCAAGCTCGTAATAGGGAGACTTCATCGATACTCAATTGCGGTTTGCCCTTTGGTGGCATTTTATGTTCATGTTCAATATCCAACAGGATGCGTTCGATCATTAAACTGGTTAAAGCATTCCCTGCTATAAAGACCTTACCATTCTCCCCTCCTTTTAAGATAGAGCTGCTATCGGATAGAACAAGTCCGCCTTTAGGTTTGCTAGAGTTATGGCAACCCACGCACTTGGCCTGAAGGATAGGCATAACCGCATCTTCAAATACGATGGCTGTTTCAGCATCCAATTCCTTCGATTTCTTTTCCATGATCGGTGACATAATAAAATCCTCACCATGAGTAAGGGAGGCTCCAAAATGCCCGACCATCAGCAAAAGGACAATGGAAACATTCATGCCAACGGCAAAGACTTTTTGGTATCTGCCACTGGGATTGAAGCGGATAAAAGCCAGTAAGGCAAGGGTCAATAAAGATAGCCCCACGCCAGTATATTTATGGATTTCATAAGTCGTCCCTTCGAAACCGCCTTCTTTTGAAAGTAGCAATCCCATAATGACAGTGATGGCAGTAAGCAAGGAACTGATAAACAACAAAGAATGGAGGATAGATTGAAGAGCCGGAACCTCTTTTTCCAAGCGACTGCGGAATAAGTACAAGATCCAGCAGATTACTAAGAGTACGATAGGAAAATGCAGCAGCAAGGGATGCATTCTACCCACGACCTGCAAATAGGCTGGTACTTGAATGCTGTTTTCAAACAGCAGAAAGAAAATGATAAAGCTATTGAGGCCTATCAATCTATTGAAATGCAAATTTTTGATCGTCATTTAGCTTCCCCGTTTATGCTAAGATATCCTTGACTACATTACCCGCTACATCGGTCAACCGATATCTTCTTCCCAAATGCTTAAAGGTTAGTTTTTCATGATCCAGACCAAGTGTATGTAAAATGGTAGCATGGAAATCATGCACATGCACTGGGTTTTTTACAATATTGTAGCCAAGTTCATCCGTTTCACCATAGACCATCCCGGGCTTGACACCCCCACCTGCCATCCAAATGCTGAAGCATCGTGGGTGATGGTCACGACCATAATTATCCACGGTCAATCCACCTTGGCAATAGTTAGTTCGGCCAAATTCTCCGCCCCATATCACCAGGGTTTCATCTAAGAGCCCCCTTTGCTTAAGGTCGGAAACCAATGCTGCAGAAGCTTGATCCACATCCTTGGCTTGCATAGCCATTTCATTTGGAAGACCTCCATGTTGATCCCAACCTTGATGGTAGAGTTGCACGAAACGCACTCCATTCTCAGAAAGCTTTCGAGCCAATAGACAATTTGCTGCATAGGTTCCGGGGACCAAACACTCGGGTCCATACATTTTGATGATATGGTCAGGCTCTTTGGACAGATCGGTTACTTCCGGCACCGAAGTCTGCATCCTATAGGCCATTTCATATTGCTGGACCTTTGCCGTGATCTCTGGATCTTTAAAGGTTTCGAATTGCATGCTGTTCAATTCGGCAAGCTTATCCAATAGTTTTCTACGGCTCATCTTATCTGTTCCTTCAGGATTATTGAGATAAAGCACCGGGTCTGGACCTCCCATAAATTGCACTCCTTGATGCACAGAATCCAAGAAACCGTTTGTCCAAAGTTTAGAATAGACTCCTTGTCCGTTTCCTTTGCCTTTTGAAACCAATACACAGAAGCCTGGCAAGTTTTGGTTTTCACTGCCCAGCCCATAACTCAACCAAGCACCCATACTTGCACGGCTCCCTTGCTGAGAGCCTGTTTGGAAGAAAGTGATTGCTGGGTCATGATTAATGGCATCTGTATGCATGGATTTAATGATACAAAGGTCATCCACAATCTTCGCCATGTGGGGAAATAAACTACTTACCCAAGCTCGGCTTTGTCCGTATTGGGCAAAATCAAAATAAGAACCTACAAGTGGAAAGGTAGCTTGTCCGGCAGTCATACCAGTCAATCTTTGACCTCCGCGGATGGATTCAGGCAGATCTTGCCCAATCATTTCTCTTAGCTTGGGTTTATGGTCAAAAGATTCCAATTGGGAAACCCCACCGGATTGGAAAAGGTAAATAACTCGTTTCGCTTTTGGGGCAAAATGGGGCAAGGCTTTTTCAAAAGCTTCTTGGCTTCCAGGTTTGCCTGAAAAGAGGTCTGGAATCAATAAGGATCCTAAGGCAATACTTCCAATTCCTATGCTTAAACTCGATAAAAATTGTCTGCGGTTTTGAAACAGCTGAGCTTCTTTTACTTCTTTATCTAAGTTATTATCTGTCTTTTTTCTCATGATTATCAATATTGTATTTCCCTTGACCCTATCCTTTGTTCAATGTTTCTTCCAGATTATAAATGGCATGTACGACCGACATCAATGCGGCCAACTTCTCTTTCGGTAGAGAATTATCCTGCGGTGCTTCTCCAACATTCAAAAAAGAGGCTGC
>WPCJ01024231.1_pt1 | contig 11569 bp, 10 predicted proteins | sample 5399831 | NCBI WGS metagenome assembly WPCJ01 (sample SAMN12869470, study PRJNA574797) | sludge metagenome | isolation source: wastewater treatment of pH10 | place: China:Beijing | collected 2019-05-20 | reverse complement strand
TGAATCTCGCCGTCGCCCAGCACACAGATGCGATCCGACATGTCGAGCGCCTCTTCCTGGTCGTGGGTGACGAAGACGAAGGTGATGCCGGTCTGGCGCTGCAGGGTGCGCAGCTCGTCGCGCATGGCCTGCCTGAGCTTGAGGTCGAGCGCCGAAAGCGGTTCGTCGAGCAGCAGCACTTCGGGCTCAGGAGCGAGCGCGCGGGCCAGCGCGATGCGCTGCCGCTGGCCGCCCGAAAGCTGCTGCGGCTTGCGGCTGGCGAACTTTTCCATATGCACCAGGCGCAGCATGTCGGCCACGCGCGCCATGCGGCGCTCCTTCGGCCAGCCCAGGTTTTCGAGGCCGAAGGCGATGTTCTGCTCCAGCGTCATGTGCGGGAACAGCGCATAGCTCTGGAACACGGTGTTCACCCGCCGCTTGTGCGGCGGCAGGGACTGGATGTTGGTACCGCGCAGCGCGATTTCACCGGTCGAAGGCTGTTCGAAGCCGGCGATCATCCTGAGCAGCGTGGTCTTGCCACAGCCCGAAGGGCCGAGCAGCGTGAAGAACTCGTTTTCGTAGATGTCGAAGCTGACCGGCTTCAAGGCCTGGAAATTGCCGAAGGCCTTGGAAACATCCTTGATTTCCACGGCCTTCTGGTGCGGCGCGGGGCGGCTCATATCCATGTAGACGATCTCGACAGGAGGGGCGTGGCTCGTCGCAATGCGATTGGCGGCCGACATTGCGCACGATGTGGCAATGCCGGCCGGGCAATCACATTTTGACCCACTTGCCGTCGTGCACCATGAAGCGATCGATCTCGACCGGCATCTGCGTCTGGCCATCCTGGTCGAACGAGACCGTTCCCAGGATGCCTTCGTGCTTGATCGCGCGAATGGCTTCGCTCAGCGCCTGCTTGTCCTCGATGCCCTTTTCCTTGATCACCTCGAGCAGGATCTGCGTGGCTTCATAAGCATATTTCGCATAGGAGCCGGCCGGATCGGGGTAACCCTTGGCTTCATAGGCCTTGTAGAAGGCCTCCAGCTTGGGATTGGTCTGCACGGCAGGCGTGCCGACGATCGTGCCTTCGGCCGCGCCTCCGGCGATCTCGATGAACTTCGGATCGTAGATGCCGGAGATGCCGTACATCGGCAGCGAACCCATGCCGAGGTCGGCCATCTGGCTGCGCACGAGTGCGGCCTCCGTCACCACGCCGCCGAAATAGATCGCATCCGGCGCCGCAGCCTTCGCTGTCGTCAGCATCGCGCGGAAGTCGGTCGTTCCAACCGCCGCCGCATCCGAGAAAACGATCTCGCCGCCGGCCGCCTTGAAGAAGTCGCCGAACCATTTGGTGTTGGCCGCACCATAGTCGGTGGTGTCGGAGATGATGGCGATCTTCTTGACCTTGCCTTCCTTGGCAATGGCCTCGGCAAGCGGCTTGTTTTCATTGACCAGCGTCGGCGTCACGCGCGTGACGTTGGGCAGGTTCTGCTCAGTGATCTTCGGGCTGACAGCGCCCCAGACGATGAATGGCATCTGCGCGCGGTTGAAGACCGGGATGGTGGCAAGCGCGACCGAGCTGTTCCAGTGGCCGGTGGCGCCGACGACTGCCGGATCGTTGATCAGCTTCTGGGCGGCGGAAACGCCGACGGCTGGGTCGGAGGCGTCGTCCAGCACAACGCCTTCCACCTGGTGCGGATAGCCGTTGGCATTGGCCTCGTCGATGGCCTGCAGGAAGCCGTTGCGGGCGCCAAGGCCCTGCTGTGCATTGCCGCCGGACAGAGGGCCGATGAAGCCGAGCTTGATCTGGTCGGCACTGGCCTCGGCCATGCCGAGGGAAAGCGCGAATACGGATCCGGCCAGCAAAGAAGATATGCGCGCGAACGCGCGGCGCCTGTTAAGCATGGTTCCACCTCTGTTATCGTTTTCTGACGCGATGGCCGCGTTCCTTTGGTCCGTGGACCACCATCTGGACGCAACTATATTGCGCCGCGACCGGCCCGCGAAATTCGGAAATTGCTATCCGCTACATCGGAGATTCATTATGTGCGCCTGGGGGAGGCACTGCTAATCGTTCCGCCTCTGAACGAGCAGTTCCGGGAAAGCATGTAACGGTTTTCCGTCCGGGGTTGCATAAAAACAAAGAGACAGAGCGTTTCCGTGAGAAATCGAAACGCTCCAGAGAGGGGTGGTATGACGGAGCTGATTGTCCAGCAATTGGTGAACTGGGTGACCCTCGGGTGCATCTATGCTTTGCTGGCTATCGGCTTCAGCCTGATTTTCGGCGTCCTCAACGTCATCCATTTCTCGCATGGCGATGTCGCGATGACGTCGCCGTTCATCGCACTGGCCGCGGCGCAGGCGCTCGCCATCGCGATCGGCGTCTCCGGCCCGGTCTGGCTGATCGTCTCCGCTTGCATTGCCGTGTTCGCCGTCGGTCTCATCGGCGTCATCCTGGACAAGGTGGTGATCCGCCGCTTCAGGGACGCGCCGGCGATGATGGCACTGGTTGCCACCGTCGCGCTTGGCATCGTCATTCGCGAACTGATCCGTCATCTCTACCCGCAAGGCTCCAACCCACACGCATTCCCGCGGCTCGCTTCCGGTGTCGCGCTGGAGATTGCGGGCGTCCAGGTCGGCTGGTTCACACTGCTGGTGGTGGCGCTCACGTTGGTGCTGGTGGTCCTGCTCTTTGCCTTCCTGCGGCTGACGCCACTAGGCTTGAGGATACGGGCAGCGTCCGAGGATCGCATCGTGGCGCGCATGATGGGCATTCGTGACACGCGCGTGTTCCGCGCGACCTTCTTCGTCGCCTCGGCCATCGGCGCGATCGCCGGCCTGCTCTTTGCAAGCTACGCCGGCGTGACACGGTTCGATTTCGGCGTCATGGCCGGCCTGCTTGGTTTCTCCGCCGCCGTCATTGGCGGCCTGGGCTCGATGCCGGGTGCCATCCTCGGCGGGCTGATCATCGCCGGCATCGAGGTGCTGGCCCAGACCTTCGTGCCGGACGGCGCTTCCTACAGGCTCGTCTTCGTTTTCCTGCTGGTCATCGGCGTTCTGCTTTTCCGTCCTGAAGGACTGCTCGGTCGACCCGTCATGGTGAAGGTGTAGCATGAGCGCGCAAACATCTTCCGAAATACCAGGCTCGGGCCAGGCTGCAGCCGTTGTCGTTGCCAGCCAGCTTCTGGGAGCCGCTTTCCTCTATCTCATCCTGAAGGCAGAGGGTGGCTGGCAGGTGATCGGCCTGCTGGCGCTGCTGGGCGCGGGCTTCTACCTGATCGAGAAGCGGCCGCAGATCACCGACTTCGTCACGGCCAGCTTCGCGCGCGTGCCGGTCGTGGCGCTGGCGACCGCCGTTGCCGTCGTGCTGCTGTTTCCGTTCGCGGTCGGCAACAACACCTATGTACTGCACCTGCTGATCGTCGCGCAGCTTTACGCGGTGCTGGCGCTGGCGCTCAACTTCCAGCTCGGCAGCGCCAACATTCCCAATTTCGCGACCGGTGCCTCCTACGGCATCGGCGCTTACGTCTCGGCTTTGCTGGCCATCAATTTCGGCATCAGCTTCTGGCTGACCCTACCGGCCGCGGCGATCGCAGCTACGCTGTTCGGCTTCCTCATCGGCATCCCATCGATGCGCACGCGCGACACCTATCTCGCGCTGGTCACCATCGCCTTCGGCGTTGTCGTGCAGCAACTCCTGAACAATTTCGACTGGACCGGCGGTCCGAACGGGCTGGTCGGCATTCCGGCGCCATCGCTGTTCGGTCATTCCTTCGCCAGCCCGCTGGTGGTGTTCGGCTGGAAGCTGCCGAGCCAGGCCAATTTCTACTATCTCTCCGCCCTGCTGGTGGTGGTGGCTATCGTCACGGCGCATCGCCTGCATTCCTCGCGCATCGGCCTCGCCTGGAACGCGTTGCGCGCCGACGAGATCGCGGCGCGGGCGCAAGGCATCAACGTTGCCTGGTTCAAGGTGCTGGCTTTCGCGGTGGATGCGTTCCTGGCGGCGTTCGCCGGTACCATCTACGCCTTCTACGTTTCCTACATTTCGCCCGACAACTTCACCTTCCTGGTCTCCGTCACCATCATGACCATGGTGATCGTCGGCGGCATGGACAACATCTTCGGTGTCATCGTCGGCGCATTCCTGCTGACCATCCTGCCTGAGAAACTGCGCGCCTTTTCCGATTACCGGCTGCTCTTCTTCGGCATCGTCATCATCGGCTTCCTGATGATCCGCCCGCAGGGCCTCTTCCCGCAGCGCATTCGCAGCTATGGAGAGAGCCGGTGAGCGCCCTGCTGGACGTCAAGGACGCGACGATGCGTTTCGGCGGGCTGGTGGCGCTGAACGCAGTCAGCTTCTCGATCGGTCGTGGCGAAGTGCTGGCTGTCATCGGGCCGAATGGCGCGGGCAAGTCCACGCTGTTCAACGTCGTTACTGGTGTCTATCGCCCGACCTCTGGGCATGTGCGCTTCGACGGTGCCGATATCACCGGCCACCCGTCGCATGAAGTGGTGGCGCGTGGCATTGGCCGCACGTTCCAGACGTCGCGGCTGTTTTCCGACCTCAGCGTCCTCGACAACGTCATCATCGGCATGCACACACGCACCAGAACCGGGGTCCTGGGCGCATTGTTCCTGCCGGGAGCATCGCGGCGCGAAATGGCGGCGTGCGTGGAAAAGGCCGAATTGCTGTTGAAGGCAAGCTCCGGCGAACTCTTTGAACAGCGTCACCGACCAGCCGGCACGCTGGCGCAAGCCGATCGGCGCCGGCTCGAAATCGCCCGCGCGCTCGCCTCCGAGCCGAAGCTGCTTTTGCTCGATGAGCCTTCCGTCGGTATGGACGAGGTCGAGACCGATGCGCTGATTGCCGACATTCGCCGGCTGAAGACGGAACGGCCGCAGCTTTCCGTCATCCTCATCGAGCACGACATGCGCGTGGTCGAGGCCTTCCCGGATCACGTCATGTGCGTCGACTACGGCAGCAAGATCGCGGAAGGCGATTTCGCGACAGTGAAGTCCGACCCGCGCGTGCAGGAAGCCTATCTCGGAAAGGCGGCCGTCCATGCTTGAGCTGAACGATGTCGACACCGCCTACGGCCCGGTGCCGATGCTGCGCGGCCTGAACATCAAGGTGCAGTCCGGCGAGCTGGTCTGCCTGCTTGGTCCCAATGGCGCCGGCAAGACGACCACCTTCATGACGGTTTGCGGCGTCGTGCGTGCACTGCGTGGCAAGGTCGACGTCATGGGCCGCGACATGGCTTCGCTCGGCACCGAGAACCTGGCTGCACTCGGCGTCGGACTGGTGCCGGAGGGGCGGAGGCTTTTCCCGAGCCTGACCGTGCAGGAAAATCTGCGCTTGGGCTATGATGCCGTTTCCGGGCGGGGGCCGAATTTCCAGCCCCAGCTCGACAAGATGTGCGAGCTGTTTCCGCGCATCCGCGAGAGGCTCCGTCAGGCGGCCGGCACGCTGTCAGGTGGTGAGCAGGCGATGGTGGCGCTGGCGCGCGCCCTTATCGGCGAACCGAAACTGGTCATCATGGATGAGCCGTCGCTGGGGCTGTCGCCGAAACTGATCGACGAATATTTCGAGATCACCGGTGAAGTGCATCGGCGTGGCACGACCATCCTGCTGATCGAGCAGAATGCCGAGATGGGTCTCGGCATTGCCGACCGCGGCTATGTGCTGGTCAAGGGCCGTGTCGCACAGGAAGGCCCGGCCCGCGAACTGCTCTCGTCGAAGGCGGCGAAGAGCCTCTATCTCTGATTTCAGGAGGATGGTTCGAACTTAACCTGCTCGCGCGGGCGGCAGTCGTTCGCGTCGATCCGGTATTTAGGGACAGGCTAACCACTGCCACGTGAAATCGTAATTTTCGCGATCCGACCCCTCCAGTACACCGGGAGTCAGACCTCCGCTGGGTTGCAGGAAACCCGGAGGCCTGGAGCAATTCCAGCAAAAGTGCGCAGCGGTTTTGCGTCCGGAATTGCGTCAAAACGAGGAGTGAGAGCATTGCCGGCGACTCTGTTTTCGCGGGAAGGGCTCTAGAGAAGGGCTCTGAAATGTCGGTCGAAAAAATAGACACGCTTGTCGTCGGCGCTGGCCAGGCCGGGGTGGCCATGAGCGAAAACCTGAGCAAGTGCGGCGTGCCTCATCTCGTTCTCGAGCGGCACCGCATCGCCGAACGCTGGCGTTCCGAACGCTGGGACTCGCTGGTTGCAAACGGCCCCGCCTGGCATGATCGTTTTCCGGGCATGGAGTTCCCCGATATCGGCCCCGATGGCTTCGTCGGCAAGGAACAGGTCGCGGACTATTTCGTTGCCTATGCCGAAATGATCGGTGCGCCGATCCGCTGCGGCGTCGAGGTCAAGGAAGTGCGGCGGCTTGTCGGGCGCCCGGGGTTCCGTGTCGAGACATCGGCAGGAGTGATCGAGGCCAACAGCGTTGTGGCCGCCACCGGGGCTTTCCAGCACCCGATCGTCCCGAAAATCGTCCCGGACAATGCCGGGCTGACGCAGATCCACTCCAACAGCTATCACAATCCGCAGCAGTTGCCCGAAGGTGCCGTGCTGGTGGTCGGTGCCGGGTCTTCCGGTGTGCAGATCGCCGATGAACTCTCGCGCACGGGAAAGCAGGTCTATCTTTCGGTCGGCCCGCATGACCGTCCGTTCCGCAGCTACCGCGGTTATGATTTCTGCTGGTGGCTGGGGGTCCTGAACAAATGGGACGCCGAAACCCCTGGACCGGGAACCGAGCACGTCACGATCGCGGTGAGCGGCGCCCGCGGCGGTGAGACGATTGATTTCCGCCGTCTGGCGGCACAGGGAATGACGCTGGTCGGCCGCACTGAGAGCTATGCGGACGGCGTCATGCGTTTCGCGCCGGATCTTACCCAGAACATCGCGCGCGGCGACGCCAATCATCACGCGCTGATGGACGAAGCCGATGCCTACGCGCTCGCCAACGGCCTCGATCTTCCGGAAGAACCTGAGGCACGCAGGCTCGACCCAGATCCAGTGTGCATGACCAATCCCATTCTGGAACTGAACCTGGCGGATGCAGGCATCACCTCGATCATCTGGGCCACAGGTTACTCCGTCGACTACGACTGGCTGAAAGTCGACGCGTTCGACGACAAGGGCAGGCCGAAGCATCAGCGCGGCGTGTCGAACGAACCGGATATCTATTTCCTCGGCTTGCCGTGGCAGTCACGCAGGGGTTCCAGCTTCATCTGGGGCGTCTGGCACGATGCCAAGCACCTCGCCGACCGCATCTCCACGCGGCGGAAATATCTGGCCTATCACGCCGCCGCCAAGCGCCTGACCGAAGATGCCTAGCCGATCAATTGCCCCGGCTGTCCCATTTCCCTTCGCTGATTAGGCGGGTCCTTATCAGCGATGAGAAAGACTGTTCTTTCGGCGCTCAATCCGCCCGACGAATATCCGAACGACAAATGCGGGCATGGCTGGTCGCGAAGCGAAGCCGTGGCCCGATCTGATGGAGACCAGCATGGCGCATACCCGGGTTCGCAAATTCAACACCAAGGATACCTATCCCGAGCAGAAGCTCGACAATGACCTCTGCCAGGCGGTGGTTGCGCGCGGCACCATGATCTTCCTGCGCGGGCAGTGCCCCCAGGATCTGGATACGGCAAAGAACCTCGACAGCCACGACCCGGTCGAGCAGACCCACAAGGTGATGCAGAACATCAGGCAGCTCATTGAAGAGTGCGGCGGCAAGATGGAGCACCTGGTGAAGGTGGTGGTCTATATCACTGACGTCCGTCACCGCGAAGCGGTCTACCGGACCATGGGCGAGTACATCAAAGGCGTGCATCCGGTGTCGACCGGCCTGGTGGTGACGGCACTTGCCCGTCCCGAATGGCTGGTCGAGATCGACGGCACCGCCGTCATCCCGGACTGAGGGGCGGGCCATGACCTTCTCCATCGTCGCGCGCTGCAGCCGCACGGGCATGTTCGGCGTTGCCGTTTCGTCGTCCTCGCCGGCGGTAGCCGCACGCTGTGCCTATGCGCAGGCCGGTGTCGGCGCGGTCGCCAGCCAGAACGTCACCGACCCTACCCTGGGGACCCGGGCGCTTGAACTGATGGCGCGGGGCGCTTCTGCCGCTGAGGCCGTTGCTGTTCTCAGGCGCACCGGCGGCCACATGGAATATCGCCAGCTGCTGGCCGTGGACGATGCAGGCATCAGTGCAATCCATTCAGGGCCGAAGGCGCTTGGCATCTGGGCAGAGGCGCGCGGCGAGAATGTCGCCTGTGGCGGTAACCTGCTGGCCAATGACGGTGTGCCGCAGGCGATGGTCGATGCGTTCCTGGCCTCCGAAGGGCATCTCGGCGATCGCATCGTCGCAACGATGCGGGCAGCGTTGAAGGCGGGCGGCGAAGCCGGTCCCGTCCATTCCGCCGGCATGAAGCTTGTCCGCGAGGTGGCCTGGCCCGTGGCGGATCTGCGTTGCGACTGGACGGAGCAGTGCCCGATCGAGGAACTGGCCAGGCTATGGGACATCTACAAGCCTCAGCTCGACGCCTACGTGACCCGCGCCATCAACCCTTCCGATGCGCCGAGCTACGGCGTGCCGGGCGACGAATAGCAGCGCAGCAGAAGCGAGCAAGCAGGAGCCCATATGAGCGAACTCAGCCACAGGGACTGGATCGACAGGGCGGCTGCCATCCGCTTTCGCGACAAGGCCTTCATCGACGGCAAGTTTGTCGCCGCGCGCTCCGGCCGCACTTTTGCAAGCATCAATCCGGCAACGGGAGAGACGCTGGCCGAAGTAGCGTCCTGTGGCGAAGAGGATGTCGACCGTGCCGTCGCATCGGCCCGCCGCGCTTTTCTCTCCGGCAGTTGGTCGCGGGCAGCACCTGCCCATCGCAAGGAAGTGTTGCTGCGCCTGGCGCAATTGCTGCGCGAGAACCTGCAGGAACTTGCCCTGCTGGAGTCGCTCGACATGGGCAAGCTGGTTGCCGATGCCGCCACCGTCGACGTGCCGGGCTCGGCCGGCATCTTCCAGTGGTACGCGGAGGCGATCGACAAGCTCTATGACGAAGTCGCCCCGACCGGCTCCGGCGATCTGGTCCTGGTCCGGCGTGAACCGCTCGGCGTCATCGGCGCTGTGGTGCCGTGGAATTTCCCGCTCGACATGGCCACCTGGAAATGTGCTCCGGCGCTGGCTGCCGGAAATTCCGTCGTGCTGAAGCCCGCCGAACAGTCGCCGTTTTCAGCACTGCGGCTGGCTGAGCTCGCCATGGAAGCCGGTTTGCCGGCAGGTGTACTGAATGTCGTTCCGGGCCTCGGCGAAACCGCCGGCCAGGCGCTCGGCCGGCACATGGATGTCGACTGTCTCGCCTTCACCGGCTCGACTGCCGTCGGCAAGATGTTCCTGCAGTATTCCGGCCAATCCAACATGAAACAGGTGTGGCTGGAAACAGGCGGCAAGAGCCCGAACCTGGTTTTCGCTGACTGCGGCAATCTCGACGCGGCGGCCGACATGGCGGCCTTCGGCATCTTCTTCAACCAGGGCGAAGTCTGCTCGGCCAATTCGCGCCTGCTGGTGCAGCGCAGCGTCAAGGAAGCCATGGTCGAGAAGCTGGCCAAGCGCGCCGCGGCAACCCAGCCCGGTGACCCGCTCGACCCGGCCTCGAAGATGGGTGCACTGGTCGATGCACGCCATGCGGCCAATGTCATGCGCTTCGTCGAGGCGGGCAAGAAGACAGCACGGCTGGTGACCGGCGGCGAGCAGGTCAGCGTCAACGGTCGTGGCAGTTTCGTCCAGCCGACCATCTTTGACAACGTATCGCCACAAGACACCATTGCGCGCGAGGAGATCTTCGGGCCGGTACTGTCGGTCATTGCCTTCGATGACGAGGAAGAGGCGATCCGGATTGCCAATGACAGCGTCTATGGCCTGGCGGCTTCGTTGTGGACGGACAGCCTCTCTCGCGCGCACCGGATATCCGAGCGGCTCCATGCCGGCACGGTTTCGGTCAACACCGTCGATGCCCTGAGCCCGATGACGCCATTCGGCGGTTTCAAGCAGTCGGGCTTCGGCCGCGACCTGTCGTTGCACGCGCTGGACAAATACACCGCGCTCAAGACGACCTGGATCAAATATTGAGAAACGCGGACGCCTTGATCAGCGCGCCGAAACTGGCAACATAGCCGGCCATGCCACTTCGCTTTACCCTCAGACAGCTGGAATATTTCGTTGCCGTGGGCGAGGCGGGGTCCATCGCCAAGGCGGCGGAGCAGGTGAACGTCTCGCCGCCGTCGATTTCTGCGTCCATCGCGCAGCTGGAAACGGAATTTGGCGTCCAGCTCTTTGTCCGCAAACACTCCCATGGCCTGTCACTGACCGCTGGCGGCCGGGTGTTCCTGAAGGAAGCGGCACGCCTGCTCGCCGATGCCGACGCCCTGCATGATGTGGCCGGCGACATCGCCGAAAAGGTGAGGGGACCGCTGGCGATCGGCTGCCTGTTGACCTTCGCGCAGATCATCCTGCCGGCGCTGCGGCGCAGGTTCGAGGAGAGCTATCCCGATGTTCGTGTCCGGCAGTTCGAGCGCAACCAGGGTCAGTTGCTCGAGATGCTGCAGCGCGGCGAAATCGATGCCGCGCTCACCTACGATCTCGAATTGTCGCAGGACATGGCCTTCGAGCCGGTGATGCAACTGCCGGCCTATGTCATGTTGCCGCCAGGACACGCGCTTGCCGGACGGGAGTCGATAGCGCCGGAGGAACTGGTCGACCAGCCGATGGTGCTGCTCGACCTGCCGTTCAGTCGCGAATATTTCCTGTCCGCTTTCCAGCAAAAAGGGCTCCGGCCCTATATCGCCGAGCGCACCGGCGACATCGCCGTCATGCGCTCGATGGTGGCCAACGGTTTTGGCTATGGCATCGCCAACATGCGGCCCCTCAACACGCTGTCGCCTGACGGCAAGCCGCTGGTGTTCGTGCCGTTGGGCGGCGACATCCGACCGCTGACCATGGGCATCGCCATGCCCAATGCCGAGCATCGTACCCAGACCGTGCAGGCGTTCATCCAGCATTGCCGTCGCTTCGTGGTCGAGCAGGGAGTGTTCGGAACCGAGCGGGTCGTGGGATAACCGCCTAGCGGTTTGCCGGCGTCATGCCTTCGACCAACCGGTCCAGAAGCGTCTCCAGCATGTCATCGCAGCGCTGCATCTGTTCGACGGTGACGAATTCGTCCGGCTTGTGACCCTGCGCCATCGAGCCGGGGCCGCAGACCACTGTCGGCGTCCCCACATCACGGCTGAACAGGCCGCCCTCCGTGCCGAAGGCCACCTTGATGGTACCGTTGGCGCCGATCAGCGATTTCACGAAAGCTACCGCTTCCGAATTCGCCGGTGTGTCGAGCCCGGGATACGTGTTGGTGATTTCGATGTCGATCGCGGCTTCGGGGGCGATCTTCGCAGCGGCACCGGCGATGCGGGCAGCCTCGCTGCGCAAGCGATTCAGGATGACGTCCGGATTGTCGGCAGCGACGTTGCGGATCTCGAAATCGACCTGGCAGAGGTTCGGTACGATGTTCAGCGCCACGCCGCCATTGATCTTGCCGGCGT
>WPCJ01220396.1_pt1 | contig 11570 bp, 8 predicted proteins | sample 5399831 | NCBI WGS metagenome assembly WPCJ01 (sample SAMN12869470, study PRJNA574797) | sludge metagenome | isolation source: wastewater treatment of pH10 | place: China:Beijing | collected 2019-05-20 | reverse complement strand
TCAACCATTTCTACTCGGTGCATTACGGCTACAACCCACCCACGCCGTTCAACGCCCGAACCGTCGTGACGAAGGGACTTGCGGCCGCCCTCCCGATGCTGACGCCCGTCATCCTGATCGCAGGAATCGTGAGCGGCTGGTTTACCCCGACCGAAGCGGCGGCGATCGCCGTCCTCTACGTGCTGCTCCTGTCCGTCGTGATTTACCGCACGATCCCGCTGCGCGAACTCCCCTCGATCCTGGTCGAGACGGCGCGCACCTCCGGCACCATCCTTTTTATCGCCGCGACGGCCAAGCTCGCCGCCTGGGTCTTCACCATTGACGGGCTGCCGATGCAGGTGGCGGGATGGCTCGACCAGATTGGCGGCGGCCCTACCGTTGCGCTGATCGTGATCTTCTTCTTCCTGATCGTGGTCGGCATGTTCATGGATGCGATCGCGGCCATGTTCATCCTCATCCCCGTGCTCATGCCGCCCGTACTGGCCGTCGGCATCGACCCCATGCATTTCCTTATCGTCGTGGTGATCACGTTAACGCTCGGCCTCGTCACGCCCCCGGTCGGTGTTTGCCTCTTTGCGGTGGCGCAGGTGGCCAAGATGTCGATCGAGGACGTGATCCGCGGCTCGCTCGCGCCGATGTCCATCCTTGTCGCTGCGATCCTGGCGCTCGTCCTCTTTCCCGTGCTGACGACAGGGCCGATCCGGCTTTTCGGCCTATATTAAAGGATTGGTATAACCAATCTGGCATTTGATATTGCCAAGGTCGTAAAATTGGTATAACCTTTCTGGAACTCAAATCCGGATCAATGGAGATCGCATGTTCCTCGGCAAAGACGTCCGCCTCAGCCGTCTCATCAACCAGAAGTCCGGGCGCATGTTGGCGATCACCGTCGACCATCCGATCACGCGCGGAATGATGCCCGGCCTCGTCGACATCCGGTCGGTCATGCGCAAGGTCGCGGCGGGCAAGCCCGACGGCATCACCATGCACAAGGGCATTGCTGAAAAGGTATTCGCGCCCTATGCCGGCCAGGCCTCGATCGTCCTGAAGGCGAGCGCCTACTCGGTGCAGTACCATCCGACCTACGACACGCCGGTGGCGGACGTGGAGGAGGCCGTAAGGTTCGGCGCCGATGCGATTTCGGTCGGCTGCATCGTCGGCGGCCCGGACCAGGCCCAGCAGTTGACCTTTCTCGGCCGGATCTCGAAGGATGCGGCGACCGCCGGGATGCCGCTCGTCGCCCACATCTATCCCAAGGGCGCGCTGATCAAGGATCAGCATGATGCTGACGTGCTGGCCTACGCTGTGCGGGCGGGAGCCGAACTGGGGGTCGACATTATCAAGACCATGTGGTCCGGTTCGGCCGAGAGCTTCCGCTCGGTGGTCAATTCCTGCCCGGCGATCGTGGCGCTTGCCGGCGGCGAGATGGGCGAGACCCTGGAGGACTATCTGCGCATGACGCGCGAAGCGCTCGATGTGGGCATGCGCGGCGTCACCTACGGCCGCTTCGTGTGGAGCCATCCTCACACCACCGCCGTCATTCATTCGCTGAAGGCGCTGATGCACGATGACGCCAGCGTCGACGAGGCCTTGGCGGTCTATGAGCGCGGCGTCGAGGAAGAGAAGGATCTGGCCGCATGAGGGCCGCCATTCTTCACGCGCCGGACCAGGTCGCGCTCGGCGAGATGGCTACGCCGACCGCCGGGCCCGGCGAGATCGTCTTGAAGGTCCGCGCCGCAACCGTCTGCGGCACAGACATTCGCATCCTGCGCGGTCGCAAGATCAAGGGCGTGCGTTTTCCCTCCGTGCTCGGCCACGAATTCGCCGGCGAGATCGTCGAGGTCGGGAGCGGCGTTGCCGACTTTTCCCGCGGCGACCGCGTGGCGATGGATCCTGTCATCCCGTGCAGGCGCTGCGCCTATTGCAAGACCGGGCGCGAGAATGTCTGCCTGAACCGTCAGGCCATGGGATACGAGTTCGACGGCGCCTATGCCGAGTATCTGCGCATTCCGGCCATCGCGCTGGAAGCGGGCAATGTCGTCAGGATCCCAGACGCGATGCCGTTCGAAGCGGCGGCTCTCGCCGAGCCGCTCGCCTGCTGCATCAACGGTATGCGCAATGTCGGGGTCCATCTCGGCGATGTCGTCGTCATCATCGGCGCGGGGCCGATCGGTCTCATGCACGCCGCCCTCGCGCGCCGCGCCGGGGCCCGCTTGGTGATCGTAAGCGAGCCTAACGGGATGCGGCGCCGGGCGGCGCTGGAACGAGGCGTGGATCACGCTTTCGACCCGACCGCCGACGATCTCGGCGCAGAGGTGCGTGCACTGACCGGCGGCCTCGGCGCGGACGCCGCCGTCCTGGCGATCGGCGTGCCGCAACTGGCGAACGAAGCGCTTCAGATCGTGCGCAAGGGCGGCCGGGTCAACCTTTTCGCAGGCTTTTCCGCCGGTGACATGGCGAGCTTCGACGTCAATCTGGTCCACTACAACGAGATCACCGTTACGGGCGCCAGCGCGCTCAGCCGCCGCGATTACGAGACGGCGCTAAACCTCCTGGCCGGCGGGCTCATCGACGCCGGCTCCTTGGTCACGCACCGCTATCCGCTTGTCGATGCGCTCGCCGCCTTGAAAGAGGCCGAGGGCGGCGGGGCGCTGAAAGTAGCGATCACGCATGAGTGAGGTCTTCCTCGGCGTCGATGCGGGTACGAGCGCGATTAAGGTCTGCGCCTTCTCCCGCGACGGAAGGATGATCGCGAAGGCGCATCGCCCGGTCCCGGTCGTGACCGCCTACGCGCTCTGGGCCGAGATCGACCTCGATCGCTATTGGGCCGCCACCACGGAGGCGATCCGCGAAGTTGCGGGACGGGTTCCTTCGATCGTGTCGGTAGGGCTGGCTACGACCTGCCCCACCACAATCCTTCTGGATGAGGCCGGTCGTCCGGTGCGGCCGGGCATCCTTTATCTTGACGGCCGGGCTCAAGACGAGCTGCAGGACACGGTCGGCTCGGACGCCGCGGGATATACGCGCGAGATCGGCAATCGCGCCAGCACCTCGACCTGCTGGGCCGCCAATCTCGCCTGGCTGCGCCGCAACGAGCCGAACGCTTGGTCGCGCACGCGTCGCGTTACGATGCTTAACGGCTTTCTGGCGCGCCAGCTCACGGGCATCGACGGCATCGATCCGACGCAGGCCTCGTATTCGGGCTTGACGCGAATCGCGGAGCGCGAGCCGAGCTGGTCGCAGGACCTCCTGGACGTCTGGAAGCTGGACAGATCCCTGCTTCCCGAGATTGGCACCTGCACGGGAACGATCGGGCGCATCGCAGGAGCCGCGGCAGCGGCAACCGGACTTCCCTCAGGCACTCCCGTGAGCCTCGGAGCGGCCGATACCGCCGCTGCGTCCTTCGCGATCGACCTGCGAGATGGCCACCGGGTGTTCGAATCGGTCGGAACCTCCGGCGTCATCACGTTCTGCCTGGACCGCCCGGACTTCGAGCCGAGCTTTCTGCACCGCTACCATATCGTTCCCGACCGGTGGCTGGCGCATGGCGCCATGTCGACGTTGGGTGGCGCCTTCGGCTGGCTCAACAGCAAGATCTGGCCCGAACTGCGGACCTTTGCCGAGCTGGAGCGGCTCGCTCAGGAATCGGTGCCGGGCGCCAACAGCCTCCTGTTCCTGCCCTATCTGGCGGGAGAAAGGAGCCCGGTCTGGGATCCGGAGGCGAGCGGGGCCTGGCTCGGCCTGCGCCTGCGCCATACGCGACAGGACATGGTGCGGGCGGTCTTCGAGGGCACCACCTTCGGACTTCGCCAGATTCTCGATCGCGGCATGGCCAAGTGGGGAACGCGGCCACAAAGCATGTTGGGAGTGGGTGGCGGAGCCCGCAGCCGGTTTTGGGGACAGATGAAGGCGGACGTCCTGAAGCTCGATTACATCATGTCGGACATGCCCGATGCCTCTGCCTTGGGCGCGGCCCTTTTGGGAGCGATCGCTGCCGGCGCGTACCGGAACGTCGATGATCCCGACCTGCCGTTTGCCCGTGCCCATACGTCGCCGATCGCTCCGGGGCCGGCGCGGACCTTGAGCGTTTACGATCGGCTGTTCGACCTGTACGACAAAGCTCATCCGCAGCTCTGCGGCCTCATGCACGCCCTTGCGGATCGCTCATCTGATCATTACACAGAAACTGAGCCTACTCCCCTGACGCGGTTCGGGAGTGCTTTGTAGCGGAGCTAAGCGCACCCGGATGACGGATGGAGACGATGACATCCTCGGGCGTGTCATCGACATAGCGCTGGATCAGCGGCCCGATGCCTCCGGCCGTATCAAGCTTCCGACCGAGCGTGACCTTGCCGATCAGCTCGGCATCCAGCGTCCCACGCTACGGGACCGGCTGACTGTTCTCGAGACGCTTGGTTTCCTCCAGCGCGTCCAGGGCAGCGGTACTTATCTGGCCCTGCCCAACTCGCAATTCCTGCAGTTCTATTTCGAGGTGACGCTAAAGCTCGGCTTCATCTCGATCGATCAGATGCAGAACGCCATGGAGATGATCGGCGTCGAAATGGCGAGCTCCGCCGCTATTCACGCCGGATCGTCCGACTTCCTGGCAATAGAGAAGCTGATCGATCGTTTCGCCGACTGCACGACGATCGAGGAGGTCGTTGATCTTCAGTTCGAGATTCATGCGAGCCTGTCCAGAGCCTGCCGCAATCCGGTGATCGTCATCGTCATCGATGCACTGTCTTCGGTCATCAAGTCGGTGATCGAGAAGAAGATGCGGATAATGGCGATGGTGCAGGGTGCCTTCGCCAGAAACGCGGATGCCTATCGTACGCTGTTGCGGGCTTTGCGGGATCGTGATCCTGATCTTTCCCGCGCCGCAATCCAGGAATGCTATTGGCTATGGCGGCGAGAGGAATCCAAGATCGCGATCCTTAGTATCAGCGATTAATTGCGAACGCATGCCCCCGAAGCGCGGCAGATAGCGACCGAACCGCCGGTGTTGAGAGCCAGCCGCCAGCCGCGTCCGAGAAGACGCGCACCCAGGATACCGAAAAGGATCGTGCCGGCGGCTGATCCATCAAGTAACCGCAGCGCCGCGATGGCATCAAGTTTGTCGACCTAGCATGGCTCTTCGAACCAATATGGGGTCGGTTCCGGCTGAGGGCGAAATGACACCCTAAGCATTCTACTTCTTGGGCCACAGATACTCGCCAGTCAGCAGGATGTGCGCCCAGCCCAGCGGGGATATGTGGGCTAGCAGTTCGGGCGGCACGTCGAGCCCTTCGTCCCGCCGCTCTGCGACGGCATGGCCGAGATGGACGGTATTCCAGTAGATGATGATCGCGGTCAGAAGATTGAGGCCGGCAATCCGGTAATGTTGTCCCTCTGCCGTGCGATCACGGATTTCACCCTGGCGACCGATACGGAGCGCATTCTTGAGGGCATGGTGGGCCTCCCCCTTGTTGAGCCCGATCTGGGCGCGTCGCTGCATGTCCGTGTCAAGTATCCATTCTATAATGAAGAGTGTGCGTTCGATGCGGCCGACCTCGCGCAGCGCGACCGCGAGATCGTTTTGGCGCGGGTAGGAAGCGAGCTTGCGCAGAAGCTGGCTGGGCCTGATCTTGCCGGCGGCCATAGTGGCGGCACAGCGGAAAAGGTCAGGCCAGTTCGCAACGATCAGCTCTTCACGGATTTTGCCGCTCACCAGCTTGCGCAACTCTTTGGGTGTCGCATCGGGATTGAACACGTACAGCCGCTTCGACGGCAGGTCCCGGATGCGCAGGACGAGCCGGTAGCCGAGCATGGCGCTGGTCCCGAACAGATGATCGGTGAACCCGGCAGTGTCGGCATACTGCTCGCGAACCTGGCGGCCAACCTCGTTCATCAGGAGGCCATCGAGAATATACGGCGCCTCGCTGACGGTAGCCGGAATCGTCTGTGAAGCGAACGGTGCGAACTGGTCGCTGACATGAGTGTAAGCCTTGAGGCCGGGATCGGCGCCATATTTGGCGTTGACCATGTTCATGGCCTCGCCCTGCCGCGCCGCCGGGAAGAACTGGCCATCGCTCGATGCCGTCATTCCCATGCCCCAGAACCGCGACATAGGCAATTTGCTCTGGGCAGCCACCACCATGGCCAGCGCCTGGTTCATGGCATCGCTTTCGACATGCCAGCGGGCAAGGCGTGAGAGCTGCCAGTAATCATGCGTGTTTGTCGCCTCCGCCATCTTACGGAGACCCAGGTTCAGCCCTTCTGCGAGCAGGACGTTGAGGAGACCGATCCGGTCGTCGCACGGCACCCCGGTTCTCAGATGGGTAAATGCATCGGTGAAGCCGAGGGCGGCATCGACCTCGAGAAGAATGTCGGTGATCCGTACGGGCGGCATTCGGCGGTAGAGATCGAGTATCAGGTCTTCAGCGCTGTCCGGAACGTCTGCTGTCAATCGGTCGATCCGCAACGTTCCTTCTTCGATACTGCCGTGGGGGATGGTTCCGTTGCGTGCGGCCCGAGCAAGCCGCTTCAGAGCGTCGGCGAGCCGCGCCTTGCGATCCGCCAGCCAGTCTTGCGGGTCGAGCGGCACGGCCAACCTCGCGTTCTCTTGCTCTTGCGCCGTAATCATCGGCACCAGCACCTGCTTGAGATCGCCATAGCGGCGCGAATGAGCGAGCCAGATATCCCCGGAGCGGAAAGCATCGCGGAGGTGGAACAGAACCGCGACTTCCCAGAGCCGATTGTCTCCTTTTTCCTGCGCTCGCAAATGACGGTGCCATTTCGAGTTGGGCCTAAGGAAGCTCCCATCCGCTGATGCTGACGCCCGTATTTCCCCGATCGCCGCGGCTGCCGCAACCAATGGCTGGGCGACCGGCGCGGACTCCATATTCAGGCATCGCAACATGCGCGGTGCATAGCGGCGGAAGCGATGGTATCCCTGTCCGACATGAGCCAGCGGCTCATCGGCCAGCGTGTTGCTGAGCTGGGCACCTGTCGCGACCAATTGATCGAGCCGGTGCCACTCCGCCGAATTGGCGACCGCCATTTCCAGCGGCACACCATCGTTGCGGGCCTCTAGCAACGAGGCGCCCAACTCGACCAAGTCTGAGGACGGCACGCGATCGAACAGCGCGTAGCAGATCTCGCCATTGTTGTGCCTCGAGCGATAGGCCAACCCCTCGAGGGAGGGAAAGTCATTGTAGAGATCGAGCGCCAAGGCCCTTGAGGGAGCATAGTCGTCGCTGGCGCTCACCGAAGCGTCGACTCCGTGAAACAGCAGACCCTCATCCATGATTTTCGCGACAGTCACGGGCCGCAGGAGACGCAGCGGCGTCCACTGGCGCTCCTCGATGAAGTCACGCCTGACGATCCGTCCGGAGGGTCGGCGAAGCAAGGTTTCCACGAAGGCGCCCTCGAGCCTGCGCGCGGCATAGAGGACCCCATATTCACCCGCCGGGGCGTCGAAACGGTTTTGAGGCGGTCTGCCGGCAGGTGGCCCGAAGAAGACCGCACCCTGCCCTTTTCGATGAATGCGGACCATGATCTCGCCCGCGTCGAGTTCCATCGGGAGCAGGCCCGCCCGGAAGCGTGCTGTGGGGGCGAACGACGTGGGCAAGCCTATTCCTCGTCCACATCGAGATACGCGGCCGCGGCATTGGCGACCTGTTGCACCTCTCCGGTTTTGAGCACGTCGACCGGTGCCCTTGCGAGACTGGGATCCTGCTCAATGAGGAACTGCAGGGCGGACCATCGGCCGGCCCTGCTGGCGTCGAATAGTTTGATGACCTTCGCCAAACCATCGAGGATTGACGTGCGATCATCCTCTTCGACGAACTGGAATTTCGGCAGGACAAGCTCATCACCCTCCATCATCCCAAGCGCCGAGCCGGACTTGACCCGCTTGTGGAGCGCCTGCCGGCTTGTGCCGAGGAGCTTCGCGGCTTCGGTGAGCGAGAGCCCTCCCCCTGCACGCTGGAGCAATAGGCGCGTCGTCTCAGCGAAGCGTGCTTCCGACGGCAATTCCTGGGGACGCGAGGCACCTTCGACCTCTGCGAGCAGATCGGCGGACAATCGAAACTGGTCCGCGGCGAGCTCCACATGCCGGGCAAGCTGGGAGAACGCTCGCGGCCGGTCATAGCGGCAGAGACGAAGCAGCTCGTTGCGAGCAGGCGTTAGGTCGCTGAGAATGACGAAGGCATCGATGGCAAGACGTTCAGCTCGAGGTGTCGGCTTCCACTCGTGAACGAGCGCGTTTCGAAGCTGCCGCGAGCAGTCGACGACATTGTGGACAATGCTGTTGTACCAGGTTCGGGATGTGCTGCTTCGGCGCGAGACCGATCGTGCCTTGGCGAAATCGAAGTCGTTAACGGCTGCCTCTTCGAACGCAGCGCTCATCAGCAACGCCGCGCTCTGGATACGATAGTTGAACACGAAGACGAGGCGGAGAGCCGGACTGGCCGTCGCTTCGGACGCAACCCATGGCGTGGGTCCTGCAACCAGCTTCGACCAATGATCGGCGTCGTTTCGGTCGCGGATGTCGCGGGCCGTATCGATCAGGTGCTTGCTGAAGCTGCTGTGCCAGGCCTCCCCCAATTGCTCAGTGGCATGCCCGGCGCCCGCCGTGAGCAAATGAGGGAGCGACGGCGACGGCGCGATCATCAGCAGGTCGGCCAGGTAGTCAGACACGCTCTTGCCGGCGTCTCGCGCCCGGGCCTCTGCAACTGCTCGCACGAGTGGATCAATTTGGGTTTCCTGGGAGATCTGCTCCGCGCTCATCGTTACTCGCTGGCCGGCAGGCCAGCGCCCACCTTGGTTGATACTAAAGTTGATAGATAGCGCCGTCTGTGGCAATTATCAACCCTTGAGTATCAACCCCCAAACCGGCGAGGTCAGATCGACGGCCGGCGCCGAGAAACAGTCCATGTCCACAACGATCCTCCCACGACTGATCTCATGCGACGAGGCGGGTTTCACTGGGAACCGCATGCTCGACGCCGCCCAGCCCTTCTTCGCCTACGCGTCCGTAGACCTCGAATTGGATGAGGCCAACGCTATCGTGGGCGAGCTACGCTCGCGGCATCATTTGCAGATGGGCGAGTTGAAGGCTGCCAAGCTGCTGAGACGGCCGCGTGGCCGGGCGATGGTGGCCGAGATACTCGGGCGCATTGAGGGGCGTTACATCGCGACGCTCTATGACAAGCGTCTGAGCCTTGCCGCGAAGTTCTTCGAGTATATCTACGAGCCGGTCCTGCAGCGCAACAACATGCTGTTCTACCACCACAACCTCCATCGGTTCGTAGCGACCTATCTCTACATGCAAATGGTGGCCTCTGGCGAAGGCGCCGAGGAGCTTGCCGTGCAGTTCGAGCGTTTCATGCGATCGCTGGATCCGGTCGATGCTCCGGCTCTGTTCGGTAGTCCGGACGATCAACACTTCAACATGCTGCTCGGTCCGATCCTGCGCTTCGCCCGCGGGTACAATGTCACCATCGCCAGGGAGACCCGCAACCTTCAATTGACGGGTGACAACGGCAAGTGGGTCCTTGATCTGACGATCAGTGCCGTGACCGACCATCTCCGGAACTGGGCCGAGCGGCACCCCCTGCTCGAAGTGGTGTGTGACGACTCCAAGCCGCTTCGCGCGCTCGCGGGCATCTACGACGTCATGGTCAACCGGCCCGACCCGGTCTACATGGAAGCGTTGGGTAAGCGGGTCCGACTGACCTGGAATATGGCAAAGCCGATTTCATTCGTGTCGTCGTCGGACCACGCGGCGGTGCAGCTCGCCGACCTGATCGCCGGCACTGCAGTTGCCGTCGCGGCCAATCAGGGCGATGAGAGCTATCGGCAGCTTGCAGAAGCGATCCAGCCACATTTCAGCGAGGAATGCATCCTCCCGGATTTTGACATCATCGACCTGGCTGGAGACGAGGCGCCGGTAAACATGCTTGTGCTCGAGGAACTTGCCGATAGAGCCGATAGGGGCATGGACCCGCTTCTCGGCATGGAGGTGGTCTATGCCGTGGCCAAGGCGGCCCTACCGGACTTTCGCCGGCGGGTTGCATTCGGGCAGCAGGACGCGGGTTAGGCCGCCCATTCCTTCGAATAGCACGACGAGCTTCCCGGCTCAAAGAATTCCCCAGGCCCGATAGCGACCTCGGCCAGTCACCTCGCGAACGCCGAGTTCGCCGATGAGGTTGAGCGCGGCCCGCTGTGTCACCTTGGCGGTCTTCGCGATCATCGGCGCCGACACGATCGGCCGTGACAACACGAGCTCGATAGTCGTCGGCAGGCTACTCGACGATCGGCGGCCGTGGAGGCGCCGCGTCATCTGTTCGCGCGCCTGTGCCAATCGAGCGATCTCCTTCATGCCGCTATCCGCCGACGCCGACATCGCGTCGAGAAAGGCGAGGAGACGGGTCAGACGGTTTACGGATCGCCGGCGCTCCCTCGGCACGGCCTTCAGCCCGACATTGAAACCGAACAGGTGCGAGGCCACCTTCCCTCGCGCGCGAAGATGGGCGCTGACCAAGAGAGTGCCAAGCCAATGCTGGCGTTGCATCGGTTCCAGCGACTCCCAAGCATCCCAGATGAGCGCTGCGCCAAGGGTTGGCGGCAGATCATTGGCGTCGCGTAGAACATGCTTCCACTTGGTAAGGCGATCTTCTTCATCCCAGTCGGGATCTCGAACCAAGAGATCGCCGACAACAAGTTCGTGCCGACCTCCGCTCGTGGCACCGGAAACCTTGTCGAGGAGGCGCTGTGACTGCTCGAGGAGCGCGTCGACATTGGCGAGCTCCCGAGCAAGCGGATCGTCCTCGGCAATCAGGTCGAGATCCGCCGGCGGCTCGAGGAGCGCCGCCCCCCGCCCCGCCCCGAGTTCCTGGTCTCGATCGCCATAGCCAGTGAGCGCCCCGATCCCCACGTCGCTCATCGCCCACGCAGGCTTGGCCCCGGCGATGCGCCGTCGCGCTCGGAGAATTCGGTGGGCGATCGTCATTTCGTGGGTCGGCGCCCGGACGTCCATCCGCTCGTCGTGGAGAACCAGGTCCTCCATGTGGACAAGCTCGCCCCCGACCCACATGCTGGCCGCCGCATCAAAGAAGTGGCCGCGCTCGACGAAGCCCCCTGCGACCGGACTGCGCCTGACCAACTCGTCCAGCCGCGCGAGCTGATCCTCCGACCTGCCGATGGCAGGGAGCAGGGTCTGTAGAGGCAGGTTCTCGATTGTGTAACTCATTGTTCACGCGCGGCTTTATTCTTCTAACGGAAGCTATCATAGGTTTCGCTTCCGTCATAGCGACGGAATTTCTCGCGCGCGTACTATATAGACACGCCGGGCCTTCAGGACTGAACAGCGGGACACCAATCGAGCCTCAGATCGATGAGAATGCCCGTTATCCTGGGCATCCCATGGTTCTCGGTGGCAGAAAGAAGCCTCAAGAGACGTTTACAAAGGATCGGTTAGGCGTATCTTCTGTATTTAGAAATTCGCACTGGAGTCGCCGAGATCCAATTTCCCAAAGTCGATTTCAGCAGGACGGCCGGACCGTGCTGGGACGTGCTTGATTTGATGA
>WPCJ01141586.1_pt1 | contig 11587 bp, 10 predicted proteins | sample 5399831 | NCBI WGS metagenome assembly WPCJ01 (sample SAMN12869470, study PRJNA574797) | sludge metagenome | isolation source: wastewater treatment of pH10 | place: China:Beijing | collected 2019-05-20 | reverse complement strand
TATCGGATTTCACGCGCTCATCATCTGGGGCGATGATCCGACACTGGCGAGCCGTCTCGCCATTGCAGCCTATATTATGCTGATCGGCATTGTCGGCGGGCGCATTGTGCCCAGCTTCACCCGCAACTGGTTGGCCAAGCGGCATATCATCTCCCTGCCCGCACCCTATGACCGGCTAGATACAATTGCCCTTTTGGGCAGCCTTCCGGCGCTGGCGCTCTGGGTCGCCCTGCCAGAGCATGGGTTGACCGCCATCGCCGCCTTGATCGCCGCTGTGTTGCATTTCTGGCGGTTGGGCCGGTGGCAGGGCTGGCAGACGGGCGCCGAGCGGCTGGTGCTTGTTTTGCACATTGCCTATCTCTTCGTGCCGCTTGGTTTCCTCGCCATTGCGCTCGTGCCCATGGACTGGCTCGATCAGGCCTCGGCCCTGCATGTATTTACAGTAGGGGCCATCGGGCTGATGACGCTGGCGGTGATGAGCCGGGCAACGCGCGGCCATACAGGCCTGCCCCTCACCGCGCCCTGGAGCACCGCCCTGTCCTATGCGCTTCTGTTTGTCGCAGCGATCCTGCGCCCAGCCGCCACGCTGATGCCGGAGTTCTATATGCGACTGATCGAATTGAGCGGGCTCTGCTGGATATTGGCCTTCGCGCTCTATGTCGGTGAATATGCGCCAGCCATTCTTGGCCGCCGCAAGCCCCGCCCCGAATAGAGCGCTTATTGAATGCCGTGGGTGAGGCGGGTCAGTTCCTCACCCTCAATGGTCCGCGCTTCGTCGAGACTGAGCAGAGGCACGCCGCGAACGATGGGAAAGGCCAGCCGCGCGGCGATGGAAATCAATTCGCTTTTATTTGAAGACAGGGTCAGCCTTGTCTTGGTGAGCGGGCAGACGAGCATTTCGAGCATCAACGGATTGATGATGTGTCGCGGATCGGCAGCGGGCGTGCTCATCAATTGATCGGGGCGGCGTTGCCGCGCGCCATTTCATATTCTGTCATGGCGATCAGCGTTTCGGCGCGGGCATCCAGCGTTGTCGCTTCCAGCAAAGCCTGCTTCTCTGCCGGACCATGGGGGGAAACCATGCAGCAGAAATTGACCAGATCTGCCGTACCCGTGCTTTCGATCTCTTCCCAATTGAGCTCGATATTGGCGAATTCGGCATAATCGCGCATCATCCGCACAAAGCGGGCGCGGTCCACCGCCTCCTCACCAAAATTGCGGGTGAAGTCGCTGGCAAATTCTTCAGCGCTGATCCGGGCCTGCCGATAGGGCGTGTCCACATTCAGCTCTTCAGCCAGCCGGAATCGCGAGACGCCCTCGAGAATGACGAAATAGCGTCCGTCGCCACTTTCCTCGAAATGGGTGATTCGACCCAGACAGCCTATGTTCTGCAAGGGCACCGCGCCCTTGGGGCTTTCCTCGCTGGTGTCCTGCGGCTGCACCAGACCGATCAACCGGTCGCCGCCCAAGGCCGCATCAATCATCTCCACATAACGCAGCTCAAAAATATTGAGCGGTCGGTGTGCGAAGGGCAGCAGAAGCGCGCCACTCAAAGGGAAGAGCGGCACGGTCTGCGGCAGGTCTTGAAACTGTTGCGGGCGCTTGGGCATCAGGCAATCCGATCAGGAAAAGAGCGCCGTGGACAAAAGCCGCCGCCCCTTGAGCGTTGCGGGGTCCTTGGGGCCCCAGGCTTCGAACAGTTCGAGCAGCTTCTTGCGGGCGCCGTCTTCGTTCCAATCACGATTCTTTTTGATGATGGCGACCAGCGCTTCGGCGGCTTCCACCTTTTTGCCTTCGGCATTGAGCACGATGGCAAGATCGAACCGCGCCTGATGATTGTCGGGATCGGCGGCAATGGCCGCTTCCAGCGCCGAGGCTTCGGAGAGGCCCGCTGCCTCTTCCTTCAGCCGCAAGGCATTGATGATCGCCGTATAGGCATCACCATTGCGCTTGTCCTCGGGCAACATATCGAGAATGGCCTTGGCCTGATCGGCTTCGTCCGCGCTCATATAAATTCCGGCAAGGCCGATAATGGATTCGGCATGATCGGGCATGCGGTCGAGAATCATGCCGTAAACCTGCGCGGCCTGACCCAGTTCGCCCGCATCGCGAGCGGCAGCGGCCATTTTGAGCGCCTCGGCGACCTGCGCTTCGAGCGATTCTGCAGGGGCCTGAGGCGCACCAGCGCCAGCGATAACCTTTTCAGCGAAGCGGCGCACTTCACCCTCTGGCATAGCGCCCATGAAGCCATCGACGGGGCGACCGCCTGCAAAAGCGAAGACGGCGGGGATGGACTGGACGCCCAATTGCCCGGCAATCTGGGGATGCTCGTCGATATTGATTTTTACCAGACGAATCTGGCCCGCTTTCTCGGCCACGACCTTTTCAATGGCCGGGCCCAATTGACGGCAAGGACCGCACCAGGGCGCCCAGAAATCAACGAGAACCGGCACATTGAGGGAAACATCGATAACGTCGGCCTTAAAGCCCGCATCGCTGCCATCGCGGATGAGATCGGCGGGGTTTGGCGCGCTGGCAGGAGCGGCATTGAGATTAATCGTCATGGCGAGCGGCCCTCGATCATATTGAAACTGGCTCTGTTCCGGCCTTTTTGCTCTGTCTGGCATGTCTGTTGCAAGCCTTCTTTCCCACAGGCTTTCAAGAAGATGACAATGACGCAAAAAACTGGGTTGCATTCAGTCCGGCGATTGGGCATATAGCGCCCGTCGCCGCACTTACAAGTGCCGGGGATATGGAGTGCGGGTGTAGCTCAGGGGTAGAGCATAACCTTGCCAAGGTTAGGGTCGTGGGTTCGAATCCCATCGCCCGCTCCAATTTTCCAAGGTGTGGCAACGCCTTGGTTGCAAAGGGTCCGCAAGGACCCTTTTTGCATTTCTGGGCTCGTGGACTTTGCACGCCTGCAACGGGGCCGATTGCCTTAAGCTGCGCAAAGCAGAGCAATCTGACAAACAAGACAGCTTCGTTGCCATGGTCGGCAATTGTCTGGTGGTTGATCTCAACCCGCGCAATATGGCACCTATCCGGCTGTCCAACGAGAGCCAATGCTTTGTCCACGCAGCGCGAAATAGCCCGAAGGGCAAAAACCTCGCTCAAGACCGTGTCGCGCGTCATCAACCGCGATCCGCTGGTCAATGCCGAAACGCGCGCGCGCATCGAGGCCATCATTGCCGAGATCGGCTATGAGCCATCGCAAGCCGCACGCATGATGCGATCCCAACGCAGCAATGTGATCGGCTTTCTTGCCGATGGGGTGGCCACATCAAGCTCTTCGATAGAGCTGATCCGGGGGGCGCAGGATGTGGCCTGGGAACGCGGCAAGCAGATGATGCTGTTCAACATCGAGCGCGGTACGCCGAGCGCTGCCAATGCCGATAGCCAGCTCGCTGCCTTTCGCGCCGAAGCCATAATTTACGCTGCCACCTTTCATCAGGAAGTCGATATTCCCACAACGGGCGTGCCGCATATCCTGCTCAACTGTTTCGATGTCGAGAGCCGCCATACGGCAGTGGTGCCGGACGATTATCAGCTTGCCTATGACCTGACGCGCCTCATTTTCGAACGAGGCTACAAGCGCCCGGTTTTTCTCAATCTGGGCATAGACATCGTCGCCAGCGGCTTGCGTGGCAGGGGCTTCATCGATGCCGCCGCAGCAATGGGCCATGATAAGAAGCCGTCGCTTCATACCGCGGTCGTATCGCCAGCAGGCGCACCCACGCGTTTTGCGACGCGCGGTATTCTGGGGGATCTGTTCAAAGGCAGCGACAGGCCGGACCTCGTCCTGTGCGGGCAGGACATCATGGCCATGAATGTCTATTTCGAACTTGGCGAGCTGGGCCTCAAGGTTGGCCGGGACATAGCCGTCGCCAGCTTCGACAATCTTGACCCCATTGCCAGCCTGCTCCAGCCAGGCCTATCGACCATGGAACTGCCCTATTACGACATGGGCCGCGCGGCGATGAACCTGGCGATTGACGGCGCTGAGGGCAGGCAAGTGCTTCGTTTCAAAGGTAAATTCATCGAACGCAAGTCGCTTTAGAGACGGCGACAGTCCCGCCATTCCGATGCGTGACGCCCACTTTCTGCACATCAGCCATGCGCTATTGACAACGTGAGACAATCTGAAATAGCAATTGTCTCACGTTGTCATAAAGCGATAACGCCGCTTTTCGGAGGAGATAATCGATGAAGCACGCTCTTTATGCAGGGGTGGCTCTGGCTGCCTGCGCCATGTCCTCTCATGCCCTTGCTGGCCAGCTCACCGCATGGGTGATCGATGGCGATAGCGAGAAGCCCTATTTCACGCAATTGCAGGAAACGTTTAACGCCGAATTTGCCGATCAGGGCATCAGCGTGAACGTCGTGCCGATCCCCAGCTATAATGAAGCCATTCAGGCGGCGACCCTTTCGGGCGGCCTGCCGGATGTTATCATGCTCGATGGCCCCAACATGGCTTCGGTCGCTTGGGCCGGGACAATCCAGCCGATTGGTGACCTGCTTGATCCCGCCATTGTCGAAGACCTGCTGCCGGCCATCAAGGCTCAGGGCACCTATGGCCCGGAAGAAGAATTTTACTTCGTCAGCCCCTATGATTCAGGCACCATTCTGTGGGGCAACAAGGCCCTGCTCGAAGAAGCAGGCGTGCGCATTCCGACCAGCGTTGCCGACGCATGGACGCGCGAAGAGTTTGCCGACGCCCTTGCCAAGCTCAAGGCGCTGCCGGAAGTCGAATGGCCCCTCGACGTCAAGATGAACTACGGCGCTGGCGAGTGGATGACCTATGGCTTTTCGCCCTTCGCCCAGTCCAATGGCGGTGACATTATCGACCGCCAGACATGGGTTGCGGAAGGCACGATCAATTCGGATGCCAATATCGAGACACTAACCACGCTCCAGGACTGGAACAAGGCTGGCTATATCGTTCCGGCCAGCGCGGGCGACAACAAGTTCTACGGTGAAAAGACTGCAGCCCTGTCCTGGGTTGGCAACTGGATGTGGCCCGCCCACCGCGAAGGCCTGGGCGATGATCTAGTGCTGATCCCTCCCCCGGCATTCGGCGAAGCCGGGCCAATCTCGGCCAATGGCGGCTGGGGCTGGGCAGTGCCCACCTCATCGACCAATCTCGATGACATCAAGGTATTCCTCAACTACGCCATGTCGAGCGAGCAGGTTGCAGCCTATGCCGACACGACCGGCTATGTGCCATCGCGCGCTTCGGCCATCCCGCTCTCGGCCACCTATGGCGCGGGCGGCGAAGGCGAACTCTTCGCCGAGCTTGCAGGCTGCTGCGCCGTGGTGCGTCCGGTTCACCCGGCCTATCCAGTGATCACCAATGCCTGGGCGACTGCGGTGGTCAATGTGCTTTCGGGTGATGTCGATGTGAAGGCGGAACTCGACCGCGCCGCCAAGACGATCGATCAGGATATTGCTGACAACGACGGCTATCCGCCTTTCGGGCAGTAAGCCGCAAACGGGCGCGCCACCTCCCAGGCGCGCCCGTCATTTTTTGAGGGCCGAGCAAGGCCGGAGGACCATTCCATGCGTATCAGGACCAAGGGGCAAGGCCAGGAACTGGCCATGTTGCTGCCCGCGCTGATTTTCATCACGGCGCTGATCGTCGTCCCGTTCCTGCTCTCGGTGTGGTTTTCCTTCACCGACCAGCGCCTCGTGCCGCGTCCGATCCCGACCAAGTTCATCGGCACAACAAATTACGAGCGCATGTTCATCGATCCCCTGTTCTGGCAGGCGATCTGGAACACTGTGCTGTTCGCGCTGATCGTGACCCCGGTTCAACTCGCCATGTCGCTGGGCGCGGCGCTGATCCTCAATTCGGCCATTCCGTTCCGCGGCTTCTTCCGCTCGGTCGCCATCCTGCCGCTGCTGCTGCCGATGACGGTTATCGTTTCGATCTGGGCCGTGCTGTTCCGCATTCCATCCGGGCCGTTCAACGCCGTCTATCAATGGTTTGCAGGTCAAGGTGCCTATGTCGATTTTCTCGGCAATCCATCCACGGCAATGCTGTCGGTGGTGGCGCTCTCGGCCTGGGCGACCTTTCCCTATCAGATGCTGATCTATCTCGCGGGCCTGCAGGACATTCCGCAGGACCTTTACGAAGCCGCCAAGCTCGACGGCGCAAAGCGCTGGCAACGCTTCCGCTATGTCACCTGGCCGGGGCTGCGTAACGTCAACATCTTCCTTCTCATCATCACCACTGTCGGCGCGCTGAAACTGTTCACGCAGGTCGATATTCTGACCAAGGGCGGACCGAACGGGGCGACCACGACGATCATCCATTATCTGTTCAAGCAGGGCTATGCGACGCAGAAGGTTGGCTATGCTTCGGCTGTCGCCGTGTTCTTCTTCCTTGCCGTCACCGCCATCGCGCTGCTCCAGCGCCGGTTCCTCAAAAATGAGGGAGAAGCCTGATGCGCATGCCTCGCGACGCCATATTGCCTTCCCTATTCGCGCTGGTTCTGGCGCTGGGCGTGCTGCTGCCGCTCTTGATGATGGTGACGATCAGTCTCAATCCCAATGAACAGGACATCATGGTGTCCATGGGCTCGATCCGCTCGTTCATTCCCCATGTCCTGAGCCTGCAAAACTATATCGAGGTCTGGACCGATCCGGTGCATCCGTTCGGGCGCTACCTCGCCAATACGGCCTTCATCACCTTTTCGACGCTGATCCTGTCGATCCTGTTCAATTCCATGGCGGCCTTCGTGCTGGCGCAGGGCACGCTGCCCATCCGCAAGCCGGTGATGATCCTCATTCTCGCCACCCTCGCCGTGCCGGGCGAAAGCCTGGTCCTGCCGCAATTGATGATGGCCGGATGGCTCGGCCAGGTGGATAGTTTCCAGGTGCAGATCGTGCCCGGCGTCGCCAATGCCATGTCGATTTTCCTGTTCTATCAGTTCTTCTCTCGCCTGCCCAAAGAGCTGATCGAGGCGGCGCGCATCGATGGTTTCTCATTTTTCCAGATTTACCGGCATGTAGCCATGCCGCTCTCCAAGCCGGTCATTTCCGCCATTGCCGTGCTGCAATTCCTCGAAATCTGGAATGCCTATCTCTGGCCGGTCATGGTTACGCGCGGCCCGGAATACCGGCCGCTCTCGGTCGCCATGTCCGCCTATTTCGGCACCAACCAGGCCGCCTGGGGCAATATCATGGCCTTTGCCGTGTCCATGGCGATCCCCGTCATTCTTTTCTTCCTCATTCTCCAGCGCCAGTTCATTGCCTCGGTGATGTCCTCAGGCGTCAAGGGCTAGACTATGACCGAAAAATACCGCCCCAATTTGCATTTCTCGCCGCGTGCGGGCTGGATGAACGATCCCAACGGCATGATCCGCGTGGGCGACGTCTGGCACCTGTTCTTTCAGCATGATCCTGACAGCGTGGTGCATGGCCCGATGCATTGGGGTCATGCCACCAGCACCGACCTGCTCCATTGGGTTGAACAGCCCATCGCGCTTTACCCCACCGAATTGGGCACCTGCTTTTCCGGCAGTGCGATTGAAACCGAGGAGGGCGTAAAGCTCTTCTACACAGCCCATAGTCTGGCGCCCTCAGGCGAGGACTATCAGGTTCAGTGCCTCGTTCATGCCGATGCAGATTTCAGCCGCTTCGAGGGAGATGCGGCCAATCCAGTCGTTCCCAATCCCGGCCTCGTCGCTTTCCGCGACCCCAAGGTCATCTGGCATGAAGCGAGCCAGAAATGGATCATGCTGGTCACCGAAGGCCAGTCCATCGGCTTTTATGGCTCGACCGACCTCAAAAGCTGGAGCCATCTTTCGAGCTTTGGCGAAACCCATGGCCGCCACAGCCCCGGCCCCTGGGAATGTCCAGACATGGTGCCGCTCACCGCACCAGATGGGAGCCTGGTCTGGATGCTGATCGTCGGCCTCAATCCGGGTGGCTATGCGCCGGGGTCGGGCACGCAATATTTCCTCGGGCAGTTCGACGGCACAATATTCACCAATGCTAACCCGCCAGAAACCGAGCTTTGGCTCGATTATGGCCGCGATTACTATGCTGCCCAGACCTTCTTTGAGCGCGGCGGTACTGCAAAGCCGACTGCGATCGCCTGGGCCAGCAACTGGCTCTATGCCAAACAGACGAAAACCAAAGCCTTCCGGGGCGTGATGTCGCTGCCGCGCGAATTGCGGCTGGTCGACACGCCTGATGGCTGGCGCGTCGCAGCCAGCGTGCCGATTGCAGCGCAGCGCGCCATTAAAAATTCCAGTCTGCCGGGCACCGGACATGCCGAGCTGTCGGCAAACCTTGCGCCGGGTCAGGTCATCGAAATCGCGCTTTTTGGCGAGGCCGAGCCCGCCTTTGTTATCTCGCGCGACAGTGACGCAGGTGGTTCGATCCGTACCCTGCGCCGAGCCATCGAGGGGATGGATCAGTTCGATCACGAGTATGGCGTTGACCTCAACTGGCCCGCGCATGGTCCACTCAAAGTCGATGTATTTTTCGACCGAGGGCTCGTTGAATTGAGCGCGAATGACGGACTGGTCTGGATTACCAATCTTTTTTATCCAGCCGATCCGGAAGCGAGCCTGCGCGTGCTGACAGCGGAGCCGGTCCATGCCTAAATGGCTGGCAGCGCTGCTCATCAGCCCGGGGCTTTGCGCCCCATCTTTGGCTGCGCCGCTCTATTTCGCCGGAGAGATGGCCGGCGTTGGTGACCCAAATCCCTATTTTGAGAGCGGCACCTATTCAGTCTTCTATCTGCAAAATCAGGGTCGCCATCCCTGGTTCATGAGCCAGAGCCGGGACCTTGTTGACTGGTCACAACCCATCGAAGCCGTGCCAGTGGGCGAGGCCGGGACACCTGATTACTGGACCGGCAGCGGCAGCATCATCGCCGACCCGGAGGGCTTTTATCGCCTCTATTATACCGGCCATGACCCGGAAGGTCGCCCCAAGGAAATAACCATGGAAGCGCGCGCCGACACGCTTTCCGGGCCATGGTCGAAAGCGCCAGAAGCCAGTTTTTCCGGTCTGCCTGACTATGACGAATGGGATTTTCGCGACCCCTTCGTGCTCTGGAACGATGAAGCAGATGCATGGTGGATGCTGCTGACGACACGGCATCAGGGTAAGGCCGCGATCGGGCTTTACACGTCGCCCGATCTCGACACATGGACTGCCGACAAGCCGCTCTACGCCGAAGAGTCTGCACTTAATCTTGAAGTCCCGGACCTCTTCAGGGAAGGCGACGACTGGTTCCTGCTTTATTCGGATCAGCGCGACGCGTCGCGGCAGGTGCGTTATCTCACCGCCGCCAGCAGTGCCGGACCCTACGCCTATGGGCCATATGACGCGCTAGATGGGCGCGGTTTTTATGCAGGCAAGTCGGCAGGGACAGGCGATGAACGCCTGCTTTTCGGTTGGGTGGCGCACAAGAATTTGCGCAAGGACGCCATGAGTTTCGTCTGGGGCGGCGATCTGGTTACGCATGCCTTGCGGCGGACCGACAATGGAGCTCTGGCCGTCAGCCTGCCCAAGGGCCTTGCCGATCAATTCGATACCGTTCGCACCATATTGACCCCGAGCCAGATCGAGATCGGCACACCACAAAGCGCTCTGCGCGCTCGTGCCAGCCTCGCGGTTGCGCCGGGCTCGCGCTTCGGCCTCAGCTTCACCGCCAATAATTCGGGCCGCACCAGCACGCTTGAAATCGACACGGCGACTGGCGAAGCGACCTTTCTCTACAATGACGATCCCAATGGTGCGCCCAGTATCGCATTTCCACCCAGTGTCGACGGAAGCTATAGCCTCGACCTCGTCATCGATCCGGAACTGGGTCTGGGCGTTCTTTACATCAACGACTTTCGTGCACTGAGCTTCCGCTATTACCGCGTGGGCGCCAGCACCATTTCCCTGTTTGCCGATACTGGCTTTATCGCCCTTGAGGGTGAAGTCAGCGTCCGCAGCACCGACCAGACCGAGGAGAAGCTCAATGGCTGATGTCGTGTTCACCGCCGTCCAGAAGCGTTATGGGGCGGTGGAAATCATTCCTGGCCTCGACCTGTCCATTCCCGATGGCTCTTTCACCGTATTGGTTGGTCCTTCCGGCTGCGGCAAATCCACATTGCTGCGCATGATTGCAGGACTGGAAGACGTTACCGGCGGCTCCATCCATATCGGGGGCGAGGACGTTACTGACCGCGACCCTTCCCAGCGCGGCATTGCCATGGTGTTCCAGTCCTATGCGCTCTATCCGCATATGAGTGTTGCCGACAATATCGGGTTTGGTCTCAAACTTTCGGGCATGCCCAAGGATGAGATCGCGGCACGCGTGAAGGACGCCGCCGACACGTTGCAATTGACCCATTTGCTGGACCGCAAGCCCAAGCAGCTTTCAGGCGGTCAGCGTCAGCGTGTCGCCATCGGCCGCGCCATTGTGCGCAAGCCCAAGGTTTTCCTGTTCGACGAGCCGCTTTCCAATCTCGACGCGGCGCTGCGCGCGCAGATGCGTGTTGAACTGGCCGAGCTGCACAGCCGCATCGGCGCCACCATGGTCTATGTCACCCATGACCAGGTTGAAGCCATGACCATGGCCGACCGGATCGTGGTGCTGAATGGTGGGCGCATCGAACAGGCCGGGGCTCCGATGGAGCTTTACCGCCGCCCCGCAACGCCATTCGTCGCCGGTTTCATCGGTTCGCCGAAGATGAATTTCATCACAGGCGCCGAGGCAGAAAAACTGGGCGGCGATCTCGTCGGCATTCGCCCCGAACACCTGCGTCTTGATTCGGACGGCCCATGGACAGCCCATGTTCGCCATGTCGAGCATCTGGGTGCTGAGACACTGATCCACGCCGATGCCGAAGCGATTGGCGCTTTGACGATCAAGAATGAAGGCGACATCGCCATCGAAAGCGGCAGTTCCATCCGCATTGGCTTCCGGGCCGAGGATCTGCACCGCTTCATCAACGGTCGCCGTGCCGAGGACGACGGCCGCGCATAGGCCGCCTGTAGGCACAGAATGGCGCTATCCCCCTTTTGGAGGAGTGGTTGCTGAACACAGGGACCACTATCGCGGGCTTCATGTTTCCGGGGAGGGTTTGCGCCCGACCCGGAGCGGGAGTTGTGCGGCCCTGAATTTATCGGGGCGCACCAGAGGCGCGTAGAACGGGGTGGCATTTCTGGACATCGCTGGATGGTTCAGACGCGTAGCCCGCATCCACCGCCGCTATCGCAGGTGGTGAGTAATGGCCTTTCAGAAAACAGCTTTGCTGTCCTTTTTTCTCCGAGCAACACAGTTTGCAGGCCCACATTTTGGCGGCCAGATGCGCCCGGTTGCCGCTGTTCTGGCGATCAGCCTTGCCTTGTCGCCCCACGCTATGGCTGCGATGAGCAGTGAGCCATCCCTTCTCCATGAAATGGGCGAGCAGGTCTGCCAGCAGGTTGTGGATGCTGGCGGCGACAATATATTGGGGCAAATTGACTATAGTGCTTTAGTGAACGAGGCCGGAATTGACCAATCAGCGTTCTGTGGCTGTGTGGGCAGGGCCTTCGTTTTCCGGGTCGAAGAACAGGCGTCGCTTCTGGAGGGGGAGGA
>WPCJ01333376.1_pt1 | contig 11592 bp, 9 predicted proteins | sample 5399831 | NCBI WGS metagenome assembly WPCJ01 (sample SAMN12869470, study PRJNA574797) | sludge metagenome | isolation source: wastewater treatment of pH10 | place: China:Beijing | collected 2019-05-20 | reverse complement strand
AATCGGCCGGCTTCAAGACCATTTCTATTATCTGTCTGGGGAGTACCCTGTTTTCTTTGCTGTCTTTCAAGTTGGGAGCTGGGGAATCTGAGGACGCTACCCGTATAGCCTCCTATGTGGTTTCGGGGATTGGTTTCCTAGGTGCAGGGGTAATCTTTAAGGATGGCGTGAATGTGAATGGGTTGACTACTGCCAGTATTATCTGGATGTCTGCAGCCATTGGGATGGCCATCGGCTTTGGCGTATATGTGATCGCTGCCATTTTCCTTTTAGCTTGTTTTGCCATTATCGTATCTGGGCCTTTATTGAATAAATATGTGATCCATAACATAGTTCGATTGGTGAGTGTCAGTATGAAAAGAGAAGACCTGGATGCCAAAGATCAATTGTTGTCTGAAATCAAGCCACTTGCCAAGCATGTCAAAATAAAAAAGCAGACCATGTCAGCAGATTTATTGACGATTGATATTGAGGTTCTGATCGATAAAAGGAATATCAGGAAGTTCGAAAGATCTATCCTTGAAAACAAGCAGTTGGTAGAGATTAGTCTTTAACAGATCAAGCCTCTCTTTTTGCCCAGGTCAATAGTTTGCTGCAGCTTTCAGCAATCTGTCCATATTCATAATTTCCACCCACTTTTACGAATAATTTAGAACCTAATCCTACGGCACTAACTCCGGCTTCAAACCATTTGTTGATGCTTTCTTCCGTACAATCCACACCACCTGTAGGCATAAATCTCAATTTAGGAAAGATAGGCTTGATGCTTTTCAGAAAGCCAGGACCAAGAGTTTCACCCGGGAATAATTTCACGAAGGTACAGCCGGCTAACTGAGCCTCTGCAATCTCGGTAGGAGTCATGCAGCCCGGAATCCAAAGGATGTTGTTCTTATTGGCACTACTTGCGACACATTCCGAAAAGATAGGACTGACCAAGAAGTCGGCTCCCAGTTCGATAAATCGATCTGCATCATCCGCATGCATAATCGTCCCAATACCTAGTCTTAGATCCGGAAAATGCTCTTCCTTATAGTTTCGCAGAGCTTTAAAATTCTGTTCGGCTTCATTTCCTCGGTTCACAAACTCAAATACCCGAATACCGCCTTCATAACAACTTTTTAGAATCTGAATACAGGTATTGACGTCATCATGATAGAAAACAGGAATGACCGGATTTCGTATGATATCTTTGATAATTTCTTCTTTCATTTTAGTTTGCTTTTCCATTTCCAAAATCTCCTTCCACAAATAACTTTTGATAACCTGCTCCGGTAGCAAAGTTAATGGTTTCCTGAGCAGAGAACCCCTTCCTCAAAGCATGGATCAATCCCGCCATAAAAGCATCGCCACTACCGATCCTATCAACCACAGCTTCCGTCTCAAAAGTCTCTGAGATGCTGTCTTCATTTCTGCTATGGTAGGTGCCATAAAACAGGTTATGTTTAGGATGGTCCATGAACCGAAAGGTATTGGCGATATGTTTCGCCTTAGGGAAAGTTTCAAAAATATGCTTTGCAGATTTTTGGGAACTGTTAAAATAAATTTCTTTGGTTGTTTGTCGATTTAATCCTATTTCAACGGGGCTGTCGAGCATGTTTTGCGCAGCCCAAATATTTCCCATGATAACATCGCAATACGCAGCTAACTTCGGCATGATTTCCAAAGGCTCCTTGCCATATTTCCAAAGCTTGCTGCGGTAATTAAGGTCTACAGAAATCGTAATCCCTCTTTGATCCGCTTCCTTCAGCACTTGCTCCATCAGGTCTGCCATTTCTTGGGAAAGCGCTGGTGTCAATGCCGACCAGTGAAACCAATCTACATCTTGAAAGAGTAAATCAAAATCGAAATTCTCAGGCTTTAACTGGCTAAAGCTGGAGTACTTTCTGTCATATACCACCTCACCGCTACTCAATCCATTAGCAGAAAGCAGGATATAGCTCCCAATACGATCCCCAAATCGGATCGCCTTAGAGCAATCCACCCCTAAATTCTGGATGCTATCCTTTAATTCATTTGCAAGGCTATTATCCGGAAAAGCAGAGCAGAACTGGACCTGATCTCCCATTTGGGCCAAACCAACCGCTACATTGGCTTCCGAACCACCGGGGAAAACTTTTAAACGATTATTTCCCCCTTCAAAAATGGACTCACTGAGGCTTTGAAGGCGGTACAATACTTCACCGAATGTTAATATCTGTGGCATAGGTCAAACTGAACAACAATATAATAGTTTTTGATGGATTGTTGCAGCGTTTTTACGAAAACGTTTAAGTAATAATCCTGTTTACATTGCCGATTTTTCGCTATAATTTCTGTATTATTGGATAATAATCAACTATAAACTATGAGTATTCTAGATAAATTCTCCCTAAAAGATAAAGTTATCGTTATTACAGGAGGCACTGGGATTTTAGGCAAATCCTTTGTCAAAGCATTGGCTGAGGCCGGCGCTAAAATCTGTATTATCGGGAGAAACCAAGAAAAAATCAATGAACGTATCAGCATGGCTAATGACCTCGGTGCAGAGGCTATAGGCATTGTTGCCGATGTGATGGATGAGCAGTCTGTTAAAGATGCAAAACAACTGATCGTAAATCGTTATGGCAGCATTGACGGCCTGATCAATGCCGTGGGGGGTAACATTTCAGGTGCCACGATCGCTGATGATCAAAATATATTTGACAATAAAATCCAGGATACCATCAAAGCGATTGAGCTTAACCTTTACGGTACCATTATTCCAACCTTGATCTTTGGGGAACTCATCGCAGTAAAAGGCAAAGGTTCCATCATCAATATATCCTCCTTGGCTGCGTCAAGACCATTGACCCGCGTGTTGGGCTATACCGTTGCCAAGCATGCCATTGATGGCTTCACAAAGTGGATGTCCACCGAATTGGCGCTTCGCTATGGCGATAAGGTGCGTGTCAATGCGATTGCACCTGGAGTCTTTTTGACAGAGCAAAACAAAACTCTACTGACCAATCCAGATGGTAGCTATACCGATAGGGCGCAGAAATTCATCAATGGAACGCCATACAGAAGGTTAGGGGATCCATCAGAATTAGAAGGAACCTTAGTCTATCTACTCAGCGATGCATCGGCATTCGTATCTGGAGAAATAATCTTTGTGGACGGTGGCTTTAACTCTTGGTGTGGCGTATAATATGGAAAACAAAAAATTCTTAGAACAAACTTGGCGATGGTACGGACCTAACGATCCGGTATCCTTGCAAGATGTGAAGCAGGCTGGGGCTACTGGCATAGTTTCGGCATTGCATCATATCCCCCACGGTGAGGTATGGCCTCTGGAGGACATACAGGAAAGGAAAAGGATTATTGAAGAAGCTGGACTGACTTGGTCCGTTGTTGAATCGGTACCGGTCCATGAAGCCATCAAAACAAGATCAGCAGATGCAGACCAATATATCGAATGCTACAAGCAATCCTTACAAAACCTAGCCTCCTGCGGCATCAAGACTATCTGTTATAATTTTATGCCTGTTTTGGATTGGACCCGCACGCAATTGGATTTGATCATGAAAGATGGATCTAAGGCGCTCTATTTTGATTGGATCGACCTTGCGATCTTCGATATCTATATCTTAAAAAGAGAGACAGCGGCCCAAGACTATAGCCAAGAAATCCAACAGTTGGCTGAAGAGAAATTCAGCAAGATGACTGAGGAAGAGAAAACTGATTTACAGTTCAATATCCTGATGGGAATTCCCGGCGAAGGGGATATCAGCTTAGAATCCTTACAAAACAGCATCAATATTTATAAAAGTATCGGTAGAGAAGGATTGAAACAGAACCTGCTCCATTTCCTAGGTGCCATTGCGGACACCTGTGAAGCTAATGGTATCAAGATGACCATTCACCCCGACGATCCGCCTTACGCTATCCTGGGGCTTCCTAGAGTGGTCAGCAACGAAGAGGATTTGGTCTACATCATTTCAGAGCAACCAAGGGATTTCAATGGGATTTGTTTCTGTACCGGTTCTTTAGGAGCTGGACCTCAAAACAATCTCCCACAGATCTTGGACAAGGTGAAGCACCGCATATACTTTGCCCATCTGCGCAATGTGAAGCGCGATTCCCTAGGCAGCTTCTATGAAGCAGACCACTTGGATGGGGACGTAGATATGTTTGCGATCGTTAAGGGTTTAAGTGAAGAAAACCAGCGCAGAGATTTGGCGATTCCATTTAGACCCGATCATGGGCATCAAATGCTTGATGACATCAATAAAGTGACCAATCCAGGCTATTCAGCCATTGGAAGGCTTCGTGGCCTTGCAGAATTGCGAGGTTTAGAATTAGGAATTTTGAGATCTTAACCAAGGATCTACCCACATAAACAACAAATTATGGATACTAGTAAACCTACGAAATATAGGTGGACGGTTTGTGCACTGATATTTTTCGCAACGACCATCAATTACCTGGATAGGCAAGTGCTTTCTCTGACTTGGAAAGACTTTATTGCCCCAGAATTTCATTGGACCAACAATGACTATGGTAACGTTGCGGCCATTTTCTCCATTGTCTATGCCATTTCCATGTTGTTGTCCGGTCGATTTATCGATAAGCTTGGAACAAAGAAAGGCTATCTATGGGCGATTGCGATCTGGTCAGTAGGCGCTATCCTACATGCATTCTGTGGCATGATCACTTCAGGGGTATTAGCAGGAGAATGGTTGGTTACTTTCGGACGGGCCAAGGAAATTATTGCTGGTATCGAGGATGTAACCAAAGTGGTTAACATCTCGGTCACTGTCTTTATCTTTGCGCGTATCATTTTGGCATTAGGGGAGGGCGGAAACTTTCCGGCAGCCATGAAGGCCTGTGTAGAATACTTTCCAAAAAAAGACAGGGCATTTTCCACATCCATCTTTAATTCGGGTACTACCATTGGGGCACTTTTGGCGCCTTTGATCATTCCGGTTATTGCAGCCAAATACGGCTGGGAAATGTCGTTTATTATTATTGGAGCCTTAGGTTTCATTTGGATGGGTTTCTGGCAGTTTATGTACAAAAAACCAGAAGAAAACCCACGAGTCAATGCCGCTGAGTTGGCTTACATCAAACAGGATGTCGATCATGGAGAAGTAGCCGAAGCGGATAAGCCCGTAAAAGCCAAGGTCTCCATACGAGAATGCCTAAAGTTCAAACAAACCTGGGCATTGATCTTTGGCAAGTTCCTGACCGATGGCGTATGGTGGTTTCTTTTGTTTTGGTTCCCGGCCTATTTAAGTTCGGTTTATGATATAAAATCCTCGGATATAGAAGGACAGGTTGCTATATTTGTTCTGTATGCCATTACCATGTTGTCCATTATCGGCGGCTGGCTACCCACCTATTTTGTGGAAAAGAAAGGGATGGAAGTGTATGCAGGACGTATGAGAGCTATGCTGATCTTTGCTTTCTTCCCCTTATTGATCCTTTTTGCACAACCATTGGGCGAATATTCGTATTGGTTTCCAGTTATCCTGATCGGTATCAGTGCAGCGGCTCATCAATCATGGTCTGCAAACATATTCTCAGCAGTAGGTGATATGTTCCCAAAGAAAGCTATTGCCACGGTGACAGGTATCAGTGGTCTTGCTGGCGGAGTTGGTTCTTTCCTGATCAATAAAGTTTCAGGGGTATTGTTTGATTATGCCGAACAAACCAATATGAAAGTTTTTGGATTCGAGGGGATTGAATCGGGTTACTTTATCATCTTTGCAGTCTGTTCGATCGCCTATTTATTGGCTTGGACCATCATGCGAATATTGGTTCCAAAAATGAAACTTATTCACCTTTCTTAATAAAGGAATTTGCTTGATCTTATTCGAGACACATTCGGAATTTTCCGAATGTGTCTCGAATATGTCTCGAATAAGGTCCGAATAAAACTGTTCAATCTTTGATCGAAATCTTACTGTTGCGCAGTAGCATAGATTCGATACTTCTTGCAAAAAATAAATTAACATTTTGCTCTTTTCCGAAGCAATAAATACTGATAAGAATTTCTTTTAATCCTTCCTGAACATAGCAGGCAATGCTGGTTTTTCACCTGCTTTTATGGCTTTGATAAAGGGTAAAAATTCATTCTTATACCACGGAATATTTTCTCTAAAACGGTCTGTCAATCGTCCTTCCATAGTGTCATAAATTTTCAGGGCTTCTTTTTCTTTACCTTGTTGAATCAAGTTATAGATAAATAACGTGCTAATGGAATACAGGTCATTGATCAATAAGAAATCATCGATCGGTGTCATGGATTCGAATATTTTGATATACGAAGCAAAGGACTTAGAAAAGAAAGGCTTTGGAAACTCTTTATTTATCCGGTCTAGATAACCTGAGCCTAATCCATCAAGGTATTGCATGAATTGCTGGGTGGAGGTTGCGATTCTTTTCCCTGAAGATTTAAGTGGCAGAACCCATAAGCCTAAGAAGTTGAGGTTTTTTTCGACTTCATTATCTTCAATTAGCTCGAAAGGGTTAGTCTTAAATTGTGCATCTTCCAAAACCATACTAAGCGACTTGCCTTGCCATTCTATTAACAAAGCATGCTGTACATATTGTTTGGCAAAAATAGAACTCAATTCTACATCTAAGCTTATTTCTGTGAAAATACGACTTGGTCTATTTGCTACGGAAAGATCTTTGAACCATACCCAATTGTATAAACTTAAGGGACGTTCAATATTTTCACTTAAAAATGTCCAAGAACTTTTTTCCATGGCTTCCTTGACCACGGTTGAGATCGTCTCGATATGATGAGGTAATTCTATGGCAGCCTTTTTTTCCTTTTGGTAGCTAGCATATATTTTTTCAATTGATTTTTTAGGGTCCATCAAAAAACTAACCTTGGCTCTTTCATCAGGATCTACTAGCGTCGATAATTCATCTGATAGTCTTGGGACTTCAAAATCGGTATCTTTCTTCTTGATCTTTAGTAAATCATATTGGATTAGGAGTTCATGTAACTTGATCAATTCAGGATTGTTGATCCATTGCTCAAAATCTTTTGGTAAGCCGTCCTCTGTACCTATATCTGCTTCTAGATAGGCATTGACAAAAGCCAGGTAAAAATTATGCATCAGTTGCTTGTCGTCTTGCTGCTCGGATAGTTCGATCATCTCAGCAATCAATTTAGGAATGGGGATATGCTCCAGTTTTTCAGGGGCTTCTTTCCAATGGCCAGCATCCAGCAATCTTTTCCAGGTTTCGGAACCATACTCAGGGAAAATATATCCATCCTCCTGAAAGACAACATCAGCCTCCTCATTGTTGACATCACTGAGGATCCAGTCAGAATCTTCTAGGTTTTTGAAATATTCAGGGTTGTTTTTATAATCAGGATGTTGATCAATGGGAAGCTTCTTGATAAAACCGATTTTTTCCAAATACGGGAAACAACGTAAAACCGTAAAACTCGTATCAAATCGATTTTGGAATTGGTAGAGATTGAAAATGATTTTACGTTGTTCCGCGGCAGTAAGATCAGTTCGTTCTAGGAGATGAACGGCATCTTCCACTAAATTTTCTATTGCATGATACGACATAATAGCGCTGCATTTGTTTGAATTAAAGATGCAAAAGAATTTCCTTTTGATCTTTAACAATTCATCTGCAGGCTATTTACAAAATATCTACATTTATTGAGAAACAACTGTTTCTGCTGCGTTTTTAGCTGCAAAAATCTTGTTTAAGAGAATTTGTTTAATGGAAGTCGGTTCTACATTTTCGTCCAATCCATCAAAATCTCCGATCAAGATAGGGTAGTATTCTGGGGCTATATCTACAATGCCATGGGAACCTTTTACCAAGGAAGCATCTAATGGAGTAATATCCAGAACGGCCGCAAAGCCTATTTTCTTCAAGATAAGTTTACCGATTGCCCTAGACTTGGAGGTCATGAACATTTCTACGGGATCATAGCCCGGTTTCTTGTGGATGTCTACCATTCTCGCATAGTCCGGTGCCACAGCATCATCTTCCCAGAAATAATAGGTAAACCAGGCGTTAGGATTTGCTAATAGGACCAAATCTCCTGAACGTTCATGGTCGATTTGATAAGCCTTTTGTTCTTCCTTATCCAATACTTTGGCTACGCCAGCGACCTTCGATAATAAGGTCTTGAGTTTATCTCTAGTTTCCTGTGTTTTAGTATATACATGTGCTATTTGATGGTCAGAGACCGCAAAAGCTTCAGATGCTCCAGCATCCAATAGTTCCAATCCTCTTTCAATCCGAATATCGATTAGTCCTTCTTTGCGTAGGATTCTGTTGATATGGATAGGTTGATCGACTGGGCCAATTCCGTATTCCGACAATAGGATCACTTCCACGTTTCTTTTTTGGAAGAAGGTGGTAAGCTTTTCAACCAATTGATCGATTTGTTTCAGCTCTGCTGCTACACCTTCGCCTTTAGGACCATATTTCTGCAAACAATAATCCAAATGCGGGAGATAAATAAGGTTTAAAGTCGGTTGATGCTTCTCCTCCACATACATGGCCGCATCCGCGATCCAGTTTGAAGAGGTGATATTGGCATTGGGACCCCAAAAGTTGAATAAAGGGAATTTCCCGAATTTCTCCGTCAATTCATCGCGCAGGCTGCTGGGGTAAGCATAACAATCCGGCATCTTCCGCCCATCGGCCAAGTAGTTTGGTCTTGGTGTCGCAGAGAAGTCCGCATCATTATACATATTGTACCACCAGAACATCTGTGCACAGGTAAATGCAGGATTCTGTTTCTTTCCGGTCACCCAGATGTTTTCGCCTTGCACCAATTTGTTGGACTGTTTCCAGAATTTTATCTCTGAATCGGTATGGTCGTACCATCCATTTCCAACGATGCCATGTTCACTCGGTGCCACGCCCGTCAAATAGGTTGTTTGGGCAGAAGTGGTCAATGCAGGCAAAACCGGCTTTATCTTACGTAGTTTATTCTGTTTGATGAATTTCTCAATGAACGGGGTATGTTCTCCAATTACGGAACTTGAAAGCCCAACAATATCAATTACAGCAATTCTCTTCATATTTAATCCCTTAATTTTTTCAATAACCAATTCAATTCCCTTGCGATGGACTCTTCAATGGGAGCCTGCAAGGATTTGGGCAATACACCCCAAGTATAGGTTTCTACCTCGATATGATTTGTTCTTTCCTTTTCTTTATGCAGTTTTATGACCTTGATGATATCCTCTTGGGTGGAATCCAGTTCTCCATAGCTTTCCAAAAAGATAGGAACATGGAAGTGGCTCCGCCATTCCACATGGTTGGCATCATTGGGATCATTTAATGCTTCAGGAAGGTCCTTGTATTTGATGAGGTTGCCCTCGCTATCTTTAGCAATGACCTGATGCAAATAGATCGGCTCTTTGAATTCTTTAAGTTTGTTTTTCTGGCTAACCCTTTTTTCTGGATCCTCTGCAAGGGACACCTTTAGGGCTGAACTAACTTGGAATTTACCTATTTTGATATTCAGTTTTTCCAATTCATCCATGCTCTTTTGATGGTCCTCGTATTCCAGAGCAAAATGGCAGACATCATAGCAGAGACAGATATATCTGTTGATGATCGCCTTGGATTGATCGACGTCTAGTTTATATTTTTCCTTAAAGAACTCACTGGCCATCGGGATCAGCTCGTTTGTATACCAGGTGATAAATTCCCCCGAATCCTCTAACATACCGTCAGGTTCAGGTTCAATATCCAAATGCATATAGATCGAGCTATTAACCTCTGTTTGATACAGCTGTTCCGCGATCAATAGAATATGTTTGGTGCAAAGGTCACGCTTTTGCTGCCATTCAGGGGTGTTTTGTTCATGCCAAAAACGATAGGATAGAGGCGAAGTAGAAATTCCACCTTCCTGGCCTTCCGGCAGTAATTGCGCTAAGATGTCAAACAGATTCTTTGTATACTCAAATCGCTCTTTGCTTGTCCAATCAGGAGCATGCACTTTATCCTTCACCTCTTTGATATGGAAATCGCCATAGGGGAAACCATTCATGGTGAATACATAGATATGGTTTTGTTTCAACCAATCTTGAAATTCTTTTAGGGCTTCCGGTTCACTCAATTCTTTGGCTGCTTGAGCGGATAGGCGCAGGCCTAATCCAAAGTCTTGGTCAGCTGAAACCTTCGCTTTTATCTTCGGTAAATTTGTTTTTAGCTCGTGAAAATGGTCTTTCCAGGCTTCACCTGGATGGATATTGCTACAATAAGAAAGATGTGAATTAGCTAGCTTCATAAACAGGGTTTTGATTTTGACTAAAGTTCTTTAAAAAATCAATAGCTTGGATAATCAGGTCATAATCTAACTGATGATAATCTTTTCCTTTTCCCATTTTCTCTAAAAGAACTACGGTCAATTTTCCGCCTAGGTGTTCTTGGAAATCGAGCAGGCCGGATAGCAAAATAAATCTTGCCTCTTCGGAGTCCAAGATCGGATGGTAAATTGGCAGACCAAGGTTACGGATCAAACTGACCACTCGGGTAGCCTCTTCTTCTGTAATATTACCGATTAAATAGGAGTAAAAGACATCCATCGCGATTCCAATGGCAACTGCTTCGCCATGCAAAACTTGGAAATCAGTCATCTGTTCCAGTTTATGGGCACTCCAATGGCCAAAATCCAATGGTCTGGAAGATCCTAATTCGAAAGGGTCACCATTTCGGATATGTTCCAGATGCTTATCTGCACAACGGAAAATCAAATCTTCCATTTCAACAGAATTCCTTTGTTTGATCTTACTGGCATTATTTTCTATCCATTCATAGAATCCTAAATCCTTGATCAATGCAACTTTGATAGCTTCTGATACCCCAGCTACCCAAGATCGTTCATCTAAGGTTTGCAGGAATTCATAATCGTTGAAAACTGCCTTTGCAGGGGTAAATGTTCCTAGAAAGTTCTTTTTCCCTTTATAGTTCACCGAGTTTTTTACTCCCACACCCGAATCATTCTGGGATAGGACCGTAGTCGGGATACGGATATGCTTGATGCCACGGTGCGAGATCGCAGCGGCATAGCCCACTAGGTCTAAAATAGCTCCGCCGCCTATGCCAATAACATAGGAATGTCTATCGATCCCATACTGATCTACCGCTTGGATTATGGAGTCTAAGCAGGTCGTATCATTCTTGCAGATCTCTCCGCCGGGTAGGACCAATGGCTCGTTCGCTAAAATAAAATCTTCCGTTTCCATGAAATAATTATGGATCTGTTCCGTCAGATTAGGGTGTTTTTCCATAAATCCAGCGTCAATAACAAAGAGGATTTTCTGTTTGAATCCAGGGTTGCTGTTCTGGGAAAGAAAATCTTTCAATAGGTTGTTGCCTAAGGTGAAAAGACCTTTGGTGAAAAAGATATTATATTGATATTCAATAGTGAATTTTTGTTCTAATACACGTTCCATACTCAATAGGGTTTAGGTTACGGCAAATTTCTTAGCTAAGAAGATTGAAACCGGTAATATGGCGCATACGGCCAATGCTAGCAGCCAGTGGCCAGATATGGCAATCCAGCTAGCATTCATTAAAATCAGTGCGAGTACTCCAAATTTCACAGCCTTCCTGACATCTTGTGGC
>WPCJ01358664.1_pt1 | contig 11600 bp, 12 predicted proteins | sample 5399831 | NCBI WGS metagenome assembly WPCJ01 (sample SAMN12869470, study PRJNA574797) | sludge metagenome | isolation source: wastewater treatment of pH10 | place: China:Beijing | collected 2019-05-20 | reverse complement strand
GGCAGGTGCGCTCCTCGCCTTCTCCACTGATGCGCCGACCGCGCCGCATCAGGCGCTCCCGAACATGTTCGTCGCGTCGACCCGAGCGTCCGCGCTGGTGCCCGGTATGGCAGGCGTGCACCCGGAGCAGGCGCTCCCGCTCGAACGGGCGATCGCGCATGCCACGCGAGATGCGGCGACGTCGATGGGCGACGGAAGCTGGCGCGGACGTATCACCCCCGGATCCGCGGCCGATTTCGTGGTCCTGGACGCCGATCCGTTCAGCGGAGATCTCGAGACGCTGCTGAGCGCCCGGGTCGTTCAGACCGTGATCGCGGGACGCACGGTCTTCGCCGCGTCGTCTCCGCCCGCGCGACGCGAGAACTCGTGATCCACATCTGACGGGGCGCGCCGCCTCTCCCGGGTCGCCGACGTGACCCGGAGCGGTGAGCGAAAGCACCCGTTCGACGAACGCGGCGTACTCCTCGATGTAGTGCTGAAGGAACGTCCGCGTGCCCTCATCCTCTACCGCGCCGTCGCTGCCGAACATCTCCGGCCGATAGGTGAGATACGCCTCCGGCGCATTGAGCTGCGGTGCGTTGAGGAAGCTGAGGACGCTGCGCATCGACGACTGCATGACAGCGGTTCCGATCGCGCCAGTGGAAGCGCCGATGATGCCGGTGGGCTTGCGGGCGAAGGAGTTGTGCCCCCACGGTCGCGAGCCCCAATCAATGGCGTTCTTCAGCGCTCCGGGGATCGATCGGTTGTACTCGGGCGAGACGATCAGGAGTCCCTCCGCATGTTCGACCGCAGCCTTGAACTCGGTGACGGCCGGAACCGGATCGAGTTCGTCGTCGCGGTTGTACAGCGGCAGATCGCGGATGGGTATCTCGACCATCTCGAGACTCGGCGGTGCGAGCTTCACGAGCGCGGTTGCCACGACCCGGTTGATCGAGTCGTGGGCGAGGCTCCCGATGAGGTAGCCGATCCGATGAGTCATGAGTTCTCCCGTCTTCTCGTGCCTCCAGCGTATCCACGCGGCATCGTGCGGCCACCCCCTTGACCGTACGAACCGTCAGTGCACGAGAGCCTTCAGAACGACGAAGACGAGCCCGAAGGATGCGGTTCCGAGGGCGCCGAGGACGCGGACGAAGAGGGGACTCCCCCGGCGGAGGAAGGCGACGTAGCCGAGGAAGGCGAGGATCACGACTCCCGACCAGAGCGCGAGGTCGTTCGCGAGCCCGTCGGGGATCACCCGCGTCGTTCCCGCGAGCAGGATGACGGCCGGCACGGTCGCGGAACTGAGCATGCCGAGGGAGTGCTTCACGGACGCGGCGAACGCTGCTCGCACGCCGACCGCTTCCCCCTGCTCACGTTCCGCACGGTCGCTGACCCTCGCCACCGTTCCGGCGTAGACGTGGGCTCCCCAGAACACGAGGACGGTGACCGCGACGGTGAGGAGCACCGCGATCGACGTCTCGCCATGCGCGGACGACACCGCGACGAGGCCACTGACCAGAATCGTGCCGTACACGGCCGCTTCGGTCCCGAACCCCGACCTCAACGCACGATGGACCCGGAGGATCCCGTCGTCGGCAGCCGATCGCCGCGTCTTCCTCTCGTCTGTCACACCGAACACCCTCTCAACGCTCGGCACGCAGCGGTACCTTCACGTCTCCTCCGGCTTCCTCCGTGATCCGCGCCCCCATCTGCACGAATGTCGGCGCCGAGATGAACCCGCCCGCGAAGAGGGCCTGCCCCTGCACGAACTCCGCGGAGCGCCGGATGGCGTCCTCCGAGGCGAACCCGAACACGTCGGCCAGCTCCGCGAGGTCACGGGGCGCGTTGACGCGCATGAGCGCCAGGTTGTCGCACTGCGAGAGCACGTTGGGGTGGATCTTCGTCGGCCGTTGCGTGGAGAGCAGCAGCCACAGCCCGAACTTCCGTCCCTCGGCGGCGATCTGCACGAGCTGTTCGGTGAGGGCTCGCTCGACCGCGGTCTCGGGGTTGGGCGAACAGAGGTTGTGCGCCTCGTCGATCACGATCAGCACAGGGCGCCGCTCTTCACGTCGCGCCCAGAGATGTTCGAGCACCGCGAGGGCGGCGACCTTGGGTTCCGCCGGGTGCTCGAAGCCGCCGAGGTCGAGGACCGTAACACGCGGCCGCTCATCGACGACGTCGACGACGGAATTCGCACCGCGAGACCACAGGTTCCATTCGAGTACCTGCAGATTCTCGATACGTTTCGCGAGCCTCACTTTGGCAGGGTCGGGCGACGCGAGCAGGTCCGGCACCATGCCGCGCCCGTCCAAGCTCTCGGCGTCCTGCTCCAGATGGATCAGGGCGTTGTACTCGTCCGCGTCCGCGATCGGGTCCATCTGCAGCACTGCCGCTTTCGAGGCCGCCGAGAGATCGACGAACCGCGCGTGCAGTCGTTCCCCCTCCCCTGCCCCGGAACGGAACACACGGATGTCCGATGCCGCGACTCTGGCCGCATCCACCTCGTTCGCCGTGAGGCGCGTCTCCTGCAACCGGGTGAAGTCCCCATTCGGGTCGAAGACGACCATCGGCAGCTCGGTCTCCAGAAGGAGCTGCTCGAGCACCACGCCGAGCGCGTAGGTCTTGCCGCTTCCGCTCTGACCGACCCAGAACGTGTGGCGGTTGAAGCGCCTCGCGTCCAGCGCGACTTTGGCGTCGGGATCGCCGAGGGCAGTTCCGATCGTGAGGGTGGTCATCGTTCCGGTGGGCCTTTCGTCGAAGCGGTGATCGTCGTGTTCCTTGGGTGATCGATATCTTCCTTGATCGAGCGCCCGTTCACCAGTGCAGAGGTGCTCTCACGCGATCGCGAAGCCCGGCGCCCAGGCCACCACCGCGTATGACACGAACGGCGCGGACGCGAGGAGGACCACTCCGACGACGAGCACACCCCGCGCGCGACGGAGCAGCGCCGGGACGAGGGCGAGGAGGTAGACGGCGACGACGATCACGGTCATCACCAGCGCGCTCCCCTGACGGTGAGACAGGAAGCAATTGCTCGTCGGCGGATCCACCGCGGCGCAGACGAGGGGCCCCACGGGCACGGCCACGAGCCAGATGAACGCGACGGTTCCGAGGGTGAGCACCGTGGCGAGAAGCATCAGCACCCACGGAAGCCGCCGGCGCACCGGGCGCTGCACAACAGAGGCGGACGTCGTCATGAGCCCAGCGTACGGAAATCGCCGCGGTGCGTCGCGATCAGGGTCAGCCAGTCGCGGTGTCAGGCGCCCACAAGCACCGCGGCCGGCCCCCACCGAGCGAGGGCCGGCCGCGGCCCGATCAGGCGCCCCGTGCGGTCTGGACGTCGATCACCCAGGTCACGCCGAAACGGTCGGTGAGCATTCCGAAGCCCGGACTCCACGGCGACGCGGCGAGGGGCTCGACGACGTCCGCGCCGGCTGCGAGCGCGTTCCAGATCGCCGTGACCTCATCGAGCGTATCGCCGCGCACAGACTGGAAGAACGTGCGATCGGTCACCGTGACGCCGTTCTCACGACGTGTGCTCCCGGCGGTGCGCGACGTGTCGGTGGTGTCCTGCCCGGGGATGTCGTAGGCCATGACGCGGAACCCGTGGTCGTTCTCGACCTGGCCGAAGACGATCTTGTCCGCACCGGGAGCGTCCGCCGGCATGCCGAGGTCACCGTAGGTCGCCGCGACGACGGTGCCCCCGAACACGGACTGATAGAAGTCGAGCGCCTGCCGCGCCGTACCGGGGAAGTTGAGGTGGGTGGTCGTGGTGATGCTCATCTGCGTGTCCTTTTTCTGCGTTGGTCACGGCGGGATGCCGTGACCCCACACTGCAAGACGTAGAGGACAGGGTGAGTCCTCTACTTCGCGGATACTGGAATCATGTCCGGAACGTCTTCACGCATGCTCGCGCTGCTCTCGTTGCTGCAGTCGCGCCGGGACTGGCCGGGACACGTGCTCGCGGAACGGCTGGAGGTGACGACACGCACCGTCCGCCGAGACGTCGACCGGCTACGGGAGCTCGGATATTCGATCGCCGCGATCAAGGGGCCTGACGGTGGGTACCGGCTCGCGGCCGGAGCACAACTTCCACCGCTGCTGTTCGACGATGAGCAAGCGGTGGCGATCGCCGTGGCTCTGCAGAGTTCCCCGTCCACCGGAGTCGATCTCGACGAGGCCGCGGCGCGCGCACTGGCGACCGTGCGACAGGTGATGCCGTCGAGGTTGCGTCACCGGATCGACGGCATCCGCTTCACCGACACCGCAGCCGAGTCGCGAGTCGACCCGCAGGTGCTCGAAGCGGTCAGCGCTGCCGTCCAGGAGCAGAGGACTCTCCGCTTCGACTACGGTGAGTCGACCGATCGCCCGCCTCGTCGCGCGGAGCCTCACTCGGTCCTGGCGCGGAACGGTCGCTGGTATCTCATCGCCTGGGACCTCGATGTGTCCGACTGGCGCATCTTCCGGCTCGACAGGGTCGTCCCGAAGTTCGCCGGAGGCACACCCTTCGCACCACGCGCTCTGCCGACCGGAGACGCACGCACCTTCCTGGCAGCGCGCTCCAAAGGCTCGGTCAGCGAGGACATCTGGCCCTGCCAGGGAGAGTTCCTCCTGCACCTCCCCGCCGCCGACGTCGCACCCTGGCTCGGCGACGCCGAGATGGAACAGGTCTCCCCCTCTGAGTGCCGCATCCGGGTCGGATCCTGGTCCTGGGCAGGACTGCTGTCGTGGATCCTACGATTCGACGCCCCTTTCACCGTCCTCGGACCCGAAGAGTTCCTCGATGCCGCCGACGGACTCGCCGCCCGCATCACCGACTCGATACTGCCAGTGCCGCGCTGACCCTCAGTCGATGCGGAGGATCCCCGCGACCCGCGGGACTCCGCCCTCGAGGCGCACGGCCGAGCGCAAGCGCTACGAAGCCACGGCCTTCAGACTCATCGACACGTAGGCGGAGAACCCGGCACGTCCGGCGAACCGCACTCGACGGCTGCTCGACTCCGTGAAGCCGAACTTTCGATAGAGCCCGAGCGCGGGCGCATTCGTGTCTTTGATGTCGCGGAGCACGAACTCGTCGTAGGGCAGCTGCAACAGGTGACTCATCAGGGCCGTGGCGACTCCCTTGCCCTGGTGCTGCGGCGCGGTGGTCACGAAGCCGATCTCCGCCAGGCCGGGGCGTGCACCCTCGTACGCGCCGAGGAACTGGCTCCGGACGATGAAGGAGCACACGAGGCCGCGCAGTCCACCGAGCGTGCGCTGGATCTCTCGACGGTCAGGGTCGAAGCACTCCTGCTGCCCCTCGGTGACCGAGGCGATCGCGGCGGGCTCTCCGTCGACCAGCGCCACGAAGAAGCGGTCGAGGAGGATCATGTGCGCGAACGCATCCGCGAGGACCCGTGGATCCTTCGAGAAGAACTCGAAGTCCTCGGCGAACCCCTGGACGAGGACCTCGGTGATGCGCCGGCGATACGCCTCCCCCAGCGTGTCACCGCGTTCGACTGTGATCGTCATGAAGCGTCCTTTCTCATCAGCAGGCGGAGCACCAGGTCGATGCCCGCCTCGGTCATCGCAGTCGGGATGACCGTTCGCATGCCGGCGATGCCCGAGAGCATCGCGAAGTAGTAGGCGGTCAGCTGCGCCGGATCGCCGTCATCGAACTGTCCAGCCGCCTGCCCCCGACGTACGACGGCTTCGAAGGCATCCCAGAGCGGCCGCTGGGTGCGTGCCAGTCGTTCCGCAGTACCGGCCGGGGTGTCGGAGATGAATCCCTGGTTGATGACCAGGAAGAACTCGGCCTCGCCGTTCCCGTTCATCAGATCGGTCACGAACACGCGGGTGAACTCACGCACCAGGACGACGGGGTCGGCATCGGCGGAGAGCATCGCGGACGCTGCGACCAGACCGGATGACGCCTGCTCGAGCAAGGCGTCGAACAGCGCCTCTTTGCTGGCGTAGTGGCGATAGATCGAGCCGGCGCTGAGGCCGGCCTCGTCGGCGATGTCTTTGATGCTCGATGCGGCGAACCCGCGCCTCGCGAAGACGCGCACGGCTGCGGTCTCGATCCGCTCGCGCGTGGCCACGCGCAGCGCGGCGTTCTGTTCCGGTGATCTCACCATGGTCACCCCTTTGAAATGAATTTATCTTCATTATATGGGGTGCGGTGAGAAGATCGCGATCGGATCCGATCGAGCGTGCCGCGACTGGTTCGGCGACGGAGATCTACCCCGGCCAGCGCCAGTCGGCGATCGCCGGCTCGTCCTCGCCGTGTTCGCGGGTGTAGGCGCGCGCCTCGATCCGCCGGTCGTGCAGCTCCTGGCGGAGCGTCGCGTGGCGCTCGGCCGCGCCCGGCACCCGGTCGAGTACGTCGATCACCAGCTGGAAGCGATCGAGATCGTTGAGCAGCACCATGTCGAAGGGTGTCGTCGTGGTGCCCTTCTCCTTGTAGCCGCGCACGTGAAGGTTCGCATGGTTGTTCCGCTTGTAGGTCAGCCTGTGGATGAGCCACGGATAGCCGTGGAAGGCGAAGATGATCGGCCGGTCAGTCGTGAACAGCCCGTCGAAGTCGGCATCCGAGAGCCCGTGCGGGTGAGCGTCCTCGGACTGCAGCCGCATCAGATCGACGACGTTGATGACGCGGGTCGCGATCTCGGGCGCCCGCTCGCGCAGGATCGCCGTGGCGGCAAGCATCTCCTCAGTCGGCACGTCCCCCGCCGCCGCGAGGACGACGTCGGGCTCTTCACCGTCCGATTCGGTGCCTGCCCACGGGAGCGTGCCGAGTCCGCGGGAACAGTGCAGGATCGCTTCGTCCATCGTCATCCACTGCGGGCTGTCCTGCTTGCCTGCCACGACGACATTGACGTAGTCGACGCTGCGCAGGCAGTGGTCGTAAGTGCTCAACAGCGTGTTCGCGTCGAAGGGAAGGTATACCCGGACGATGTCGGAGCTCTTGTTGACGACGAGGTCCAGGAATCCGGGGTCCTGGTGCGTGAAGCCATTGTGGTCCTGTCGCCACACGTGGCTCGACAGCAGATAGTTGAGCGAGGCGATCGACGCGCGCCACGGCACCTGCGCCGACGCCTCGAGCCACTTCGCGTGTTGATTGAACATCGAGTCGACGATGTGGATGAACGCCTCATAGCTGTTGAACAGGCCGTGCCTTCCCGTGAGCAGGTAGCCCTCCAGCCAGCCCTGGCACTGATGCTCGCTGAGCACCTCCATCACCCGGCCCGCACGCGCGAGGTGCTCGTCGAGGTCGAGGATCTGTGCGTTCCACTGCTTGTCGGTCGTTTCGTAGACCGCGGGTGCCAGCCGATTGGACGCGGTCTCGTCCGGACCGAACAGCCGGAACGTCAGCGGGTTGCGCCGGATCACCTCGGCCAGGTAGCGGCCGAGAACCGCGGTGGCCTGCGCGTCCGCTGCGCCGGGCGACTCGACCTCGACCGCGAACCCGCGGAAGTCCGGGAGGTCGAGGTCCTGCCGGAGCAGACCACCGTTCGCATGAGGGGTCGCTGACATGCGGTGATCACCGCCCGGGGCGAGAGCGACGGTGTCGGGCAGCGGTGCACCCGAGTCGTCGAACAGCTCGTCGGGCCGATACGACCGCAGCCAATCCTCGAGTTGCCGCAGGTGCTCCTCGGTGTCCCGCGCGGAGGGTAGCGGAACCTGGTGTGCGCGCCACGTGCCCTCGACGGGCAGCCCGTCGACCTCCACCGGACCGGTCCACCCCTTGGGGGATCGCAGGACGAGCATCGGCCAGACGGGGCGGTCGGCCGTAGCCCCTTCGCGAGCTGTCCGTTGAATCGCGGCGATGCGATCCAACGCGGTCTCGAGTGCGTCGCCGAACCGACGGTGAACATCCTCCGCCGCATCCGTCGCCTCGAAGGACACGATGATCGGGTCATGGCCGTATCCGCGCATCAGATTGACGAGTTCCTCTTCGGGGATGCGCGCCAGCAGCGTGGGATTGGCGATCTTCCAGCCGTTCAGGTGCAGGATCGGTAGCACCGCACCGTCCGAAACCGGGTTGAGGAACTTGTTCCCGTGCCACCCGGTGGCCAACGGGCCCGTCTCAGCTTCACCGTCGCCGACGACGCAGAAGACCGTCAGGTCGGGGTTGTCGAAGGCGGCGCCGTACGCGTGGCTGAGCGAGTAGCCGAGCTCGCCGCCCTCATGGATCGACCCGGGCGTCTCGGGTGCCGCGTGGCTCGGGATGCCTCCGGGCGCGGAGAACTGGCGGAAGAGTCGGGTCATCCCGGTCACGTCGCGGGTCACGGAGGGATAGCGCTCGGTGTATGTCCCGTCGAGCCAGGCGTTGGCGACCATCCCCGGGCCTCCGTGGCCCGGTCCTGCGATGTACAGGGCGGAGAGATCGCGTTCGCGGATCAGCCGATTCGCGTGGGCATAGATCAGATTGAGCCCGGGAACGGTCCCGAAATGGCCGAGCAGGCGCGGCTTGACATCGTCGACCGCGAGCTCGCGGCGGAGAAGCGGATTGTCACGAAGATAGATCTGTCCCACGCTGAGATAGTTGGCGGCACGCCACCACGCGTCGAGCTGCCGGATCTGTTGTTCTCTCATACGGGCATCTTCCCTTCCTCGGGACTCGCGTCTGATCGGGTGCGGACGGGGACCTCCACCAGCAGTCTGTCGTCGACGAGCTCGAGAGCGAGATCGGTACGAACTCACGGGCGTGGGCAGAGCAGATCGTTCGGTTCGATCGCCGAAACGCCACGGTACGAGGCGTGCCCTTGCGTCACGAAGGGGGTTGACAGCGATCCCGCGGCGATGGAGACCCGTGTCGACCCGCCCGACCAATGCATACGGTCTGACGAGTCCCGAGAGTGAGCGCAGAGAATCAGCTAGGCGGTACCCGATCGCTCGCGCTCCGCGAGATACGCCGCGGTGAGGTCGTCGAGCACGCCAGCGGCACCGCCGGCGCGCGGGAGTCCCAGGTGCAGTTCACGGAGCTCATCCATGAACGCGTTCCAGAGCGCGGGGCCCCCGTTCTCGAGCAGTTCTGCTCGGACGGCGAGCTCGGGAGAGGCAGGAAGGTGTCGTCGACCCCACGCGCCAAGGTGGGCGAACACCGGCACGAGCTGGATCGACGGTTCGGTCAGGCTGTAGAGGACCTTCTGCTTGTGGGACGGATCCGCGGCACGCGAGAGCATCCCCAGGTCGACGAGTCGAGCGAGCCGGTTCGCGAGGATGTTACTGGCGATGCGCTCTTCCGAGTTCGCCAGCAGCTCGCCGTAGTGGCGGCGATTGCCGAACATGATGTCCCGCAGCACGAGGAGCGACCACTTGTCGCCGAAGACCTCGAGCGAGAGGTTGATCGGGCATCCGGATCGGTGCGTGTCCACTTTGCGTCCCCTCACGAAACCACTTGCAATCTACCAGTGGTCATACATACGCTCAAACCAATTGCGATACACAAGTGGTTTGGAGCTCACATGACTCTCGTGCTCAGTGACATGGCGAATCCCGCCGACGGGTTCGCACCGAAGCATCTCGACGACCGGAACGGATGAAGCCATGGGCAAAGTCGCGTGGGGGTTCACCAGCTCGATCGACGGCTTCATCGCCGGTCCGGGGCACGACATGAGCTGGATGTCAGCCGCAGAGCCGGCCCCCGAGGGGATGACAGCGGGCATGGCCGGCGACGTCAGAGTGATCATCTCGGGGAGAGCCGGCTATGACGCCGCGAAGGCTCAGCGCGACGAGCGCGACGAGATGACCGCCGAAGCGTACGGTGGCGCATGGTCAGGAACAGAATTCATCCTCACGCACCGACCCGACGAGATCGCCGACGATCCGACGATCATCCCGCTCAACGTCGACATCGTCGAGGCCGTCCGCCGTGCCAAAGTCATCGCCGATGGCAAGGACGTGCAGATCATCAGCGCGGACATCGCCCGCCAAGCGCTCGAGCACGACCTCATCGATGAGCTGCAGGTCTTCGTCGCCCCGGTGTTCCTCGGCGACGGCATCCGGATCTTCGACGTCCCCGGCGGCCGACGCTACGACTGGGAACTCGTCGAGACATACGAGGGTGCAGAGCGGAGCTTCGGACGGAGATATCGACCCCGGCGCGACTAGGGCGTTTCTCGACCGGCCACGGCGGAAACGACGAAGCCCTGGTGGAAGTTGCTCCCACCAGGGCTCTTTGGGCGGGCTGACAGGATTTGAACCTGCGACCCCTTGGAGGGTCCGGGCAATTTCCGGTCTCCGCCGATCATCTCGGGAACTCGCGGATTCCCTTGTCTTGCCGGGGAACCGGGCGGTTCGCTTGGTCCGAGTTTAGGGTGGCGGACCTTGGCGGGTGATTGAGATAGGGAGCCTGATGAGTTTCTGACCTGTGTCCGGCGCGCGCGATGTCAAGCTACGTGGAATCGTTCAGTGTCGGCAGGTTGACGGATGGCCCAGCGCGTTCGGAAGCCTCGACGCGGCAACGCGTCGGTGGCCGTATATGCATAGAGACCCGCGATCACGCGAAGCACCGGGCGGCGTATACGCGAACTATACGCCACGCACGACTCGTCCCGTCCGCGCAACGACAGCCCGGGCTCACGTGCACGCTTCCGGGCACACTCAGCCACGCGCGAGCGGGCTCCGGCTCGGCCGCATCGAAGATGCTTGCGCCCCTATGCAGCGGATGGTGCACGTCGACACTAGAGCTGAAGGGTCCCGAGCGAGCGGTATCCGACAAGCTGCGAGAGAAGCAGTACCGCGAGTGCGTTGGTGGTGGTCAGATCGTCAAGATGTCTGCGATCGATCACAAGCACGGTTACCCCTTCAATCAGTGCCGATTCTAGCGCCCAACCGCCAGCGTGCCCCGTGCCACCGCTGACGCGAGTTGTTGTGACGAGGATGCCAATCTGCGCCCCTTTCTGGCGGAGTCGGGTCGAGAAGTACGCGACATCCGCCGAAGAGACACTGCTCGTCGCATAGTTTTTGCATTCGACGATCAGCACCGGGTCCAAGAAATGAAGGCCGCTGCGAGTTCGATCGTTCGTGAAGACGAGGTCTGTCTCAGTGGCGCCGAACGCGTCGAGGACATTCTGGTGGACAAGCTCGACTCCGGGAAACTTGGAGAAGACGTAGTTGCCGAGGTCCTCGCAGGATCGCCCTTGAGCCGTCGTCGACGATGCTTTCATGCCACGCACGAGGAATCCATCGATCACGCGGCGGCTATAGCTGGCCACGTTGAGATTTCCCGTGAACCAGCGCGTTACGAGCTGCCCGGATGAGTTCCACCAGCCGGGGCACATCCTGAAGAGAAATGGCCACGACAATCCGCCCATCTTGCTCGATCGTCTGCGGCGGCGTCTGGTCGTCCGTAATCAGCACGCCAAGCACGGATCGGCTCGCGGCGAGGAATCGGAAGATCTGCTCGAATGCGCGCGCGTTGGAGGTGCCCTTCGCTTCGACGGGGATCGGATTGAACGGTTGTGCGCTGTCCATCCAGATCATGAAGTCAGTGAGCATAGGGTTGTCGCCTACTGACAGGATCGATTGATCAGCGCTTCCCAGGACAACCTCTGAAACGCTTTCGATCGAAACGAGTTGCTCATATACACGTCGTTCGAGATCTGAACTAATCTCACCTTGACGCGACACCGGTA